>ERZ772967.1437-NODE-1437-length-16448-cov-7.989081_pt1 | contig 16448 bp, 11 predicted proteins | sample MGYA00511677_ERZ772967 | MGnify/ENA primary metagenome ERZ772967 (study PRJEB29015, sample SAMEA2737931) | human oral metagenome | biome: human oral; feature: human-associated habitat; material: dental | place: China | collected 2146 ...
CCACCCTCAACGGCGAGGGCCTGCAGCACGAGGACGGCCACAGCCACATCATGTCTCTGACCATCCCGAACTGCGTCTCCTACGATCCGTCGTTCGCGCACGAGGTGGGCGTCATCCTGCACGAAGGCCTGCTGCGCATGGTCGAGCGTCAGGAGAACGTCTACTACTACGTCACGGTGATGAACGAGAACTACGCCCATCCGGGTCTTCGGCAGGGCGACGAGGAAGGCATCATCCGCGGCATGTACCTGCTGCATGAAGGCGCGCCGGCGGCGGACGGCTCGAAGGCCGCCCAGGTCGATGCCAAGGCACCGCGTGTCCAGCTCATGGGCTCGGGCGTCATCCTGCGCGAGGTCATCGAGGCCGCGCGCCTGCTGAAGGAAGATTGGGGCATCGAGTCCGACATCTGGAGCACCACCAGCTTCACCGAGCTGCGCCGCGACGGCATGGCCTGCGATCGCTGGAACCTGCTGCACCCGACCGAGAAGCCTCACGTGCCGTACGTGCGCGAGCAGCTCGACCGCCGTCCGGCCGGCCCGGTCATCGCGTCCACCGACTACATGAAGCTGTTTGCCGACCAGATCCGTCCGTACATTCCGGCCGGCCGCCGCTTCAAGGTGCTGGGTACCGATGGCTTCGGTCGTTCCGACTTCCGCTACAAGCTGCGCGAGCACTTCGAGGTCAATCGCCATTTCGTGGTTCTGGCGGCGCTCACCGCCCTGGCCGAGGACGGCGTCATCCCCATCACGAAGGCCGCAGAGGCCATCCAGCGCTACGGCATCGATCCCGAGAAGGTCGATCCGGTGCTGGCCTGACGAACGAATACCGACTGGAGGCAATACGCAGCCATGAGCGCGATTGATATTGTGGTTCCCGACATCGGTGACTTCTCGGATGTCGAAGTCATCGAAGTGCTGGTCAAGGAAGGTGACGAGGTTTCTGCCGAGCAGAGCCTCATCACCGTGGAGTCCGACAAGGCCTCGATGGAGATCCCCTGCTCGACAGCAGGGCGCATCGTCTCGCTGACGGTCAAGCTGGGCGACAAGGTGTCCAAGGGCTCGGTGCTGGGCAAGCTGGAAGCTGGTGGTGCGGCCCCGGCCGCCAGCGCAGGGGCACCGGCGGCTGCCGCAGCCGCCCCGGCCCAGACGGCAGCGCCTGCACCGCAGGCAGCCCCGGCCCAGGCCGCTGCACCCGCGGCCGCGTCGACCGCCGCTGCCCCGGCTGCCCCACAGGCAGCAGGTGCACCGCGGCCCCCGGCGGCCCCGGCCGAACTGGTCGACGGCGCCATCCGGCCGCTGCCGCATGCGTCACCCTCGGTGCGGCTGCTGGCCCGCGAGCTGGGCGTGGACCTGAACGGCGTGCGCGGTAGCGGTCCGAAGGACCGCATCCTGGCCGACGACGTGAAGGCCTTCGTGAAGAACCTGCTCACTTCCGGCGCAGCCGGCGGTGCGGCGGCTGCGCCTGCCGGTGGTACCGGTGCGGCGCTGGGCCTGCTGCCCTGGCCGAAGGTCGACTTCGAGAAGTTCGGCCCCGTCGAGAAGAAGCCGCTGTCTCGGATCAAGAAGATCTCGGGCGCCAACCTGCATCGCAACTGGGTGATGATTCCCCACGTCACCAACCACGAGGATGCGGACATCACCGACCTGGAAGCCTTCCGCGTCAAGCTCAACACCGAGAATGCCAAGGCGGGCATCAAGCTCACCATGCTGGCCTTCCTGGTGAAGGCTTCGGTGGCAGCGCTGAAGAAGTTCCCCGAGTTCAACGCCTCGCTGGACGGCGAGACGCTGGTCTACAAGAACTACTACCACATCGGCTTTGCCGCCGACACGCCCAACGGGCTGGTCGTGCCGGTCATCAAGGATGCCGACAAGAAGGGCGTGCTCGAGATCGCCGTCGAGATGGGCGAGCTGGCCAAGAAGGCCCGTGACGGCAAGCTGGGTCCGGCCGACATGCAGGGTGGCACCTTCTCCATCTCCAGCCTGGGCGGTATTGGCGGTACCTACTTCACGCCCATCATCAACGCACCCGAGGTGGCCATCCTGGGCGTGTGCCGCTCGGCCAAGCGTCCGGTCTGGGACGAGGCACGGGGCGAATTCGTGCCGCGCCTGATCCTGCCGCTGTCGCTGTCGTGGGATCACCGCGTCATTGACGGCGCCGCTGCTGCACGCTTTGCCGCGTACCTGGCGCAGGTGCTGGCCGACTTCCGGCGCGTGATGCTCTGAGCGAGGAGAACCCATGACAACGATTCTGAAAGTGCCCGACATCGGCGACTTCAGCAACGTCGAGATCATCGAGGTGCTGGTCAAGCCCGGTGATGTCGTGGCTGTCGAGCAGAGCCTCATCACCGTGGAGTCCGACAAGGCCTCCATGGAGATCCCCGCCACCGAGGCCGGCCGCATCGTCGAGATGAAGGTCAAGCTGGGTGACAAGGTCTCCAAGGGCTCCGAGATTGCCGTCATCGAACCGGCCGCCGGCGAAGGGGCTGCCAAGGCCCCCGCCGCCGCGCCCGCAGTTGCTGCACCGGCCGCCACGGCTGCTGCGCCTGCATCCGCCAGCCCGGCTGCTGCCCCGGCAGCGCGTCCCGGCCCGCAGGCCGCGCCGGCCACCGACCGCCAGGCCGATGTCGAATGCGACATGCTCGTCATCGGTGGTGGCCCGGGCGGTTATTCGGCTGCCTTCCGTGCCGCCGATCTGGGCATGAAGGTCGTCATCGTCGAGCGCTATGCCACCCTGGGCGGTGTCTGCCTCAACGTCGGCTGCATCCCGTCCAAGGCCCTCCTGCATGCCGTCTCGGTCGTCGAGGAAGCCAAGGGCTTCGAGGCGCACGGCATCAAGTTCGGCAAGCCCGAGATCGACATCGACGGCCTGCGCGGCTGGAAAGAGAAAGTGGTCAGCCGCATGACCACGGGTCTTGCCGGCATGGCCAAGGGCCGCAAGGTCACCATCGTGCGCGGCTATGCACGCTTCCTCGATCCGCATCACGTCGTGGTGGATCTCACCGAGGGCAGCGGCCAGCAGACCACCGGCAAGGAGCAGGTGGTGCGCTTCAACCAGGCCATCATCGCGGCGGGCAGCGAGCCCGTGCGGCTGCCGTTCCTGCCGCAGGATGATCGCATCGTCGACTCCACCGGCGCGCTGGCACTGCGCTTCGTGCCCAAGCGCATGCTGGTCATCGGCGGCGGTATCATCGGCCTGGAAATGGCCACGGTCTATGCCTCGCTGGGTGCCCAGGTGGACGTGGTCGAGATGCTCGACGGCGTCATGGCCGGTGCCGACCGCGACATGGTCAAGGTCTGGCAGAAGTACAACGAGAAGCGTCTGGGCCGCCTGATGGTCAAGACCCGGACCACCGCCGCCAAGGCCACGCCCGAAGGCATCGAGGTCAGCTTCGAGGGCGAGAATGCCCCCGAAGGCCCGCAGGTCTACGATCTGGTGCTGTCGGCGGTGGGCCGTACGCCCAACGGCAAGAAGCTGGCCGCCGAAAATGCCGGCGTGGCGGTGGGCGACCGCGGTTTCATCGAGGTCGACAGCCAGATGCGCACCAATGTGCCGCACATCTTTGCCATCGGCGACATCGTGGGGCAGCCCATGCTGGCGCACAAGGCGGTGCACGAGGCCCATGTGGCGGCCGAGGCGGCAGCGGGCCACAAACGGCATTTCGATGCACGCGTGATTCCGGCCGTGGCCTATACCGACCCGGAAGTGGCCTGGGTGGGCATCACCGAGGACGAAGCCAAGGCCAAGGGCATCAACCTGGGCAAGAGCGTCTTCCCGTGGGTGGCCTCCGGCCGTGCCGTGGCCAATGGTCGTGACGAGGGCTTCACCAAGCTGCTCTTCGATCCCGAGACCCACCGTATCCTGGGGGGCGGCATTGTTGGCACCCATGCGGGCGACATGATCGGCGAACTGGCTCTGGCCATCGAGATGGGCGCGGATGCGGCCGACATCGGCCACACCATCCACCCGCACCCCACGCTGGGTGAGTCCATCGGCATGGCTGCCGAAGTCTTCGAGGGCGTCTGCACCGACCTGCCGCCGCAGAAGAAGCGCTGATCCTGTCCGTGTAGCGGACACGCCAGCACACCACGGGCCGGTCTCATTCCGCATGAGGCCGGCCCGTGTTCTTTGGTCTTCAGGAAACGCGCGGCGGTGTGCAGGGCTTGAGTCCATCCATCGTGAGACTGGGAGGCAACGAGAGGGCGCCGATGGCTTATCTTGTCTCCCACGCCGTTTGCGTGTTTTCCTGCCACCCCTGGCGATGCAGCAACGGCTGGTCATCATGGAACTGTGGCCAGCCAATGCACAGATAGAGGCTGAAGCGCCAGGTGGCTGGCGTCTGGAACAGTGCCTCCATCGCCTGCGGGTCGATAATCGACAGCATGCCCACGCCCAGCCCGTGCGCACGGGCTGCCAGATTCAGATTCTGGATGGCCATGGCCGTACTCTGTTCCAGCGTCTGCGGCATGCTGTGGCGGCCCAGACCATGACCGGCAGCCGGATTCGTTTCGGTGAACACCGCCAGCTGCAGAGGCGCTGCCTCCAGACCATGCAGCTTCAGTTGCTGGTACTTGGGCTTGCGCGTGCCGGGTTGGGCTGCCAGGGCCTGCGCATTGGCTCGGTCGTGCAGGGCTTGCACTGCCTGCCGCAGGCCGGCATTCTCTACCCGAAGCACGCGCCAAGGCCGGGCATTGCCCACCGAAGGCGCCAGCGACATGGCCTCCTTCAGCGTATCCAGCAAGGCCTCGGGTACCGGATCTGTCCGGAAGTGCCGCACATCGCGCCGCCAGCGCAACAGGCGTTGTAGGCTCAGGCGCTCGTCGTCAGAGAACTCCATGTCGTGGGATCCTTGAGCAGGGGCATCCTGCAACCCGAGCTTCAGGCGTTTTGCCCTTTCAGTGTTTCGCCCGACCCCTCCGGCTGCCTCAGCAGGCCCTGGTCACGCAGCAGCTTCCTGTTGCGGGGCGCGTATTCCTGGCTGTAGTAGCGGGCGAATTTCTCGCGGAACGGGAACTTCTCGCGCTTCTCGCCAAAGGCTGTCATGGTGGCTTCGTAGTTGGCTAGTGCCGTCGACAGCACGTCATCCGACGGATAGCGGTTCTCGGCCACCACGGCCTGCTGCGGAAGGCGAGGTTTCACCTGCATTTCCACCGCCGGCTTGCCGATGCACAACCCGAACAGGGGATAGGTGTATGCCGGCAACCCCAGCCATTCGGTCAGCTCGGGCGCGATCATGCGGATGCCGCCGGTAAAGCAGGTGCCAAGGCCCAGGCTTTCGGCGGCGACCACGGCATTCTGAGCTGCCAGTGCTGCGTCGGTGACCAGCGTGATCAGCATCTCGGGCGTGCCCGCGGCCGCAAAGCTTCCGCCGGCGGCCTGGCTGCACAGCATGGCCCGCCGGGCATCAGCCACGAAGATCCAGTATTCGCCGCAGGTGCCAATCTGTGGATTGTTGGGCTGGGCAGCAGCGATCTTCTGGCGCAGCGCCGGATCGGTGATGCGGATGATGGTGTAGTGCTGGCCATTCATCCACGAGGGGGCCTGGCGAGTGGCATCCAGCATGGCCTGCACCTGTTCGGCCGGGATCTGGTGCGCCGGGTCGAACTGGCGGTAGGTGCGATGCTTGCGCAGGGTCTGGAGTACAGCGTTCATGGGTTGATATGTTCCAGATAATGGGGGTGATTCGTGCAGGTGCGACAGGCCAAGCGGGAAGGCGCAGGCCCTGTCACCTGATCCTGTCATGATACCCGCTGGTCTTTCAGCGGCTGTCTGATGGCGGGGAAAGCCGGGCACCGTCTCGCCCAATGGACTGAAAAGCGTCCGGGCATGGTGTAGTGCCGATCGACCAGGGCCCTGTCAGTTTGTCGTCAACCCTCCATCCACGGCCAGAACGGTGCCGGTGATCCATCCGGCTGTAGCGGACGCAAGGAATACGGCAGCCTGGCCGATGTCCTCGATGCGGCCGATGCGTTGCAGCGGGTAGATGGTCCTGATCATGTTGTGGAATGCCTGTTGTCCTTCCACGGGCATGGCCTGCAGGTTGTGTTGAAGCTGCGGAGTCTCCACGCTGCCGGGTGCGATGGCATTGACGCGAACGCCCAGGTGCCCCACCTCGAAAGCCAGTGCCCGGGTGAAGGCATTCACAGCGCCCTTGGTCATCGAATAGGCGGTTGTGGTTCGGCCCGGAAGCATCCGGTGCGCAAAGTACGAGGAGATGTTGATGACATTTCCCTGGGCGCTGATCAGCGCAGGCAGCAGCCTTTGCGTGAGGAAATAGGGTGCCTTGACGTTGAGGTGGATGTGCTGGTCGAACAGGGCTTCGTCCGTATCTGCAAAGGCGGCAAAGCGCCCGATGCCTGCGTTGTTGACAAGTACATCCACGTGGGGCCAGCGTGCCAGCACGGCATCTGCCACGTGCTGCACCTGCTCCGGATGCTGCAGATCGGCCTCAAGCAGATGAATGCTGGGCGGTTGGTCATGTGACGTCTGTCCGATGCTCATCAGCTCATGACGGGCAGCCTCCAGTTTCTGGCGGCTGCGGCCGATCAGGACGAGGCTTGCGCCGGCGTGGACGAAGGCCTGTGCAATGCCGAAGCCGATGCCTTCGCTGCCGCCGGTGATGACGGCATGTTTCCCTTCCAGGAGGCGTGGCGTGGCATGGATGGACGATGGCATGTCTGCGTTCTGCATGAATGGATCTCCTCGTGAGTCTTTCCGGGGCATGGGCAGGAAACGCATTCCTGCGTAGTCGGATCCGGAGGGTTCCGGCGCTGAACAACTGTAGTACCGTTCATTCATCGACAGAAGCGCCATTTTTGACAGCTACGGATCGTTTTTGCACACTTAGGGAGCAGGGAGCAGGGAGCAGGGAGCAGGGAGCAGGGCAAAGGGCATGGCTGCCTTCCTGCGCCTTACGGGCCACGACACACCGAACATGAATCTCGACTGGAACGATGTGCTGCATTTCGTGACACTGGCGCGGCACCAGACGCTCTCGGCGGCAGCCGACGCGTTGGGCGTGCAGCACAGTACGGTGTCGCGGCGCATCGCGCGCCTGGAGAAGAGCCTGGGTCTGCGGCTCTTTCACCGCATGGGCAAGCGCCATTGGCTCACGGAGGACGGACAGCGCATTCATGAGCATGCCTGCGAGCTGTACAAGGACATGCAGGGGCTGCAACGGCTGGCTCATGAGCAGGCCACGCATGTGGGTGACGTGGTCGTCTCGGCGCCGCCCGTCATTCTGCGCCATGGCCTGATGCCGCATCTGCCGGCCTTTCATCATGGCCGTATCCGTCTGGTCCTGCAGGGCAGTGCAGACCTGAGTGATCTGCACGGACGCCAGGCCGATATCGCACTGCGGCTGGTGCGCCCGAGCCAGAATGATCTGGTGGTGCAGCGCCTGCGCAGCATCTGCTTCGGCTTCTTCGCGCATCCCGGCTATCTGAAACGGACGGCCCGGCAGCGGCGGGCATTTCTCATGCTTTCCACCGTCAATCCGCAGCAGGCATGGGCAAAACAGCTCATCGGCGAGGCCGACATTCCGCTGTGCTGCAATGATTTCGAGCTGATCCGGCAGGCTGCCCGGCAACGGATGGGCATCGGCTTTCTGCCACATCTTTGCGTGCAGCCCGATGACGATCTGGTGCCGGTGGTGGTGAATGGCCGTTCGCCCGAGGTGCTGGAGGAGACGCTGTATCTGGTCATGCACGAGGACGTGCGGCACTCGCCGCGGGTACGGGCGGTGGCGGATTTTCTGGTGTCGGTGCTGGCAGTGTGACGCCAGTGTGATGCCAGCCCGCGCCTCAGCCCCGTTCCTTGTCCGTCAGCGCCTTCTCCAGCACCGGCAGCCAGTGTGCCAGTGCTGCCTCGCCCGGCATGTGGGCGTGCAGGCTGGGCACGGCGTGCACGGCCAGGCTACCGGCCCACGGCGTCCACATGTCGGGGTGCAGATTCTCGCCCACGTGGTCCAGTGCGGCCCGGAAGTACAGCAGCTCGCCGTCGTAGCGCTGGTGAGGGTGGGCCTTGACCAGCGTGTTGCTGGCGGCCACGGCCTCGAAGATGCCGTGCAGCTGCGCATCGGTCAGGTCGCCCAGCGGGTGCTTCTGCGCACGCAGGAAGCCGATCACGCGCTCGCGCGTCAGCGGCCCGTCGGCGGCCAGCACGTCCGGATCCTGGCCGGCGATGTGCAGGATGGCGCGCCAGACGTCGTGAGCCTCGGCAGGCGCACGATCACGCCAGGCGTCGGCCGGATAGGCGTCCAGCAGGCAGACCACGCCCACGCGGGCGTGGCGCGCCTGAAGCTGGCAGGCGATTTCCTGCGCCAGGATGCCGCCGGTGGACCACCCCAGCAGGTGATGGGGGCCGTCGGGCTGCATCTGCAGGATGAGGTCGGCATAGTGGGCGGCCAGCGCCCGCAGGCTGGGATAGCGCGCGTGCTCGCCCGTCAGGGCTGGGGATTGCAGGCCGACCACCGGGCGGTCGCCTGACAGCCGCCGTGCCAGCAGCCCGTAGCACCAGGCCAGGCCACCCGCGGGGTGGATGCAGAAGAGGGCCGGTGAGGGGCTTCCCTGTGCGGTGGATGCAAGGTCGGAGGAGGCTGCCTGCTGTCCCGGGGCAGCGCTGACGGTGTTTGTGGCCGGCAGGTCACCCCGCAGCCGGAAGATCGGTCCGAAGCCGGCCGAGGCGGCATCGGCCTCGCAGCGCTGCAAGCGCTCGATCCAGGCGGCCAACCTGCCCACTTCCGGGTGCTCGAAGACGGCGCCCAGCGTGAGTTCGACACCGCACTGGTCACGCAACCGCGCTGCCAGCCGGGTGGCCAGCAGGGAATGACCGCCCAGCATGAAGAAGTCGTCCTCCACGCCGGGCTGTTCGGACAGCCCGAGAATCTCGGCAAAGGCGGCGGCCACCTGCTTTTCCTGGGGGGTACGGGCAGGCGTGCGCGCCTGCACGGCAAAGACCGGGGCGGGCAGCGCCTTGCGGTCCATCTTGCCACTGGCATTGATGGGCAGCGCTGCCATCAGCACGACAGCCGAAGGCACCATGGCGGCCGGCAGCAGGGAGCGGGCGTGGTCCAGCAAGCTCTCGGCCAGGGCTTCGTCAGTGATGACGACGGGCTGCGGTTCGGCGTCGCTCTGCGGCACCACGTAGGCTACCAGTCGCTGACCGCCCTGGTCGTCGACACGGGCGATGACGGCTACCTGGCGGCACTGTGGGTGGGTGGAGAAGGCGGCCTCGATCTCGCCCAGCTCGATGCGCTGACCGCGCAGCTTGACCTGGTGGTCCAGTCGGCCGCGGTATTCCACCGCACCATCCTGTCGCCAGCGCGCCAGGTCGCCGCTGTCATACAGGCGGCGAGGCGTGTCTTCGGCGCCGAAGCCGGGGTGCAGGATGAAACGGGCCTCGGTCAGGTCCGGGCGGCCCAGGTAGCCATCGGCCAGCTGACGGCCGCCCAGATACAGGGTGCCGGTCACGCCGGGGGGTACCGGGCGCAGGCAGTCGTCCAGAATGTACAGGCCCGTGTTCCAGACCGGGAAGCCGATGGGAATCGGGTCGCTGCGGTCGTTGCGACCCGCATCCCAGAAGCTCACGTCCACGGCCGCCTCGGTGGGACCGTACAGGTTGTGCAGCGCCGACTGCATGCGGGCATGGAAGCGATCGCGCAGGGGGGCGGGCAGGGCCTCGCCGCTGCAGAAGACGGCGTTCATCTGCAGGCCTTCGCTGGCCGGTTCGTCCAGGAAGGCAGCCAGCATGGAGGGCACGAAGTGCACCACGTCCACGCCTTCCTGGCGGATCAGTGCGGCCAGCGCCTGCGGGTCGCGGTGCAGGTCGGGTTCGGCGACCACCAGCGGGGCGCCACACAGCATGGGCAGGAACAGCTCCCAGACCGACACGTCGAAGGTGTAGGGTGTCTTCTGCAGGAATCGGTGCTGCGGGCCGAAACCATAGTGCTCCTTCATCCACAGCAGCCGGTTGACGATGGCACGGTGGCTGACCACCACGCCCTTGGGCTCGCCGGTACTGCCCGAGGTGTAGATGACGTAGGCGGGGTCGGCGGGCTGCACCGTGGGCAGGGGAATGGCCGACTGCGGGTCGACGGCGTCCTGTGGGGTGCGGGTTGCCGAACGCCCGGGGTGAGGGAGGGCGAACAGCGCCGACACGTCGACCGAGGCCACGTCCGCACCTTCCAGCAGGGTGCGCGTGGTCTCGTTCACCACCACGGTGCGGGGCTGCGCAGCCGCCAGGATGCGCTGGATGCGCGCTGCCGGTTGCTCGATGTCCAGCGGCAGGTAGGCGGCGCCGGCACGCTGGATGGCATGCAGGCTCATCACCATGCGTGGGCTGCGGGGTAGGGCCACGGCCACGATGTCACGTGGCTGCACGCCAGCCTGCACCAGCCGGCGGGCGGCTGCATCCACCTGGGCGTCGAAGGTGGCGTAGTCCAGGCACTCCTCCTGCATCCGCAGGGCTTCGCCGCTGGCGTGCTGCCGGCTGGCCTCACGCACCAGGGCCACCAGCGTGGTGTCCGGTACCGGGTGGGCAGTGTCGTTGACACCGGCCACCCAGTGGTTCAGCTCCTCGTCGTACAGGGTCTGTACGGGGCGCGGGGTGTCGGCCTGCAGGGCGGCACGCAGGAAGGCCAGCAGGCGTGCCGGGTGCCGGTCGATGTCCTCGGCTGCATAGAGGCGCGGGTTGGCTTCCACCTGCAGGCGCATGCCGCTGGCATCGGGGGCGGCGCGCACATTCAGGTTGAAGTCCTCCACGGGCCCGGTGCTGTAGACGACCTGGTCGGCATCCAGTCCGGCCTGGCGGTAGGGGGCGTCGAAGGGCAGGATGTTGAGCAGCGGCCCATGGATGCGGCCCTGCCCGCCGGGGCGAGCCTGGTCGCGGCGCATCTGTTCGCTGCGGTAGCGGCCGTGGCGGCGTGCCAGCTTCAGCTGGCGTGCGGTCTGGACGATGAGTTCGTCCAGCGGCCGGTCCTGGTCCATGTCCAGCACCAGCGGCACGATGTTCATGACGGTGGCCACGCTGCGGGCGCTGGCGTTGCCCAGTCGGCCCATCCAGGGCACGCCGGGCACCACCGGCTGCTGGCCGATGTGGCGCTGCACGTAGGCGGCCAGCAGCATGGTCAGCACATCGGGCCAGCTCACCAGCGTCTGCTGCTCTTTCTGACGCAGGGCCTGCAGCACGTCCTCGGGTACGTCGATCTCGGCATGCAGCGCATGATCGCCTGTGGCGGCGCTGCGCTCGGAGAGGCTACCGACGGTGTCCAGCGGCGCCAGCAGTTTGCGCCAGTAGGCAGCGTCGGTTGCGCGCTGGGCACTGTCGCGGTAACGCGCGTCGTCGGCCACCACGGCGGCAAAGGAGGTCAGGGGTGTGCCGGCCAGCGCACGGTAGTGCTGCATGGCCCGCTGCTCGATCAGCGCCATGCCATAGCCGTCGGCCGCCAGGTGGTGGACGCGCTGGAACCACAGCACCGTGGGCAAGGCACTGTCCGAGCTGTCCGCACCTGCCGCAGGGGTGAAGCGGATCAGCAGATGCCGGGCCAGCGCCGTGGTGCGCGGATCGATGGGCGTGCGCAGGTCGGCCTGCATCAGGCGCTCGGCCTCGGCGCGGCCCGCCGCATCGCCGGGCAGTGTCAGGCGCTCCAGCACCGGACGTCGGGCCGCGTCGAAATACTGGCGCGGACCGTCCTCGGTGTCGATGAAGGACAGCGACAGTGCATCGGCCTCGGCCAGGGTCCGTTCGATGGCGCTGGCCAGCCGTTCCACGTCCACCTCACCGCGGATGCTGGTGCGATGGCCGGTGTTGAAGATCGGGTTGTGCGGATCCAGCTGCTGCGCGTACCAGAGCCCTTCCTGGGCTTCGGTCAGCGGCACGGCGCCGGCAGGGCTGTCCATGGGAGGCGTGTCGTCGTTCAGGGCGGGCGTCATGAGGAGGGCTCGTTCCAGCAGGGCAGCCGTCAGGGGTCTGCGGCGAAGGGGAAAGGCGCAAGGCGGGGCAGTGAATCGGGGGGCGTCAGCCGGCCTGCTGAATCAGCGTCCACCAGTGCCCCAGCGTGGGGTTCAGGGCCATTTCCGAGAAGTCCAGCCGAGCGCCTGCCGCCTGCCAGCGGCTGGCCAGCGTCATGGCACGCATCGAGTCCAGACCCAGATCGATCAGGTTGTCGTCGTCATGGATGTCGGCCGGGTCTTCCAGCAGGATCTTGGCCAGGTCGGCGCGCATCTGTTCAAGGGTGAGGGTCGTCATGCTTTTTCATCCAGTTGGGCACGCAGGTGGGCGCGCAGCGCCTTGCGGCTGAGTTTCAGGGCGGCGGTCTCCACGAAGTGGTCGACGAAGACGAACTGGTCGGGCACCTTGAAGTCGGCCAGACCCTGGGCGCGGATCCACTTCTTCAGCTCGGCCGGCCGTGGACGCTCGCCGCGCGGGATGATGAAGGCGCAGCTGCGCTCGCCCAGGTAGTCGTCAGGGACCGACACCACGGCAGCGTCGTAGACCTGCGGATGGGCCATCAGGTGGTTCTCGATCTCTTCGGCCGAGATCTTCTCGCCGGCGCGGTTGATGTGGTCGCCCGCGCGACCCTGCACCACCAGGTGGCCGCTTTCGGTGCGGCGCACGATGTCGCCGGTGCGATAGAAGCCGTCGTGGGTGAAGGAGCGCTCGTTGGCCGCCGGATTGTTGAAGTAGCCGCGAATGGTGTAGGGACCGCGCGTGAGCAGGTTGCCGGCCTCGCCGGCCGGGACCGGCTGGTCGTGGTCGTCCACGATGCGGATCTCGTCGTCCGGGCTGATGGGGCGGCCCTGGGTCTGGATGATGGTCTCGGCATCGTCATCGATGCGCGTGTAGTTGACCAGCCCTTCGGCCATGCCGAAGACCTGCTGCAGCGTGGCGCCCAGCGTGGGCGTGACGCGCCGCGCCACTTCCGGAATCAGCTTGGCGCCGCCCACCTGGATGAGCTTCAGGCTGGAGAGATCCGGCGTGGCGCTGGCCGCGGCTTCCAGCCACAGCAGCAGCAGCGGTGGCACCAGGGCGGTGTCGGTCACCTTCTCGGCAGCGATCAGCTCGAAGCACACGGCCGGTGTGGGGGCCGGGGCCAGCACCACGCGCCCGCCCACGTAGAGCGCGCTGAGAAAGCCCGGCGAGCTCATCGGGAAATTGTGTGCCATGGGTAGCGCGCACAGGTAGACGCTTGTTTCGTCCATCCCGCAGATGCGCGCGCTCTCGCGCAGCGTGTAGATGTAGTCGTCGTGCGTGCGCGGAATGAGCTTCGAGAGCCCGGTGCTGCCGCCCGAGATCTGGAAGAAGGCCGTGTCCTCGCCCTGCACGTCGGTGGCAGGCAGCGCGTCAGCAGCGTGGGGGGTCGGCGCCGTGTCGGCACGTATCAGCTCGGCCAGCGGGGTGAAGCTGCCGGCGTCGCCCCGGGTGACGATGACATGCTGGACCTGCGGGCAGCGTGCCTGCAGCTCGGTGGCCAGGTTGCGATAGTCGAAGCCGCCCCAGTCACCGGCGCAGATGTAGCCACGGGCATCGCCCGTGTCGGCAAAATGCGCGATCTCAGCAATGCGGTGTGCGGGCAGCGCATACAGCGGGATGATGCCCACGCGGAACATGCCGAAGATGGCGCTGATGAACTCCGGCAGGTTGGGCAGGTGGACGATGACCCGATCGCCGCGGCGGAGCCCGCGGGCCAGCAGGCCGGCCGCGATGGCGGATGCCTGGCGGTCCAGCTCGGCATAGCTGATGCGCTCGCCTTCACTCACCACAGCGATGCGGTCGGGATGGGCCTGGGCCCGTTCGCGCAGCCACGCGCCGAAGGTCTCGCCCCGCCAGTGGCCGGCCTCGCGGTAGCGGCGGGCAAGGTCCTCGGGCCAAGGGTGATGCAGTCGAATGGAATCAGTCATGCTAACGATTATCAATCTGGGAGACGACTGAATCTTATCATCCGGAACACGCCCCGGGCGTTCATCCGGGGCGTGCAGTGCCTGTGCAGATCAGGGCTTCTTCAAGTCCACCAGATAGGTGCCATCCAGTGGCACGGTCAGGAAGCGCCGATTCACCTCGTCCAGCGTCTTCATGGCCATGCGTTCGTCGAAACGGTCGGGATGGATCCAGCCGGCCAGCGCCTCGATGAACACCACGTGCAGCGGCGAGTCGTTGAAGGCGTGCCAGATGCCATGGGCGTTGCCGTTGCGGATGGCGGCCAGTGCGGAAAGGCGGTTGCCGTCGATGACCCGCTGCAGGCTGCTGCGGGCATCGGCTTCGCTGATGCCGGTCCCGATGGTGAGCCCCTGGCTGGTGCGCTTGCCCGAGCCGGTGCCGGTGGCCACGTAGACCTGCGGGTTGCGGCTGTTGATGTATTCGAAGCCGAGCTTTCCGGTGGGGGTCTTCAGCACGTCGACGCCGATGTTGTGCCCGCCGGCGTAGCCGATCATCTCGTTGAAGGTGCCCTGGCCGGGGGAGTTGCAGCAGTCGGTGCTGCCGGCGTGGGCATGTACGAACACGGGGGGGCGGTCCTTCTCGGGCAGGTCGGCCAGCCGGTTGGCCACAGCCTTCATGTGGCTTTCATAGAAATCGATGAATTCGGCCGTGCGCTGCGGCTGGCCGATGGCCTGACCCAATGCCTTCAGGCTGGGCACGGTGTTTTCCAGCGGCTTCACGAAGAAGTCCACCACCAGCACCGGGATACCGGCGGCGGCAAAGCGCTTCATCATCAGCGAGTCCTCGACGCTCTGCCGATCGGTGCCGCCGGCAAAGCGTGCCGTCAGCACGATGAGATCCGGCCGCAGTGCCAGCGCCTGTTCCACCGAGAAGCTGTCGGCGGTGTGCCGCCCCACCAGGGGCACCTTGGCAATGCCCGGGAAGCGCTGCAGGTAGGTCTGATACTCGCGCGAGAAGGAGGTCTTGAACTCGTCCGACCAGCCGGCCAGGAGGGAGACCGGATCGGGCGTGAGCAGTGCCATCACCGGCATGTGCCGCGCCTGGGTCAGGATCACCCGCTTGGCGGGGGCCTTCAGGGTCACCTGACGCCCCAGCACGTCGGTGACGGTGATGGGGCCGCTCTGGGGAGCTGCCTGGGCCGCCGGTGGCTCCGCGCCGGCTGCGTCGGCTGCCAGAAGGGGAACGGGCTGGAGCAGCAGTGCTGCCAACGGTAGCGCCGAGGCGGCCGTCAGGGTGCGGCGAACCGCGCGTTGCCATGTCCGCGTGCACGGCATGGTGGGGGCAGCCACGGCGGAGTCGCCGGATTCCGGGGCAGGGTGAAAGCGGGAAAACAGGGAAGCCATGTCTGATGAAGAATGCGGGCAAATGGCGGGGGCTACGGAACGGGCTCCCGCCTGGATGAGAGGAACGAGGCCGGCGGCAGGCCGGCCGGATCGGGTCACTGCACGGGTTTCAGCAGCCCGTCCACCACCACCTGGGGCACCCCCTTCGAGCAGCGCTCCACACGTGCATTCACCCCGTAGCAGTCGGCCAGCGCCTGCGGGGTGATGACATCGGCCGGCGCGCCCTGGCCCAGCAGGCCGCCGTCGCGCACCAGCACGCAGCCGTCGCTGTGGCGCAATGCGATGTTCAGGTCATGCAGCACGATGAGGGTGATGAGGCCGTGCTCGTGGGTCTCCTGACGCAGCAGGTCCATCACGTGGAACTGGTAGTTCAGGTCCAGGGCCGACAGGGGCTCGTCCAGCAGCAGCAGCCGAGGCCGGCGGATGAGTGCCTGGGCAATGCCCACCAGCTGCTTCTGGCCGCCGGACAGCTGATCGAGATAGCGCATGGCCAGATGGTCCACCCCCAGGCGCTTGAGCAGCGCCATGACGGCTTCCAGCGTGACGTGCTCGGCCTCCTGCGAGAGCGACGAGGCGCGTGCGGCCACCAGTACCGACTCCATCACGCGCAGGTGCACCGAGGCCGGCAGCGACTGCGGCAGGTAGACGACGTGGCGGGCTCGTTCGCGGAAATCCAGCGAGGCGAGATCGGTGCCGTCAAGGCGAACCGTGCCATGGCGGGGCGGCAGCAGGCCGGCCATGGCCTTGAGCAGCGTGGACTTGCCGGTGCCGTTGGGCCCCAGCAGCGAGACCAGCTGGCCGGGGGCGATGGGCGAGAGCGTGAGCTTCTCGATGATGGTGCGGCTGCGGTAGGCAACCTTCAGGTCGTTCACTTCCAGCATGGTGCTCTCCGTCAGCCGACGCGCCGGCGCATGACCACCGACACGAAGAAGGGGACGCCGACCAGTGAGGTCACGATGCCCACCGGCACGATGACGCCCTCGACGATGTTCTTGGAGGCGATGGAGGCCAGCGACAGGATCATCGCCCCGATGAGGGCGCTGCCCGGCAGGTAGAAGCGGTGGTCCTCGCCGAACAGCCGTCGGGCGATGTGGGGGGCGATGAGGCCGATGAAGCTGATGGTGCCCACCATGGACACGGCCAGTGCCGCCAGGAAGCTGATGCGCAGCAACG
>ERZ772967.1438-NODE-1438-length-16436-cov-15.582748_pt1 | contig 16436 bp, 13 predicted proteins | sample MGYA00511677_ERZ772967 | MGnify/ENA primary metagenome ERZ772967 (study PRJEB29015, sample SAMEA2737931) | human oral metagenome | biome: human oral; feature: human-associated habitat; material: dental | place: China | collected 2146 ...
TCCACTCTTTTGCCGACCATCCGAACCTGATAGACAGCCGTAAGTACGGCAATGTGCATTTCAGTCTGTTTCGGGCGTAGAGTAAAAAACGGCGATTCTCTTTTGAGAGTCGCTATTTTTTTACAAAATCAACGTCAATATAGATGATTTGGTAGATTGTTGTTTTACAGCGATTTAATAAATCAAATATGTTAATAAAACATAAATCTTTGCGGTTTGTGGAATATTTTTGGTTATATGTGTTACATAGTAGTGGAAAAAGTATTACTTTTGTAAAAAATAATAGTACTGTTATTGAAAGTAGAAGTATAATTTATTTATCAACCTTACAAATTTAATTAGTAGAACGATGAATATAGAAAACATTAAATCGCAAATGCGCAAGGGAGTATTGGAGTATTGCATACTGCTGATACTGAAAAATAAGGAAGCGTATGCGTCGGATATCATCAGGATACTGCAAGAGATAGACCTGATAGTAGTCGAAGGGACGCTGTATCCGATGCTGACGCGCTTGAAAAACGATAACCTGCTGTCGTATCAGTGGGTGGAATCGACTCAGGGACCGCCGCGTAAGTATTACACCATTACCGAAGAGGGCAATAAGTTTCTGCTCGAACTCGAACGGGCGTGGGGAGAACTCAATCAAACACTCGAAACTCTGAAAAACAGTTGAAACAATGAATCTTTATAACAGAGAAAATAATTTTAAGAACAAAATAAAATTCAATATAGTATGAAACACACTGTAACGGTAAATCTCAACGGAAGATTGTTTTACATAGACAACGACGCATATAACTTATTGGACAGTTATATCAAAAGCCTGAATACTTATTTTGCCAAAGATAGCAACAAGTCAGAGATAATCGACGACTTCGAGGCAAGGATACAGGAACTTCTGGCAACGAAGAAACCTAATACGGGCGATGTAATGTCTATCGCCGATGTCGAAGAGGTAATAAAAACTATCGGCAATCCGAACGACTTCGGTATCGATACCGACGAGGCGGGCGACAAGACCGAACGCAAAGAGTACAATTCTGCCTCGTACACGAAAACGACTAAACGCTTGTACCGTAACCCGCAGGATAAGATGTTGGGCGGCGTGTGCTCGGGATTGGCGGCTTTTACCAATCTCGACGTTACTCTGATAAGGATATTTCTGGTAGTGCTTTTGTTTTTCAGTTTCGGTGTGCCGATATTGGTATATCTGGCGATGTGGATAATAGTCCCCGAAGCAAATACCCCTCAACAACAGCTCGAGATGCGTGGCGAGCCTGTAAATCTGGAGAATATCGGCAGAGTCGTCTCCGACAATGCCAAATCGATGGCAGGCGACATAAAGAACGCTTACAACAGGGCAAACGGCAGTGGATGTCTGTCGGCTATACTCAAAATATGCCTCATAGTGATAGGTGCTATCATAGCGATACCGCTCGTATTTGCTCTTTTCGTAGCGGTGATTGTTATGGTTTCTGTCGCAATGGCGTTTTTCGTAAAATTCGCTCCGGGTATGACCACGATAGGCACCATATCGATGGGGCTGCTTGTGGGGTTGCCTCTGATGGCTATCATATACGGTACGCTATCGGCTATATTCAAGTGGGCGCCTTTGAATAAGAGTATAAAAGTAGGCGGAGTCGTACTGTGGTTCGTCTCTTTGGCGACTACTGTAACTATCGCAGGCAGTATCGATTGGCATAGGGTAAGGAGCGACAGGAATTGGATATACAATATGCGTGATTTCGTAGGAAAAGAGTGGCTGATGGGTTCGTTCGACATATTCGGCATAGAGGGCGACGGCAATATCATAGAACGAACGTTGAATGCAGAAGAAACCTTCGATGCCATAACGGTGAGGCGTGCCTTGGACGTGAAAATAGTAGAAGACAGCTCGATAAAAGACTACAAAACGGCAATAGTGGAGACAGACAGCAATATTATGAATTATCTTGACCTGAAGGCAGAGGGCAACAAACTGTCGATATCTGTACGGAGAAATCAAAAGATGAGGTTAGACCCAAGCAACGACTATATAGTCGTGAAGGTAAAGAAAAACTTATGGAAAAAACTTGATGTGGAAGGAGCCGCCGATGTAGTAATCGTAGGCGACTGGCAGGTGCCGACAGCCGATGTATCGCTCGGCGGAGCCTCGGAAGTGAAGATAGAAGATATGTGGCAGCCGACGAGAGCGACGATAAAAATATTCGGCAACTCAGACTTCGAGGCTGAGAAGGTAGAGGCAGGCAGACTGACGTTCGACGTTATGGGAGCTTCCGACATAAAGATGAGAGGGAAGGCTCGCTATGCACACTACGAATTAATGGGAGCATCTGAGGTCGACAACCGTTCACTTGCTACGGATAGCGTAATGCTCGATGTATCGGGAGCAAGCGAATTGAAGGTGCGACCCGTAAAATATATGGGCGGAAAGTTGAGCGGAGCATCTGAATTAAAATACTACGGCACTCCACAAAGCAACAATGTATCTTCGTCCGGGGCAAGCACCATAAACGCTGCTGACGAAGAGTAAAGTAAGAAAACGGTATAAAAATTCGAATATTAAATTTTATGAATGATTTTGGGAAGAGAGTGGGCTGATGGTGATTCTCATCTATTTGGAGGAGATTACAGTAGTCTCCTCCGAGCCTTATCTGCTTTGTCGCTGCTGTTTTGTGCCTCCGAGCGATTAATGAAAATTATTCAAGATACCAAAAAGAAAAGTATTAATTTTGCAAAACAATAAATTATTAAAGAAGTAAATAATAATGAAGTATTTAAAGGTTTTTCTATTGGCTCTCGTATTGAGCTTGTCTGCAAATATATTCTCGCAGACCTTACCCGAACAACAGACAGTAAAAACTACCACCTACACTATCAAAGGCTCGGTAGTGGATACAACGGCAAAAGCTGTTGCATACCCCACGGTATCGGTAAAAAAAGACAGTACTGCCTTCGACTACTCCGATAGATATTCGGGGAGCGGCGACGGTACGTTCGAATTCCAATACACTTCGGCGGCAGGTACTCTATTCGTCAATATCAGTGCCGACACTAAGGTATCGGAAAATCGCACGGTCGTTTTGGCTTCTGAGCCAATAATCGACCTCGGGCGTATCACCCTCCGCGACGGCGAAGAGCTGGCAGGCGTGGCTGTGGTGGCATACAAGCCACTTGTAACGCAAAGCATCGACCGTATCAACTACGATATCGAAGCAGACCCCGACAGCAAGACCAATACCGTGATGGATATGCTACGCAAGGTGCCGATGGTAACGGTCGACAAAGACGACAAGATACGCGTAAAGGGGTCGACCAGTTACAAGATTTATATCAATGGGAAACCATCGAATATGGTGAGTAAGAGTCCTAAAGATGTGTTGAAGAGTATGCCGGCGTCGTCGATAAAGAAGATAGAGGTCATCACCGACCCCGGGGTCAAGTACGACGCCGAAGGTGTGTCTGCGATACTCAATATTGTTACAAAAAGCGCACTGCAAGGTTATCAGGGTAGCATCTCGGGTAATGCCGATTCCAAAGGAGATTGGGGTGTAGGTGCGTATTTCACCACGAAAGTGGGCAAATGGGGAGTAACGGCAAACTACAATTATTACAATTTCGTACAACCCGTATGGATGAATAGCACTCTTGACGTCAAAAATGCATCGTCGCCATACAGTCGGTCGATATTCAATACTGAGAGTACATACGACGGAGGCTATCATTTCGGTAACGTAGAGATGAGTTACGAGATAGACTCGCTCAACCTCATCAGTGGCTCGTTCGGGCTCAGAGGAGGGAATTATACGGCAAAGAATCCGGTAAGTCGCAGAGCATTCATCTCTCAGACAGGCGATACCATATCTGTGTATAACTCCGACGGTAGCGACTCGTATCAACACAATTTCGATATTAGCGGTAATATCGATTATCAGCGTTCGTTCCGCAAACCGCAACAGCTGCTTACGTTGTCTTACAATTTTTCGCTGTCGCCTGTCAAAAACAAGTCGTTGTCTATCGTACGTCTCGACCCTCGCTATCCGAATACGCTCGGAACAACGGAGAAAAACACTCAACTGTCGAGTGTCGGCACCAGCGACGAGCATACTTTCCAAATCGACTATACCGAACCGTTTGCCGATAAGCATATAATAGAGGCAGGACTTAAATATATCCTCCGCTACAATGCCTCGGACAACTCATATCGACGCTATAATTCGGCTACGGGTGGTTACGACCTGCCCGAACTCGATGCTTTGGGCAATCCCCGTTCGGAAGACGATATGAAGTATTATCAACATATTTTAGGAGCGTACGCTTCATATACGTTTAAACTCGAAAAATTCTCGTTCAGACTCGGTGGCAGATTCGAAGGTACTTTCCAAGATGTGAAATTCACCAACAGCAAACAAAAGAATTTCGATGTGAAGTTTTGGGATATTATACCATCAGTATCGGTAAGTTACAATCCTTCGTTCGTATCTAATTTTAAACTTAGCTACAATAACAGTATCTCGCGTCCGAGTATTAGTTACCTCAACCCTTATATCAACGATAGCGACCCGTATGTGTTGGAGTACGGCAATCCAAATCTTAAGTCGGAACGCAATCATAACTTCTCGTTAAATTACGGGTTTTTCTCGCAGAAATTCAATATAAATCTATCGGCAGATGCCAGCTTTAAAAACAACTCTATCGAAAGTCGTGCTTTTATAGACAACGAAAACAGAATCAACCGTACGTATGCTAATATAGGCAGTCATCGCAGATTGGGCAGCTCTGTGTTTGTAAACTACAATCCGTTTATGTGGGTCGGAGTCTGGGTACAGGCATCGGCAAACTACTATCGTTATATCAATGATGATTACGACTTTGGCGGAGGTTCTGTATATGGTTTCGGTGGTCTTAATTTCAATTTGCCGTGGAAACTGCGTTTCAGTCTCAGTGGCGGAGGTTCTTCTCCTCAAGTAAATTATAAAGAAACAGGTGTGTCGTGGTACTTCTACTATGCTGCTTTATCTCGCGGATTCTTAAAAAACGACCAACTTACCGTATCGTTGTCTGTCGAAAATCCTTTCGAAGAGTATCATACATACAGATGGCGTACGTGGGAAGATAATGTTTACGATAATCGTTTTGAGGCACGTAACTATGCACGTACGTCCCGTATTTCGGTATCTTGGCGTTTCGGAGAGATGAAAGCCGAAGTGAAGAAAGCCGAACGCGGTATCACCAACGACGACCTGAAGAAAGGTAAGTCGGGAGCAGGAGGCAGCACAGGTGGTGCTCCCTCGCAGACAGGACAATAATTGAACCGTTGTGGAGATCTACTGTTTCGCCCAATATCGCAATTAGATTATTAAATAATGGAAACAAAGAGTGTGCTCGTTCGGTAACACTCTTTGTTTTTATTGTATCGGGTATTGAGATTGCTTCTTTTGGCAGAAAAAATTATTTGGAGTGCTATTGTTGTATTTTTATATAAACCTTTTATTAACTTTGCAGTCAAAACAGATATAATATTAAAAAACAAAATAAATACAATTATTATGAAAAAGTTATTCTTATTATCGTTGTCCGTAATCTTTGCACTTAGCGTTTTCGCTCAGTGGGACGACGTATATTACAACCCAAAGAAAAAAGATCCTACTGCGGTGCGGATACAGTCTGCTCGGGGTAGAAGTACGTACAAAAACCAATCGTCCGACGAGGGCTTGTACGAAAAACAGATACGTGATGCTAACGACAAAAATAGAGTTACCGTAATAGACCGTACGGTAGACAACGTTCTCGAACTGCCCAACGGTGTCTATGGAGTCGAAGTGGACGGATATACCGTCCGTTTTATCGACGGAGAATACGACGATATGACCAACGTCTACGACCTGCCCGACGGTTACTATACTATCGACGTGAACGGCTCTACGGTTACTATCAAACGTCTGAATATCAGCTATTACACTCGTAGTCGTTACGATTGGGATTGGAGTTATCCTTACCGTTGGTCGTGGGGCTGGGACTACGACTACTATTGGCATTACCCGACGTGGTACTGGCATTCGTCGCGTTTCTACTGGGACAATCCTTACTACTTCGGTTACGGATGGTATTGGACATATCCATATTATTACAATAACTGGTGGTATTATGGCGGTGGCTACACAAGCAGCAGTCATTATTATTCCGATATACAAGACCAGGCAGCCCGACGCAGAGACGGCAGCTATCTCACTTCGTCTGCGGGCAATTATAGACGTTATCAGGCAGATACGCAAATCAGCAGCTATCGAAGCGATGCAGGCAACAGAGGCTCTTATGTACGCTCAGGTCGCAGGGCTGACGACACACGTCGGTCGTCGGATTGGTCTAACGACAGATTAACTCGCGATAGACGCACTACGGTAACTACCGACAATAGTACTTCTCGAGGTCGTCGTGTCGTGGTAAATACCGACAACATATCTCGCGACCGTCGCTCGACGACGTCCGACGGCAGAGAATCCTCTACCTATACACGTGACCGTCACTCGACAACGTCCGACGACCGTAGTAGAAGGTCTTCTACCTACACACGCGACAACTCTTCGGTACGTTCGTCACGTGAAGGTTCTTCTCGCATATCTTCGGGTTCGTCGTCTCGTTCGTCTTCGTCGGGAGGCGGATTCTCCGGAGGAGGTTCTTCCGGTGGCAGTTCGTCGAGAGGAGACAGACGCGGACGTTGATGTAAATTATACTTATTTGTAAATTTAATTCGAATTAATGATGAAAAAAATATTTTTTGCAACAATATTAATGCTCTTGTCGTTCTCGGCGGCAAAAGCTCAAAGTATATTCGACATAAGTGGATTGAATACCCCCAGACTTAACGGAACAGCTCGTTATATGGGTATGGCAGGTAGTTTTGGAGCCTTAGGCGGTGATGCATCTGCCATCTTGGACAATCCCGCTGCTCTTGGTATATTTCGCAGCAACGAGCTGAATTTCTCCACCGATATACACAGTTCGATAACAAGTACCCTGTGGGGAACGAATGCACATCGTAGTTTGGGATATGGGAAGTTGATAGTACCCAATTTTTCGTGGATAACCAACTTTATGTCAAACAATGAATATGGATATTTAGCCTCCAATTTTAGTTTTTCGTTCAATAGAATAAAAAACTTCAACAGATATGTAAAACTCTCTCACCAGGGGCTTGAGAATTCACTGACAGACCTCATTGCAGATATGACTAACGGTTTGTACGAGAAAGACCTCGAATATAAAAAAGACATATACGACCCTTTTGATAATACGAAAGTGGCTTATTTGTCGGTGTTCGGGTTCGATGGATATCTTATAGACCCCGTAGTATCGGGAGGGACACAATGGAAGAGCGCTGTAGTCGGTGCTCCAGCGGCAGGTTACAAGTTGCACGAAAGCGGTCATATCGACGACTACAACTTTACTTACTCAGGCAATGTTAACGACAACTTCTATTTTGGTCTCGGTCTTTCGTTGCAGACATATTCTCGTTTAACCAATGCTACATATTCGGAGAACTTCTCGAATGGAGATTTTAGCCTTACGACCCGTACCAATTACAGCGGTACAGGCGTCAATATGAATTTTGGCGTGATAGCTCGTCTGCTTCCGGGCGTCAGAGTGGGAGCATCGTTGCAGACACTGACATATTACTCGTTTCATACCACGCAGAAAGCAGAGCTCGTATCGAACGTCGGAGCTAAAAAGGGTTCTCTTACGTCGCCGAGTACCACTTGGCATTACGACTATCGCTCGCCGCTGAAAGCTCAATTGAGTGCAGGCTTCGTTATAGGAAGCAGTGCCGCTATAAATATCGACTATATGTTGATGGTGGGTAGGACACAGAGATACTCTTTGGACGAATATCCAGGACTGTTTAACCGCGAGAATGCCGATTTTAGAAGCTATGCTTTGTCGACACACACGCTGAAAGTCGGAGCTGAGGTTCGTGTCGCCAAACATGCCAGATTGCGAGGAGGCTTTGGTTATATTACCGCTCCGATGAGCGAAAAAGCCACTAAAAGTGTTCTTAATACCACTGCACAAACCGATATGGAGTATTTTATAGATAAGGCTCAGTGGTATGCATCGGGCGGATTTGGGCTCAATTTCAGTAACTTGTTTATAGACTTTGCCTATGTGTATAACAAAAATGGTCAGATATTCACGCCATTCGAAATGAATAAATCTTCTATAAGAGGCGACGTGATGAATAATAATCACCATATAGTAGCCACACTTGCTATAAAATATTGAATAAGAATTATTAATAATGTTATTGAGGTTGCTCTGTTTCTTTTAATAAAGAATGCAACCTCTTTTTTGTTGTAAATTCTATTCCTCCTATTTTCTTTGCTATTTCCTACTATATTTGTCATATCCCTGATAAAAATCGGTTTAGCTCGCTTCTAATCGCAAAAAACTTAATTCGTAACTCTTAATTCGTAATTATTTTGTACCTTTGCCGCCGAATAAAAATAAGATATAATTGCAATTATGAATATTGTTAGAAATGATGTAGATGCTTGTAATGCAACACTTACGCTTACCATCGACAAACAAGATTACGAAGAAAAAGTAGACAAGGCTATCAAAGATTATCGTCGTAAGGTTCAGATGCCGGGATTCCGTCCTGGTAATGTACCTGTGGGGCTTATAAAGAAGATGTATGGACGTTCTATCTTAGCCGAGGAGGTCAATAAAATAATATCCGAGTCGCTGTATAATTATATAAAAGACAATAAGATAGATATACTCGGAGAACCCATTTCGAACGAAACGATACAGAAACCGATAGATTTCGATACAGACGAAACTTTTGAATTTGTATTCGACATAGGGCTCACTCCCGAACTCACCATAAACACCACGGCAAAAGACAAAATACCTTATTATACCATTGCCGTAACCGACGAAATGGTAGACGAGCACGTCAAAATGCACGCTTCGCGTCTGGGTCAATACGTGCCTGCGGAGAAGACCGAAGAGAACTCTGTAATAAAAGGGGAGATGACCGAGATAACCGACTCCGCCGAGCCGCTCAAAGTACTCGAAGCTATCATTACACCGAAGTTTATCAAAGACGATAAGCAGAAGAAACTTTTTGTAGGCAAGAAGAAAGGGGCAAAAATCAAATTTAACCCCGTCGCCGCAATGAGCAATGACTACGAAGTAGCTTCGCTACTCAATGTCGACCGCGACAAAGTGAAAGAATATGACCACGACTTCGAATATGTTATCAAAGAGATAACCAATCATCAAAGTGCCGAGTTAGACCAGTCGCTTTTCGATAAGGTTATGGGCGAGGGTACGGTCAAGAGTTTGGAGGAATTCAAACAGAAGGTAAAAGAGGGTATCGAACGTGTATACGTTGCCGATAGCGACTATCGATTCGGTATCGACGCCCGCGACTTTTTCATCAAGAAAAACAAAAAAGCGGTATTCCCGGAAGAGTTCCTAAAACGTTGGTTGAAAGTTACTAACGAGAAAATGACGGACGAGGCAATCGAAAAAGATTTCGACCGTATGCTCGAGTACTTAAAATGGGATATTATCAAGAAACTTTTTGTCGAAAAATATGAGATAAAAATAGAAGATAAGGACGTCAGAGAGGCAGCCCGACAAGATGTGCTTATGCGTTTTGCCCAGTACGGCATCAACAATCCGCAAGATGACATCCTCAATACCTATGTAGAGGAGTCGCTGAAGCAGAAGGGAGCTGTCGAACAGTTCTATCAGCAGGCAGTCGAAAAAACGGTGATAGCCAAGATAAAAGAGAACGTCGCTCTCAATCCCAAAGAGGTAACTATGGAAGAGTTCAATAAACTTTTTGCCGAAAAATAAGAAAAAGCTTATTTAGAGCGAATTGATAAAAATAAAAAGAGAAACATCTGTTGTTGGAGAAGGGTTTCTCTTTTTTTTGTTTATTGCTGTACTGTCGGTTGTTTGTGGTGAAAAAAGTCCTTATGTTCGGGTAATTTTGTAACTTTGCACTTGCTTTGACACATCATCAGCCGCCTAATATTGCCAATGCAAGCATAATGAAATTATGATAAAATTCTTAAAATATCTCGTCTGTTACATCATATATCCGTTTTCGTTCCTTACCGTAAGGCGTAGACGACGTTGGGCTTTCGGGAGCTTTCGAGGGGCTTTCAACGACAATGCCAAGTATATGTTTATCTATACTTGTCTGCAATACAGAGATATAGAGGCTGTTTGGATTTCGACTAATAGGGCGACGGTGCAATTAGTTCGTTCGTATGGGTTGCCTGCTTATAGTGTATTTAGTATTAAAGGATTACTGTATGCCCTTACATCTAAGTACTGGATTTTCAATTCATACACTTCCGATATTATGTTTTGCTTATCGGGTAATGCGGTGTGTATCAATCTATGGCACGGTGTGCCGCTGAAAAGAATCGAGTTTAATATCAAACGTGGAGCATTGTCGGACAGGTATGTGCGTAAAACGCTCAGAGAACGGTACTATCATCCCGAGGCTTTTCGTCGTCCCGATGTCGTACTGTCGTCTACGCCTTTTCAGTCGGCTGCTTTTGCCTCTGCTTTCCGTATTGCCGAAGATAGGTGTATCAATATGGGTTATCCCCGCAATCATATTCTTATCTGCTCCGAAGAGGAGCGACGGGCTTTTATCGAAAAATTCGAACCCGAACAAACCCGCCTTATCATCGATAATATAAAGCAAAAATACCAAAAGGTTTTCGTCTATATGCCTACTTGGCGAGATTCGCAGCGAGATATTTTTACTCAAAGTATTGATTTGTCGCGACTTAATGACTCGTTGGCATCGAAAGATTATTTTTTGATACTAAAACCACATTCTAATACTTTGGTAGACAATCGATTCCTTGCAGGTTTGTCTAATATCACTTTGTTGGATTCGACTGTCGATATTTATGCCATCTTGCCTTACACGGACGTACTTATAACCGATTATTCGTCGATTTTGTACGATTATGTACTGATGTGTGGGAAAGATATAATCCTGTATCTATATGATTATGAAGATTATGTGCGAGAGAGGGATTTTACCTATCCTTTCGACGAAAATGTAGTCGGTAAGCGTGTTTATACTTTCGAAGAGTTGCTGTCGTGCATAAAATCCGATACATACGGTATCGACGAGGCACAACGAAAACTGATTGTCGACCGTTTCTGGGGCGATACGCCTTCTACCGACGCTTGTGCCGATATTGTGGAGTACGTCAAATCGTTATGATTGCCGTATCCGATAAAAAGATGTATCTTTGCTATTGATAAAATAAATTTTTCGGGGTATGCGTAAAATATATCTGACCATATTATCTATCCTCTTTACAGTCAATCTCTTTTCGCAGGATACTCTGACGATAATGAGCTATAATGTAGAGAATCTGTTCGATACTCGCGACGACTCGTTGTACAACGATAGTGAATATCTGCGTGGAGGCTTACGTGGCTGGACGTACGAGCGTTATCGTCAAAAACTATACAATATAGCCAAGGTCGTGGCGGCGGCAGGCGAATGGAATCCGCCGTTCCTGATTGGGTTGTGCGAGATAGAAAACTACAACGTGCTATACGAACTGACCAATAAAACGGGGCTGCAAAATATTGGTTATAAGATAATTCACTACGAGTCGCCCGATGCCCGCGGTGTAGACGTCGGATTGCTCTATTTGCCAAACAAGTTCAAGCCTATCAATTCGCGTCCCATAAGAGTGCAACTGCCTAATACACAGTCGACGACAAGAGACATACTCTATGCTTCGGGGACTTTGACCAATGGCGATACTCTGCACGTCTTTGTCAATCATTTCCCCTCGAGGCTCGGCGGGGAGTTGGAGAGCGAACCTCGACGTTTGGCGGTGGCACGCTATCTGAGGGAGGCTGTCGATAGTTTGTTTAACATCAATGATAAATCTAATGTGTTGATTCTGGGAGATTTCAACGATATGCCCGATAATAATTCTATTGTCAAAGTGCTCGGAGCCAATCCGTTATTTGCAGATACTACGCAGGTTGTCGATAGAAAATTGTACAATATTACGTATAAATTCCACAAAGAGGGTAGAGGAACGTATCGTTTTCAGCAACAGTGGAATATGCTCGACCAGATAATAGTCTCGGCAGTATTGTTGCAGGGTGGCGGCAAAACCGAAATCTTAGAAAAAAGTACTCGGATTTTTTCGCCCGAATGGCTGCTCGAAGACGATAAACCCACGGGTAAACGTCCTTTCCGTACCTATATAGGTATGCGTTACAACAACGGTTTTAGCGACCATCTGCCGGTATTGGTCGATATTATTATACGCTGAAAAGATTAATAATTTATATGGAAAAGAAGAAGCCTGTAAAAATGGATAAGGGTATGATAATCTCGGCTATACGGTTAGGTTTTGGCGAAGATGTATATAAACAATATGTCGAAAAAGAGATAGCCTACAGTATCCTACCCGAGATATTGGGACCAATGGTCTGTCGGTATATTGCCGAGGTGAAAAATAGAGATGGTAAATTAACTATAAAAATCACTTCGGGAGCGTTAAAATCGAACTTGATTATGCAAAAAAATGTACTTATAATTAAAATTAACGAAAAAATAGGTTCAAAATTTGTTCGTGATATAGTTTTTTTATAACTTTGCCCGCTGTAAGAATTATAAAAAGTAGAAATATTTATGAATAAGAAAGTTTTAGTAACTGTAGGAGTAATAGTACTTGTGATACTTTTGGGAAGCGTGGGTTTCCTTATATATAAATTGAATGACGCCAATAAAGAGCGAGAAGATATATTGGAGCAGTTCTCGTACGAAAGAGAGCAGATGGAACAAAATAAGAGCCAACTCGAACAAGACTATGTTACGTTATCGAATGATTTGGAGGGATTTAGCCTGAAAGTCAACAACGACTCCATACTTAAAAAACTTAATGACGAACAGAAACGTGTTCAGCTTTTGCTCGAAGAACTTCGTACTACGAAAGCTACTAATGTGAAGAGAATAAATGAGTTAAAAAACGAACTTGCTACCGTACGTAAGGTGTTGACATACTACATAACTCGTGTAGACTCACTGAACAAAGAGAATACTGTACTAAAAACAGAGAATGTGGAGGTAACCAGAAAGTTCGAAGAAGCTTCCCGTAAGGTAGATACATTATCGCTTAGGAATGAACATCTTACCGAGAAAGTTTCTCGTGCTGCACAGCTCGAAGCCCGCAATATTTCGGTCGAAATGCAGACTAAAAGCGGAAAAAAAACAACGCGTGTCAATAAGGCAGATGTGCTGAAAATATCCTTTGCTATATCGAAAAATATCACAGCGAATGTAGGCGAAAAGACTGTATATGTCAGGGTATCGAACCCACGTAGAGAGGTGTTGTACTCGAAGTCGTCGGATACATTTGTCTACGAAAACAGAAGTATAGTGTATTCTGCCAAAAAGAATTTCGAATACTCCGGACAAGAGAGTCATCAGACCGTGTATTGGACTGTAACAGAGACACTTTCGAAAGGTTCGTATAGAGTCGATATTTTTGTTGACGCTCATCTAATCGGCTCGTACGATTTTGTATTGTAGTAGAATTAGTAAAAATATACTGCTTTAGTCGGTAAAAGTCTGTATACGTATTGAGTATTTTTGAAAATAAGAAAGATGTCATCATCGCAGGTAGCGGACTTGGTGGGTTGGTTTGCGGATATATTTTGGCGAAAAACGGATACCACGTATCGATTTTCGAGAAAAACCAACAAATAGGTGGCTGCTTGCAGACTTTTGTGCGTAAAGGCGTCAAGTTCGATACCGGAATGCACTATATCGGTTCGCTCGACGAAGGGCAGTTGATGCATCGTCTTTTCAAGTATCTCAATCTGTGGGAAGATGTCAGATTGTCGCCACTCGACAGAGAAGGCTACGATGTGATATCCATTGGAGGCGATATATATAAGTACGCCAATGGGATAGACGGTTTTGTGGAGGCGCTTGCAGCCAAGTTCCCCGATAACAGAGATGATATCAGACGATATGTAACAGGATTGCGAGAAATCGTAGAGGCGTCGTTTATATATAACCTTCAGAAGACATCTCCCGATATGACGTTCGACGAATCGGCTCATTCTATATCGTTCAACGATTATATCAATTCCTGTACGGACAATCCTAAATTGCGTAGTGTGTTGACAGCTAATGCATTTTTATATGCAGCAGAAAAAGATAAGACTCCCGTATATACTCTGGCTCATTTGAATAATTTTTATCTTCCGTCGGCTTACCGTATCGTCGGGGGGAGCGATACAATAGCTTTTTCGTTGGCTAAATCTATCAAAAAGCTTGGTGGTCAGATATATAGCAATGCAGAGATTGCCGAATTCATTTGCGATCATGACAAAATGACGAAAATTCGTCTTAAAGACGGACGTGTCTTTGAGGCAAAATATTTTATATCCAATATACACCCTCAGGTAACGATAGAGAAGATAAAATCTTCTTTGCTCAGAGATGTTTACAGACAGCGTATAGAGGGGATAGATAATACCGTTTCCTGCTTTACCGTTTACCTCGTTTTCAGGAAAAATAGTGTCAAATACAATAATTATAATTTCTATTTTTACGACAGCGAGCAGTCTGTCGGCAAGACACAATACGATTTGACCCGCTTTCCTGAGAGTTATCTGTATGTACATCAGGCAGACAGCGAAAAAAATGAGTATGCCTCGAGAGCTAAGGTTCTCACTTTTATGCGATACGACGATGTGCGATTGTGGGAAAACTCTACCGTAGGTAGGCGAGGTGTTGTATATGAGGCTTTTAAGCGAGATTGTGCCGAAAAAATAATAGATAAACTGAACAGGCAGTTCCCCGGCATAAAGGATTGTATTGCTGATTATTACACTTCGTCGCCACTGACTTTTCGCGATTATACTGCTACTGTCGACGGCTCTATGTATGGAATAATAAGAGATAAAAACTCTCCTTTACAGTCGCGTATATCCCAGAGAACCAAGATACCTAACTTCTATTTTACGGGACAAAACATCAACTCTCACGGAATGCTCGGAGTCATTGTGAGTGCTATTTCTACAGCATCGGAATTTGTTCAGATAGATAAAGTCCTATCGGATATACGAAATATTTAATTTAGTGCAAATTTTTTTGTCGCTGATAATCATATTGTTGAATAATTAAGTGAAACTTTTTTGCTAAAAAGTTTTGTGGTGGAATAAAAAAGTATTACTTTTGCAATCCGATTTCGAGGGGTGAGAACTTTTGGAGGTCGATGAGTTTTTTAGAAGACAGAGGTCATTGATATATTGAAACAACAAAAATGTAGTATAAGGAAGCTATGAGGTGTATTTATATATACCTTATTTTAAAAAGACTTCCCGTCAATACGAAAAGACTTATAAATATACATCTGAGCTACTGGCACGTTAAGTGTCAGACAAGGAAAACTTAACAATGAAGAGTTTGATCCTGGCTCAGGATGAACGCTAGCGATAGGCTTAACACATGCAAGTCGAGGGGCAGCACGAATTAGCAATAGTTTGGTGGCGACCGGCGCACGGGTGCGTAACACGTATACAACCTACCTTCAATTGGGGGATAACCTGGAGAAATTCGGACTAATATCCCATAGTAAACGGAAGAGGCATCTTTTTTGTTTTAAAGATTTATTGATTGGAGATGGGTATGCGTAGGATTAGCTAGTTGGTAAGGTAACGGCTTACCAAGGCGACGATCCTTAGGGGTTCTGAGAGGAAGGTCCCCCACACTGGTACTGAGACACGGACCAGACTCCTACGGGAGGCAGCAGTGAGGAATATTGGTCAATGGGCGAGAGCCTGAACCAGCCAAGTCGCGTGAAGGATGACTGTCTTATGGATTGTAAACTTCTTTTGTAGGGGAATAAAGAACGGCACGTGTGCCTTAGTGAATGTACCCTACGAATAAGCATCGGCTAACTCCGTGCCAGCAGCCGCGGTAATACGGAGGATGCAAGCGTTATCCGGATTTATTGGGTTTAAAGGGTGCGTAGGCGGTATTACAAGTCAGGGGTGAAATCTTGGTGCTTAACATTAAAATTGCCTTTGAAACTGTGGTACTTGAGTGTAAAAGAGGTAGGCGGAATGTGTTGTGTAGCGGTGAAATGCATAGATATAACACAGAACACCGATTGCGAAGGCAGCTTACTATCATACAACTGACGCTGATGCACGAAAGCGTGGGGATCAAACAGGATTAGATACCCTGGTAGTCCACGCAGTAAACGATGATTACTAGCTGTTAGCGATATATTGTTAGTGGCTAAGCGAAAGCGATAAGTAATCCACCTGGGGAGTACGTTCGCAAGAATGAAACTCAAAGGAATTGACGGGGGCCCGCACAAGCGGAGGAACATGTGGTTTAA
>ERZ772967.1439-NODE-1439-length-16422-cov-12.706360_pt1 | contig 16422 bp, 14 predicted proteins | sample MGYA00511677_ERZ772967 | MGnify/ENA primary metagenome ERZ772967 (study PRJEB29015, sample SAMEA2737931) | human oral metagenome | biome: human oral; feature: human-associated habitat; material: dental | place: China | collected 2146 ...
ACCACCTAAACCAGCCGACAAGCCCCACCTACAACACCCTCAAACACGAAGAGCCTCTTATCACTTCCTCTTCTGTACGTTCTGTACGGCCCTCTTCCCCGGCCGCCCGACTGCTGCTTGTCTCTCCACCGTGTCGCACCCGGGCGTCCTGTCTCGATCCCGCTAACCGGACAACAAAGTGGGGATAACCCCACCCGGGGTGATGCGCGGCCTACGTTTTCCCCGGCCTCAGAGCAGGATCTCCAATTCCTAGAATGAACAATCCTGAACACCATCGCTGAGGAGTCGGGAGAAAGCCGGCGGTGCGCATCACTACGGCTTCGGATTCGCATTTCCGAGCGGATGGCCGGACCGCACCCGGGCTATCGCGTTCTGTCACATGCCGTATTCGAGCGGCATTCGAGCGGCCCGTGGACCACCCATGCGGCATGTCGGCAGTCAGGGGGTCAGCGGCCGGACCGAGTGGCAAGAAGCGCTTATCCTCTTCATCCATCGCACGAACCGGGAAGGAGGGGGCCCATGCGTGTCGGTCGCGACGACATCCGTACGTGCTGGTCTCCGCAAGTACGGCGGCGCCGTGATTGCCGGGGGTGCCCATGAGCATCCGCAGTGCTGACCTCCCGGAGCCGTTGCGGGCGCTCGCCGCTCAGCAGCCCCTGGCCCTGAGTGCCACGGCCTTCCTGCGCGAGCACCACCGCGAGCTGATCACGATCCGCGACCTGGCCGACCACCTCTCCTACAGCCCCTCTCATCTGACGCGCTCCTTCACCGCGGCGGTGGGCGTCTCACCGATCCGCTACCTGTCCTCCTGGCGCCTGCACGAGGCCAAGCACCTGCTCATCAGCGAGGGGCTGGATGTGGCGGAGGCCTGTTACGAGGTCGGCTATACCTCGGTGGGCACCTTCTCGCGCCGTTTCGTCCGGGACGTCGGGCTGCCGCCAGCGGCCCTGAGGCGGTCGGCGCACCGGCTGGCCGAGGTCAGTCTCCCTCCGGTGAGCCTGCTGACGCCGGCCGCGCGCCGGGTACTGGTGCGCGTCGCCGTGCCTCCGGCTCTGCGGGCGCGGCTCGGTGAGGTGCCCTACCAGTGGGTCGGTACCTTCCCGACGCCGGTGCCCTGCGGCCCTCCGCATACGGGCGCCCTGCGCCGGGGCGTGGTGGAGGTGTGCCTGCCGGTGCCTGCCGGTGCGCCGTGGCTGCTGGCCACGCTGACTCCCGGTGGGGCCGATGCCGCCGAGCAGCTCGCACCGCAGGCGCCTCTGGTCGCCCGGCCGCACCGCCTGCGTGCGGATGTTGGGCAGGGGGAGGAGGAACGGGAAGAAGTGGTCACCGTGGAGGTCGGTCCGGCCCTTCCGTGGGACCATCCGATGCTGGTGGCCCTCCCTGCGCTGTGGCCGGGCTGAGGGGGCGCTTGAGCGCTCGCCCTGCTAGTGCCAACCCGCCTATCGCGATAGCTCGCCCTATCGAGATCGACATTCTCGAACGAGATCGACGGTGCCACCGTCGATCTCATCCTGGGATGTCGATCTCGATGTCGGCTCCGGACAGCAGGATCGGAGTCGTCGCCGCGGCTGCGCGCCACCTACCGTGCGGATGGCTGGCAATGAGCCACCGGAGGCGCCTCGTGCTCGGCTGCCGGCGCCTCCGCAAAGAAATGAGCCCCACACTCCGGAGGAACGATGACCGATTCGACCGATACCGCTGACGCTACCGACACCGCTGATACCGCCGGCACTGCTGTCACCGCTGACACCACGGCAATCGCGCAGGGCCGCCCCTGCTGGCTCGAGCTGTACACGCCCGACACCGAGGCTGCTGCCGCCTTCTACTCCGGCCTCCTGGGGTGGCGGGTCGCCCCTGCCGACCCTGATGCCGGCATCTCCACTACGGTGACGCACCGCGACCACCTCATCGCCTCCTTCGAGCCGCAGGAGGACTATGCCGGCTGGCTCGTCACCCTGCTCGTCGACGACGTCGCGGCGGCTGTGGCCGAGGTGGAGGCGGCGGGCGGAGGCGTCGTCGTCCCGTGCACCGAGGTTCCGGGCGACGAGGTCGACGAGACGGGCGCTGCCACAGCTTTCGCCGTCGTGACCGACCCGGGCGGCGCCCGCGTGGGCATGATCTCCACCGAGCCGGGGCCCGTGCCACCGATGGGACCGGGCATGCCCGTATGGCACGAGGTCCTGACCGACGGGCTGGACGCCGGTATCGACTTCTACAAGAGGGTCTTCGGGTGGCGCACGCGCGTTGTTCCCTATGGCGGCGAGGACTTGCCCTACCGCGTCAACTACTCCGGGACGGAGTCGCTGTGCGGCATCGGGGAGCTCGGCGCTTTCGCCAGCGAGGATGCGACTCCGGCCTGGAGGGTCTACTACGGTACTTACGCCAGCGAAGGTGCGACTCCGGCCTGGAGGGTCTACTTCGGTGTGGAGAATCTCGATGACGCTGCGGCGCGTGTACCCGCTCTCGGCGGGAGGGTCGTCTCCGGGCCGCAGGACATCCCCTTCGGCAAGATGATCCAGGTGACGGACCCCGACGGCGCCCGGTTCATGCTCCTCGAGGTAGCCGCGCCATCGAGATAGACATTTTCGGATGAGATCGACGGTGACACCGTCGATCTCATCCGAAAAAGTCGATCTCGACAGGGTGGGGCGGGCGGAGCAGGTGAAGAAATCGGTGAAGCGCGCCGGCGGCATCGTGCGGGAAGTCGCGCGAGAGCCGGTCAGTCTCGGGCGCGCAGCAGCTGGGCCACGGGCGTCGTGGAAGCGCTGGACAGGACCGTGGCCCCGCACACCGTCAGCAGTGAGGCGCCCGTGATGGCAAGGATCTCCACCCACGGACCGTGGAGGAAGACGACCGGCACAGGATTGAACCCGAGGATCAGCGACTCCGAGCACAGGCCCACCACCGTCGATGCCACCCCCAGAATTGCCGCAGTCACCGCGTGGATGACGCCCTCCAGCACCTGGGCCCACCGCACCTGCGCCTGCACGCCCCCGGCGGCCATCAGGAGGGCGCCATCACGGCGGCGGCGTCCTGCACTCATGGCGATGACCGCCACGCCTCCGGTCCAGGCCACGAGGAACGCCGTGCCGAACAGGGCTATGAATCCGCCGACGTCGGCATTGCCCCCGAGGGCGCGTATACCGAAGGCGAAGCCGACCAGGCCGATCGCCAGGCTGAAGGGCATGACGGTTGCCGAGGACCGCCCCGCCTCGTAGGCGGCGGAGTGCCTGGCCATGTGCCAGGCCACGGAGCGCGAGGGAAACAGAGCGGTCCACGTGCGCTCCAGGGCCGGCGTCACCCGGGGCGTGAGCACCACCATGAGAACCAGGGCGGCGAGACCGGCTCCGATGACGAGGGTGAAGATGGACTCGTGGTCCGATTCGGTGATCTGCGCGATGATGGGCAGGGCGATCAGTCCCGCGAGACACACGGCGATCAGGATTCCGCGCAGCAGTCTGCGGCGGACCCGCCGTGAGCGACCCTGGACGTCGTCGTGCTCGCGGAGCAGGGCGATGATCTGGGCGCCGCTGGAGCGGCGTGCGGCGCCCCTTCCGCCCAGGACGGTCAGGCTTGTGCACAGGATCAGGAGGATCAACAGGTCGACGGGGTGGGGCTGGGGCCGGGCCGTCGGGAGGATGATGCCCACGGCGCCCTCGAAGGCGCTCAGCGGGAAGGAGAGCGGGTAGGCCAGGGGGATGGCCACTATGGCGGAGCCCGCGCCGACGAGTGCGAGCTGGCCCAGGAGGATCATTCGCAGCAGCCCGGGCCGCATGCCCTGGGCCCGCCACAGGCCGTGGTCCCGTGCCCGGCTCGCCACCACCAGGGCGGCTACTGTGGAGAGGGCGACGACGACGGACAGACCCACGAAGGTGAGTGGCATGTACGTGAGGGCTTCGGCCTGCCCCGCCATATCCGTGTCTCCCGTGGCCTCCGCGGCGATCCTTCCCCCGCGCCCCACCATGAGCTGGGCGGCGATGCTCGTGGCGGCCACGACGGCGACCACCACCGTCCATGTCCACGAGCGCAGGTTCTGGCGCAGATCGGCGAGCAGAAGGCGGATCATGCGGCGGCCCTTCCCCGAATCTCGAGGATCGCCCGGGAGACGGCCTCGGCGCTGCCGCCCGGCACATGCGCCGCGATCCGCCCGGAGTCCATGACCAGTACTGAACCGGCCCGGGCGGCGGCCTGCGGGTCGTGGGTGACCATGAGGAGGGTGGCGCCCTCCGCGGCGATCTGGGCGAACCAGTTCAGCACGGTGTCGGCGGAGGCCAGGTCCAGGGAGGCAGTGGGTTCGTCGGCGAAGACGATCTGCGGGCGCGAGGCCAGGACCCGGGCGATGGCGACCCGTTGGCGCTCTCCGCCGCTGAGCTGGGCGGGCAGGTGGCTCGCGTGGTCGGCCAGACCCACGCGGGCCAGGGCGTTGTCCACCTCCCGGTGGGGCAGGGCCCGTTGACGCAGGCGGCCGGGCAGGGCGACGTTGTCCCGGGCGTTCAGGCAGGTGACGAGGTTGTCCTCCTGGAAGATGACGCCCATGTGCTTGGCTCGGAAGGTCGCCAGGGCGCCCGGGCGCAGGGAGGTGGTCTGCGTGCCCAGCAGGTGCACGGTGCCGCTGCTCGGCCGGTCGAGTCCGGCCACGCACTGGAGCAGGGTGGACTTGCCCGATCCGGAGGCCCCGACCACGGCGGTGAAGGAGCCTTCGGCGAGCTCCAGATCGACGCCTGCCAGGGCGTGGACGACGGCGTCGCTTCGACCGGGCACGGCGTAGCTCCGCGTCAGGCCGTGCAGGGCGATGGCGGGAGCTGGAGCTGCGGGCCTGTGCGCAGGTGGGGCCGGGGTCTGCGGGAACCGTGATGGGGTCCCGGGGGCAGTGGGATATCCACTGGGGGAGGCGTTCGGAGGAAAACGCGCTGTCATGCGGGCCGCCTTCGCGAAGGAGGAATGGTCGGGACCGAGCAGCCGGGTGGCTGAGTTAGCTGAACAGCTGAGTAGCGGGGCGGTTCGGCCCCGCCCTGTCCGCCCCGGTCTGCCCTGTCGGAGTAGTCATGAGGCTAGGGCGGGGGCTCGCCGTCGGGCATCGGGGGACGCCCCTGGTTCCGCCCTGGTCCTTCCCTGACTCTTCCCCGGCCCTTCCCTGGGTCATCCCTGACCGGTGCGCGACTTCCCGGGCGCGCACGATGCGGACTCTGGAGGCGGGGTGATCGCAGGGGGAAGGAGGAATGACGAGGAGGGGAAGCAGCGCTTTACGGGTGACGTATATAACGATACGGTAATGATGCACTTATTCCTGTGCCAGTGCTTCTCGCCTGGTATATCCCTGCAGAAAGGCTGCCATGCGCGTCTTACGAACCCGACCGCCTCAATTGCGCCGCCGTCTTCTCGGTGCCGTCCTGACCCTCCCCCTGATTCTGGCGACCTTCCTCTTCTCTCCGGCGTATTCCCCGGCATATGCCGCCGATCCTCCTGCTGAGCCCGTGGGCGCCATTGATGTCACGGGGAACTACATTCCGGGCCGCACGGGCTGTCACGGCACAGACAACATCAATGATTGCCTGAGCTGGAATATCAAGGCAGGATCCGGCATCGCCATGGGCGAGAGCAGTACTCTCAGTATTGAGGCCGATTCTCAGCCCGGTCTGTGGACCTGGGCCTGCCCCTCCGCGGATCGTGTTGCGGGCAGCGCCACGTACTCCTACCGCGACCCCGAGAAGAACGGGTCCCTCGTACATCTGGAGAGTTCCACACTGGGCCTGAACGACCAGGTGCGTGACGTGCAGGGACGCAGCGTAGGGTCGGTCACCGGCATCACATGCACTCCGGAGCATCTGAGCATGACCTACCAGACCACTTTCCCCAACGCGGCCGCCTATATCGACCTGAATGTGGGGGCGACGGCCGTGGCCCCCGGCACCGGCGAGCGCGACTACACCTTCAACCCGACGATCACCTCCTCGAAGGACGGCGTACCGAGGAATCTCACGGCCACCGCGAAGAAGCCGGACATCAACGCCACTTACGCGACCGTGACCGCCAGTCCTGAGGCTCTGACGGATGCTCCGAAGGACGCGGGACGCTACACCGTCACGGTGACCAACGACTCAAACAGCGCACTGACCGACTTCACGATCGCCACCTCCCGGAAACGGGGCTCGGCGTCGTTCACCAGGCTCAGCTGCGATTTGACCGCCTTCGGCGGCGAAGTCGTCACCGCCGAGGGCCCGGCCGAGAGCCTGAGCGTGTCCAGCGGCGGGGCGTCGGTGCCCGGCGATCAGGAGGTCACCTGCCAGGTGGACGTGACCGGGATCGAAGGGGTCAATACTCTGGGCGCGAGTGTGACCGCCGGCGGTCAGACCTTTGAGGGTTCCTACGAGGACAACCGCCCGGTCGGTGGGGGTGCGGTCGTGAAGTAAAGAAGATCGACAGCGTTCACGACGTCGCCGCCATCCGGTGCTTCATCCTGTGCAGCCCCGCCGAGTATCGGCGGGGCTGCACAGGATAAGGCGACTCGACGGGGAGTGGAGAGCGAGCCTCAGCCGCTGCAGACCAAGTCGTCCTTGGGGAGCGTGCCGTTCAGGAGGAAGTCATCGACCGCCCCGCTGATGCAGGAGCTGCCGCGCCCGTAAGCGCAATGGCCCTCGCCCTCCCAGGTCAGCAGGTGCCCCGAGTCGAGCTGCTCGGCCAGAGCCTCGGCCCACTCGTACCGCGTAGCCGGGTCCCCAGTGGTGCCGACGACCAGGATGGGGGAGGCCCCTTCGGCTGTGATGTCTGCAGGAAGCGGCTCGTTGCCGTGCCCCCAGGCCGCGCAGGTCATGTCGGAGTTGGTCCATGCGGCGCCGAAGGTCGGTGAGACCTCTTGGGCCTCCTCGTACTGGTTCTCCCAGGAGTTCATGTCGCCTTGCGAGGGCCGATCCTGGCACATGATGGCGATCATCGTGGCCATGCTCGCCGCCGGAGCGGACTGCGTCATCTGGTTGGCGGCAAGGGCGAAGACCGAGGCGTCGCCCTGCGTGATGGCGGGAGTGAGAGCCGCGGTCAGCGCCTGCCAGCGCGCAGTGCTCAGAGCCCCTCGGATGACCTGGCTCATCTGGTCGCCGGTGACCTTCTGGTCGGGCTCGGACGTGCCCATTGGCGAGGTGTTCGCCGAGGCGATCAGATCGCGCACCTGCTGCACACCGTTCTCGACCTCCCCGCTCAGCGGACAGTCGGCACCCGTCCGGCCCGCCTGGCAGGCCTCCACATAGCTCTCCAGCGCGATCTCATTGCCCTCGGCCATGCCCAGGTCGATCTCCTCGGCGGACAAGGAGGGGTCCAGGGCACCGTCGAGAACCATTCTCCCGGTGTTGTCAGGGAAGAGCTCGGCATAGGTGTAGCCCAGTCCGGTGCCGTAGGAGTATCCCAGGTAGTTCAAGGACTCCTCGCCCATCACCGCTCTGAGCACATCCAAGTCGCGCGCCGACGAGAGCGTTCCCACATGGTCCAACAGGCCCGGTTCGGAGTGCTCCGCGCACTGCTGCTCCAGCGCAGTCACGCCCGCGGAGTAGCCCTGAGCCCAGTCCTCGAACGACTGGCCGGGCTGGGGCTGCCCCGCACCGGCGCCCCCGGCCGGCCCGGCTTGCCCGCAGTCGATCGCAGTTGAGGAGCCCACGCCGCGCGGGTCAAAACCGATGACGTCGTATCCCGCCAGCAAGTCCTGGGAGAAGATCCCCTGAGACGCGGTCTCGACCAACTGGACGCCAGAACTGCCAGGACCTCCGGGGTTGATGAACAAGGACCCATGGGATTCGCCGTCGGCCGCACGCTTCTTCAGGGCAATCTGGATCGTCTGGCCGTCTGGATCCTCGTAATCCAGGGGGACCGTCACCATGGCGCAGGAGAAGCTGTTGGACTCCTCCGCCTCTGTCCTCTCCATGCCGCCGGTGGCACCGCACGGATACCAGGACACCGTCTGTCCGTAGAAGTCGTCCAGGCCCTCCGGGATCACGGATCCACTCCCGGAGTCGTTGGAGAGTGACCCTTCGTTGGAGGTGGAGCCTTGGGAGGACTCGTTGGAGTTGCCGGCGGCCGGGACGGCGGTAGCCCCCGTGCCCGCTGATAGGAGCGCGCATCCCAGGGCCAGCACAGCCGCGAATTGCTTCCGCCGTGCGCCTGTGCGCATCCGTCTGCCTGGGGAGCCCCAGCCCGTCATAGTCGCCATCATCGATTCTTTTTCCGTCGAAGTCGGTCACAGCCGCCGATCCCTGGGGCCCCGCTGATTCACGTGAGAGGCCTGCCCATGGACGATGTGGAGCAGAGCTCTGCTATACAAACCGACCGCTGGTCGGTTTAATGGTTAGTGCTCCTCAGGGGGCTGGGCAACTCGGGGAGAGTGGGATAGGTCTCTCGTTGGTGCTTTTCTCCGGCTCTGCGACGAGGCCTGTCGGACTCGACCGAGACCGTTCCCGGAGATGGGTGAGCGGTGGTGCGCAATGGCGGGGTCGGTTGAGAGGGTATCGAGGGGGCGCCGAGGCGGCATGTCGAGGGTGCCGAGGGGTGCCGAGGGTGTCGAGGGCCGGAACTTCGGCGCGGCGATGAGCCGCGGGAGGCCGTCCTGCGGCTCCGATCCTTGTTCTGCGTCAGAGTCAGAGGTTCTTCTGCGCCTTGATAATGGTGGTGGGCATCATTCCCCACTGCATGTGCAGGCCCGCGGCCGTGGAGGTGAAGGGAACGTCGGCGTCTGTGAGTACGTCGGCGTACTCCTTGGTCTTGGCCATGTCCGCGATGACGAGTCGGCCGCCCGGGCGCAGGACGCGCAGCGCTTCGGACACCGCGCGCTTGCGCCCTGCGGCGTCGGGGATGTTGTGGATGGAGACGCTGGCGGTGACCAGGTCGAATGAGGCGTCCTCATAGGGGAGCCGGGTCATATCGCCGGTATCCAGCGTGATCCGATCGGCTACGCCGTTGAGCTCGGTGTTCTTGCGGGTCGCCTCGGCCGAATTGCCCGTCTGGTCCTGGTTGCGCCACAGGTCGATCCCCGTGGCGTGACCATGGGGCAGTCGCAGTGCGGTGGCGATGATGACGGCGCCGCGGCCGCAGCCCAGATCCAGGGAGTTCTCGTCGCCCCTCAGGTGCAGGGAGTCCAGGAGCCTTGCCCAGACGAGGAACTTCCCGCGCAGGGTGGTGTACCAGAAGGCGAGCGCCGAATATCCCAGGCTGAGGGCCCCGGCTCCCATCAGCAGCCAGGTCCAGGCGGGTGCGGACTGTGCGATGTTGGCGATGGTGCCCAACAGCAGCGGCAGGGTACTCAGGCTGAGCAGGACGGGCACGAGAATCGCATCCACGCCGTAGCTTCCTGCTGGTTTGCTGGGGATGCGCGTGGTCACGCCGGTCTCCTTCCGCTCATGTTCTCCAGGCCCCCTCGCCGGTGGGGTCGGGTGAGGGAGTGCCACCGCTGCAGGGGCGGGCCGCTCGCTAGGAGCCGTGCTGGAGGCTCTGCAGTGGCTGGCGCATAAGATCTTATATCTGTAACGAATCGTCAACAAAGTGAGATTCATTGTTCGCGCGGGCGCCGGGCGCCGGGCGTCGGGCGCCGGGCGTCGGGCGCCGGGCGGGCCGGCTGCGCGCGAATGCGCGTTCAGGCCCAGGCTGCGCGCGGAGGCGTGCCCTGGGCCGCTACGGCGGCGATGCCGGTGAGCGACGGGCCGGCTGCATGGGAGGCGCGACCGGTGGTTCCAACCCACCGGGAGGGCCGGGACACTCACGAGACCTCAACGGCGTCGTGCTCCGCGAAGACCTCCTTGGCGGTCAAGGTGGCGTTGAGCGCTCGGGGGAAGCCCGCGTACACGGAGGCGTGGAGGATCGCCTCGACGATCTCCTCGCGGCTGAGCCCCACGTTCAGGGCGGCGTTGAGGTGGACCCTCAGCTGCGGCTCGCAGCCGCCGAGCGCCGTGAGTACGCCGATCGTCACGAGCTGGCGGCTGCGCGCATCCAAGCCGGGGCGGGCGTAGACGTCGCCGAACCCGAAGGCCGCGATGTGGTGGGCCAGGGCCGGGCTGATGTCGGCCAGCGAATCCATGACGGCCCTGCCCGCATCGCCGTCGATCGAGGCCAGCACCTCCAGGCCGTGCTTGCGCCGAGCACGGTTCTCCGGACTGTCGATGTCGTGCTGGGGATGGGCGCTGCTGTCGGCTTGGGCGGCGCCTGCGGAGCCGCTGGTGTTGGTGCCGGTGCCGGGCGTAGTGGTGCTGCGGTTCTCGTCAGTGCGTGCGGTGCTCGAGAGGTTGCTCGAAGAGTTGATTGTCATATCGGGGTTTCTCCTCATGTGCTGGTTGCGTGTCCTGATCGTGCTGATGAGTTGGGATTGGCCTGTGTGGTTCAGTGCGGTGTCGCGGCTGAGGGCGCGCCGTGTCGGTCGGTCCTGCTGTCGGTCGGTCCCGCGGCGATGTCCCGCCATGCGGGAGCTTCCTGCACGTGTGCCGGGTGGTCACATGGGTCATGGTCACGACCCGCGTCTCAGCCGCCGGCTGGCGGCGTCCGCGTCAGCCGGGCCCTTGGCGGGGTTGGTGGCTCCACCGTCAGTGCCGTCCATGTCCTGGCTGTAGAGCGCGATCTTGTAGTCGGTGGCTGCCAGCGCGAGTTGGAGGTCGTCGATCCGGGAGTGCAGTCGCGTCCGGTGCTCGGTGAGGATGGCCAGGCGCGCGGGCACGGTGCCCTCGCCCTCCTCGACCAGATCGACATAGCGACGCAGATCGCGGATCGGCATGCCCGAGGTGCGCATTCGAGTGAGGAACACCAGGCGTCGCACGGCTGCGGCGTCGTAGCGGCGGTGCCCGGAGCCGGAGCGCCCCACTCGGACCAGACCGATGCGCTCGTAGTAGCGAAGGGTGTGTGCGCTGACCCCGAGATGGTGGGCGGTGGTGGCGATGTCCCAGGCGGTGTTGTCCGCGGGCAGCTCCTCGTCCACGGCGGTTGAGCGTGGGGGAGGCGGGAAGGCGCCGGAACCTGTCTTCGCAGCGCTGGTCGTACTGGTGGCACTGGCTGAGTCGGTTGAGCCGGTTGAGTGAGCTGAGCCGTTCGGACCGGCTGTCGCGTCACCTGACGGGGCGGTGAGCCGGAGCGCTGCACGCAGGCGCGCGTCGTTGGGCTCGGCCGGGCCGCTCGTGTCGTTCATGGCCACGACCGTAGAAGCGTGAGCGCACTCGAAGGCAAGCGGGCGGTTCGGACGCCCTCTCGGCCAGCCAACGCGGGTCTGGGCTGCCGTCAGGGTGGTGGGAAGGTCCAGCGTGTCCAAAACGGAGGAGATTAGGGCGCGAGATCGATGTATCGCACCGACACACCGCAGGCCAGCACTTGGTTTCTTGAAAATGCCGAGCTTGGCGGAGGGTTAATCTCCTCCGTTTTGGACATAGACGGCCCGAATCGGGGCGCCTGACAGGTAGGAGCGCGGCCGGTACTGCCGCGTCGTTGGCGCCCACTCGTGTTGGGCGCCCCACGCGGCCGATCGGGCTCGGCCCGCGCTAGCCTGTCGGCATGCTCGTGGCCTTCTCCGTCTCCCCGACCACTTCCGACGCGCCCGACGGCTCGGTCTCCGAGGCCGTGGCGCGTGCCGTGCGCGTTGTGCGCGACCCCGGCCTGCCGTGCGAAACGACCTCCATGTTCACCACCATCGAGGGCGAGTGGGATGAGTGCATGGCAGTGGTCAAGGCCGCCTGTGAGGCGGTGGCGGAGGTGAGCCCGCGCGTAGCGCTCGTTCTCAAGGCGGATATCCGCCCCGGTTGGACCGGCCAGATGACCGCCAAGGTCGAGCGCGTCGAGACCCGCCTGCGGCGGGGCGAAGGCGCCGACGGCGGTGCCTGCTGAGGCTGAATTCTGCGCCGGTAGTCTCCAGATGCACGTCAGTAGGGCGGGCGGACTTGAAGGCTCGGACCTCGCAGTTCCGTCTGCGTTCCACCCGTGCCCCGGTCGCACGAACTGGCCGAACACCCCGCGCATCAGTCGTTTAGCGAGGCGGTCCTCTGGCGGTCTGGCGGCATTACACCGATAGCTCTGCGAGCCACTGCCCGACCGGGCGCGGACTGATCTCCAGAAGTCGCTGGGCGCTGGTGCTCCGGTCGATGATGTTTCCGGTCTGTGCGTTGAGGGCTCTATATAACTCCACTACCGGCATCGCGGCAGCGCCGAAGAGCGGTGTGATGAGCTCGCCGAACTCCTCGGGTGAGATGGCCTCGAAGTGGACGTCGCGGTCCAGATGAGCGGAGAGGGCGGCGGCGAGGTCGGGACCCGTCAGTCCCGGCAGGTGCCCGATCGAAACTGTGCCGGCCGTGCCGGCCGAGCCCGTGACGCCGATGGGGCGGGCATCGGTGAGTAGGCGGACGACGACGTCGGCGACATCCAGGTGCGAGCTCCACGAGACCGGGAACGAGGCGGGCAGCGGATAGCGCAGGACGCCCTCCTCGCGCGCAGGGCCGATGATGACAGGCAGGAGCAGATTCTCCAGGTACAGGCGCGGGGCAACGACAGCGGTGGGGATGCCGCTGCGCATCACTCCATGGATGAGCGTCATGATGGGGCTGTCGTCGGGCACCTGCAGCGGTGAGTCCGGCTGGTCGACGATCTGCCCGCTGGCGGAGATCACCACGCGATCGGGGCGAGCCTGCTCAACCGCCTCGACGACGGCCCGTGCCTGAGCGCCCGCGGCCTCGGGAGGCCCCATGGGCAGGTGGACGAATACGCCTTCGGCACCCTCATAGGCGGGGATGAGGGAAGCGGCGGACGAGAGGTCGACCGCCAGCGCCTGGACGCCGTCGGGAACGGTGTCGGGGTTGCGGACTGCCGCCACAGCGGGCGCGCTCGCAGCGGTCAGGGCGGACAGGACGGGTGAGCCTTGGGCGCCTGTTGCGCCATGGATGATGTAACTCATGGCTCTATTGGTGCATATACAGCACCAGTTACGTCAACTGCACTAATGGGATAGAGTGCATGCCCGTGAATGAGGTGGATCTTCCGGAGTGCGGGGTCGCCCGATTCCTGCTGCTGTTCGACGGGCCGTGGGCGACGCTGATCGTGCGCGAGCTCCTCCACGGACCCCGGCGCTTCGGGGAGCTGCGCGAGGCCCTGCCGGGGATCAGCGCCCACACCCTGACCAACCGGCTCCGGCTCTTCGAGTCCCGCGGCATCGTGATCCGCCGCGCCTATGCCGAGGTGCCGCCCCGGGTCGTCTACGAGCTGACTGACCTCGGGCGGCAGCTGCAGCCGGTTCTTGACGCCATGTGCGCGTGGGGCGAGAAAGCCCCGGTCTCGGCCTTCGTGCCTCAGGAGCCTAAGGCCGCCAGGAGTTGATGAACGCCGGCCTCGTGTTCGGCTGAGGCGGGTAGTGCCTGGTCTCGTGCCCGGTTGCGGCGTTCGGTGTTCATGAAGCTGCCCCTGATTTCCATGCCGAGAGTTTCTTAGGGTTTCTGGCCGTCCTGGATGCGATAGATCCTGCCGCCCTCAAGAGTCAGGCTGATGATGGCCAGAACACTCCCTGAGCCGGTGGCGACAAGGCCCGGCCGGCTGTTGACCCGCTCGTCCCGTATCGCGAGGTCGGGCTGGCGCGCAGAGATGCCCAGATGCCCACGAAAAAGCGCGCTACGGCGTCGGCAGCGGATACGGGATCGAGGACTGTGGAGACGAGGCCGCCCCCGTCGGTGATCGATCCGGCTGACAGTTCGCCGGGCTGCGTTGTCTTCTTCGCGGAGCCGGGCGATGGCCCGCTCATGGGGTCGGATGCGTATTCCGGGCGCCGATCACGGAGGAAAAACGCGAACCATGAGAAGCACCATGAGAAAGGAAAACGGGAGATGACCAGTCCCGTCACGTTCATCAATGTCATCGACGTCGACCCGTCCAAGCAGCAGGAGGTGATCAGCATCCTGAATGAGGGCACCGAGCGGGTCATCTCCAAGCGGCCCGGATTCATCTCGGTCACGCTCCTCGCCAGCGATGACAAGAGTCGTATCGTCAACATCGCTCGCTGGAGGAGCGCCGATGACGTGAGAGCGACACAGGCGGACCCCGCCGCCGCGGAGTACGCCAGACGCACCGCCGCCATTGCGACGCCCGGCACCGGCATCTACACCGTTGTCTCCGAGTTCGACGACTGATCCTGGGCGGTCCGGCGGGGGCCTGGGCGGTCCGGCGGGCGGGGCCGCGAGAAGGAGCCGATTGACACCGGTTGGTTCCGTCAGGCCAGAAGGTCCTCCCACCAAGCCGCGAAGACGGGGCAGCGGTCGAATATCGAGGCGGGGCTGCGGGCTGATGGCCTGTTCTATGGCGGCTTCGCTGTTGGTGCGAATTGCGAATGGGGAGAGGATGTATGAAAGATTGGGAGTGGTGTGTGGTTTGCGCGTAGCTTGCTTGCCAGGTTTGATATCGTAGTTGTGTGAATTGGTTGCCGGCGGATGCGAATGTTTTGTTAGTGTCGACTTCGACGATTACTTCTACTGGCGTGATTGTTGGGATAGTACGCAGTTTAACCGCAGGATCACGAGCTCGTCGCAAAGTTGAGTGGTTATCTTCTATGCTCGATTCTGAAAGGGATACTTCTCGGCGCGATGCGCTTGTTCGAATGAAATTGCAGAATCAAGGATATTTAGTGGCTGACGATCGTGTACCCGTCGGGTATTTTGTGGCCCTGATGGTCCTTGCGTCAGTTTTTCCTATTGTAATATTTTATGAGGCCTGTCGTCGTTCCCCGACGTTACCGATTTCAAATTTTATTATCGGGTTCTTGGTGACGACGTTGTGTATGTTTTTCTCCGTACGGCTGTATCGGGAGAAGAAACTTATAATGCGCCAGTTCGAATTAGGAGGAATTCGCATAGGGTCCACGAATATTGATGTTCGTTTTTGTCTCGAAGGCAATTTTTCACAGAATTTTCTGCTCGGATTGACTATATCTGTATTTGTGCTAATTGTTTCTGCTGCGGCATCGTTCGTGGGGGCGGAGAATGTAAAATCTGGGGTTTTGATTCTAGTGTTATTTGAAGGCGTTGTTGCATTGATGAGTTACCTTATTGTGCATTCGTATATACAACAATGGGTAAATGAGCGTGCAGACGGGTAGTTAAATCCAAAGAAATGAAGGGGCGGGATGTGTGAATTCGTCTTTGGTATTAGAGGATTAATCGCATCATGACTGGACGCTCTCGCGCGCCGGACGACCGCCCAGCAGATTCATCTCCCACAGAGTGCCGGTCGAGTAGTCGTCCAAGAAGGCCTCAAGCTCCTCCTGATCGGAGCGGCTCGCCACCGTGGCGCCATTGTCCCGGTCCAGCATCACGATCGCGTCCAAGTCGAAATGAGACAGCAACGGCACCGATTGGGTCGCCAGGATCACCCTGTGCCCGTTTCGGCCGGCGACATGGGCCATCTCCGCCAGCAGGCCGATGGCCGCCGGGTGGAGCCCGAGCCCCGGTTCGTCCAGGACCACGGTCGCCGGAAGATCGGGCCCCAGCAGCAGCGTGGCCAGGCAGATAAAGCGCAGGGTTCCATCGCTGGCCTCATGGGCCATGAAGGTTCGGTCCAGCCCGCGCTGCTTCCAGCGCAGTCGAATCCGCTCCGCAGCATTGGGCACCAGTACGAAATCATCGAAGAAAGGGGTGACGCGGCGGATGGCCGAGACAATGCGCCGGTAATGCTGAGGGTGCTCGTCGCGCACGCGCAACAGGTAGGCGGCGATATTCTCGGCGTCCGATCGCAGGGTGATGTCGTCGCCCACGGTCGAGCGCCCCTTGACCGGGGCATTGCTCGAGACGTCGTCGAAGTGGAAGACACGGCAGCCCTCCAGGATGGGGCGCACGTAGGCGGCGAAGTTGTGAAGCCTGCCAGAGGCCTCGGGCTGTGCGAATCTGGGAACGCGGCTGCGCGTTCCGGAACCGAGATTCTCGTCATAAGGCTTGTCCCGATTCCGACCGGCCTGGAAGAGAAGCCACTCGTGGAGCTGGGATTGTCCCGACTCATCCCAGTCGTCCTCCCGGAGCGTCACCCGGTAGCCATTGCGACAATTCCCCTCATCGAACTCCGACATCATTTCGATGAGGATGCGCTCAGCAGTCCCCTCATCGTCCTCGAAGAGGAGGTTGTCCACCCCGCCGCGCCTGCGCAGGTACTCCTGGAAGGAGTCGTCCCAGATGCGCGAGACCAACTCAAGGGCGCTGACCAAATTCGACTTGCCCGAGCCGTTGGCGCCGATGAGCACTGTGACATCGGTGGTCAGGTCCAGATCGACACGACGAATCGACCTGAAACCCTCCACAGCAGGCGTCCAAGCTCAGCGCTCATGCCGCAAGCCTAGCGAACCGTAGTGGGGCCACGGCTGATTCTGCTTCTGGGCCTTCCCGGCTCATTCCGCCTCGGCGCGGCCGTCCGGTGGAGCGGAGCTGGACCGAGCCGACTTGTTCTCCGGGA
>ERZ772967.1443-NODE-1443-length-16397-cov-3.650900_pt1 | contig 16397 bp, 20 predicted proteins | sample MGYA00511677_ERZ772967 | MGnify/ENA primary metagenome ERZ772967 (study PRJEB29015, sample SAMEA2737931) | human oral metagenome | biome: human oral; feature: human-associated habitat; material: dental | place: China | collected 2146 ...
TAGAAAAAGAAACAAGAGAAAAGAAACTGGAAGGTTTTAAAAATGGTAAAAAAGATTTTGTTGAAAAATTAAAATCATTAGAAAATGAACTTGAAGGTTACAAGAACAAGAATCAAAATTTTGTTAATTTAGAAAGAGAATTATTAGAAAAAATAACAGAAAAAGAAGAAGAAATTTTTGAAAAAGATAATGAAATATCTGAAGAAGAACTTAAGTATACCAAGCTTAAAGAAAAGATTATTACATATGAAGATATTAAAAAAGGATATATAAAAGAAAAGGATAATATAGCTTTTGATATAGAAGATAGGAATAAGATTTTTATACAAGAAAATAATAATACTCTTAAAAAACTTGAAGAAAAAGAAAAAGAAAGTTCTAAATTTTCTAAAGAAAAAACAGAACTTGAAGAAAAAGAAAAAGAAAAAAATTATGTGTTAAATAATTTAAATTCACTAAAAACTAAATTAGATATTTTAAAAGAACTAGAAAAAGAAAAAGAAGGTTTAAGTTATTCTGTAAAAAAAATATTAGAAGAAAAAGAGAAAAACACATATTTTGGAAAAAAAGTGGATAACATTTTAGCAAATGTAATATCTACAGATGAAAAATATATACTTGCATTAGAAACAGCACTTCGGATATACAATGCAAAATATAATTGTTGAAAAAGAAGAAGATGCAAAAGAAATTATTAAATTTTTAGAAGAAAAAAAGGCGGGAAAAGCTACATTTTTACCACTTTCTAAGTTTAATAATAATAGTAATAATAGTGTAGAATATGAGAATTACAAAAATGGTATAATTTCTAAGCTTAAAGATATAAAAGATATAGAAAAATATGTATACTTTCCAAAGGATATTGTTAAGGTTAATGAAAAATATTTAGGGATAATATCTGTATTTTTAGATAAAACATTGATTGTAGAGAATATTGATATTGCTATATCTGTTACTAAAAAGATTAAAGGAATAAAAGTTGTAACATTAAATGGGGAACTTTTTGCAAGTACTGGTAGTATAACAGGTGGATATAGTAAAAAAGTATCAAATATCTTGGGTAGAAAAGAAGAAATTGCAAAATTAGAAAAAGAAATAGTTTCTTTGGAAAGAAAAGTAGAAGAAATAAATAATGAGTTTGAAGATAAAAAAGCAGAATATATTTTAAAAGAAAAAGGACATAGAAATATTCTAAATGAAATATATGAAGAAAAGCTTAAGATAGCAGTAAAAGAAAAAGAAATTAATGCTTTAAGAGAAAAAGTAGAAGAAATCTCTGAAAAGATTAAGAATATAAATAGTGAGATAGAAAATATAACAAAAGAAAGTAATGAAATACTTACTAATAAGTCTATAATAGAAGAAGTAAAAGAAAAACTTGTAGAAGAACTTGAAAAAATGAATGATGAAAGATTAAAATTAAAAGAAAATCTTAATGATAAAGATACAAGTTCTAAGATAGAAGAAATTGCAGAAGACATAATGAATGTTAAGATAAGTATTGCCTCATTTGAAGAAAGTGAGAATTCTATTATAGAAATATTAGAAAGAATAACTTCAGAAGAAAAAGAATTAGAAGAAAGAAAAGAAAAAAGAAATACTGAGCTTTTAGAATATGAAAAAGAAAATACAAATCTTGGGCAAAGAATAGAAGAAAATACTAGTGATATTAATAAGATTGAAGAAGAAAATGTTGAAATTAAAGAACTTCAAAATGAAATAAGAAAAGAAAAAGAAGAAAAACAAAATATTATTAAGCTTCTAAATAAGAAGATAGAAGAAAATGATAAGAAGATAGAAACAAATATTCCAGCAAAATTAAGCAAAGAACAAGAAATGTTTAAGATAGAACTAGAAGAAGAAAACTATATTGAAAATATGTGGAATGAATATCAAATAACATTAAACAATATTGACATAGCTGAATATGAGGAATATTATATCGAAAAAGGACTTCAAACAAGAGATATTGAAGGTAACATAATGAGCTTTGACATAATCAAAGCAAAGAAAATGGTTAGAGACTTGAAAAGTAGTATAAAAGACTTAGGTGAAGTAGATACAAGTATTATAAAAGAATACTTAAATACAAAAGAAAGATATGATTATCTTTTAAATCAAAGAGAAGATTTAGAAAGTTCTAAGAAATCTTTAGAAAAGATAATAAGAGAAATAGCATTTGCTATGGAAGAACAGTTTGTATCTAGAATGGATATAATAAATAAAAACTTTAAAGAAATATTTGTAACATTATTTGGTGGACGGAAATGCTAAGATTGAAATAGAAGATAAGAAAGATCCTTTAAATTCCGGAATAGCAATAAAAGTAGAACCACCAGGGAAAAAATTACAAAATATGATGCTTTTATCTGGTGGAGAAAGAGCATTTACTGCAATTGCAATATTGTTTGCAATACTTAAACTAAATCCATCACCATTTTGCGTGCTTGATGAAATAGAAGCAGCACTTGATGATGTTAATGTTGCAAGGGTTGCAAGATATTTACAAAACTATTCAGAAGACACACAATTTTTAATAATAACACATAGAAAAGGAACAATGGAAACATCTAAAATATTTTATGGTGTTACAATGGAAGAAAATGGTGTAAGTAAGCTTGTATCATTAGATATGAGAGATAAAAAATAATGAAAGGAGGAAATATGAAATTTGTACATTTAGCAGACATACATTTAGATATGCCATTTAAGCTTGTAGGAGCAATGGGAGAAAAAAGAAGAATGATGCAGCTAGATATATTAAGACAAGTTGCAGAATATGTAAACAAAAATAAGATAAAATATATGTTTATAGCAGGAGATCTTTATGAACATGAATATATAAAAGATGGTACTATAAATGCACTTATTAACATAATTAAAAAGATGCCAGATACTCAAATATTTATATCTCCAGGAAATCATGACCCATTTGTTGCAGGAAGTGTATATGATAGATTTGAATTTCCAGCAAATGTTCATATATTTAGTGACTTAGAAGTTGTAGAAACAGAAGACTATAATATATATGGATATGGGTTTAGTGATTTTTATGATGATGGAATAAACTTAGATGATATAGAACTTTTAGATAATGGGAAAAAGAATATACTTGTAATACACCGGAGATGTTGATGCAAGTTATGATGGAGGAATAAGTCATAAATATCTTCCATTATCATCAAAAGAACTTATGAAAAAAGGATTTGATTATGTAGCCTTAGGACATATACATAAACATATGATATTTGGGGATGGTAATATTGTATATCCAGGATCAATGATAAATACTTCTTTTAAAGAAGGAAAAACAGGTATGATTATTGGAGAATTTGAAAACTATAGTATTGTAAGAATGAATACAAATCATCAAAATGGATATAATGTAAATGAAGGTACAAAAGTAAGAATTGAACATATTAATTTAGATCCTATAAAATATGAGACACTATATATGAATATTAGTGATATTTCATCAAAAGAGGAATTAGTAACAAAGATAAATTATTTAGAAATAGATAAAAATAATTTTTATAAGCTTGTTTTTAAAGGTAAAAAAGACTTTTTAATAAACGAGAAATATGTATTAGATAATATTCAATGGAATAATATATTAAGAATTGAAGATGAAACAGAAAGAGATATAGATATTGAAACTGAGGTGTTTTTAGGGAAATTTTTTTAACACTAATGATAGTATTTTGTTCTTAGTAATATTGCCTTACTATAATGTACAAATTCATGTCCTAAGGCATTTAGTATTTCATCTCTATCTGAGTTAGCTAATTGCTTTCTATCAAATACTACTACATTTGTTAATGTATCTGTATAATATGGTCCATTTGGATCTTCTACATCTGTTAGTACCATCTTTATATCTGATCCTGCATATCCTTTCGCTCTTAGAGCATCATTTAATAACTTATTCATTACTGATACTTGTTCTACTTATGTTTATCGTCTATTTTCAAGTATTTTATTCTATATTTTGTCTATAAAACTTTCCCATAAAACCAACTGCATACCAATTATCTATACTATAATTATCTAGCCATTTTAATGTTTTATCAACAGTATAACAGTCTATATAGAAATTTGAAATATGCGAAGAGAATCCTCTTATTTTTTTATACATTTCTACTTTTTTAATAGCTTCTTTTTTTCTTAAGTAAACTCCTAAAAATCTTCCTTCATCTTTTGTTTTTTCTACATCACATTCATAAGAATGAGACAATACATATATTTTCATATCATTCCTCTTCCTTTTCTTCATGCATACCTAACTCCATACTAAAATAGCCTGTTCTATAACCATCAAGCCACTCTAGCTGATTAATTTTTGTTCTATCTATATAAAAACCATCTAAGTGAGAAGAGAAACCTCTTATCTTTTTAAATTTTTCTAAAGCTTTTAAAGCTTCTCTTCTCGTTAAATATATTCCTATAAATCTACTTTCCTCTTTATACTTATATTTATAATCTCCATAACAATATTCATGAGATAATACATATATTTTCATAATTTTACCCCCTTGAAAAATAATTTTTATTATTATAAAATTTTATTATTCATCTTTAGGAGCACATTTTGATTTAAAACCTTTTGTATAATAATCTTTTCCTATTATCATTGTTTTTATTCTAAATCCATTAGGACAATCTTTAAATCCAGGTTTTTCTACCAATTCTTTTATTATACTCTCAACTTTTTCTTTGCTTGACAAAAAACCAATTAACTTTTCATTTTTTCTTTCATTTATATGATATAACATGTAAACTTTCTTTATTTTTTTGCATTCCATGCTTTATGACCTCCTCTTTCTATTGCTTTTTTTATTTGATTATAATCTGATTTTGGACCTCTTTTCCAATTTCTCTTTCCATATTTTTTATCCAATATTCTTTTTAAATAAGCTTCTTGATCTTCATTATCTTCTGGTGGTTCATAGTCTGACCATCCAGGATAATCATTACCTAATTCTTTTCCACTCTTTCTACTTTGTTTTTTAGCATAATATATTTTTACACCATTTTGTCCAAAATTACTTGTTTCCTCATCATTATTTAAAATTTCATTCTTATTATCTGAAATAACCTTTGATTTATAATTTTTTATCTCATCTAAATTATCTATTTCATCTTCTTTATTTATTTTTGGAGGATCCATCATTATTGATAAAAGCATTGGGCCATATTTCATTGCTGCTTCTGTTATCTCTGGACTATGTCTATATATTAGAGCTGTTCCTCCTGCAATCAAAGAAGGGGTAATTATTGGATCAAAGTGTTCCTTATCTTTCTCAGGTACAAGTTTAGCCTCTGCAAATTGTTGCTCTATACTCTTTTGATCTTTATACTTATTTCTCAAGTTATTTAGATAGTCTGCTTTTTCTTCTTCTGTAAATACCTTATTCTTGTTTTCACTTCCTATCTTTCTTGTTGTATGAAGTGATGTTTCTTCTCCATCTTTTCCTTCATCATATGTATTCATATGAGCTTTTTCATGTCCAAATAATCTTGAGAAAGCTAAGTTTGGATCTGCTATATCATTTTTTGAGAAATATATCTTTTCTTTTCTTTTAGCTCCTGTTTCTTTATCTTTTGAATCCACTGAAAAGGAATGTGCTTCATCTGTTAATAAGACCTCTGGAATCTCTCCTTGATAGCCATTTTCTCTTAGATATCTTTCTACTAAATTTTGTGCTATTTTTTGTTTATCTTCTAAACTTAAGCTTTCTTCTTTTATCAAATTAAATTCTTTTTGGTGTTCATCTTTAAATTTCTTTTGATCTAAGATTTCTTTTAGGCTTCCTAATTTCTTATTGTGTCTTTTTTAATTAAAGAATTTTTTTGTTCATTTTCAATCAGTTCTTTTAAATCATTATAATTTTTTATAAATTCGTTATCATCATGATACGAAAGAAATTTTGTATTTGGATAGGGGTTAGCATCAACAAATATTTTGTATTTTTCTCCTGACTTCATTTCTATTAATATTCTTTCATATGGCTTAAAAAAAATTGTAATATAATTCAAAGGATTTAAGTAATCTCCATTTGTAGATGGAATTTTATATCCTCTATCTATAATATTTTCAATGTCTAATAATGGAATTTTAATTTTCTTTAAAGTTCAACCTGAAATGGCTCTCCAAACAGGCTTGGCACTCTTTTTTGCCGCACTTCCAATTGGAATTGTTGGTTATTATTCTGCTAAATATCAAGGAAATGTAGCGACAGCAGGCATGCAGATTTTGGCAAAACGTCCTGAAGACGTAATGAAAGGAGTAATCCTTGCTGCCATGGTCGAAACCTATGCTATCCTTGCATTTGTTGTGTCTCTTTTAATGGTTTTGAATGTGAAATGAAAATGAGACAGTGTTTAGGGTCTTGAACCATCTGATTTCATAGAAGGAGGCAGATATGGGATTTGAATCTCAATTGAGGGATTCGGTTTTAGAGCAGGCGCATGAAAATGGGCGCCAGTTAGTAGCTAATGCCCAAGCAACCCTTGATCGCGAAACTAAAGAACAAAAAGCACGGCTGAAACAAGAAAAAATGCAACAACGTGAGCAAGAAGTAAAAGTGCTAAAACGTCAAGTACAGCGTAAAGTGCAGCAACTTGAAAATGAAAAACGTCAATCTACTTTGGCGATCAAGCAACGGATTTTGAAAGAATTATTTGCAAGAGCTTATGAGCAGATGGCGACTTGGTCGCTCAAACAGGAACAGGCTTTTTTGGAGCAGATCTTAAAAAAGTATCCTCAAGAAGAGCTGGTTTTGACATTTGGTTCACGAACATTTGGTAAATATTCAGCCGTTCAATTAGAACAATTGTTAGAGCGTTATCCGCAAGTGAAATTAGCTTCTTCAACAGTGAGTGGAGAAGCGGGTTTTCTCCTTTCGCGAGGGAATGTTGACGATAACTATCTCTACTGTTATTTGGTGGATTCTTTATGGCAGGAGGAAAGCTATCGGCTCGCTCAGGCTATTTTCCAAGATAAAGAAGAGTAAGGAGACTGTTCATGAATGACAATACTTTCGCACAAGTTAATACGGAAATTAGTATTCATGAGAGTAGTTTCTTAAGTCCTGCGCAGTATGAGCAGTTGTTGCGAGCTTCAAGTTCTGAAAGTCGATCAGCAGCTTTGGAAGGGACAGCATATAATCCGAATCATGAACAACTAACTGACTTAAATACGATTGAGAGATTTCTCATGAAGCATTTGTTTGCAGAGTATACATGGGCTTTTGAAGTCAGTCCAACATCTGCTTTGGTGGAGTTTTTCACGCTTAAATATACCTATCACAATCTTAAAGTGTTGCTTAAGCACAAGGCAACCGGCTTAAATTTAAGGCATCTGTTGATTCCTGTCGGGTCATATTCGTTAGACATGCTGGAGCAGCTGATTACAACCTTTTCCACGGAATACTGTCCAAAATTGATGGTGGATGAAATAGAAGCAACTTGGGCAGAATATCAGGATTACCAAGATGTGCGTGTTCTAGAAATCGGAATGGATCTAGCTTATTTCGCGCACTTAAAAAGGTTGGAATCTGAATTTGAAGATGAGCGGCTTAAGCAGTTGGTACGGTTGACGATTGATTTTTACAATGCAACAACGGTACAGCGTGCCATTCGTCACCAAAAACCGCATAGTTTTATGACACAACTCTTATCTGATGATGGGTCTTTGACAAGTGCAGAGTGGATTGAGTTGGCAGAAAAAGGGCAACTAACGGACTGGTTTTCTCAAGTAAACCCATTAGAATTTGATGCAGAATTGCGCTCTTATGAAGAAAAAATGCATTTGGGGAAGCTGACAAATCTTGAACTGGAATATTTAGCAGACTTGGTTCCGTTTAAACTCTTAGAGCAAGGACGATTTGAAACAAGTGGTCCACTTCCATTAGCTCGCTATTTATTGGGGAAAGAGCTAGAAGTGAAAAATCTTCGACTTATTTTGACCGGTTTGACAAATCAGCTTCCAGTAGAAAACATTAAAGAAAGGATGAGACCGATTTATGGCCAGTAAAACTTATAAAATTGGTGTGGTAGGAAATCGTGATGCCATTCTACCTTTTCGTCTAATTGGTTTTCAGACTTTTCCAGTCACAGGAGCAGCTGATGCTGTGAATGCTTTACGCCGACTGAGCCGAGAAGATTTTGCCATTATTTATTTGACAGAGGATGTGGCTGCAGAAATCCCTGAAACATTGGCTTACTATGATAAGCAAGTATTGCCAGCGATTATTTTAATCCCGACTCATAAAGGAATAACGGGATTAGGACGGGGACGCATTCGTGAGAATGTAGAAAAAGCAGTCGGACAAAATATTTTAAATTAGAAGGAGCAAGACTTGAGTCAAGGAAAGATTATAAAAGTTTCAGGTCCTTTGGTGGTTGCTTCTGGAATGCAGGAAGCGAACATTCAGGATATTTGTCATGTAGGCAATTTGGGCTTGATTGGGGAGATCATCGAGATGCGTCAAGATGAGGCTTCTATTCAGGTATACGAAGAAACCTCTGGTCTTGGGCCAGGAGAACCAGTAGAAACAACAGGGAGTCCGTTATCAGTTGAGTTGGGGCCGGGTCTGATTTCGCAAATGTTTGATGGCATTCAACGTCCTTTGGCACGCTTTCAAACGGTGACACAGAGTGATTTTCTGGTACGTGGAGTTCAGCTACCTAATCTGAATCGTGAGACTAAGTGGGACTTTGTACCTTGTCTAGCTGTCGGCGATGAAGTCCAAGCTGGAGATATTCTAGGCACCGTTCAAGAAACCGAGTTGGTAGTGCATCGTATTCTGGTACCAGTTGGTGTTAGTGGTCGGCTAACAGCTATTGAAGCTGGTAGCTTCACGGTCGAAGAAGCAGTCTATGAAGTTGAGCGTGCGGATGGTTCTGTCTTTGTCGGCAGTCTCATGCAGAGGTGGCCAGTCCGGAGAGGCCGTCCATTTGCTCAAAAGCTAATCCCAGAGGAACCTTTGGTGACGGGTCAACGCGTGATTGATACCTTTTTCCCAGTCACCAAGGGCGGGGCTGCTGCTGTTCCTGGCCCATTTGGAGCTGGCAAGACCGTTGTTCAGCATCAGGTTGCCAAATTTGCTAATGTGGACATCGTGATTTATGTTGGTTGTGGCGAGCGAGGCAATGAAATGACGGATGTCTTAAATGAATTTCCAGAGCTAATCGATCCAATAACTGGTCAGTCAATTATGCAACGAACCGTTCTGATTGCGAACACGTCCAACATGCCAGTTGCGGCGCGTGAGGCTTCTATCTATACAGGAATTACAATTGCTGAGTACTTCCGAGATATGGGCTACTCTGTGGCCATTATGGCAGATTCGACCTCACGTTGGGCAGAAGCTCTGCGGGAAATGTCCGGGCGTTTGGAAGAAATGCCGGGCGATGAAGGCTATCCTGCCTATCTCGGCAGTCGGATTGCTGAATATTACGAACGAGCTGGTCGGGTGAAAACCTTAGGTAGTGACGAGCGCGAGGGAAGTATTACTGCAATTGGTGCCGTTTCCCCTCCAGGTGGAGATATTTCGGAGCCCGTCACGCAAAATACTCTACGGATTGTCAAGGTCTTCTGGGGATTGGACGCTCAGTTGGCACAACGTCGTCACTTTCCGGCTATCAACTGGCTTAGTTCTTACTCACTTTATCTAGATGAGGTAGGGCACTATATCAATCAACATGAACAGTTGACTTGGTCAGAAAAGGTAACCAAGGCAATGAACATTCTTCAAAAAGAGAGTGAACTACAAGAAATCGTACGGTTGGTTGGTCTGGATTCGCTGTCTGAAAAGGATCGTCTTACCATGAATACAGCAAAAATGATCCGTGAGGACTACCTGCAGCAGAATGCTTTTGACGAAGTGGATACCTACACTTCCTTTAAAAAACAAGTAGCTCTTCTTACTAATATCCTAACGTTTGATGAAGAAGCTAACCGTTCTTTGAATTTAGGTGCCTATTTTACTGAGATTATGAACGGTACTGTGGAGTTGAGAGATCAGATTGCTCGCTCTAAATTTATCCCAGAGGATCAGTTGGAAGCAATTCGCAGTTTGGATACCGCTATTCGGGAAAAACTGCATGATATTCTTGCCCAAGGAGGAGCAATCAATGAACGTGATTAAAGAATACCGTACCGTCAGTGAAGTTGTCGGCCCTTTGATGATTGTGGATCGAGTAGAAGGGGTGCATTTCAATGAATTAGTGGAAATCCAACTCCATGATGGAACGAAGCGTCAAGGGCAGGTCTTAGAAGTGCAAGAAGATAAGGCGATGGTGCAGCTGTTTGAAGGCTCTAGCGGAATCAATCTAGGGAAAACTAAGGTGCGTTTTACCGGTCATCCTCTTGAGTTGCCAGTATCAGAAGATATGGTCGGAAGGATTTTCAATGGGATGGGTAAGCCTATTGATGGTGGTCCAGATATTTTGCCTGAGAAATACCTGGACATTGACGGTCAAGCGATCAATCCAGTAGCAAGAGATTATCCTGATGAGTTCATTCAGACTGGGATTTCAGCTATTGATCACCTCAATACTTTGGTACGCGGTCAAAAACTGCCAGTCTTTTCTGGATCGGGCCTGCCTCATAAGGAATTGGCCGCTCAGATTGCTCGTCAAGCTACTGTGCTCAATTCAGAAGAAAATTTTGCAGTCGTTTTTGCGGCTATGGGGACGACCTTTGAAGAAGCCGAATTTTTTATGAATGACTTGCGGGAGACGGGGGCCATTGACCGCTCTATTCTCTTTATCAATCTAGCAAATGATCCTGCTATTGAGCGGATTGCGACACCACGAATTGCCTTGACGGCTGCCGAATACTTGGCTTATGAAAAGGACATGCACGTTCTCGTCATCATGACAGACATGACGAACTACTGTGAGGCTTTGCGAGAAGTATCCGCTGCTCGTCGAGAGGTGCCAGGACGCCGAGGCTATCCGGGTTATCTTTATACCAACCTATCCACCCTGTATGAGCGTGCAGGACGTTTGGTAGGGAAGAAAGGCTCGGTCACACAAATTCCAATTCTTACCATGCCTGAGGATGATATCACTCATCCCATTCCTGATTTGACTGGTTACATTACTGAGGGTCAGATTATCCTGTCGCGTGACCTTTACAATAGTGGTTATCGTCCGCCGATTAATGTGTTACCGTCTCTTTCACGTCTCAAGGACAAAGGATCTGGCGAAGGAAAGACTCGGGGAGACCACGCGGCAACGATGAATCAGCTTTTTGCGGCTTATGCACAAGGTAAACAGGCCAAAGAATTAGCAGTTGTACTAGGAGAGTCTGCATTATCTGATACGGATAAACTCTATGTACAATTTACTGAGCGATTCGAAAAAGAATATATCAATCAAGGATTTTATACCAATCGAACGATTGAAGAAAGCCTAGATTTAGGTTGGGAATTGTTGTCTATCTTGCCACGGACGGAGCTGAAGCGGATTAAGGATGATATGATTGACCAATATTTACCAGAAAGTAGGCGGCAAGCTTAAGGAGGTGAGCCGATGACTCGTTTGAATATCAAACCCACTCGAATGGAACTCAACAATCTAAAAGAGCGCTTGAAAACAGCTACTCGCGGTCATAAACTTCTCAAGGATAAGCGAGATGAACTGATGCGTCGTTTCATTGAAGCTGTTCGCGAAAATAATCGCCTTCGCCAAAAAGTTGAAGAAGCTCTAGTTGGTCATATGCAGGACTTTGTGTTGGCAAAAGCTTTGGAAAGCGACCTTATGGTGGAAGAAATTTTTGCTGTCCCTATGCGAGAAATCAATCTCCATATCGAACAGGAAAATATCATGAGCGTGCGAGTTCCTAAGATGCATGCCCATATTGCCAATCCTTACGGTGATGATGAGGGAGATGTAGTTTATAGCTACGTGGCATCCAACAGCCAGATGGATGAGACGATTGAAGATATGAGTAACCTATTGCCAGATCTTTTGCGCTTAGCAGAGATTGAAAAGAGCTGTCAGTTGATGGCGGATGAAATTGAAAAAACTCGCCGCCGGGTCAATGGCTTAGAGTATGCAACTATTCCAGATCTCATAGAAACTATTCAATATATCGAAATGAAGCTAGAAGAAGCTGAACGAGCTAGTCTAGTGAGAGTTATGAAAGTGAAATAATGATGGGAGAGTATTCAAAAAACTGAGGTAGCCAAATAATGTTGTGTAATAAGTCGGTAGTGGGATATTCGATATTTAAAATCACTGTCACTGACATTCAGTTCTATGGCTGACAATGATAATCAAAAAACAAAACGGACGATGCTTTGATGAGTTAACGTCTGTTTTTCTTTTCGATGATTAGACGTGCAAGCAAGAATAAACCAAAAGTTTACGCACATTAGTATTTTCCATAGAAATGCGAGAATTTTCTGATAAGTCATGTTATAATAGAACAGACTACATGAAAGGGATAAAAATTTATGACTTTAGTTTATCAATCAACACGTGACGCAAACAATACAACGACAGCCAGCCGAGCTATTTTGCAGGGATTGGCAACAGATGGCGGTCTCTTTACTCCAATTTCTTATCCTCAGGTAGAGTTGGATTTTGCAAAACTAAAAGACGCTTCCTATCAAGAAGTAGCAAAATTAATTTTATCTGCTTTCTTAGATGATTTCACAGATCAAGAGCTAGACGATTGTATTGCCCATGCTTACGATAACAAGTTTGATACGCCGACCATTGCTCCCTTAATCAAGCTAGATGGTCAGTACAATTTAGAGCTTTTTCATGGTTCGACCATTGCTTTTAAGGACATGGCCTTGTCCATCCTTCCGCATTTACTGACGACTGCAGCGAAAAAGCATGGCTTGGAAAATAAAATTGTCATTTTGACGGCGACTTCTGGCGACACGGGTAAGGCAGCTATGGCAGGCTTTGCGGATGTTCCTGGGACTGAGATTATCGTCTTTTATCCGAAAGACGGAGTCAGCAAGGTTCAGGAGCTGCAAATGACGACTCAGACAGGGGACAATACTCATGTAGTGGCTATTGAAGGGAATTTTGATGATGCTCAGACCAATGTCAAGCAGATGTTTAATAACGCTGTGCTTCGCAAAAAACTAGCAGAACACAAGTCGCAATTTTCTTCCGCCAACTCCATGAATATCGGGCGCTTGGTGCCACAGATTGTTTATTATGTCTATGCCTATGCACAATTGGTCAAAACCGATCAGATTCGAGCTGGTGAAGCAGTTAATTTTTCTGTTCCAACTGGAAACTTCGGTAATATCTTGGCAGCCTACTATGCTAAACAAATAGGTCTTCCAGTTGGCAAGTTAATCTGTGCTTCCAACGAAAATAATGTCTTGACAGATTTCTTTAAAACACATATCTATGATAAGAAGCGCTGTTTCAAGGTGACATCTAGCCCGTCTATGGACATTTTAGTTTCTTCAAATCTAGAGCGCTTGATTTTCCACCTGTTAGGAAATAATGCCGAAAAGACAGCAGAGTTGATGACCAATCTCAAAAAACATGGTCAGTATGAGTTGACCAACTTTGACTCAGAAATGCTAGCACTCTTTGCGGCTGAATATGCCACAGAAGTGGAGACCGCGGCTGAAATCAAACGGGTTTATGAAACATCTAACTATATTGAAGATCCGCATACAGCAGTAGCATCAGCCGTTTATCAAAAATATCGGACCAAAACAGGTGACGACACGAAGACAGTCGTTGTTTCAACTGCCAGTCCTTACAAATTCCCAGTTGTTGCAGTCGAAGCTGTGACTGGACAAACCGGACTGAGTGATTTTGAAGCTTTGGCTCAGTTACATGATCTTACTGGTGTGTCAATTCCAGCAGCCGTGGATGGCATAGAAACGGCTGAAGTCCGCCATAAAATGACTGTTGCTGCTGACCAGATGCAGGCGGCAGTAGAAAAGGATTTAGGACTTTAACCATTTTCAACACTCAAAGGGGACTCACCTGAGAGTTTTCGGCTTGTAAAAGTATGTAAACAGTCTATTGCAAGTCTCGTACAGCAAAGGGGATAATCAGAGCAGGAGTTTCATAATGCATGACCACTTATAAAAAGATTTTAAACATAGCTTTGCCAGCCATGGTAGAAAACTTTTTGCAGATGCTAATGGGAATGGTAGATTCGTATTTAGTAGCTAGTCTAGGCCTGGTGGCTATTTCAGGAGTTTCGGTTGCTGGCAATATGATTAGCATTTACCAGGCCATTTTTATTGCGCTAGGATCAGCGGTATCCAGTCTAATTTCTAAGAGTTTAGGAGAAGGAGACCGAGATAATCTAGCTTATCATACTAGTGAAGCCATTAAATTGACCCTGATGCTGAGTGGGTTTCTGGGACTTTTCTCGCTTGCTTTTGGACGCCAAATATTGGCTTGGTTGGGAACGGAGCCTGCAGTCGCTAATGCAGGTGGTCTCTATCTCGCTTTAATCGGAGGAACAATTGTTCTTTTGGGAATGATGACAAGTCTAGGGGCTTTGGTTCGAGCGACCAGTAATCCCCGCCTGCCTATGTATGTCAGCTTTTTTAGCAATCTACTTAATGTTCTTTTTTCCAGCATTGCAATTTTTATTTTCCACATGGGAATTGTTGGAGTGGCATTGGGAACCATTTTAGCTCGTCTGGTGGGCGTCTTCATTTTATGGAAAGAATTGTCGCTACCTTTGGCGCCTGGGAGTTGGAAGCTGGATTGGGAACTGTTGCGCTTATCTCTGCCAGCTGCTGGGGAACGATTGATGATGCGAGCTGGGGATGTTGTGATGATTGCTATTATTGTTAAGTTCGGGACAGATGCCGTCGCAGGAAATGCTATTGGAGAGGTTCTGACCCAGTTTAACTACATGCCGAGCTTTGGTGTCGCTACTGCAACAGTCATGTTGGTAGCTCATGCAGTGGGACAAGCAGACCTTCAAGCAGTTAGGAGGCTGACAAAGCAGACGTACTGGTTATCTCTAAGCCTCATGTTACCGATAGCTCTGTTTCTTTTTGGGTTTGGGCAGCCGTTAACACAATTTTATACAACTGACGGTGGTGCTGTTCAGGCTAGTTTGTCTGTTGTTCTGTTTTCACTTTTGGGAGTGCCTATGACAGCAGGAACAGTCATCTATACAGCTGTTTGGCAAGGGTTGGGCAATGCTAAGTTGCCTTTTTATGCCACGACGGTTGGTATGTGGCTCATTCGCATTGTAGCAGGCTATTTTCTGGGAGTAACGCTGGGCTTGGGCTTGCCTGGAGTTTGGACGGCTACTCTTTTGGACAATAGCTTTCGCTGGCTATTTTTACAAATACTCTACCAACGGAAAATGAGGGAGCGAACATGACAATAGCTTTTATTTGGGATTTGGATGGAACATTACTAGATTCCTATGACGCTATTTTGGCGGGGATTGAAGAAACTTATACTCACTATGGATTGGACTTTGACCGAGAGGGCATCTATGCTTATATTTTGCGGCATTCTGTTCAAAAATTGCTGGAAACAGTTGCAGTAGAAAAAGGCTTGAATGCAGAAGAGATGAATCGATTTAGAGGGCAAAGCTTGCAAGAGAAGAATGCTCAAATTGAGCTTATGGATGGTGCTAAGACAATCCTTGCTTGGGCGCAGGAAGCAGGTATTCAGCAATTTGTTTATACCCACAAGGGGGAAAATGCCTACCAAGTTTTAGCTGATTTAGATATTTTGGATTATTTCACAGAAATTGTGACGACGGCTAATGGATTTGCAAGAAAACCTGATCCAGAAGGGGTGGATTATCTGGTGGAAAAATATCAGTTGAATAAAGAAATGACTTACTATATCGGTGATCGAACGCTGGATGTAGATGTTGCCTTTAACAGCGGTATTCAATCCATCAATTTCTGTGATTACCGACCAACGATCAATCAAAAAATCAATCAGTTAGTAGATATAAAAAAGATAATCCGTTAAAGGGAAGCAAAATGGTTGCTTTTCTTTTTTTATAGTCCACAATTGACTTGTTAATAGTTGACGAATCACCAAAACTAAAAAGGAGAACTAGGATTCCATTCATCACCTACTATATCAACTACATTCAACGGAGCAGGCTATCGCGCAATTCTTTGCGTAATGAGCTTAACGTGGCATTTTTGATGAATCATATTCCGTGTAATCAGGCAGCTGTGCAAGAAGTCTTGAAAATTGATCCCGCGCAGTATTGCCCCAGCATTTCAGGCTCTTAGAAGGGCATGGATATGTTCAACGAAGTCGCAATCCAAAAAATCAACGAGAGGTTAGATGTAATGAATCTTGTAAAAAAGCAACTTTTACAGGAGATGTGAAGAGAGTCGTTTCTGAATATGATATATTTACAAGAATTTCTGAACTACTGTCGATTGGTTACTATGTAG
>ERZ772967.1446-NODE-1446-length-16383-cov-7.023273_pt1 | contig 16383 bp, 13 predicted proteins | sample MGYA00511677_ERZ772967 | MGnify/ENA primary metagenome ERZ772967 (study PRJEB29015, sample SAMEA2737931) | human oral metagenome | biome: human oral; feature: human-associated habitat; material: dental | place: China | collected 2146 ...
TAGTGCCCCGCAGCCTGGCGGGTGGTTGCCCCACACCTCCCGGGCGCCGCGACGTCACGGAAAGACGCACTCTGCGATCTCCCTAACCGTCAGACTGCGCCTTTCCGTGAGACGTCTGGGCCAGAATGCGCCTTTCCGTGAGATGTAGGTTGCAGAGTGCATTTTTCCGTGAGGCGCAGGTGGCAGAGTGCGCTTTTCCGTGAGGCGGCCCGACGTTTGCCCAGGTGAGGAAAGGCGCATTCTACGGAAAAGCGCATTCTGTGCTGGCGCCCTCACCAAAAAGCGCAGTCTGCGCCGGTACCTTCACCAAAAGGCGCATTCTGGGACTGTCGCCCGTCCACGTCGGACGCTTTACACTGTTTAAACAGCTTAAGCTGTATGCGCATGTTTAAGCTGTGTGCGCACCCGGCCTCACGAGTGCCTCACGAATCTAGGTGGGCGTCAGTGAGGATGGGGGCACCTGCCCCCTCTCGCGCGTAGGCCTCAAGGCCTGACTTGAGACGTACGCTAACGAGGTCGAAGGTCTCGGCAAAGAACGAGGACGGCAGCAGGCTGTACGCTGGCGGCTGATCGATATGGTGGGCGGCGTTGTCCCTCACGATGGCGTCAGCTGCCGCGACGGCAGCGCGGGCATCCGCCTCGGCGATCGCGTACTGGGGAAAGGTCGCAGCCTGCTCGATGAGGGCAGCGGTCACCTGACACTCGAGCGAAATGTCGAGCGTACGGCCAAAGAGGTCAAAGTCCCCCTGCTTGCGGACGCGCGTCTTCTCGCCGCTCTGCACGCCATTGCGCTTGATGAAGGCATTGACCTCATGGTTGTAGCCATGATCTGCGACGAGGTGACACCAGACGCCAAGGACGAGGTCGCTGACGCGACCCTCAGAGTCCGCGCTCGGCAGGCCGAAGCGCTCCCAAAACTCCCAGTAGCGTGGCTCGGGAACGTAACTTGGGTCCACGAAATGTGTATCTCTATAGTCAATCGTATGCGTGACCTCCCTGACCATGTACCCCACATAGATGTCGGGCACGAAGTTCCCAAAGAGGAAGGCGTTCGCATCGCGAATACCAAGCGCCTGAGGCGAGCGATCTGAGAAGAGTCGCTCGACATGTGCGGTATGTACGTTCCAACTTGGCATCAGACGCATGCTCCTAACTTCTGACCTCGCCGCCTGTGGACTTCATGACCTTGGCCACGAGCTTGCTGTGGGCCTTCTCGACCTCCGCAGAGGTCAGGGTCCGATCGGCCGCGCGATACTCAAGCGAGAAGGCCATCGACTTCTTGTGCATCCCCACGCGCACGGGATCGCGATACACGTCAAAGAGGCGCACGTCGGCGAGAAGCTTGCCACCCGCGCTCCTGATGCGCTGTACCACCTGCTCGTACGTCATGTCCTCGTCCACGACGAGGGCGAGGTCGATGAGGACGCCCGGCAGCGTCGGCACGTCCTCATAGGGAAGCTCGCGCTTGGCCAGCCGCAGAAGGCCAGCCACCGAGAGCTCGAAGGCCACAACCGGCGCATCGATGCCAAAGCGATTGAGCGCTGCGGGGTGCACGTTGCCTACCCAGCCGATGAGCTCGCCCTGCGCCAGCACCTCGGCGGCACGTCCGGGCTGCAGCCAGCCATAGCTGTCAGGATCCGCCACACGAAAGCGCAACTTCGTGATGCGCAGCTCGTCGAGGAGGGTCTCGACGATGCCCTTGGCGTCAAAAAAGTCAAGCGTTGGGTACTTCGCGTTCCAGCGATCATCGTCCCACGCACCCGAGAGCACACCCGCCACATAGCTCGGCTCGTCAGGCTGGCTCTTGTGCTCGTGAGCAAAAAAGACGCGGCCAATCTCATAGAGGTGCACGTTGGTAACGCCATGGTCGCGGTTATACGCCACCGAGCGGAGAAGCCCGGGCAGCATGTCGCGGCGCATCTCGGACTGGTCGGCCACGAGCGGGTGCAGGATCGTGACGGGGATGCCCCGCCCCGTCTCACCCATATGCAAGTGTGCGAGGTCGGAGGGGTCAGCGAAGTTGTAGGTACTCATCTCAGAGAGACCCGCCGCCCTGAGTACCTGGCCAATCAGGCGGACGCGCCGCTGGTCGATGGTCAGGCCCCCGGCATGGTTGCGTGCGGCGGGAAGCGTGGGTGTGACGTCGCCCACACCCCAGAGGCGCAGCACCTCCTCGACGAGGTCGATCTCGCGGGTGAGGTCAGGGCGACTTGTCGGTACGACCACGCGCATGGCGGCGTGATCGTTCGCGCCCTCCTCGACCCCACAGCCAAGGCGGCGCAGGCGCTGCGCCATGAAGCTCGTCTCTATGGGAGCGCCACACAGGGCGCGCACGCGGTCAGGCCGCAGTGTGACCTCACCTGGCTCGGCAGGCACGGGATACGTGTCGACCACGCCCTCGCAGACCACGGCGCCGCAGCACTGCTCGAAGAGGGCCGCAGCGACATCTGCCACACTGGCGCAGGCGGCAGCATCCACCTGGCGCTCGAAGCGCATCGAGGCCTCGCTCATGAGGTCGAGCCTGCGGCTCGTGCGCGAGATGTGACCGGCATCGAAGCTCGCCGACTCGAGCAGCACGTCCACCGTACCCTCATCGATCTCGGAGTTGAGGCCACCCATGACGCCGGCGAGCGCGATCGGGGTGGTCCCGTCGTCGGTGATGAGCGCCATGTCGGACGTAAGCGTGCGCTCCTGTCCGTCGAGGGTCACGATCGTCTCACCCTCGGCTGCGGCACGCACGACGACGTGCCGCTTGCCGTCGCGCTCGGTGAGCTTGCCCAGATCGAAGGCGTGCAGGGGCTGTCCTGTGAGATACATCACATAGTTCGTGACATCCACGACGTTGTTGATGGGCCGAGTGCCAGCAGCGATGACGCGCTTGGCGAGCCACTCGGGACTGGGGCCGATCGTGACCTTACGCACCACGCGAGCGGCGTAGCGGCTGCAGAGCGCCACGTCGGCGATGCTCACGTCCACGAGATCGGCCGCGCGCCCAAACTCGGAAGACTCGCGCTGGATCTTGGGAAGCTCGATGTGGGTGTCCACGTCGAGCACCGCAGAGACCTCCGTCGCCATGCCCACCATCGAGAGGCAGTCAGGGCGATTGGGTGTGATCTCGCAGTCGATCACGGTGTCGCTCATATTGCGCCATTCGGTGAAGTCAAGTCCCACTGGGGTGTCGTCAGGCAAGATCATGATGCCGCTCTGGTCCTCCCCCAGCCCCAGCTCGCGATTCGAGCAGTTCATGCCGCAGGAGTCAACGCCACGTAGCCTTCCCTTCTTGATCGTGACGCCACCGGGAAGCGTCGCGCCGACGAGGGCGGTCACGGTCTTATCACCCTGCTTGAAGTTCTGGGCACCACAGACCACCTGGAGGGGAACGGGCCTGCCCGTTGCATCGGTGTTGTAGCCACCCACATCCATCTTGCAGACATACAGGTGGTCGGAGTTGGGGTGTGGGACCTTCTCGATGACCTGCGAGGTCACGACCTTGGTGATGTCAGCTCCCACTCGCTCGACGGCAGCGACCTCGGTGCCTGTGCGGACAAGCTCTGTGATGAGCCCCTGGGGATCTGCGGGAACATCGACCATGTCCTTGAGCCACTCGTATGAAACACGCATCTTTCCTGCCTTTCGTCAGCGGGCTGGCCGCCCGCTCGTGTGTCGTGATGACGGTGCTAGAACTGCCCTAAGAAGCGCATGTCACCTGTCATGAGCATGCGCAGGTCAGGCAGGTCGTAGCGCAGCGCCGCCACACGCTCGACGCCGATGCCAAAGGCAAAGCCGGAGTATCGCTCGCTGTCGATGCCCACGTAGCCGAAGACGTTGGGGTCGACCATCCCGCAGCCAAGGATCTCGAGCCACCCCGTGTTCTTGCAGAAACGGCAACCCCCCCCGCCGCAGACGCCGCAGGAGACGTCGACCTCGCAGCTCGGCTCTGTGAACGGGAAGAAGTGAGGACGGTAGCGAGTGGCGCGATCCTGGCCGAAGATCTCGCGACAGAGGTGGTCGAGCGTTCCCTTGAGGTCTCCGAAGGTGATGCCCTCATCCACGACGAGACCCTCGACCTGGGTGAACTGCGGCAGGTGGTTGGCGTCTGCGGTGTCGGGGCGAAACACCGTCCCCGGGCAGATCATGTAGATGGGGGGCCTCTTCTCCTCCATCACGTGAACCTGCACGCCTGAGGTCTGGGTGCGCAGCAAGACGTCAGACTCGCCAAGGGCGTGGGACTCCTTGCCCTTAGAGGCGTTGTCGACCACGTAGAAGGTGTCCTGTGCCGAGCGGCTGGGATGATCCTCAGGGGCATTCAGCGCCGTGAAGTTGTAGTAGGTCGTCTCGACGAAGGGACCGTCCTCCACGGTATAGCCAAGCCCCACGAAGATGTCCTCGATCTCCTCGCGGATCTGGCTGATGAGATGCTCCGTGCCATGCGAGAGGCGACGGCCCGGCAGCGTGACGTCGGCTGCCTCGGCCGATATCCGAGCCTCGAGCGCGGCCTTCGCAAGCTGCTCCCTTCTCTGGCTGATGGCCGCCTCGACGTTGGCGCGCACGGTGTTGGCAAGCTGACCCATGGCCGGGCGCTCCTCCTTGGGCAGCCTACCCATCGAGCGCATGATCGCCGTGAGCGAACCCTTCTTGCCCAGCGACGCCACGCGCACCTGCTCGAGGGCCTCGAGCGTCCTCGCCTTTGCAAGGCCTTGCTCAACCCGTTCCTGAATCGCCCTCAGCTCATCCGACATCGCCATACGAGAAACCCCTCTCCTCCAAACAAAAACGTCCCCAGGCAACGTGCCCAAGGACGGATGATCCGCGGTACCACCTTGCTTGCCGCACGCACTGTTCACTGCGAGCGGCCACTCATCAAGCCCCGTGTCGTGGGACAGACGGCTTCCCTACTTGGAGAACATCGACCACCCATCCCTGCCAGAACGGGCGGGAATGAAGACGAGGGTGTCTACCGTTCAGGTCGCAGCTGATAGAGTGAACGTCCCCTGTCAGCCCTTGCAGGGGCCTTCCAGCCAATGGACCCCCTCTCTCGTGCTTGGGCAACGCGACAAGAGAACCTCTCCGTCATGGCCTCTGTGGCATGGTAGCACAGCCGCGCGCTCAACAAGGCCCTCGGTCACAAGTTCACGCAACGCCACACCCTGTGGAGAGGGTCCGCCCAAGACCCTCTGAGATTCCCTTGTCCCGTCAATGCCACGCCCGCAGTGGCAGCGCCCTGTCGCAAGGCCAAGGGAGAGACGCGCTTGTACACACGGCCGCCTGGAATCACCCCGAGCGGCCCTCGCGGCGCAAGATGCGGCATCTGAGCTCGGCACGTGCGACGTCGAGCGGGATCCTCTCCTGCTCGATACGGCGAGGCCCTCTGTGGTCGGGCGAGCACAGGGCGAGGTAGAGCTCGTTTTCCTCGGTCGTGAGCCCCCCGAGCGCAGAGGCGTCCTTGCCCTTGAGCCTCCTGCCGCGCGCATCGACGTTCGTGCCGAAGCGCCAATACCTCGTGTAGGTCTTTTTGTCCATGAGCATGCTCTCCACCTCAAGGCCCCTGTCACGATACTTGGCCAATATCTCGAAGCCGCTCGCATCGATGTCTCCCCAGTAGAACAGATGCCGACAACGAGCCACCCACGCGACGTCCACGAGCCTGGACACGCCGGCCATCCCGTCTCCCAGCACGCAGATGCCGCCCTCAAGCTCGCAAAACCACAGCGCGCTGTCACGGTTCTCGCAGATGATGACAACGCGTGGCTCATAGGCCGGCCCGTTGCGATCCCCCTCCAAAAGCGTGTCATGGGCCCTACCCCCAGCGGCAAGGTGCTCAGGGTCGAGGTAGTGGAAGCGGACGAGATGGGGACGCTCCCTCAGACATAGGTCATCCAGCCTTGCGAGCTGGCAGATAAGGGCACGACGTCCGTGCGCATCGAGCCACTTCGCATGGAAGCCCTCGAGCGGGACCTCGCGCGGCGTCATCCCCCGAGCGTCATGAAAAGAAAACCACAGGGCCGCGCGGCAGAGCAGATCGAGGTCCGTCTCTTCCATCCCCTTAGGATCGCAGGCCTTGAGCACCGAGCGCAGCGTGTCGGCACCGACCTTCGGAAAGTCACGCACGAGCCTCCCCTGCCGCCGCTTTGCCTGCGCGAGGTGCCCTTGCATGCCCGTCGCCTGGGCGAGCTCGTCGAGTGACGCTGCGCAGACGTGCGTCGGCAGGCTGTGGGCGACCGACCCCACCAGGCGCCTCTCGTGCTCGCAGTAAAGCCCATGGTCCAGGGCCCACCGCTCGACCTCAGAGAGCTCGCCGTCTATGTCTGCAAAGCCTCTCTCGAGGTCCGCGCGGGAGGGCCTCCCCAAAAAGACGCGAAACGGCCAGACGCCCGTCCCTGCCGCGCTTCCGGAGAGCTCTGCGGCCCAGACCCTGCGGTAGTGTCGGGCGAGCCTGTCTTTTGCCTCGTCGACGCCCGTGCACGCCACAGGCTCAGCCCGCCCTCTCCTTGAGATCGGGGCCGACCTTGTCCAGCTGCGCCACGAAGGACCTGCGTGACGGGTCAGCCACGACGTGAAGCACGCGCTGAGCCTTCGCGACGACGGACTGGAACTTCTCCTCAGGTACCGCGATGATGATCTGGAAGCCAAAGCCCTGCCACGCCGAGAGGGCACGTGTCGTGAAGCGCGAGTCGGCCTTGATGAACCCCTCGTCGAGCAAGACCGGGGCAAAGCCTGGGAGGGAGCCTCCCTCCTGGCCCAGGCGGTACAGCAGGGCCGCACCCAAGATGAAGGCTACTATCTCGGCCACCTCGCCGCCTGACTTGCTGGCAAGCATATTGTAGACCGCCTTGGGCTTATCGGGGTGCTCCGGGGCGATGACACGCGCCGTGAGCCGGACATGACGGCGCCTATCAAGGACATCGTTGCGCCTGCGCCTCGCCTCGACACGCGTGTCCTCGGGGTCGATGAGGGCAATGAGCTGCTCGGCCTTTCGATAGTAGGCGTCGCGCTCGGCCTTGTCGCTGTGGCCCTCGTAATCGAGCAGCTCCCGCATGAGCAGCCTGAACTCGCGTACCTCGGCCTTCTCGCTGTCGCGGCACACGATCTCGAGACGACCTCCCTCCCGACCGAAGGGCAGGGTACGCAGGATGTCGTTGATGGGCTCAAGCCTGTCGTCGATGCTCTCGCGCGCATCCCTGAACGCCACGTCAAGCGGGATCAGGTCCTCCTTGACCCATGCGAGCATGTGCTCGAACCAGGCATCCTTCTGCAGGTGGAAGCCCTCCTCCTCCAGCTGGGAGAGGACGACCAGGTAGTCGGGTGCCGAAGAGGCCTCCGTGCCCAATCGGTTATCGGGCCACCTTTCCTGGTACTCCTGGAGCCTGCGCTCTATGCGCGCCCTCAGGCCCCTCTCGCGCTCGACGTCACGCGAGATCAGCTCCATGACCTGGCGCCTCACCTGCTCGACTATCGGACCGAGACTCTTGAGGTTATCTTGTGCGCTATGGTTGGCAAGCATCTTGCCGCCGAGACGCCCCAACAGCTCGAAGGCAGGAGGTGTCCCCTCAATCCGCTCGCCTGCGCCCTCGATGGCCACCAGCTCGTCTCTCTGTCCCAGGACGCCCGTGAGCTCATCGCACACGAGCTGGAGCTCGCGCTCGCTGCCACCCAGGCTCTTTATCGCCTCCTCAAGCTGCAGGCGGGCATCCTTTACCTGTGCGGCAAGCCGCTCAAGTCGCCCGCTGCTCCTCACAAACTCATCCTTCTGGTGCTGCGCGTGCACGAGCTCGTCGTGGGCGCTGGCAACGTCGACCTCCCTGAAGTCGTAACGTGCGATGCGCTCGGCAGACGCCTGGCGAACGACCAGCTCGCTCAGTGCCTTGGATGCGGCGTCCTCGGCAGCCTTCGCCGCCTGATGCTCCTCGCTGACCTTGACGAGCTCCGCTGTCAGTCGCTCGACCTGAGCCCTGTTGTCAAAGCCGATGATGCCCTCCGAGGACCTGTCACGCCCGTGCGCCCCGCGCGAGCCATCCCTCGTCTGGCCGTTGATGGTAACACGCCGACCCTCCCCACCCAGCTCACGCGGGGAGCCGACGCAGAGCGCGTCATGGTGCTCGTCGCACACGACGCTGCGCACCCAGGGACCGAACGGGGAGTCGCTCGCGAATGTGAGCTTCTCGGAGAGGTAGCCCTCTCTCGCGCAGGCATCATAGCTGCGCTCGACGTCCACGCGACGAAAGGTGACGCGACTGCGGAGCCTGAGCTCGTCGATGGAGGAGCTGAAGCGCTCGAAGTCGCGTGCATCGACAAGCAGCGTGCGGGCGAGGCCACCGTGCACCGACTCGATGGCCAGACGCCAGGCCTCGTCGACGACCTCCATGAGCTCGCCGACGAAGGGCAGGCTCTTCGCAGGGATACCTGATGCCTTGGCCAGACGCTCGCGGGCCTCACCCAGACCTCGGGGGATGCGGCTCTGGTGCCCCTGAAAGTACTCCAGGTCGCTACGGAGCTCGTCGGCTTGCAGCTCAAGTCGCACCCGTTGAGCGACACAGGAGCTGTGTTTCGCACTACACTCCTCGTGAGCCTGCGGGTAGCCCTCGACGAAGGCCGAGACACGCTCCTGCAGCGCGCAGAAGTCCGCCTCTGAGGTGGGTAGGTGCCCAAAGTGGGGAGTCACCTCACGATCGAGGTTCTCGGATGCGGCGCGCACGCTTGACAAGCGCTCCTGCGCCCGAAGGATCATGCTGTCAAGTTGAGAGAGCCTCTCGGTATAGCCGCTTGCGGCCAACTCTGCGTTGAGCTCGGCGAGCCGGGCGTCCCTCCGAGAGCGTTCGTCACGCCTCGCCTCGCATTCGCGCTCCAGCTGGGCCTTCCTCTCTGTCAGCTCGCCTACCCTCGTCTTGAGCAGGTCCAGGGTCACCCTGCGCCTCCACGTGTCGAAGAGTGCCGGCGCAAGCGCCGCCCTGCCTGTGTCGAGCGCCTCGAGCGCCTCGTCGCGCTCGTGAGAGAACTCGCGCACCTCAGTGAGCAGGCTGACCTTCTCCTGTTTCTCGCGCATGCGCTCGTAGGCGCTGTGGTGCTCGCGATAGCTCGCCACGGCCGCCGACGCTGCCTCGAACGTCGCGGGTCTGTCAAGCACCTGCTCCCGGAACAGCTCGTCGATCGATCGGAAGCTCGAGCCTGACCTGATCCGGCCAAGCAGGTCCATGACCTCCTTGCCGCTTCCCTGCTCGTCCACTTTCAAGACGCGGTGGACGTAGGTCAAAAACTCATCAACCTGCGAGAACGACCTGAAGTCACTGCCAATGACACGACGGACGCGCTCGGCGGTGAAGTTGGCGTCGGCGATCGACTCGAGCGAGCGTGGGTCAAAGTCACGAAACATCGTCATGCGCAGCTGCTTGATGTCCGAGTTGGCGGTATAGCCGGCAGCGATCCAGAACAGCTTGGCCACAGAGAACGTGGTCCTCACGTCCGAGCGATACCCCAGCACGATGGCGCTCCATCGGTTGCAGTGCCCGTCACGCAGCATCTGCACCTGGCGACGGCCCTCCTCGTCCTCGACATCCTCCAGTTTGCCGCGCACGTACCCGATGAGCGAGCGCTTCTCGGATGTGAGGCTGCCACCCCGTCCTCCCTCGTTGCTGGCCGAGTTGTAGCTGCCGTTGCGGGTCATGACCTCAAAGAACGCATCCTCGATGGTCGACTTCCCCGTACCGCTGTCTCCCGATATCACCGTGGTCGGAACCTGCGCGAACCCTGTCTTGAACTCGAGCCTGTGATACCCGTCGAACGGGCCAAAGTTCACGAGTTGCATGGACTCGAGCTGCCATTGCCGCTCGACGAGAGGGTCCATCTGCAATTGGTCGGCTGGCATCCGCCCGCTCCCTTCAATCTTTTCACTGCCTCACGTCAGCCTGAGCGTCGTCGCCATCGGCGATGCCATAGCGCGACAGCACGCCCTTGATCTCGTCGATGCCGTAGACAACGCCCACGATGGGCATGACCTGGTAGCGCCCATCGACAACCTCGCGCAGATAGCCGTTGCGCACCATGGCGCCGATGGCCTGCTCCATGTGGCTGTCCGCGAGGGCGACGTCGGGCATGTCCTCGAACATGCGCTCCATGGCCTCGCGAAGCTCGTCCCCCTCGACCCAGACGAGGGTCTCGCCCGCCGCCGTCGCGCTGAAGTATTTCGTGACCAGCTGTGTCATGAGCAAGGACTGCAGGTTGTTGAAGTAACTGATGGACTTCACCTTGTTGGGGACCGTGCCGCCCTCCAGCTGCACCTGGTAGGAATAGGCAATGCCCGCGACGTCATCGACCCTCAGCCCAAGTAGCATGTCGGCAAGGCGGCTCCTCACGAGCTCGGGCGCACTCATGAGACCGTCCCATGCCACTCGGTCGGTCTCGGCGAAGATGTAGCGCTTCTTCACGAGGGCCGTGATCGCGTGACGCACCACAAGAGGACAGGTCCCCGTGTCCTCGGGAAACAGCGGCTCACCCTTGGGCGACACCCCTGCGGGCGCGCCATCTATGCCCGAGCCATCCTGTCCCACCATGTCATCAGCCATCTTTGGCCTCCCTCCCGTGCGACACGTCCTCCCTCACGAGCATCACTTCCGGGGCCGACCACGGACGCAGGTCTCCGATGAAGTCGTAACACTCGTATACAGCATGGGGCGCCTGCTCCACGGCGACGCCCAAGCCCAACGCAAACGTCATGAGGCCACAAAGCTCCACCTCACGGCGGACGTCCGGATCGAGGGCGTTGAATGCGTGCGAGAGCGCCATGGATCCTCCCGACGGAATCTGTCGCTCCAAGGCGGCGAGGAGCGCCTCGGTCCGCGCACCGCCAAAATAGCGCAGGCGCTCGATGTCGATCCTCGGTATCATGTCTGTATCTGCGGCATAGAGCGGTGGAGGCGCCTCGCGGTCGGACCTTGCCGAGAGACGAAACACCAACGACTCCAGCTGTGTCGTGTCAAGCGAGTCGTGCATGGGGCTTCTCGCGAGCGGTCCCTCCTCGAGCCCACGCGCCAGCACGACGTCGTAGAGCCTCTTCAGCAACGACGTATATTCGCGGTATGTCTCATGGTCATACTGCGTAATGGCGTTTGAGACCGTCTGGGAGCAGGCCTTGCGTAGCTTCAGCACGCCCGTCATGCCACTGACCAACCCCTTCCAGGAGCGCTCGAGCGAGGCACGCTCCCTCGCGTCGAGACTCGCAAGCGCGTCGGAGCGCGTGATCATACGCACACGCGAGGAGATGTCCGCATTGAGTTTGCTGTTGGACAGCATGGTGATGGCGCCGTTGTACACCTGTCCCATATCCGTGCCGTCGAACAGCTCGTCGCTGCGCCGCAGATAGTCCGCAACAAGCTCGCCTCCCGGGCGCTCGTCCTTGTGAAAGGAGTCGATGAGCCTGTTGCGCTCCTCATACATCCTCCCCTCGATGCGGCTCATGTCGGCAGGGATCTGGGACATGAGGTCAAGGGCGTTTCGAAACATTGCGACCGGGTTCGCGTCGACGTCTGCCTCCCCTCCCGACGCGTCGAAGGCGTCAAGCGCCCGCTGGGCCCTCTCCACCTTGGAGACCAAATCCGCGCGACGCGCCTGCTTGTCGGGGTTTACCACGGTTGAGAGCTGCGTCAGCGCCTCAATGATGGTCTCGATGCGTGGGCTGGAGAGGATGATCTCGTCATCGCCCACGTCACGTGCCGCAGCGAGCACGGCGAGGGCCTCGGGCCTGAGCGAGTGCTCCGACATGCCTGACGGCAGGATGCGCTTGGCCAGAAGGCGAAACTCACGCATCCACTTGTCGTTCACGACCTCGCGCGCGTCTAGCCTGCTGCCGTCCTCATGGCGCCATACCTTGCGACCCGCGTGATCGAGCTCGTCGAGCAGGGCGTCAACCTGCGCGTAGAGGATCTCGGACTCCATGCGCGACGTCCCGTCGCCGAACAGGGTGCGGAGCAGCGCGACGGAGGCCTGCGCATAGTCGCTACGCAGCAGGCGCATGGCGCCGTCCGCAAAGACGGCGTCAAGGGAATCGAACTGTGCCACCACCTCACTCATGTTGGCATCGTCCCTGCCGCGAGCGCCTCGATGGCGGCGGCAACCGCATCGTCTTCGCAGGCACCGATGCGATGGTGGGCAGCAGCGAGGGCGTCTGCCGACGCGCCTGCCACGGCGAACGACAGGGGCACGTGCGAGAGCATCGACACGTCGTTTCCGCCGTCGCCAAAGACGGCGACCTGCGTCAGGTCTATGCCCAGACGCTCGCAGAGCACGTCGATGGCCGGACCCTTGCCCCAACCACGCGTCATCACGTTGAGCCAGGCAGCTTGCGGCACGTCGAAGCTCAGCGCTCCCACAACGCGACCCAGGCGATCGGCAAGATCATGCATCTGACTGATATCACCATCAAAGAAGACGTTGGCCTTCACGATCTCGCAATCCGGCACGTCATCGACAGGCACGCTCCTCTTCGCATAGGGGGCAAAGCAGCACGCAAGGTCGGCCTGGCTTCCCGCCACCAGAAGCGGCGTCGCATCGTCGAAGCAGACGAGGCCCGTGCCCGGTATGGCGCGTAGCACCTGTGCAAGACACCGAAGCATGCCGCGATCCAGGACCTCGGCATGGATCCTCTCCCCGTCCAGATAGACCTCCATACCGTTTGAGGCAAGCGCCGTCGCACAGAGGACCTCGTCGCCGCCCAGAAGCGGTGCCATCCACCTCTGCCCACGACCGCTCGCAGGACCAATGTGGATGCCTGCGCCTATGGCTGCACGGAAAGCCTCGACGCATGCTTTACTAACCTGCCGTTGCCCATATGGCAGTATCGTGCCGTCTATGTCCGTGAGTATGAGCTTGACGTCAATCCCCATGCGGTAGGTCATCCCTCCAATGACAGCGAGCTTTGGGTGCGTGCCGCAGCCACGGCAAGAGTATATGACCATCGCATGCCAAGAGACTCCGCAAACGACCAGCCGACCAAAGGAACGGAAGGCAAGGGTGTAGCACTTACCTTTGAGCCACCTCCAGCGCGGGGAGCAGGCCTTCCTCAAGACGGATGCGAAAGCTCTCCTTGTGAAAGCGTACGACGACGGTCGGCATCATGGGCATGCCGTAGGCCTCCCTTGGGATGGAGTCGATACGCGATGCGAGTGCGCTCAGGCCGATTCTGGGCACAACCCGCTCGATTGCCGCATTGCAGTCGAGGTCAGCGGCGGCGCCGATGTAGTCGAGGGGCTTGACGTGATGCCCGTCGTCTCTCAAGAAGACAAGAAGGCGCCCTTGATGACCCGCTGTGCCTCGTTGAAGTCAACCAACGTGAGCCGCTCTTCGCCCATATCCCCCTCGTTCGTACCAGCCCCCCCACCTCTCATCATACGTGATACGACGAGTACCTGCGCTTTCCATCGTATCACCATACTTGATATTTTATATTGACAATAACGATAATCATTATTATTATCTTTCTCATCAGGGGGTGAATGGGGAGAGGAGACGAGGTCCAACATGAGAGCCCCTGACGCAGCATGACATGTAGTATCATAACGAGAAAGGTGACGCGCAAGCGTCCAAGAGAAGGGAAGCATTATGCTCGAGAGCAAGCTCAACAAACTTCTGGCCAACTACGCGGTGGAGTACCACAAACTCCAGACCCTCCACTGGTATGTGAAGGATCATGCGTTCTTCCAGGCGCATGCCAAGCTGGAGGACTACTACAACGAGGCCTATGAGGCAGTTGACGAGATTGCCGAGAAGCTGCGCATGATTGGTGGCAAGCCGCTCGCTAACATGGACGAGTTCAAGGCTAACGCGACGATCAGCGAGGCAAAGGGTGAGTTTGTTACCCAGAAGCAGGCCTTTGCGACGGCGAAGGCCGACTTCGAGCAGCTGCTTGCCGACGTCAAGGACATCAAGCATGACGCAGATGAGGAGGACAACTACCTCATCAGCGCCTTTGCCGACGATCTTATCGAGACCCTGTCCAAGGACATCTGGATGCTCGGACAGTCCGAGGACTAGCGGGTGGACGACCAGGTTAGCTCCTGGTCGAGGAGAGGGGCGGGCCGTGTCACTTGGCACGGCCCGCGCTTTTATGTCTGGGGCACGAGAAGGAAGACGAGCCATACGGTATTACGGCCTGGACGAGACAAGAGACTCCGCCTCGCCGAGCGGAAGCAGCCCCGTGGGTTCTAGGTACTCATCATGAAGGAGTTTCCACCCGCCTCCTGGGGTCGGCGAGAAGACGAGATTGTGTCGGGTGGAGTAGCCCGTTTCGATGCCACTCCCTTCGGTGGTCAGGTAGGTGGTCTCGGTGGCGACAGCCCTGATTGTGCCATCTGCCTGTGGGACGATGCTGTCAATTGTGACGTCACTGCGCGACGAGGAATACTTCTCGCCCATCTGCGCGAGCTCCTGTCGATGATTCTCGACAGCTTGGGAGAATAATACGCCATTGACCTTGGGCTCTATGGAATCGACTTCACAAAAATCGTACGAATAAATCAGTGTTTTCCAAGGGAGGTCGCCCCCGCCACCCCCTACTGGTAGCGGAGCGACTCCACGGGGTTGAGCCTCGCCGCCCGGCGCGCGGGCCAGTAGCCAAACACGAGCCCGATCCCAATGCAGGTCCCCGAGGTCATCAGCACGACCGACGGGGTGATGATGGGCGTGACCGACGTCTCCATGTGCAGGAAGGCCGAGGCCGAGCCTGCCAGGCCCCACGCAGCGGCATACCCGAGGGCGACCCCGATGACGCCACCCGTGACGCACAGCAGTATCGACTCGAACAGGAACTGCCTCGTGATGTCGGCGGCCCGTGCGCCCAGGGCCTTGCGAAGGCCGATCTCCCGGATGCGCTCCGTCACGTTGGTGAGCATCATGTTCATGATGCCGATGCCGCCGACCAGAAGCGAGATGCCGGCGATGGCCGTCACAAGCACCTGGAACGACGCCATGGTGGCATCGAGCCGCTCGATGATGGAGGAGAGTGTCATGACGTCGATCCGGCCCTCCGCCTCGCCCTCGGGGATCGAGAACCAGTCGACGAGCCAGGCCCTCGTCCGCTCGGCAAGGGTTCTCATGTCGGCGCCCTCGCGCGCGTACCCATAGATCTCGCCGATGGCCTTGCCGCCCGAGACGCGCGTCGTGAATGTCGAGTAGGGCATGTAGCACGACAGGAGGGACCTCTCGCCCCCACTCGCCCCCTGGCCGCTGTCACAGGTGCCGACCACGGTATAGTCGCCGTTGTTGATGCGCACCGTCTTGCCCACGGCGTCCCCCTCGCTCCCGAAGACCTTCTCGGCGGCCACGCGGTCGAGCACGACGTTCCTTGCCTCGCCGCTCACGTCGGATTGCGAGAGGAGCGATCCCGTTGAGGCCGCAAACCCCATGACGGTAAAGTACTCAGGCCTGCACCCGATGATGCGCGCGTCATACTGCCTCCCGGCCGAGCCGAGGCGCTCCGAGGCCGAGTCGATGCCGGTGACGAACTCGTAGTCGGGGATGCCCATCGCCAGCTGCTCCAGGTCCTGCTCGGTCACCCCGCGATCGGGCGCCGCATATATGGTGACCATGCGGGACTGGTTGAGGCCCAGGGAACCCAGCAGGGAGTACTTGATCCCGTCGATGAGGGAGGTCATGGCGATGACGGCGCTGATGCCGATGACGATGCCCAGTATCGTCAGGAAGCTGCGGCCACGGTTGGCGTTAAACGCCGAGAGGGTCTCCAGAAACAGGTCGCGAAGCCTCACGCGCCCCCACCCCCCGCGGCCTCCTGCGCGCCGTGCCGCAGGACAAACGCGCGCTCCTCCTCATCCGTGAGCAGACGGCCGTCACGTATGTGCACGGTGCGGTCCGCCCACGCGGCGATCTCGGGGTCATGGGTGATGAGCACGATGGTCTTGCCGCGGTCCTGCATGGCGCGAAACGTCCTGAGCACCATCTCGCCCGTCGCGGAGTCGAGGTTGCCCGTCGGCTCGTCGGCCAGGATCACGGCCGGGTCGTTGACCAGCGCCCGCGCTATGGCCACGCGCTGGATCTGCCCGCCGGAGAGCTCGTTTGACCGGTGGTCGTAGTAGTCCTCGGGCAGGCCCACCGACCTCAGCGCCCTCCAGGCGCGCAGCTCGCGCTCGGAGACGGGGATGTCGGAGTAGACGAGCGGCAGCATGACGTTGCGCAGCACCGTGGTGCGGGGCAGCAGGTTGAACGACTGGAAGACGAAGCCGAGGCGCGTGGCGCGGATCTCGGCGAGGTCGTCGTCAAAGAGGTCGGCAACCTCGAGCCCCTCGAGCCTGTAGGAGCCTGTGGTGGGCGTGTCCAGGCAGCCCAGTATGTTCATGAGGGTGGACTTCCCCGAGCCTGAGGGCCCCATGATGCAGAGAAACT
>ERZ772967.1452-NODE-1452-length-16338-cov-6.098262_pt1 | contig 16338 bp, 13 predicted proteins | sample MGYA00511677_ERZ772967 | MGnify/ENA primary metagenome ERZ772967 (study PRJEB29015, sample SAMEA2737931) | human oral metagenome | biome: human oral; feature: human-associated habitat; material: dental | place: China | collected 2146 ...
CGTCAACTGCACAGCCTGAAGTTGTCCCCATTCAGGAAGATGATGCTTCCGATGCGCCGGTAAAAGCATCCGGTACGGCAGCAGAAATTCAACCGGCGCAGTCTAAAGCTGCGCAGCCTAACGCGATTCAAAGTCAAACAGCATCTGCGCCTGAACAACCGACGAAAAATGATGCTCCTAAAGATGTTACAGACCGTTCAGCTTCTGTACAAACGGCGCAAACTTCTGATCCGGTTTACTCACAGGGTACTTCAGGCGTATTGTGGAGAATCCAGCTCGGTGCTTTTGTACGGGAAGAAAATGCGCTACGTCTTGTTGTCCAACTGCGAAAAGCCGGTCTTGATCCTGCGTATGAGCGCACTGAAAAAGCAATACGGGTTGTCCTTCCGGGCATCCGTCCTGAAGATCTTGAAAAAGTAAAAGAGGTACTGGCGGAGCACGCCTTTACCGATTATGTAATCAGACAGGAAAGCTGGTAAATACTCTATCAAGAGGACGTATCAGTCAAATCAGCATATCCCCAAGCAAAGGGGTGCGATATGTTCACCATTGAAACGCCGACCATCGTTGCTTTCAAATCGATGCCGAATTGAGTCAACGGAGTGCGGCGTTTTCTTCTTTTTCGCTAGAAGCGGCGTTGCGGATGGAAGAGGGAACTCTTGTTTCATGTTGAGGATTGCTTTATAGTAGCACGCAAGGCATCTCTAAAAGCTGGTCGAGCTTTTTCAGGTGTCCAAGGTTTTTGCGAAAATTTAAGCGGAGGCGGTTATGAATGAGTTTAACGGTGTGGCTGATACGATGCTTATACCGATGGCTGCGCGGATTTATGCGTCTAAACATTTTCCCGAATATTTTTATGATGGAACGGCTTTGTCGTTGGAATCAAAAATTCCGGCAGGAGCATTTGAGCGGATTTGGAAATCATCATCCCAATATACGATGCTGGCTTCAGTCGCCCGCTATTATAATTTTGACGAGATGATAAAAGGTTTTTATGACAAGCATGAAAAATGTAATATCATTAACCTCGGAGCCGGGTTGGAAACGGCTGCGTTTAGATTGCCTGCCATCAACGTTCCTTTTTACGAAATCGATTTACCCGAAGTGATAGAGCTGCGTAAAAATATCTTGGGAGCAAAAGAAAACGAAACGCTTATCGGTGCGGATATCTTTAAACTTGAGTGGGTAGAGGGTATAGACACTTCTCTTCCGTCTTTATTGGTCGTATCCGGTGTATTTCAATATTTTCGAGAAGAAAAGATAGTAACTTTTTTATCGGAGCTGAAAAAACGTTTTCCGAAGGGTGAATTGATTTTTGATGCGACAAATGCAATCGGTATAAAATATGCCAATAAATATGTACAGAAAACAGGCAATACTTCAGCGCAGATGTACTTTTATGTGGATGACGGTTCTGCTTTTGCCCGAAAATGCGATATGGAACTGATGGAGCAACGTACCTTTTATACCACTGCGCGGAAGATGCTGAAGCGTAAATTAAAACTGTATACCCGTATCGCGATGAAAGTGTGCGACGATGGGGGAAGAACCATTATTTTGCATTTAAAACTGAATTAGGCGGATACTGAAATCGGGCGCCTGCAAACTTTAGCTTTCCTCTTGTTCAATTAGGAAAAGTATGCAATAATAAGAAACAAATGGCTGTTAGTGTAAGACTCCCGGATATTTTACGCACTTACGCCCTGCGTTTTAATAGTCCGTTTGTTGGGATTAGTGAATTAACCGATTATTTACGAAAGTATGCTCAAAGAAATATAGCCGAAAAACCGGATATTGCTTCTTTCATTGATATATCGGAAACAAGATTGGTAACGGAACTGGAAGCTCTTGAATCGGAAGGAAAAGTAGAGCTTATTGATGATAAGCGGAAAGGTAAAGTTGTCTTTGTTCCGTTCTATTTCCTTGATAAGGTAACCCGTCAATATGAAACGATCCGTGAAAAACCGGAGTTACCCTTTCCGCTCGCCAGCGCGATACCGCAGAATTTTTCCAAGCGATTTCTCCGTTATATCAGAATAAATACCGATTTTACCGATCTGCAGCCGGAAGCGGGAAACGACACCTTTCTGTATCAGCTTATCTTCCCGGATGATACCCCTTCGCTTATCTTTCCGGGGAATTTTTCTACCGATCAAATGCTCGACTTTGCGATTGCAAAATTACGATTTTTCTTTCAAAAAGATGAATTACGGGATTTTATTCAAAAAAAATTGCTAACGGCAAACCCCGGAAAGGAATATTCAATTAGAAAGTTTATTCTTACGATTCAAGCGCATTCTTCCGAAGCAATGTACACGCTAAAAAAATCAGGCGATGTATATTTGTATTGGAGCTATCTTTGTTCCGTTGTAAAACAGGAATTTTCAAAGAAAACCGAAAAAATGAGCGATGAAATCACCATTTTACAGGCTATCTTTATTATTGAATACCTAAATAATTATTACCGGAATAAAACGCAGCAGTCGCTCCAACGGGAAACCGCATTAAAGAATCTTGATCTGGCGCTTCAAAAGCCGCCGTATTATTTTAATAAGGTGGCTATCGTTAATTTTAAGGATTCTCGTGGAGTGCCGTTACTCGGACAATATAGTCAACAGGATCTTGAGGAATATATACAGGAAAAAGCGAGCTCGGACAGTGATGCTAATCTACCCGATCTCCTTAGTTTTAAAACGCCCGATGGAGAGCGGTACTACATCATGTTAGATAAAACGGTACCGCTGATTATCTCGTTGGTAAATGACAATCGAAAAAAATTGCGAGATGTGTGTTTAAAAAAATGGTATCAACAGTTGATACGGTTTGAACAAAGTGACGCGATGCATACCGATTCGGCGTTTAATCAGTTGTTAAAGACATTATGTGCGGAATACGTGCCGGTGCTCTATGCATTACTGGGGGCGTCATTTATTCCTATGCTTTCGGCTGACAAGCGCATTACGGAACATCAAGCTGCAGAAATCCGCAGAATATTTTCTCGCGACCGGTTGCTGTCGTATATAGACTTGTTCATGTTGAACAGGCAAGAACTGCTTACCGATGCGAGAATACTATTGCCTTTCTGGTATACGATTCCGATTATCTCTTCTATCCTTGCGTTCTTTATGCGCCCCAAGAAGGCGCGCCGCACTGCTGCTCAGCAGGAAAATTCAAAAAACGAAGTACCTATGCCGGAGCAGAAAACAACCAATAAAAAGATTTCGCCTCGAGAAATTGCAGGTGCGCTGCAAGCGGAATTTATTCCGGCGAATAAAAGTTTACAGGACTGTATTATTGAACAGCTCGACCAATGGAATACGATTATCGATCCCGTAATTAGAAAGCAAAATACTGATGACGTAAATTCATTTATTCGGGATCAGGTAAAGATAGCGCATAGAACGCAGTCGTTTTCCAAGCTAACTTCCGACCGTATCCGAAATTTAGCGGATGCAATTGTCAGCACACCCGGTTTGGCTAAGGTTAAAAATAAAACAGCGTTACGACTTTATACGGAATATTATATTTTATGGCTCGTGCTGCACTCTGTGTAACGATAAAGGAAATATGTCGGTATTGTTTTAAAAATTGCCCGAACGGGAAAAACGGTGTTACCTCTATTCGATAGGGCTTTTTGTTTGTATCTTAATGATATCTGAATAGATAATTACCGCATAACGGTAAAAAACGTACTTATGGAGGAAATTGATATGGCTATACTACAATTAAATCAAGACAATTTTGATACGACGGTCAATGGTGCCAAAACGGCATTAGTAGATTTCTGGGCACCGTGGTGCGGTCCCTGCAAAATGCTCGGCCCCGTTTTTGAAGAGGCTGAAAAAGAAGTGAACGGAAAGGCTGTTCTTGCAAAGGTTAATGTTGACGAACAGCAAGACCTTGCGGTGAGATTCGGTGTTACCAGTATTCCGACGCTCATTCTTTTCAAAAACGGAAAGGAAGTTAAACGTTCTCTCGGCTTTATCGACAAAGCGAAGATCCTTGAGTTGCTTTAAACAACAGGCTGGTAAAACCGGAGTGATATAATAAAAGTGCGGCGCCGAAAAAGAGAGATTACTTTTTCCTGTTGCACCATTTTGCTCCTTTTACCCTGCCTTTTTTCTGTCTCCTTTCGCTATTAAGCCATTCTCTTTCATAATTCGGGCAATTTTCCATCCGGTCGTTTTGATATGCTCCCGCTCGCGTGCTTTTTTTGATCCGTATGCGCCCATGGTTTCCTTTATGTTCGACAAATGGAGAAGTGATAAAGGGTCTATACTATTATGATACATATATTACTCGCCATTATTTATGCAGCATTTATCAGTTTGGGGCTGCCGGATGCTCTGTTGGGTGCTGCATGGCCGGCAATGTACGGAGAACTTTCCGTCCCGGTATCCTATTCGGGAGTTATCTTTATGATCATTGCAGGCGGCACTATTGTTTCCAGTCTGCAGAGCGACCGACTGACGAAGATGTTCGGCGCCGGAAAAGTTACGGCATTCAGCGTTTTATTGACAGCTATTGCGCTGTTCGGGTTTTCAGTTAGCCATTCGTATATTGTGCTGTGCTTGTGGGCGATACCCTACGGACTCGGCGCCGGAAGTGTGGATGCAGCCCTGAACAATTATGTTGCAGTGCATTATGCAAGCAGACACATGAGCTGGCTGCACTGTATGTGGGGCGTCGGCGCTTCGATAGGACCGTATATCATGGGGGCGGTTTTGACCGGCGGGCAGGCGTGGAATATGGGCTATCGGTATGTTGCCCTGTTGCAAACCGGTTTAACGGCTATCCTGCTGGTAAGCCTGCCGCTTTGGAATAAACAGCAAGGCGAGCCCGGCAATGCGGATGAGGATATAAAGGAGCCGCCGCTTTCGCTTCGGCAGGAGTTGTTTTATTCTTGCTTTCGCTTGGAAAGATTCCGATACTGTCTCTGCTCGGTCTGGGCTTAATCGGGTTGGGCTGTGCGCCAATTTATCCTTCGATTATCCATGCGACACCTGTGTATTTTGGAAAAGATAAGTCTCAGGCAATGATAGGGGTGCAGATGGCATCTGCATACACGGGAACCTGCCTGATGCCGCCGGTGTTCGGGCTGGTTGCAAACCATATCGATGTTGCACTGATGCCGGTTTATTTGGCGGTTATTTTAATCCTGATGATCATCATGCACGAAAAAATGCTCAAGAAAACAGCAGCGGAACGGCGGTAATCGACACAAAGATTCCGCAAAACCGTAATGCGCCTTCCTTGACGTAACGGTTCTTTTTCCGTATACTGTCAAAACCCTGTTTAAGGGAACTCCATCGGTAAATCCGAATTGGGTTGTTTTTATTGCCAACTTAGCTCACCTGGCAGAGCAGCACCCTCGTAACGTGCAGGTACTCGGTTCAAGTCCGAGAGTTGGCTTTTATTGATGTTTTTTATCAATTCTGAAATATTATTAGGTTTCCTAAAAATTTTTTAGTTTTTTTGTGTTTTTTGCTTGTTTTTACGGCAAAGCGTGCTATACTGTTGTAAGGGTATTGCAGTATGAGTCAGACACGGTTTGTCGTAAAAGGCGATTTTGTATCGGCGGTAACAAAAGACCGTCTTGTAGCACATCCGAATGCGTATGCACTGTGCGAAAACGGACGGATACTTGATTTTGTCGATATATTGCCGGAAGGACAGTGGGAGCATGTCCCCTGTTTTGATTTTTCCGGTATGCTGATTGTCCCCGCCTGTGTTGACTTACACGTTCATGCGCCGCAGTATGCGTTCCGCGGCATGGGGATGGAGCTTGAGCTCATCGATTGGCTGAATACCTATACCTTTCCCGAAGAAGCGAAATATGCCGATGCGGATTACGCTTTGCAGAGCTATCGGCTTTTTACCGATGACCTTGAAGCGAGTCCGTCCTGCCGCGCGGTCATTTTCGGCACCATTCATAACAGCGGCAACCGTGTGTTGGCGGATTTACTGAAAGCTAAAAAGATGCCGTGCCTCGTCGGCAAGGTGAATATGGATCGGAATGCTCCCGACTATTTGTGCGAAACGGCGGAATCTTCTTTTGCCGAGACTCAAGCCTTTGTCGACGCATTTAAAAATGATGATGCCGGTGTTCCCGATGATATCGTTGCTCCTATTATAACGCCTCGCTTTGTGCCTTCGTGTACGCCCGCTTTAATGGATAATCTCGGCAAGCTGGCAGCAGCCCGGCACTTGCCTATACAGAGTCATCTTTCGGAAAATAAAAAAGAAATCGCATGGGTGAAGGAACTTCATCCCGAATGCAAAAACTATGCCGAAGTGTACGACCGCTGCGGTCTTTTAACCGATAAAACCATCCTCGCTCATTGTGTGCACCCTACCGACGAAGAAATAGAATTACTGATTCGGCGCGGCACGTACATTGCGCATTGTCCCGAATCGAATATCAATTTAACCAGCGGCATCGCCCCGATTACGCGTCTTTTGGATGCGGGCGTTCATATCGGGCTCGGCTCAGATGTGGCTGCCGGTTCTCAACTATCCCTTTTTAAAGCGATGATGTCGGCGCTTCAAGTTTCAAAAATGCGGCAGTATTTTTATGAAGGAGAGCGCGCTCTTTCCGTATCGGAGGCCTTATACCTTGGAACGAAAGGCGGCGGTTCCTTCTTCGGGGATACCGGCAGCTTTGAAAAAAATTTTTGGTTCGATGCGGTAGTGATCGACGATTCTCACTTTAGTGTGCGTGCCGATTTTTCCGTTGAGCAGCGGCTGGAACGGGCGCTCTATTTGACGGAACGGCACAACATGGCTGCAAAATTCGTACAAGGCCGTTGCGTATGGGATAAACGGGAGGAGATATAATATGGATGAAAAAAGGTTTATCGATATTGCGGCAGGGCGGGTGAAAGCCGATCTGGTGTTAAAAAACGCTTTTGTGCTTAATGTGTTTACCAAAGAGTTTATTAAACAGGATGTTGCGATAGCGGACGGCTATATCGCCGGAGTCGGACAGTACGAAGGCGTTGTAGAAAAAGATTTAACCGGCAAGTTCGTGTGTCCGGGACTTATCGATGCGCACTTGCATATTGAGTCCACGATGGCGTCCCCGCGGAATTTTGCCCGGCAGGCGCTCCGCTGCGGTACTACCGCCGTTATTGCCGACCCGCACGAAATTGCCAACGTCGCGGGCGTTGACGGTATTCTCTATATGCTGGAGGATGCGCGGAAGGCGGTGTTTGCCGATACGAACCAGCCGCTTGTTTCCATCTATTTTATGATTCCTTCCTGCGTGCCCGCTACCGACTTTGAACACACCGGCGGCGCGATTACCGTCTATGATATAGAAAAACTGTTGGATGAGCCGAACGTACTCGGCCTCGGCGAGATGATGAATTATCCTGCAGTCATCCGCGGGGATGAAGCCGTATTGAAAAAGATATCTGCGGCTCGGGAAAAGAAAAAGATATGCGACGGTCATGCGCCGTGCGTGCGCGGCCGCGATTTACAGGCATACTGCGCCGCCGGTATCCGTACCGATCACGAATGCGCTTCCTACGATGAAGCATTTGAAAAATTGCAGCAGGGAATGTACATCCTGATACGCGAAGGCTCTTCCGCGCAGGACTTGGAACCTATCGTACGCGGTATGCTGGAGCATAAAACCGATACAAGCCGCTTTGCGTTCTGTACCGACGATAAAAAAATGAGCGACATTTTAGCGAACGGACACATCAATAATAATGTACGCAAAGCGGTGTCGCTCGGTTTATCGCCGGAAGATGCGCTGTGTATGGCGAGCTTTCATGCGGCGCAGTGTTACGGTTTGAGCGGCAGAGGGGCTATCGCTCCGCGTCACTATGCGGATATTGTCGTATTTGATAATATAACGGACTTTTCAATCGATTCGGTGTATAAGGCCGGTATTGAAGTTTCTTCCGTTCCTATGGCGCAAGAAACGGAATCGACGGCGGCAGAGGAACCCTCTTCGTTCTCTATTAAACGGATTACCGACAGTGTTCATGTTGTTCCCGTGTCTCGGAGTGCCTTTAGCGCCGACCGGTTTATGCCGTCGGGTTCCGATAATTTCCATGTTATCGGAATGCAGCGGGGAACCCTTTTTACGAAGCATCTGGTATTTCCGCGGCAGGAATGCGCCGAGATGCTCAAAGACGGCAAGCTCTGCTATTTGGCGGTGCTGGAGCGGCACAAGAATACCGGCAATATCGGCCGCGCTTTGCTGCACGGTTACGGAGTGTCGAACGGAGCCATCGCGTCGAGTATCGGGCATGATTCGCACAATATCATCGTCGCCGGTTCAAATGCGGCCGATATGCACCGTGCCGTTGAAGAAGTAATCGATATGAAAGGCGGCGTGGCTGTTGTACAAAACGGCGCGGTGCTCAGCAAGTTTGCACTGCCGATTGCCGGTTTGATGAGCGCTATGGAACCGGTGCAGCTCGCCGACTGTATTCACGATGCGGCCGAGAAAGCGCATACTATCGGCGTATACCCCGAAGTTGAACCGCTGATCGGTTTGTCGTTCCTTGCGCTGCCGGTTATCCCCGAATTAAAATTGACGGATTCCGGTTTGTTCGATGTAGTAAAATTTCAGTTTATATAGGGAGGTAAAAATGATAGTTGGAAAAGCGGTGCCCCGTGTCGATGCTTACGATAAGGTAACCGGCAGGGCAAAGTATGTTGACGATTATTTTCACAGTGATTTTTTAGTCGCAAAGGTATTGCACAGCACCATCGCGAATGGGTTGGTAACGAAGGTCGATACAAGCGCTGCGGAAAAAATCCCCGGCGTGGTTAAGATTGTTACCTGTTTCGATGTGCCGGACATTTGTTTCCCGACTGCGGGACACCCGTGGTCTACCGAGGAGGCGCATCAGGATATTGCCGACCGCAAGCTGCTCAACAGAAGAGTACGGTATTACGGCGATGATGTTGCAGCTGTTATTGCGGAAGATAATGTCGCTGCCGAACGCGCGTTAAAGGCCATCACCGTTGAATATGAAGAATATCCTCCTATTCTGGATGTGCATCAAGCGATGTCCCCCGAAGCAACCGTATTACACGAAGCGTTCCCGGGCAATGTGCTGAAGCATACGGTGTTTAGCGTGGGCGAGTATGAGGAAACGCCGGATGATCCCGATACGGTCATGTTTGAAGGCGATTATGCGGTATCTCCGATTTCTCACTGCCATATCGAAAATCCCGGCTCGTATGCGTATATGAAGGGCGGAAAGATTATCGTGGTGTCTTCCACGCAGCTGCCTCATATTTGCCGCCGTGTGTGCGGACAGGCGCTCGGTATCGACTGGGGAAAAATACGGGTTATCAAGCCGTATATCGGCGGCGGCTTCGGCAACAAGCAGGATATCCTGTATGAGCCGCTGAATGCCTACCTTTGTACGGTGGTCGGTGGACGGTGCGTACAGCTGTCCGTTTCGCGGGAAGAGACCTTTATGTGTACCCGCACGCGCCATGCGATGGAATTCCACATGAAGACAACAGTGCGGAAGTCGGACGGCAGGTTCATTTCGCGCAAAATGCTCTGCTACTCCACAAAGGGCGGTTACGCTTCGCACGGACACGCCATTACCGCGAATGCCTCCAACGAGTTTAAGCAGCTCTATTCGGCGGAAAAGGGAATTATTTCCGAAGCGTATTCCGTGTTTACCAATCATATTACCGCAGGGGCTATGCGCGCGTATGGGATTCCGCAAGCGGATTTTGCCCTTGAATCTTTTATGGATGATATGGCGCTCAAACTGAATATGGATCCTGTTGATTTGCGGCTCAAGAACTGTATGCGGGAAGGGTACGAAGACCCTGTTACAAAGATTAGAGCAAACTCGGATGGACTGTATCAATGCTTGCAGAAAGGCCGCGAGGTGTTCCACTGGGATGAGCTGCGGAAAAAGTATGCAAATCAAACAGGGCCGGTGCGCCGCGGTGTCGGAGTTGCCTGCTTTAACTACAAAACCGGCGTTTACCCCATCTCGCTCGAAACCGCCTCCGCCCGTATCATGCTCAATCAGGACGGCAGTATTCAAATTCAGATGGGGGCGACGGAAATAGGGCAGGGCGCCGATACGGTGTTCAGCCAGATGGCTGCCGAAGTGCTTTCGCTGCCGATGGATAAGGTCTATATTTTTTCCGAACAGGATACCGATGTCAGCCCGTACGACAGCGCGGCTTATGCTTCCCGTCAAACGTATGTCAGCGGCAAGGCGATTAAAAAGACCGCCGAATCGCTTAAACGAAAGATATTGGACTATGCGGCGTGGATGCTCGATATGAAGGCCGATGAACTTGATCTTCAGCATGAAAAAATCATTGTCCGCAGTACCGGTGAAGAGCGGCTCACCTTGGAAGAGGTCGCAATGGAAAGCTGTTACAGTATGAAGGAATCCAATCACCTCAGCGCGGAAGAAACGTCGCATTGTACCGATAACTGCTTCTCGTTCGGTGCAACCTTTGTTGAGATTGAGGTTGATATCCCGGTCGGCAAAATCAAGGTATTGAATATTTTGAACCTGCACGACAGCGGTACGCTTATCAATCCGCAGCTTGCGGCAGCTCAGGTACACGGCGGCATGGGAATGGGACTCGGCGCTGCGACTGCCGAACAGATGCTTTACGATAATAAAGGCAAGCTGCTGAACGGGAACCTTTTGGATTATAAGCTGCCGACGGCGATGGATCTTCCCGACTTACACGAGCTGTTTATCGAAAATGCCGACCCCACCGGCCCCTTCGGGAATAAATCACTGGGCGAGCCGCCGATTATTTCGCAGCCGCCGGCAATCCGCAATGCGCTGCTCCATGCGACCGGCGTTGCCATTAACAAGCTGCCGCTTAATCCTCAGCGGCTTTTTGAAGCGTTCAGCGAGAGCGGGCTGCTGAAGGAGGTAATCTAATATGTACGATATGGAAAGTTTTTATCAAGCGACATCAATCGCCGATGCCGTAAGCGCCTTAGTCCGTACCGAAAATCCGGTTATCCTTGCCGGCGGCACCGACGTGCTGATTCAAATGCGGGAAGGTAAACTTGCCGGACGGAATGTCGTGTCTATTTTCGGCATCCCCGAATTGCGCGGCGTGAGCATAGACGAAGAAGGTACTATCCGCATCCGTCCGCTGACGGTCTTTAGCGAATTAACCGGAAGTCCCATCGTGCAAAAGCACTTACCGATGCTCGGCTATGCGGCCGATCAGGTCGGCGGGCCTCAGATACGGAATATGGGAACCGCAGGCGGGAACATCTCCAACGGTGTAACGAGCGCCGACACCGCGCCGAGCCAGCAATGCTATAACTCGGTTGTCGAAATTACCGGCCCGGACGGAGTGCGGTTGGTTCCCGTGCAGGAGTTTTACGTCTCCGCCGGAAAGGTGGTGCTGCAAAAAGGCGAGTTGGTAACCTCATTCCTCATTAAAAAGAAGGACTACGAAGGCTTTACCGGCGATTACATCAAGTATGCGATGCGTAATGCGATGGATATTGCGAACTTGAGCTGCGCTTCCCTTGTAAAAACCAAACGGGAAAACGGCGCATTAAAAATCGACGAGGTGCGTATGTGCTTCGGCGTTGCCGCTCCGGTGCCGCTCCGCTGTAAAAATACCGAGGCTTTTTTGACCGGTAAAGAAATCAATGATGCATTATATGAAGGCTTGCAGGAAGTGCTCCTCACGGATATCAATCCCCGTGACTCGTGGCGCGCGTCAAAAGCGTTCAGAGTTAATACCGCCAAGCAAATAGCGGTGCGATCTTTACGGAAAGCTGTCGAGCGGCAGGAGGTGTAGGCATGTTAAAAATTATTAGTATGAAGGTAAACGGGAAACAACGCGAGCTTGCCGTTGATGTTCGGGAATCGCTTGCCGACGCGCTTCGCAATAGGCTTGCGTTAACCAGTGTTAAAAAGGGCTGTGAAGTAGGGGAGTGCGGCGCCTGTACCGTGTTGGTGGATGGAGTGTCCGTCGATAGCTGTATTTACCTTGCAGTCTGGGCGGACGGCAAGAGTATTTTGACGGTTGAAGGCTTGCAGGGCGAAAACGGAGAACTCAATCCGATACAGCAGGCCTTTATCGATGAAGCAGCGGTTCAATGCGGCTTCTGTACCCCCGGCCTTATTCTGACGGCGGTAGAAATTGTCGGCAGCGGAAAGCTGTATACACGGGAGGAGCTGCGTAAGCTTATCTCCGGACACTTGTGCCGCTGTACCGGCTACGAAAACATTCTCCGCGCAGTCGAAAAAGCGATGAAGCAAAACCTTGAACGAAAATAAGCAACTGAAAAAGGCAGGAGCGTCGGAGTATTAAACCCTCGTACAAATGAAAAAGGCCGGAGCGTAAGGTTCGGTTTGAGTGTGGGGTTGCCGTTACTGACATTCTGCCATCAATGTCATCGTTCTTTCGGCAATGCGCGGGAGCTGCTTCAACATATCCTGCGAGACGGCTGTGTAATTGCGGATCAATTCGGCAGGGCTGCTGCCGAAGCGCTGGCGTTCCAGCCTAGCGTAAAAAATGCAAAACAAATCGGTTATTTCCCGCTTCGGTGCAAATACTTTCATAAGAATTTCCGTCAATTCGGTGTAGGTTGCGCTCAAAAAATACGCTTCATCTTTTGGCAGAGCTGCAAGGGTTGTGTCCGTACATAAGGCGTGTATATATTCACGGAGACAACGGTCAATGTTTGCATACCACGTCTCTACATCAGCGATTGCGTTTGTGAAAATCGGGTCGATACCGAGAGCAGTGTCATGCGGCGGTAAGTGTTTTTGAATCTTTCGCGCGTCTTTATATAATCGTTTTAGCTGTTTACGCAGTGCGGCAAGTCGCTTTTTGGGCGTATTGTGTGTTTTTTTTCCTAGTTTTCTAAGCAGTACCCATGATGCGGTGCCGAGAGCCGCAAGACAACCGATGCCAACGATAGCCGCACCGTATAATAAAAAATCGGTTCCCGGAGGCAGCAGCGGCGGCTTCGGCGGCTGGAGGCTTATCCGTTCACCGGTTCCCAAAAGCGAAGAGACGGAGATTGCCGGAAGTTTATTCTTTAGTTGTAAGAAAGTAAGATCGGGAAATTCAATATCGCCCGTTTCCCATGGAACAAAAGTAATAGCGAGATAGTGCCCTGCTTCCCGTGTAACAATCCGGATTTCGTTGATTGTCATTGCGTTGTTTTGCGTAATGTTTTTGAGCGGAATGGGGATATCAACAGTAAAGCCATGGCCGGTTAAAGCCTCATATTCTTGTTCGGATAGTAAAAAGAAGAATTGCGCCGTATCACCGACAAAGATATGCTGAGGAATCAGTATGCCGCTCATAGTATCGTATCCGCCGACTGCCGGTACCGGTTAATGGGATGAATGCCGTATTTGCCGGTTAAAAAAAATTGATTTAAGATCTTTACCGTATTGCCGTTGTACGGAAGCACGAGCGGATATGCCCCGCAGCGGATGCAGGTATTTTCCCATAACTGTGTCTCTTCGGCTGCGCGGCGAACCCTATCCTGTTGAAATCGGTGAGAATTGGTCGGCAACAGCCGCTCAAGTCCCGTTTCGGGGTCGGTAAAGCGGACTATTCCTGCTGCAGGTAACGCCTCATCATAGGGGGCGGTAATGCGGACGGCGGCAACATCATGGCGGCGCGCCAATAGTCCCAACTCTTTTTCAAAATTTTCTACTTTAAAATCGGATAGAATGATAACGAGCGCCCGTTGTCGCAGCAGCTTTGCAGCCGCTTCAAGCGCAGGGGCTAAGGCTGTTCCTTTGTTTTTACTTCCCGAAACGGTAATCCGTTCCAGCGCATTCAGTATATGCAAGCACGGTTCTCTGCCGCGCCGGAGTTGAAATATCCGCACAATCGCTCCGTCAAAAGCAAGAAGTCCCGTGTAGCTGTGCAGGTGTTCCGCTGCAAAGGTAATCAGCGCCGCCGTCTCCAACAGTTTTTCTTGCAGCGAATGAACAGTGCTGCCTGCTTTCATCGACGCCGACACATCGGCAATTAGAAAAAGCCTCAAGTCCCGTTCTTCACGATAGAGTTTGACAAAGGTTTTATTGCTGCGAGCCATCAAGTTCCAATCGATACTTCTAATGTCGTCGCCCGCTTCATATTCCCGCAGCGCATCAAACTCAATACCTCTACCGCGGAAATGACTGCGGAAACTTCCGTTCTGCATTCCTTGGGCGATGGAGAGAGCCGCCAGCTGTAGTTGTTTTGACTGTTCCGCTAAATAACCGGTTTTCATCTGCCCCGTATTTGGAACCGGCAGCCATCCTGTGAAATTCTTTACGGATGCCGGTTCTTGTAAGGCCTTGTCGTTTACATAACTTCAAGGAAGGGTACGAGTACGAGTCCTGTCGCATTTTTAAGTACGATATATACCGCTTTAGCAAGTGCAAGCCGGGTTGCTGCAACATCGGGATTCTCCGCGGCAAGAATGGGACAGTCATGATAGAAACGGCTGAATAGCTTGCAGACATCGTAGAGGTAACTTGTTATGAACATCGGTGCATACTGAGCTGCCGCTTTGTCGACTTGTGCAGGGAATTCTTCCAGTTTTTTCAGCAATTCCCACTCTATATCGGAGCTGAGCAGTTCCGGCTTACAAACACCGGTCTTTGCCTTTTTACCTTCTTCCGTATCGGCCTTACGCAAAATAGAAGAAATACGTGCACCCATATATTGGATATAGGGGCCGGTATTTCCATTGAACGAAAGGGATTCCGAAGCGTTAAAAAGCATATCTTTCATTGCATCCACTTGAAGCAGGAAGTAGTGCAATGCTCCTAGTGCGATTTTTTCCGCGACTTCTTCGGGATTTCCTACCGCATCTTCGCGTCCTTTAGAAGCAATCTCCTTTAACGCGCTGTTCTTTAATTCCGTAATAAGGTCATCCGCATCGACAACGGTACCCTCGCGGCTTTTCATTTTACCTTCCGGTAAGTTTACCATACCGTAGGCAAGGTGATATAAACCGGCATACCATTCGTAACCGAGTTGCTTCATTATATAGAAAAGCACTTTAAAATGATAAATTTGCTCGTTAGCTACTACGTAGATGAGTTTGTCAAACGGCCATTCGCCGTGGCGGGTTATCGCAAGTCCGATATCCTGTGTAATATACACCGATGTTCCGTCTCCGCGCAACACTAATTTCTTTTCAAACCCGATCGGTTTAAGATCTATCCAAATGGAGCCGTCCTCATCTTTATAGAAGATACCTTTTTTTAAGCCTTCCATAATTTCGGCGCGCCCTTTGCGGTATACATCGCTTTCAAAGAAAAGCTTATCAAATGAAACACCTGTGCGTTCATAGGTTTGCTGAATACCCTGCAACGCCCAATCGTTCATCGTCTTCCACAATTTTACCGTTTCGGGGTCGCCCGCTTCCCACTTGCGCAGCATTTCCTGTATTTCTTCTTCGGCTTCGGGATGGTCTTTACTGTACTTGTGGTACTGAACATACATATCGCCGACGAACTTATCGGGCTTGATTCCTTCTTTTATCGGATCGATACCGTTGCCGAAGAGTTGGTATGCAAGCATCGATTTGCAAATGTGTACGCCGCGGTTGTTGATGATGTTGGTTTTGTATAAATCCGCTCCGCTGAACTGGAGAATACGGGAAAGACTTTCGCCGATAGCGTCATTGCGTAGGTGCCCAAGGTGCAGCGGTTTATTGGTATTGGGGCTTGAAAATTCAACCATGATTTTCTTACCGGCAAGAGTCGTCGTTTTTCCGTAGTTTTCATTCCCGTTAATAATGGTGTTGAGAATTTGAGCAGCCGTTTCACCCTTGGGTAAAAAGACGTTAATATACGGCCCCACCGCTTTAACCTCTCCTTTTCCTTTGAGGGCAGCATCAGCTTGCAGCTTGGGCAACAGTTCCGTAGCAATTTTTGCTGGAGCGGAACGCAGCGTTTTTGCAAAACTGAAAAGCGGAAAACCTAAATCACCCAGATTCGGATCGGGCGGTGTTTCCATTGCGACCCGTTCTGTGGTAACAGTCTCGGCTCCTTCAGGCAGCATCGATGAGAGTGCGCGTGCAATACTTTCTTTCCATAATAACCGTATATCGTTCATAACAACCTCGCTAATGGGCATCTCTAAAAGCTTTCGTTTTTAGAGATGCCTTTGTGTTTCTGATTTAGGAAAAACCTCAGGGAGTATCGACTGTAAGAGGCTTTTATTAGTATAGAAAATTCCGTTGCTTAGTGCAAGAGACAATTTATGAATTACTTTGTCCTTGTATGCGCACCTCTTGTATGATGAGGGCTGTTTCTGAATATTTTATGAGTTTTTTCAAATGCTCTAAAATCCCTCGCCGCGCACCAATGCGACAACGCACAAAAA
>ERZ772967.1457-NODE-1457-length-16300-cov-3.062111_pt1 | contig 16300 bp, 12 predicted proteins | sample MGYA00511677_ERZ772967 | MGnify/ENA primary metagenome ERZ772967 (study PRJEB29015, sample SAMEA2737931) | human oral metagenome | biome: human oral; feature: human-associated habitat; material: dental | place: China | collected 2146 ...
ATCTGCAAGAAACTTTCCCAGCATCCCAGACGAGCTGACGCCGATGGCAAGAACTCCCGGCAACGGGCCCAAGCCAACAGCCGCAACAAAAATTAATGCAAACACCATATCGGGAATCGTCCTTATCGTGTTGAGCAACAGCCTGCTCAAATTATAAAAAAAACTATTTGGACTGATGTTTTTCGCAGCCAATATTCCCAGTGGAATGGACAAAAGCACCGCTATAAATGTTCCGCTAACCGAAATATTGATCGTTTCAACAATCGGTTTTACAATGCCTCTCCACTTGCTTACTTTAGGAGGGAACATTCTTCCGGCAATATCTACGATTCCGTCCAGTCCCTGAATCAACTCCTTGAGGCTAAAGCCAATGCTGTAAAAGCTCCAGATAATTACGGCTACAACCGCGACTACCTGAAGCATCCTTTTAAGCAACAGCCACCCATCTGACGAGGCGTTGACGACAAGTCTGTATTTTGTGCTGACGATCCGGCTATTCTTCATGATTGCTGCCGTATAAAGCTGATATTTCTGAATTAGTGATCTGATCTCTTTTTTTATCCAACACAAGTTCACCGTTCTTTAAACCTACTATTCTAGTTCCATATTCCAACGCCAGACTTAAATTATGATTGCTGACCACGGTTGTGATCCTGTAACTTTTATTGATCTCCTTCAATATTTCCAAAACCTGCCTTGAGGTTCTTGGGTCGAGGCTCGCTACCGGTTCATCCGCCAACAAGAGGACAGGCCTTTGAGCAAGCGCCCTGGCTATTCCGACACGTTGCCTTTGACCACCACTCAAATGCATGGTTTTCGTATACGCTTTATCTTCCAAACCCACCTGCTTGATGCAATCAAGCGCAATATCAATATCCTCCTCCGAAAACATCTTAAGACAGGACAGCAGCTTATTGGCGTACGACAATCTCCCGCACAGGACATTTTGCAACACGGTCAATTGCTCGATTAAATTAAAATTTTGAAAGACCATCCCCATCTTTTTTCTAGCGGATATGATGCTCTTCTTATCTCTTATTTCTCTCCCATTAAAGGAGACAGAACCTGAGGTAGGCCTTTGAAGGAAATTGATGCACCTCAATAAAGTGGTCTTACCCGATCCACTCAACCCAAGCAACATGATAAAATCACCCTCCTGGACACTCAACGACACATTGTTCAGTGCCCAGGGGGCATTTTTAAAAGATTTCGACAGGTTGCGAATCTCGAGCATTGTCATTGCGCCTCTAAGTCGATGTTCAGCTTTTTTGCAGCCTCTCTTAGAGAATCGTAATCCGAATCCTTAACCTCCGCCCACTTTATCGTTGAGCCAAGGAATTCTCTCAATTCCTCTTTTTCCTCATCGGTCAGCCCCAGCATAATCGATTTGATTTCCCTCTTGGTTTTATCGTCCAAGCTCCTCCTGTACGCCCAAGCACTGCCTGGAAATTTTTGCGTCGTATGGATTATCTTTGCGTCCTTCTCCGAGATCAACCCCTCCTCCATGATTTTATCATACATAAACGCCACTATTGTGGCACCGTCGACACTCCTGTTTTTCACTGCCAACGCACACGCGTCATGTCCGCCCGCAAATATCACGGAGGCAAAGTCTTTATCGGGGTCTATTCCCATGTTCAACATCTCTAATTTTGGGATCATGTATCCACCCGTAGATGCAGGATCCACAAACGCAAATTTTTTTCCTTTCAGCTGCGTTAGGTTTTCTATGCCGCTGTCAGGATGTACGATGACATACGCCTTATAAAAGCTACCCGTGTTTTTTCTGTAATCCGAAGCAAATGCTTCCGCATCCGCAATGGAGGAGGCCAAAACATAAGAGAGGGGACCGAACATCGCAACATCGATCTTCTTGGACCTCATCGCCTCAATAACGCTTGCATAGTCCGTTGCGGTAAACAACTCCACCTTATAGCCCAGTTTTTTCTCCAGAAATTTCAGAAAAACTTCATATTGGCTGGTGATCTTCGCTATGTCCTCACCCGGTGTTGCTCCAATTCTGATGCACTTGCTCTCAATCTGTTCCTCACGGTTCCCTTCCCTGTCTTCCGAGAGCGCCGTAGACGTTGAAAGGAGTCCTTTACCTGTGTCCGTTTTCTGCAGAACCACCACTGCAATCCCCATAAGAACAAGCGCTGCCAAGAGAACGATACCCCATGACTTTTTCATCGAAGTCTTCCTTTCGATAACAACTTTCGTCAAAATCATTAAGATATTTGACGAAAAATTCCCAAAAACGAGTTATGAGCAGAGGCAATAGAAAACCGTTTTTGGCGGCCGTTTAAAATGTCCCCGTCAAATCTTCGTCACCAAACTCGAAACAGTTTGGCAGTCAAGTAAAGCATTTCAAACGACGCACACAAGCATAATGACCCCAGCAACGGGCAACAACCGCTGCGAAACAATAAAAGGGTTCGAACTGAATGACGAAGGCAAGAGTTTCTTCTTGTCCTGTACCGAGGACGAAAGTACAGAGGATTCCTTAAGCGTCTTCTCCGAACCGAGATAAAAATGCAGCCCGTGCATGAACGACCGCACATCACGTTTCAGCGCAACGCATCAAGAATCCTCCTTCCTGAAAAGTTTTTGACGGAATAGATTACTTCCGTAATTTTGACGATTTTAACAAAAGGAACAAGCGATGTCAAGGACCTCAAATCCGCAGGTAAAATTTTTAACGTGCGTCGAAAACCGGTTTTGCGCGTTTTTTTGCACCTGAAGAGAGAAAGAGCGGAGTCAGCTCGACTTGTGCAGGAACGGGCTCGATCCTCGATAAAACTGTCTCAACCTGTGGATTGGGGAGAACCATGTGCCGTCGTGTCGTCGCACCTTAAATTCAACGTTCAGGAACGGGAGGTAAAATTTCCGAAAAAACGCAGATTCAATTCAGGTGACTTGTTTTTCTTAGTGAGGGCAAAAGTGAGGGCAAAGATCACGGCCTAAGCGTAACGGGCAGCCAATCTGCGCAAACGTTGAAGGTTTTGCGACGCCATCAAGCTGGCGTAACAAGGCAATGACGCCTTGTTACGCCTACGTTAAATTCCGGGGAAGCGCTGTCGGACAACCTGCAATCAGTGGCCACAGGAACAGTTTTCGTAAATTATCAGCGCTTCCCCATAGTGGCCTGCGCTATTGCTTCTCCACCTCCGCCATCTCCTCGCGCAGCGTCTTCAGCAGATCTCTTGCGAATTCGGGATTGCGCGAGAGCTCGTAGTATTTTTCGTCCGCGCCCTTGGCGACCTCACGAAAGGCGTTGAACGACTCGGGCGTCAGCTGAATCAATTCCTGACCGTCTTTGAACTCCTTGAGCATCATATTCAGCCTCTTGGCGTTGAGCTCCCGCTGCACCTTATCCACGTAAGGGCGCGTCTCCGCGACGCTCTCCAGAACGATCTTTTGGATATCCTCCGGCAGGCCGTCGAAGAACTTTTTGTTGACGATGTTCTGCATCACGTAGATATTGTGTTTGGACGCTATAAGATACTTCTGGACGTCCATGAACTTCATCTCCTGAATGATGTAAGGAGCGTTTTCCTCGCCGTCCAGCATCTTGAGCTGAAGCGCGCTGTAGACCTCCGTAAAGGAGAGGGGCACCGGGCTCGCGCCGTAGGCCTTATAAACGTCGACCAAAAGCTCAGAGGGCATGACGCGGAATTTCACGCCCTTGAAGTCCTCCGGGTTGCGAATTGGCGTGTTGGACGACCAGTACATGGCGCCCTCGCTGAAAAAGCTCAGGACCTTGACGCCCTTGCTCTCGTAGATGGAGTTGAGCTTTTCGTTCAAAGAGCGGCTCGTTGCCAAAAAGCGCTCGTTCTTGTCCTCGTCGCTCGAAAACAGGAATTGCAGCAGGAGGACCTGATTCTCGGGGACGATGGCGCTGCACTGCCCCGGCCCGATCAAACAGAACTCGACGGCTCCGTTCAGGGTCAGCTCGAACATCTCCGTGGGCGTCCCCAACGTGCCGCTGGGAAAGAGGTCCAACTGAATTTCCCCGCCGGATTTTTCCTTGAGCAGCCGGGCGAACTCCTGGGCGTAGAGGTCCGAGACGCTGCCTGCGATCTCCTCGTTGGCCAGACGCCAGTTGTACTTGGCTGCAAACGACGGGGACGCGAACAGAGACAGACTCAACACCAATACAAGCAACCACTTCTTCACTTTCATCAACCTCTCCTTCAACTCGTGTTGTCTTTCGTAAAACGACCTTACCCTGCGCACGCCGTTAACGGACCGAAAGGTCCCGCAAAAACAGAGCGATTTGAGGAAAAAAGATCAAGAGGAGCGATACGACCATCATAATGGCGATGAAGGGAAACGATCCCCGTGTCGCATCCACATACTTCTGACGAAAGATCGCCATGGCCGTGAAGATGTTGCACCCGAAAGGCGGCGTCGTCGAACCGATGGCGGCCTGAAGGGTGACGATGATGCCGATGAGGACGTTGTCCAGACCGGAAGCCGTGATCGCCGGCTTAAAGATAGGCGTCAGGATCATGATGACGACGATGGGGTCCACGAACATGCACCCGAGGAAGTACGCGAGCGTCAAAACGAGCAGGATGCGGACCGCGGAAGGTTCGGCTCCCAGCAGCGGAGGAAGGATTATGTTGGGAATTCGGCCAAACGAAACCGTCCAGGAGAAGGCCTGCCCCATGGCGATGAGGATGAACACGATCGCCGTGACAATTCCGGTCCTGAGAGCGATTTTCGGGAGGTCGGCGAGCTTGATGGAGCGGTAGACCAGGTACTCCACCAGAAACGCATAGAGGACCGAAACCGAGGCGGCCTCCGTGGGGCTGAATTTTCCGGAGTAGATTCCGCCGAAGATGATGACGGGAAAGGAAAAGCTCAAGAGTGCGCGTCGAAAGGCCCGCCACTTTTCCGCCCCGGAAACCTCGGCCCGAAGGTTGGAGTCCCCGGACTTAAAATAACAATAAATGCAGAACAGCACGCACAAGAGAATGCCCGGCGTCACGCCCGCGATAAAGAGCTCCCCGACGGAGCACCCTCCCACCACGCCGTAGACGATCATATACACGCTGGGAGGGATCAGCAGCGCGATAATCGCCGCATTGATGATGAGGGCGGTGGAAAAGGAAGGGCTGTACCCCGCCTCCAACAAAAGGGGCCGCAGGGGACCGCCGATGGCGACGACGGTGGCCTGGGTGGAGCCCGACACGGCTCCGAAAAGGGTACAGGCTACGGTCGTTGAGATGGGAAGACCGCCCCTCTTGTGCCCCACCAGACTGACCACGAAGTTCAAAAGGCGTTCCGCCACCTGCCCCGACGTCATGATGTCCGCGGCAAAGATGAACATGGGGACCGCGATCAGGGAGATCGGCTGGATGCCGCCGACCACCTGCTGCACCAACATGGCGGGATCGATGGGGAAATAAAGCCCCACCGTCAAAAAAGCGGCCGCGCCGAGGGGAATCATCATGGGGAAGCCCAGGACCAACAGCCCGATCATCGTTCCCATCAGGACCCACAACATTCTCCTACACCTCCCTTACGACCCAGTCGTCCTCGCTGCCGACCGCATCCGGTTTGGCGGGCGAGATATAGACCTCCGGGCGCGTCAGGTTCAGATAGAGAGTCCCGAAGTACTGAGCTGCCGTCATGGCAAACCCTATGGGGACCCAGATCATGATGACGTAGATCGGTATCTGGAGCCCCAGAGTGTACTTGTTCATCGTATAGAGGCCATGGACATAAAGGGCGCTGTAAAAGGTCACATAGCTCATGAAAAGCGCCGTTCCCAGGGAGACCAGAACGGCCAGAACCTTCCTTCCCCTTCGCCCCGCAAAATCCGAGAGAACGCTCATTCGGATGTGCGTCCCGGTCCGGGCCGCGTAGGACGTCCCCACAAAGGTAACCAGGACGACGGAAAACTGCGTGACCTCCTCGACCCAGGAAAAGCTGCGATGAAGGAAATTTCTTGCGATGACATTGACGATGGAGACTCCCGCCATCACCAGGATGCTGTAAGCGATGATGAACTTTTCAATCCGTTCCGCAAACACGTTCAGCTTTTGAAAGAACGCCATACTGTGCCTCCTCAATGAAAAGTCCCCCAACCCCTCCGAGGGACTTTCGGATATCGTAGCATCCACAAGACCCGATGCCCGGAAGTTCAGGCCCTCAGGACGATCGATGGCCGGGGTCTCCGCGCCGGCGCCGCACTCCGTTTTCGGCCGTCCTGCGCTCACTCGCCGTCCAACAGCAGCATGTTGTGCTCCAGCAGCTGATTTTCCTTGAAATCCAGGAGATGCAGGTAATGGTCCGCACACTGCAGCAGGACCTTCGTGGGGAAGACCCCGCTCATCTGAACGCCCTTAACGGAGACCCCGATGCTGGCAGCCTCGGACCGGATAAGCTCCACCACACGATAAAGCGGCGTCTCGTCCGTGTTGAACATGTTCATGGAGACGGCCGCCTCCTCGTACCCGTCCGGCGTAAAGGCCACGGCCCTGATGGTGCTGAAGCCGCCCGAAGGTCCGCGGACCATCTTCGCAATCCTCTTGGCGACCTCCAGGTCCTTCGTGTTCAACAGCACGTTGACGGCCACCAGGTTCCTCTCTCCGGCGCTCACGATCGTCGCGCCGCTCTTCTCGGACAGCAGCCCCTTCCCCAGGTCGGGCGCGCGCGACTCCAGGACCGCGGGGTTGTCCTGATTCTCCTCGAGGAGCTTCTTCAGCCCCTCGTACTGCCCCTGGCGGATAAAGGAGATGTCCCGGCGTTCCTCGGAGCGCGCGTTGAATCCCGCAAAGAACACGGGCACGCCGTACTTGTTCCACAACTCCTGTCCGATGCGGAACGCAAGTTCCTTGACCTCGTCCAGGCTGATGTTGCGCAGCGGGAAAAGCGGAATGGTATCCTGGGCGCCGATCCTGGGGTGCTTCCCCTTCTGTTCGCGCATATCGATCAGCTCGTAGGCCTTGCCCGCCATTGCGACCAGCGCCCCGGCAAGCGGCTCCGGCTCGCCGATCAGCTCCACGGGCGTGCGGTTGAAGTCCGCATCGGGGTAGCAATCGATCAAACGGACGCCCGGAAGGTCGCGAACCACGTTGACGATAGCGTCCACGACCGCCTTGTCCCGACCGGCGCTGAAGTTTGGAGCGGAGTGCACATATTGTTTTGCCATTCTCTTTCCCCTTCTTCAAAAAAATTTTGGAACCCTTCGGGGACAAACCCCTTATGCGAATCGGCTGCCGATTCGGGCTCAATGCCCCGTCCGCTGCGACGGCAGCCGCAATGCATCGAAAATGAAGTCCTTTCGGAGCCACGGTCAAGCGCCCTATTCCTCTCCGCCCTCCGCGTCGGGGATCGTCCTGACGTATTCCTCCAGGACCCTCGACGACTGGAGCACGGCCTTTACGGTGACGTACTCGTCGGCCTGATGGAAGAAACGTTCGTCCCCCGGACCGATGACGACGAAGGGGACGCCCAGCCTCGGAACGAACACGGAGGCGTCGGTGAAGTATGCGATCCCCGTCGTCTCCCATGGGAGGCCCAGCGCCTCGAAGATACGGACAAAGCGGCGCACCAGAGGGGCTTTCTCGTCCATGCCCAAAGCCTGGCGGTCCAGGTAGGGCGTCGCCTCCAGCACAAGGGGCGGATGCCTTTGCATTTGAACGCGGGCGATCTCGTGGATCTGCTCCAGAAGCCCCGCATGGGATATCCCCGGAGAGGTGCGGATGTCGAACGTGGCCTCCGCCCTGTCGGGAATGACGTTGGTGCTGATGGAACCATGGAGCCCGGTGATGGCACAGGTGGAGAGCCCAAGGAGCGGGTATCGCCCCTTCTTGCGAAGCAGCGCCGATATGGACCGGGCAAAGGCGGAAACCTGCTCAACCGCATTGACCCCCTGCCCCGGACGCGAGGCGTGAGCGCTGAGTCCCTTCGCGGTGACGGAAAGTCCCAAGGCTCCCTTTCCAGCCAACCCGACCCGCCCATCGGTGGGCTTGACCACGATCAACTCAATTACGCGATCCAGCCTGCCGCTGTTGCAGAGGGCCTCCGCGCCCATTCCGCCGTACTCCTCGTCGGCCGTGAAGCAAAAGTGAACGTCCACTGCCGGCTCAAAGCGCTCCCGGAGCAATTTGAGCGCCGCCAGAACGATGCTGGTCACCCCGCCCTTCATGTCCGCCGCCCCACGCCCATAGATCCGTTCGCCGTCGCAGTAGGCGGAGAAGGGCGCGTGCGTCCACGCCTCCTCGGAGTCCACGTTCACCGTGTCCAGATGTCCGGTCACGGCGACAGCCCGCTCGCGATCCCGCCCGGGCAGGGTCAGGATCATGGAGGCCCTGTTGGCCCCGTGGTCGAGTACCGTGATCTCCCTGGTCAACGGATCAAAGATTTCCTTCAAAAAAAGGACGGCGTCCTTCTCGTCGCCGACAGGCTGAGGCGTCCGGATTCGGACCAGCTGCCCCAAAATCTCTCTGGCACACCGCTCGGGCTCAGACAATCTCGTGTCCCCCTCAAGATAAGCATCTCAGGTTCTTTCAAGAAAGACTGCCCGTATTTTAAAAGGGCAGAGGGGTAAAAGCACTGCCTGAAACGATGAAACCTTGAAGGTATTTTTGTTTTTTTTAACAAAAAAGGACTAAAAGTTTTTTCAGAGGCAAGCCGACGGTTTTTTGGCAGGCCTTCGGAAGGCTCGGAAAGCAGAACGGTGAGGCCAGAAAAAACCTCACGCCGTCCTGTTTTTGCTCAAGACCCTGTGGAGGCGCAACGCCAGGGACAGGTTGAATCGACGCTCCCCGTCGTGGGGAGAGAGGTCCAATATCTCTTGAATCCGCCTCAGCCGGTAGCGCAGGGTGTTGTAGTGCAGCGAAAGGGACTTTGCAGCCTGCCTCAGATCTCCGCCGCATTCCTCGACGCAGAGCAACGTATGGATGAGCTCCTCCCCGCCGCGGGATTCCCGCAGCAGAGGGGCCAGGGTCTGCCGGCAAAATTCCCGTGCCGGCTCCATGTCCGCCAGCATGGCGATCATGCGGGTTCCCCCCAACTGTTCCCAGAAGACGAAATCCTGCCGAGACATCCCGCCTCGCAAGATCATCAAGGCCTGGCGGGCCTCCTGATAGCTTTGGTGGGCAAGGATGGGCTTTTCGCGCCAGCTTCCGACCGAAGCGAAAAATCTTATCCCGCAACGATCGCGGGCATCGTGCAGCGCGTTCTCCATAACCTCTCGCAGCGCGGCCCTGAAGTCCCGAAGGCGCGTCTCCCGTCCACGCTCCTCCGGAAGCGCGAGGGTCAACACGACGACGAGAGAATCCGGGAGACGGGCGTAGACGGACTTTGGAAAAAACGCCAGGGCCCTCGACTGAATCAGATTGAAGCCGCTCAGCAGCGCTTCGTCCAGCACGGCTCCAGTCGTCTCTGTCAATTCCGGCGAGATGACGAGGCATACGATGCCGCCATCCAACTTCCAGTGGAATGTCCTGGCGCGGTTGCGGATTTCCTCCTCGTGATAGATCCGGCCATAGATGAGGTCCTGCACAAATTCGTTGCGATATCGGGTTTTCAGTCGGCGCTCCGCCAGTCGTTGTCCGTAGAAAAGCCTCAGCACCGACAGGCAGTCCTCCAAACGCTCCGGAAGGGGACCCGGCAGCCCCTTCGGCAAGTCCAGCACGAGGAGGCCGATGGCGTTTCCCGAAACCTCGACCTCATGCGATACGTAGATCCGGACGATCTCCCGAAGCGGGAAGGAGAGCATTCTCTCCTCGAAGGCGGGGTTTCCGCGACAAAGGACGTTTCCCGTATCCAGCTCACGCCAAGCGACCCCGGAGGAGAGCTCGGCGCGAATCTCGTCGATGATCTCCGGGAGCCCTTCATCCTTCAGCAGAAGGGGGACGAAGTCGGAAAGCGAACGTTTCATGGGAGGTCAAGCGCTCAGCTTTACAGGCCGCACGTCCCGATCGTCCCGAAGTCTCAGGCCGAATCGGACTCCATGCGTCTCGATCTTATGGGAAGGCCGATCTCTCGGTTCAACGCTGTAAGCGCAGTCCATGCTTCAGGCTCCTTTCATTCGGGAGGGCGGGAGGCGGCATTGCTCTGCAAACGCGACCTCAAGGAGGCGGCAGCTATGCGAAAGCCGTTGGCAAAAGCGGGTTGGCACACAAACCTTCCAAGGGGATCGCAGCGGCGCCCAGCCGACATTATACAATACGGTCCCAACGCACTTCACCTTCGATGAGCCCGTCGCAACCCGTGGTTTTGGCTCCTCCCCCAAACCACAGGCAAAGTTTTTAACGTGCGTCGGAAACCGGTTTTGCACATTTTCTGCTGCACCTGACGGGTGAAAGGTCAGTATCGGCTTAACCTGTACAACGACGGGCTTGAGCGCCGATAAAGCCATCGCAACCTGTGGATTTGGGTCCTCGGCCTGTCGTTGACGGATCGCGAACGGACCCATATAATGTCATCAATCTCTTTGCACTGCATTACATCCCTGTTATTTTTCTTGTTGGGGATGCGAGATCGACAGTACAAACTGAGCAGGCGATGCCCCCGTTTGGACGGGGGCGTGGGGCCGGGCCGCGAAGTCAGCGGCAGCAGATCACGGTTCAAACCGGCGCATCTGCGGGACAGTGTCGAACGTTCCGCGGGTGCGCCTCTTTCTATCCCGATACCCCGAACGGAGTGCCATAAAGGAGATATCACACAGCCGCACGGGCGGCGGAACGGAGGCTCTGATATGACAACCAGCGGAGAAACGGTGATGAAGGGGACGAGGGAGGCAGACGCCCAGGACGAGAGGGCCGTCGTCCGACGCCTCTCGTTGACGGGGATCGCCGGCAACGCGGCGCTCTCGGCGTTCAAGCTGTTTGCGGGCGTCGCGGGGCGGTCGAGTGCCATGGTCTCGGACGCGGCTCACTCCCTCTCCGACGTCCTCGCCACGCTCATCGCCCTCGTCGGAGTGCTCCTCTCAAAGCGGGCGGCGGACGACGACCACCCCTACGGGCACGAACGATTTGAGAGCGTCGCAGCCCTCCTCCTGGGCTTGATCCTGCTGGCGACGGGAGGGCTGATCGGGAAGGCGGGCCTCGAGGCCCTCCTGTCGGGAAACGACGCGCAGCGTGGCGGTCCCGGCTCCATCGCCCTCGTGGCGGCGGTCGTGTCCATCGCCGTCAAGGAAGCGATGTACTGGTACACGCGGCGCTGCGCCCTGCACCTCAACTCGGCGGCCTTCATGGCGGACGCATGGCACCACCGGTCGGACGCGCTCTCCTCCGTCGGATCGCTCATCGGCATCGCCGGCGCCATGATGGGGTATCCTGCGCTGGACCCCGCCGCCGGCGTCGTGATCTGCCTCGTGATCCTGACCGTCGCCCTCAGGACGACCAGGGACGCCCTGGGACAGCTGCTGGACACCTCCTGCGGCAGGAGCTACGACCGGGAGCTGGCAGACTTCATCGCCGCGCAGGAGGGCGTGGTGCGCGTCGACCTGCTCCGCACCAGGCGCTTCGGCAACAGGGTCTACGTGGACCTCGAGATCTCGGTGGACGGCGACACATCCCTCCGAAAGGCTCACTCCGTGGCGGAGCGCGTCCACCTCCGCGTGGAGCAGCGCTTCTCCGGAGTCAAGCACATCATGATCCACGTGAACCCCGCTGCGTGACGCGCAGCCCTCCCCCGCACCTACAGCCTCCGCAGGTCCACGGCGGGCCCCGACAGGTATTGGATGAAGGTTCGTCCCACGACAGAAACCCTTTCCGGAGGCAACGAAGCAATGCCCAGCGTCCGGTGCGCTTCGGGAGTCAGGTCCCGACTCAGGAGGCTGAAGCGGAAGTTTCGCAGGATCAGATCCGGCATGATGCTGACGCCGAACCCGTGCTCCACCATGGACATGACGGAGAACTCGTCGTTCAGCGCGTAGCGGACGCGCACGGAAACCCCCGACCGGCGCAGCAGCGCCTGTATGTCGTTGTCCGAGCCCTTCATCGGGATGATGAAGGGCTCCTGCGCGATCTCTGGGAGGGTCAGGCTTTCGCGCTCCGCAAGGGGGTGACCCCGGGGGAGGATCACCTTCATGGGGTCCTCCTTCAGAGGCCGGAAGGACAGCCCCTCCGGCACAGGCGCGGAGAGGAACCCACAGTCGATCTTCTCCCGCCGGATCCACTCGCTGATCTCGTCGTAGTCCCCTGCCCGCAGATCGAACTCCACTCCGGGGCAGCTTCTCTGAAAGTCCCTGATGATCCAGGGGAGCCACTGGGCGGACACGCTCGTAAAGGTGCCGAGGCGCAGCGTGCCGCAGACCACGTCGTTGATTTCATGAATGGCCTGGGCCAGGTTCCGCTGGCGGTTCACCAGCTCCTGAACGGGGGCGAGGAGCCGCCGCCCCCTCTCCGTCAGCGCGACGCCACCGCTGCCCCTCAGGAACAGGGGAAACCCCGCCTCCCTTTCCAGGGCCGCAATGGAGTGGCTCACCCCGGACTGGGTGTAGTTCAGCGCCTCCGCAGCCCGCGTGATGTTGCCGAGCTCCGCCACCTTCAGGAACACCTCGTAACGATTGAACGTCGATTCCATGGCCTCACCCATTACATGATGTATTGTCGGGCAGTATAAACATTCTATTTCAAAATAACAAGCCGTCCCCTATCATAAAGCTTAAGGATAAGCGCGCGGGTCCTTCGAGCCCGCCGGTGCAGGAGAACGTGGAAGGGGGCCCGCAGTCCGGGCTTTTTTGGTCGTTTCGGGGCAAAAGGAGCGATGAGCATGAGGACGCTGACGGATTTTGTGGCAGGACAGCGGGGAATCCGCTGGACGCAGCAGAGAGCGGATGCGGCGCTGGGGCTGGTAGCCATGGCGTGGGGCAGTTCCTACCTCCTGATGAAGATGGGGCTTGAGGGAATCCCTCCCCTTTCTATGATCGCTCTGCGCTTCGGCATCGCCTTCCTGACGGTGGCGCCGATCTTCTCGCGGCAGCTTCGCCGCACCACGCCGCGCACTCTCCGGCACGGAGCGATCTTGGGGCTGTTCCTGTTCGGGCTCTTCGCCTTCCTGATGTACGGGCTCAGGACCACCTCGGCCTCCGCGGCAGGGTTCCTGACCAGCGCGACGGTCGTGTTCGTCCCCCTCCTCCAGGCGATCTTCCGGCGGAAGGCCCCCGACGCCGCCACCGTGGTCGGGACGGCTGCGGTGATGGCGGGCATTGGCCTCCTGACCCTTCGGGATGCCATGACGCTGCAATGGGGCGAGCTCCTCTGCCTGGGCGGAGCCCTGCTGTACGCCTGTCAAATCCTCCTGACGGACGTCTTCACCCACCAGGAGGACGGGCTTCTCCTGGGGGTCTGGCAGCTCGCCTTCGCGGCCCTGTTGGGATTCGTCGCCTCCTTACTGCTGGAGGTCCCCGCCTGGCCGGCGAACGCCGCCCAGTGGGCCGCAGTCCTCGGGCTCGCCCTCCTTTGCAGCGCCTTCGGCTTCGTTCTTCAGCCCGTGGCCCAAAGGTACACGACGCCGGAGCACGCAGGGCTGCTCTTCGCCATGGAGCCCGTGTTCTCCGCGCTCCTCGCCTTCCTCTTTCTGCGGGAGACGCTGGGCGCCAGGGGCTACGCCGGCGCGGCCCTGATCCTCCTCAGCGTCCTCTTCGTCGCCAGGGGCAAACCGGCCCCCAAAGGGGCCGCCGCCGGTCAGGGCGAGGACGTTCGCTACGCCTGAAGGTTGGTGCCCGCCCCCCTGGGGCCGGGCACCAACCTTCGACGAGGCCTTCGCAACCCCTCAGCCCCCCAGAACCCCGCGCAGGAGCCCCTCGGCCAGCCCGTAGTACGTCACCACGGCGATCAGGTCGTTGACCGTCGTGATGAGCGGGCCCGACGCCACGGCCGGGTCCACGCCAAGCCCTTTGAAGAGGATGGGGATCGTCGTCCCGGAGATGCTGGACAGGGACATGGAGAGAGCCAGCGCCGCCCCGGCGCAGAGCGAGATCGAGAACGCGAAGTGTGCCGCCTCCCCCTTGACGAGGAGGAGGTAGAGGCCGATGAAGAGGATCGAGAGGGACCCCAAGATCAGCCCGTTGCAGAGCCCGATCTTCGCCTCCTTCGCGACGAGGTAGAGCTTCTGCCGCCCCGTACACTGGTCGTCCATCAGAACGCGGATGGTGACGGCGAGGGACTGGGTTCCGACGTTGCCCGCCATGTCCAGGATGAGCGACTGGAAGGCGACGATGATCGTCAGCCCCGCGGCGACCGCCTCAAAGAGGCCCACGACGCTCGACACCACCAGCCCCAGGCCCAGCAGCACCAGGAGCCAGGGCAAGCGTTTGACGATGCTCATCGAGAGGGGCTCCTGAAGGTCCTCCTCCGCCGTCAGACCGGCCAGCCTGGCGTAGTCCTCCCCCATCTCGTCGTCGATGAGCTCGGCCACGTCCTGCGCCGTGAGGACCCCCTTCAGCCGGTTCTCCTGGTCCAGCACGGGGATCGAGTCCTCGGAGTAGTCCTTGATGCGCTCGATGCAGTCCTCGATCAGCTCGTTCGCGTAGACGTAGGGGTAGGAGGTCATGATGATGGAGTCCAGCTCCGTCCCCTCCCGCGCGATGATCAGGGACTTCAGGTCGATGGCTCCCGCAAATATCCCGTCGTCGTCCGCCACGTAGATCGTGGAGATGTTGTCGTTGTCCGCGGCCTGCTCCACCAGCTCGCGCATCGCCTGGCGCACGCTGATCCCCATGTGGATCATGACGAAGTTCGTCGTCATCCGGCTGCCGATCTCGTCCTCGTCAAAGGAGCTCAGAAGGGATATCTCCTGCTTCGCGTCGTCCGGCATCAGGTCGATGATGGCGGCGCGTTCCCCCTTCTCGACCTCCTGGAGGTAATCGACGGCCACCGAGGGCTCGAGGTGCGCCAGCACCTCCGCCCTCTTCCTGAGGTTGAGCTCGCCGACGTACTCGTTGATCCTCTCGGAGTACTCCAGGACGTCCGCCAGGGTCTCCGGGCTCAGGACGCTGTAAAGCCGGTAGCGATCCTCCTTCTTCAAGAGGTCCATGGCGGCGGCGACGTCGTTCTCGTGATAGGTGAGGAGCTGCTCCCGCATGATCTTCGGGGTCAGGTTCCCCCGCACCACCTGAGCGATTTTCTCCTCGTAGTTGGGGTGCTGTGCCGTGGAGGCGCTCTCCTCGGCAGGGATGGTGCGCGTATGGTCCATTGGTCCCACGCCTCCTTAAAAGACTAAAGGCAATGAGCGGACCCCCGTCGGGGCCGCTGCAACGTGGGCGCAAGGCAGAAGGGACGGAGCCCCCGGCTGCGCCGCACGGGGAGGGACGATGACGTTCCGCGTTTTCCGGGGCCGACGGTCAGGGGCGAACGGCGCCGGGCCGCGCGATTCTGTGCGATAAGGGAACGCCTTGTCCGTCGCTTTGACTGCCGCCGCCGTCCATGAACTCACCTCCAGCTCGATCCTTCGGATGCGCAGGCTGAACGGGGGCGGTCACGCCCCTTCAGACAACGCTGCGCCCTTCATTTTATGTTCTTCGTTCGGGGAAGTCAACGCATCCAGGAGGGCCCCAATCCACAGGTTGCGACAACTTGATCGAGGCTCAAGCCCGTCGTTGTACAGGTAAGCCGACTTTGACCCTGCACCCGTCCGGTGCGGCAGAAAACGCATAAAACCGGTGTCCGTCGCACGTTTAAAATTTTGCCTGCGAATTTGTTTTTCTCTGGCTATTGACGTCGACGAAATCAAAGGGAAGACAGGGAAGGAAGCGTCACCATCAGCCTTTCGGGTCGCCCCTCAGCCACGCGGACAGACGCCGTTGCAGCTTCGCCGCGCTCCCGCCGAACGCCTGAGCGAAGACCGTCCCGCCCTTTTCGGCCAGTCGCGCCAGGACCGCACGGACCTGCCTCTGCCGATCGGAAGAGAGGGCCCGCGCGGCTTTGAGGATGGCGAGAGCGCTCCGCAGCGGAGTTTGGCGCATCTCCTCCAGGGTCAGGGCCCCCGTGGACTCCAGGACGCCAAAGACGGATTCGACGAAGCGGCGCTTCTCCTCATCCGAGAGGTCCGCAAGCCAGGCCCGCACGGATCGCTCGAAGAACACGCTGAAGCCGCTCCTCCCCTCCGCCGGGAGAAAACGGTTCCCCCTGACCAGCCAGGACAGCGCGTCGTGCGCGGTCGGCCCCGCGTTCGCGCTCCGGACGATCCTGTGGTCCACGGCGCTGTTCATCAGGATGCCGACGAGGGAGTCCTCCGGGACGATGCTGACGATCCGGGAAGCGAGGTCCCGATAAGCCGGCAGCCGCGTGACGGCGTTCGCGAATCCGGGGCCGTCGTTGGTGAATACGTCCCG
>ERZ772967.1465-NODE-1465-length-16229-cov-4.109930_pt1 | contig 16229 bp, 16 predicted proteins | sample MGYA00511677_ERZ772967 | MGnify/ENA primary metagenome ERZ772967 (study PRJEB29015, sample SAMEA2737931) | human oral metagenome | biome: human oral; feature: human-associated habitat; material: dental | place: China | collected 2146 ...
CGATGCCGCAGATGAACATCTTCGTCGTCGGCATTCCCATGCAGCTGATGATCGGCATTACTGTACTGTCGATGATCATTCCGTTCTATGTCTTGTTCCTGGATGTGCTATTCAATGAAATGTATGGAAATATATCACTTGCGGTACGCGCCCTCCAATAGGTGCGCGTTCGTCTTTGACCTCCAGCGTTTCGCGGGTGAAAAGACAGAGGAACCGACGGCGAAGAAGCGCGCCGATGCGCGCAAGAAGGGGCAGGTCGCCCGCAGTCAGGAGCTGAACAGCGCGTTTGTGCTGCTCGTCGGCTTTTTCGGGCTCAAACTCCTGTGGGACTCCATCTACGGCACCATTGCGACATATACGACCTATGTGTTCACAAATCTGAACCAGACGGTCGATACAGAGAATATCCTCCATATCTTCATTGGGATTGTTATCATCCTGGCGAAGACCGCATTTCCCATCATGATCTTCATCATGCTCATCGGTCTCGCAATCAACTTCTTTCAGGTGGGGCTGAACTTCAATACCGAATCCATCGAGTTCAAGCTCGACAAGCTCAACCCCATCAATGGCTTTGGACGTATTTTCTCGAAGCGTTCGCTTGTCGAGCTGGTGAAGTCCTTTTTCAAGATTCTTGTCATCGGCTTCTTCCTCTATCGCTTCATTCATGAACAGATTCTTGCAATGCCGCAGTTCATGTTCTTTGATCTGACGACGAGTCTTGCACTTGTTGCGGAGATCATCTTTCAGATGGCGTTTATCGTCATCGGCGTCATTATGATCATGGCGGTTATGGACTACGGTTACCAGAAATGGCAGACAACGCAGGATCTCAAGATGTCCAAGCAGGAAGTCAAGGACGAGATGAAGCAGACGGAGGGTGATCCGCAGATCAAGGGCAAGATTCGCCAGAAACAGCGGCAGATGGCAATGGCGCGCATGATGAAGGAAGTCCCGAAGGCGGACGTTATCATCACAAACCCAACCCATTATGCTGTGGCACTCTCCTATGAACAGGGGATGACCGCCCCGGTGGTCATTGCGAAGGGACAGGATCTCGTGGCGCAGCGCATCAAGGAGATTGGTCGTGAGGCGCGCGTGCCGATCATCGAGAACAAGCCGCTCGCGCGCACGCTCTATGCAGCCGTTCAGGTTGGCGATAGCGTGCCGCAGGAACTCTATCAGGCAGTTGCCGAGGTGCTTGCCTATGTCTACCGACTGAAGCACGGGCGACGCGGAGCCTGAGAAAGAGGAACGCTTTTCGCCAAATCCATGACAGAGGTCTTGTTTAATATTTGACGTACCTCTGATATTTGGTATAATATTTAGAGGGTATGTGTAAAATTTGTCTGCAAAGGGAACGAGGGAGTGAGTGAGAGTATGGCAGTACCGCAGTCCGGCAGTGTAAATCCTCTTGCATCCGGTAATCTCATACAACGATACAGTGATGTCCTCATTGCCGTCGCCATCGTAACAATCGTCATCATGATGATTATTCCGCTGCCGACGATATTGCTGGATGTGCTAATCTGTCTGAATATCACGATTGCACTGCTTGTTGTGATGTCGGCAATCTACAATGTGGAGGCGTTGGATCTATCGGTCTTTCCCTCCCTGCTTCTGATTACAACACTGTTTCGACTGGCACTGAATATCTCCTCGACGCGACTCATCCTCCTGGACGGCTATGCCGGGGAGGTTATTACTGCGTTTGGCAACTTTGTTGTCGGCGGTAATGCGGTGGTCGGCTTCATCGTGTTCGTCATCCTCGTCATTGTCAACTTCATCGTCATCACGAAGGGCTCGGAGCGTGTCGCAGAGGTTTCGGCACGATTCACCCTCGACGCGATGCCGGGCAAACAGATGGCAATTGACGCCGACCTCAATCAGGGGGCGATCACGGACGCAGAGGCGAAACGTCGTCGCGAAAAGGTGCAGCGTGAGTCCGACTTCTTCGGTGCGATGGATGGTGCCTCAAAGTTCGTCAAGGGGGATGCGATTGCCGCGATTGTCATCATGATCATCAATATCAGCGGCGGTTTTGTCATCGGTATGCTTCAGCGTGATATGGATGCCTCGCAGGCGCTCCAGACCTATACTCTGCTGACGGTCGGTGAAGGTCTTGTGGCACAGATTCCTGCGCTCCTCATCTCAACGGCAACCGGTATCATTGTCACACGTTCGGCAGCAGAGGGGAATCTTGGCAGCGACCTCGTCAAGCAGCTCTTTAAGAATGCCCGCATCTTTATGATTCTCACGGGCGTACTTCTCTTCCTCGCCATCATGCCGGGACTGCCGGGCGTGCCGTTTACCGTGCTCGCTGCGATCTGTGGTCTCATTGCGTGGAACCTGTATCGCGGTCAGGCGGCGGAGCAGGAAGTGCAGCAGGTCGAACAAAAGGCAAAGGCGAAGAAGGAGGCAACGACTCCGGAAAACATTGTCTCGCTGCTTCAGGTTGACCCGATGGAGCTCGAAATCGGCTACAGCCTTATCCCGCTTGTCGATACGGGACAGGGCGGCGATCTGCTGGACCGCATCGTTATGATTCGGCGTCAGTGTGCTTTGGAACTCGGTCTTGTTGTGCCGACCATTCGCATCCGTGACAATATACAGATCAAGCCGAATGCCTACATCATCAAACTCAAAGGCATTGAAATCGCGCGCGGTGAGCTCATGCTTGACCACTATCTCGCGATGAACTCGGGGACGGTGTTCGAGGAGGTTCCGGGCATCGAGACGACGGAGCCGGCATTTGGTCTGCCTGCGCTCTGGATCTCGGAGAATGAGCGCGAACAGGCGGAGCTGAACGGCTACACAGTCGTCGATGCAGTCTCCGTGCTCGCAACCCATCTCACGGAGATCATCAAGCAGCATGCCGCCGAAATTCTCGGTCGTCAGGAGACGCAGAACCTTCTCGACAATCTGCATAAGACCAACGGAGCACTCGTGGACGAGGTTGTCCCCAATCTCCTCAGTGTGGGCGAGGTGCAGAAGGTGCTTGCAAATCTCCTGCATGAACGCATCTCCATTCGCGATATGAGTACAATCCTGGAGGTGCTTGCCGATTACGGTGCTGCGACCAAGGATACGGATATCCTGACCGAGTATGTGCGTCATGCGATGGCACGCCACATCACGCAGCAGAATGTCCAGAATGGTGTCCTGCCCTGTATCACGCTCGATCCTGCGATCGAAAACAAGATTGCGGGCAGTGTGCAGCGGACGGAGCACGGTTCCTATGTCAGCCTCGATCCGGACTCCATGCAGAAGCTGCTGACGGCATTGCAGGAGGAACTGAAGAAGCTGACCGATCAGGGCTATCAGCCGATTGTGCTCACGAGCCCAACGGTTCGTCCCTATTTCCGCAATCTTGTCGAACGCTCCATACCGGGGCTCATTGTGCTCTCCCATGCGGAGATTGAACAGAATGTTGAGATCCAGATCCTTGGGGTGGTGAGAATCTAAGTGCAGGTCAAAACGGTACGTGCTTCCTCCGTAAAGGAGGCAATGGAACAGATCAAGGATGAACTTGGCAGCGATGCCGTACTCCTTCATACAAAAAAATATCGGGAGGGAGGTGTCCTCGGTGGCGAGGAAATGATCGAGGTGACTGCCGCTGTCGATGAGACACAGGCGCGTGTGCCGCGCTCTTCCTCTGCCTATGTTCCGCCGACGGCGCCGATTCTTCCCTCCAACGTGCTCAACCAATATCGGATGACAGAGTCCATGCCGATGGAGGGGGCGACGGCAATCCCTGCCCGCAGCGTCCTGCCGGCATACGAAGCTTATACTGCGGGGGGGGCAACATTGGAGCCCTACGCTACCGCCTCTACGGTTCCTTATCCAGCGGAACCGTATGCCATGCCGGCGACAGCCGTTGCCTCTCCACAGCCGCCCACGGCGCCCTATGCTGTGCCGTCGGGTGCGGCGGAACAGTCACCTGTACCCGTCGCACCGAAGGTGTCGCCGGAAACGCCGCCTACCCCGCCGACACATGATGGTTCGGTGGAGCGGATTCGTCTTCTGGAAGACGAACTCGCACAGATGAAGACGATGCTCGCATCCATGATGGCGGCGAATCAGCCGAAGGAAACGATCTCCATACAGGATGCCCTGCGTCGTCAGGATGTGCGTGAAGGGCTTTGCGCGGATTTTGCCGGCAAGGTTCCCATTGCCGATGTGAATATGGACAGTCTTGACCCGCGTGCGTCGAGCGTTCTTGCCTCATATCTGTCCCGGGTAATGAAATTTGCCGAGGGACTGCAACCGGGGGCACGCTCTGCACGCGTCTTTGCCTTCATCGGGACGACAGGGGTCGGAAAGACTACGACACTCGCGAAGGTGGCTGCGCATTTCGTTTTGGAGAAAAGTCTTAGAGGCGCACTTATTACGGCGGATACGTACCGCATCTCGGCGGTGGAACAGCTCAAGAAGTATGCCGAGATACTGGGGCTTCCCGTCGAGGTCGTCTACTCTGCCGCAGATCTCAAGAAGTCGATCGCGCGTCACCGCAGCAAGGATTTCATCCTCGTGGATACGGCAGGGCGCAGTCAGTACAATGAATTTCAGATGGATGAACTGAGGGAGTTGCTTGCCGCGCATCCGCACATGGAGAAGCATCTCGTCATCAGTGCAACAACGAAGGAAGCGGATGCGGCTGATATCATGAAGCGATTCTCCTTGTGCAAGCCGGATCGCATCATCTTTACAAAGATGGATGAGACGCAGACGATCGGCATGGTGCTCAATCTTCTTGCCGGAGAGGAGCTTCCCCTTTCGTTTCTCTCGAACGGGCAGAGTGTGCCGGATGACATCATTCCGGCAACGGCGGATCGTCTTGCAGAGCTGCTTTTGAGGGAATGATATGATAGATCAGGCAACGCGGTTGCGTCAAATGGTCGGTACAGATGGTCGGGAGCAGCCTGCCGCCGATATCCCCTTCGTACAGACAGCGGGGTGGACAAATGTGCGCGTGATCGCAATTACGAGCGGCAAGGGCGGCGTCGGAAAGACCAATCTCACCGTCAATCTTGCAATTGCGCTGCGGCGCAGGGGGATCCGTGTGCTCGTCATCGATGCCGACCTTGGAATGGCAAACGTGGATATCCTGCTTGGGGCGGCGTCACGGAAGTATCTGCTCGATCTTCTTCAACCGGAAGTAAAGCTCGACGATGTCATTGTTGAGACGCCGCATGGCGTTCAATATATTTCCGGGGGCTCCGGAATCGAAAAGGCGCTCGCATACGATCATGCAGAGAAAATCCTGCTTCAGCAAAAACTTGCCGAGTGTGCCGCACGTGCCGACCTGATTCTTGTTGATACGGGCGCAGGGCTTGGGCGCAACGTCATGGATTTCATCCTTGCAGCCGATGAGGTGCTGCTCGTGACAACGCCGGAGCCCACTTCACTCACGGATGCCTACGCAGTCATGAAAGCCTACAGTATCTATGCGTCGCAGAAAAATCTCCGACTCATCATCAATCGGGTCTATGAATCCAAGGAAAGCCGTGAGGTCGCTCTGAAATTGCAGCGTGCTGCCGAGAAATTTCTGCACATGAAGGTGCCCTGCCTCGGTTATGTCTTTGAGGATACGGCGGTTACGAAGGCGGTACGGCGACAGGCACCACTGCTGAAAGAAGCCCCCCATGCGGCGGCGGCACGCTGTATCGATGCGCTTGCAGAGGCACTGCTCACGGGAAGCGAAATGGGCGTAAAACGCGGTTGGAAAGGTTTTTTACAGCAAATTTTTAAGTTTTCGACGTAGCCAAGGAGGAAAATTTAGATGGCGGGCGAATTGGTACAGGCAAGGAGTATTTTAGCAATCGGACAGAGGCTCGAAATATTCTTTGAGAACAGCGAGGAAGGAATCTCCGGCTATACAAGTCGTGTGGAAGACATTGTCGGTGACGAGCTCGTTGTGGCCATGCCGGTGGACGAACGCCTTGTTCCCGTAATTCCTCGGGTTGGCGAGAATCTTTGCGTGCTCGCCGGAGGAGATGGATGTCACTATCGGTTCTTCAGTACACATCACAGTCACGGACATCATGAGGGGCGGATTCCCGTCCTGCATATCTCTCTTCCCGAAGTTGCGGAACGCTTCCAGAAACGTGCTTTTTTCCGTATACCGGTGAACCTCACGGCAACGGTTCGTCTGGTGGATCGGGAGGGAAAAATCGATGCGCCGCGGCGTGTTCCTCTTGTCGATCTCAGCGGCAGCGGTCTCGCATTTGCATGGCCGAAATCTGTGCCGCTCAATTCGAATGCTGCGTTGGAGATCAATGATATCCCGGGGATCGGTACGATTGAGCTGATGACGAAGGTTCTGCGCTGTACGCGCGTGGAACGTGAGGATGACACGTCGATCTATCATGTCGGCGTCCAGTTTCAGGGAATTTCGCGCAGCATAAGGGATAAGATTATTCGCTATCTGTTCCACGTGCAGCGTGCTCATGTGGAGCACGTGAAAGATGACTGATTCAGTGAAAAATGCGCCTGTATTCGGCGGCAGAGTGTCGCCCCGCACGCGTTCGCGGCTTGTTGTCATCGGTTCCTCCACGGGCGGACCACAGGCGTTGCAGACCGTCATTACAGCACTTCCGGAGAATTTCCCCTGCCCCGTGATTGTGGTTCAGCATATGCCGGCAGGATTTACCAGTGCCCTTGCGGGGCGTCTGCACGGCGTCTCACGGGTGAATGTGCGGGAGGCGCAGGACAAAGAAATACTGGAACCTGGCTGTGTTTATATTGCACCCGGGAATTATCATCTGCGTATTTTGCATGAATCCGGTGTGCGGCGCATTGCGCTCAGCGACGAACCGCCCGTCGGGAATCATCGCCCTGCCGTCAATGTGATGTATGACTCCGTCGCACATCTTGGGAAGGATGTCGTCGCCGTGATCCTCACGGGGATGGGCAGTGATGGACGTGAAGGGATGCGCAAAATCAAGGAACACGGCGGCTACTGCATTGCGCAGGATGAAGCGACCTGTGTCGTTTACGGAATGCCAAAATCTGTGATCGAAGCAGGACTGGCCGATGAGATATGCCCATTGCCGCAGATCACGCGCGCGATTGAGGCGGCCGTGAGAAGATAGGAAGTAGGGGAATATCAATGGACAACCAGTATATGGACATGTTCCTGGATGAGTCGCATGAGCATCTGCAGTCACTCAATGAAGGTCTTCTGCGTCTCGAGGAGAACATGGAGGAGATCGACGCCGTTAACGACATCTTCCGCAATGCACATACGCTCAAGGGCATGTCGGCAACGATGGGCTTTGCCAAGATTGCAGAACTCACGCATGAGATGGAGGACGTGCTCGATCTCGTGCGTAAGAACCAGTTGAAGCTCAATGAGGACATTATGGATACCCTGTTCAAGTGTCTGGACTCCCTCGAGCAGATGGTGGACAGCGTCGGCAACGGTGAGGCAGAGGACGTCGTTGACGTGTCCGACCTTGTCGTCAAGCTCAGCTCCATCTCCAAAGGAACACCTGCGCCTGCTGTGGCAGCCCCCGCTGCAGCAGCGTCCGCATCCCCGGCTGCTGCAGGCAGTGATGCAGGAATGGTTGACCTGGAACTCGATGAGATCGATATTGATGTCATGAAGAAGGCAAAAGAAGCTGGTCTGAATCTGTTCCATATCAAGGTTACCCTGATGGAGACCTGTGTTCTCAAGGCGGCACGCTCCGTCATGGTCATGCACGCGTTGGACGAGGTCGGTGATGCCATCAAGAGTATTCCGCCTGCCGAAGATCTGGAACAGGAGAAATTCGATCGCAGTTTTGATGTGCTTGTTGCCACAAGTGCCGATGCCAAAGCTGTGCAGAACGCCGTAGATACAGTTTCGGAAATTGAAGATGTTCACGTTGAGGCAGTCGATCCCGACAAGGTCGGTAAGGAAAAGGCTCCTGCGGCGGCTGCCCCTGTTGCGTCGGTTCCTGCGACAAAGCCCGCCGCACCTGCGGCGAAGAAGGAAGCGGCAAAGCCTGCGGCAACGGCACCAAAGAAGCAGCACCAGAGCCAGAGTGTCCGCGTTGACATTGAAAAACTCGATACGCTCATGAACCTCATGGGCGAGCTCGTTATCAATAAGGTTCGTCTGGAACAGATCGGTCAGACGCACCGTATGACCGAGCTCATGGAGACACTTGAGCAGATGGACCGCGTGACAGGCGATCTGCAAAATATCGTCATGAAGGTGCGCATGGTTCCGGTCAGCGCTGTGTTCAACCGCTTCCCGCGCATGGTGCGCGACGTATCAAAGGAACTTGGGAAAGAGATCAACCTCACGATCGAGGGCGAGGAGACCGAGCTTGACCGTACCGTTATCGACGAGATCGGCGATCCGATCATGCACCTTCTGCGTAACTCGCTCGACCACGGTGTCGAGAGTCCCGAAAAACGCGAGGCAAAGGGCAAGCCGCGCGTCGGCGAGGTCGGTCTTATCGCGCGTCATGAGGGCAACAACGTTGTCATTATGATTACGGATGACGGCGCGGGCATCGATGCGGACAAGATCCGCCGCAAGGCGGTTGAAAAGGGGATGATCTCGCAGGAGGAGGCGGATCGCCTTGACGACGCGGATGCCGTACGTCTGATCTTTCTGCCCGGCTTCTCGACGGCAGAGCAGATCACCGATATCTCCGGCCGTGGCGTTGGTATGGACGTTGTGCGCAGCAAGATCGAGGCGCTCTCGGGTCACGTCGACGTGGAAACGCACATCGACGAAGGTTCCGTCTTTAAAATCAAGCTGCCGCTCACGCTTGCGATTATTCAGGCGATGCTCGTGCAGGTGCAGGAGGAGATGTATGCCATCCCGCTCGGCTCCATTGACAGCACGATCAGCATTGAAGCCACCGATATCCAAACCGTCCAGAACAAGGAGGTCATCGTCCTGCGCGGGGAGATCATCCCGATCATCCGTATGGAGGAGGCACTTCAGGTTCCGCATACGAAGGATTCCGACGAGCTCTTCGTTGTCGTCGTCCATGCGGGTGAGGCGAAGGCGGGTATTGTTGTCGACAATCTGATCGGTCAGCAGGAAATCGTCATCAAGACACTTGGCAATCTCTTCGCCGGACTCAAGCTCTTCGGTGGGGCGACCGTGCTCGGCGACGGCAAGGTTGCACTGATTCTCGACGTTGCGACGATGATACAGCAGTAAGCAGGGGAGGGAAAAGAAGATGGCAGAGGATATGAATCAGGGGAACGCACCGCAGAACTCGCAGTATGTGGCATTCAATCTTCGCGATGAAGAATACGGTATCAGCATTCTGAACGTGCAGGAGATCCGCAATCTCACGGACATCACACGTGTTCCGTTTGCGGCGGACTTTATCAAGGGTGTCATCAATCTGCGCGGCTCGGTTTTGCCGGTCATTGACCTCAAGCAGCGCCTTGGGCTTGCGGAGACGCCGTACACTGACCGCACCCGCATTGTTACGGTTTCTGTCGAGGATGTTCATGTCGGCATGCTGGTCGATGCCGTGACCGAGGTACTCAACCTTGAGAATGCACCTGTTGATACAAAGAAGGCTACAAATGCACGTGAAAGCAGCAAATTCCTCAGCGGAATCGGCAATATCAACGGCAGACTCATTGTGCTCCTGAATCTGGAGGAGATTGTCGGACTTCCAAAGGAAGCAAAATAGGGGGAATTGAGATTTTCGACCATTGCCCCGTAATGAGAGGTAGCGCCAATGAGCGTAGATGAGAATCTGACAGAACTGTCAGCGTTGCAGTTGGATGTGCTCAAAGAGATTGGAAACGTCGGCGCAGGAAATTCTGCGACGGCACTTTCCCGCCTGATTCAGCGCCGTATTGAAATGAATGTGCCCCATGTGGCACTTGTTCCAATTGAAGATGTACCGGAATTTGTCGGCGGACCGGAATTGGTTGTCGTCGGTATTTTCCTGCGCGTTTACGGCAAGGCACCCAGCAACATCCTCTTTCTCATTCCACGGGACAGTGCATTTGCACTTGTAGATACACTGCTCGGACGTGAGCGGGGCGAGACCAATGAACTGGACTCGATGGACGAATCGGCGTTGATGGAGATCGGCAATATTCTTGCCGGATCGTATCTGAATGCGTTCTACACGTTCACGGGCATGAGCATGCTCCCGTCCATTCCCGCCCTTGCCGTGGATATGGCGGGTGCCATTCTCAATGTGGTCTTGGTTCAGCTTGGCGAAATGGGCGATCATGCGCTGCTCATTGAAACAAATTTTGTTGCAGAGGATCGGAGCATCAGCGGACATTTTTTCCTTGTGCCCGACCCGGGATCTCTCAGTACCATTATGAATGCGGTAGGAGTTGGATGATATGCCGGATTTGATTAAAGTCGGTATGGCCGACTACAAAGTCGGCTCAGCTCCGTCCACACTCATCAGCTACGGACTGGGCTCCTGTATCGGTCTTTCGCTTTACGATCCCAAGACAAAGGTGGGGGGGCTCCTTCACTATATGCTGCCGGACAGCAAACAGGCACGCCCCTCGGATACCCCCGCCAAATTTATTGATACGGGATTTCCCCTTATGCTTGCGGATGTTTTGAAACTCGGAGCCGTAAAATCACGTCTTGTGGCGAAGATTGCGGGGGGCGCTCAGATGTTTGCGTTCTCCAATACAACGAGTGTGATGCGCGTTGGAGAGCGCAATGCACAGGCGGCGAAGGAGCTTCTGGCGCAGGAGGGGATTCGTCTCATCGCGGAGGACACCGGACTCAACTACGGGCGGACCGTTGCGATTGATCTCAACGATGGTTCGTATACGGTGAAGACCGTCAGCAAGGGAGATAAAACCATATAGAGAGGGTGAAGAAGATGTTCAAACTCGGTATGTCGCTGGTGTTTTCTGTTATCGCTGCACTCATTGTGTTTATTACCGGAATTGTCGGTGATGCGCGTATCGCAACAGCACTACTGCGAAGTTTTGCCGCATTTGTGTGTGCCGGTGCATTCACCTATCTCGTGACATTTGTTCTTGAGGCAAAGGGCTGGGCGGCTTTTGACAAACTCCCAGCAGAGCGGATGCAGGATATGCAGACACAGTTCTACGACGCAGATGATATTGATTTTGATGCAGTGGAGAATGGGACGAAGGCGTCAGAGGAATTTGCGGAATCGTCAAATTTTGAGCCGCTTTCGGAGGACTCGTTCGTACATATGAGAACTCCTCCCGCAGATGTGGAAGAAACGGGAGAGGGAAGCCCGGCACCGGCAGCATAAGAGTTCCGGCACCGTCGAGAGGAGATGATGCAGATGGCAGAGCAGAGCGCCGAGGACATTGAGGCGCTGTGGCGCTCCTACGAAACGGAAAAGACCGTCGATGTGCGCAACCGCATTGCCGAGTATTATCTCCCGCTTGTCCGCCTTGTGGCAGGGCGGATTGCCATCAGCCTCCCGCAGCATGTCGACCGGGAGGATCTCCTGAGCAGTGGATTCTTCGGACTTTTGGATGCGATTGAGCGTTACGAGCTCACGCGTGGCAATAAATTCGAAACCTATGCGGGAGTGCGTGTGCGTGGAGCCATGCTCGACCATCTGCGTGCGAAGGACTGGATTCCGGTCAGTGTGCGTCAGAACATCAAGAAATATGAAAAGGCGGTCGCACGTCTGGAAGGTGAACTTGGACGCACGGCAAGTGATGAAGAGCTTGCCGAAGAGCTTGACCTCACAATCGAAGGTCTGCATCATCTGGAGGGGCAAGTCAGCGCCGCAACCATCATTCCACTTGAGGAGTATCTGCGTACCGATTCCCCGGCCTCTCTGGAGGACGGTCCCGTCGAGCACGCGGAGTGGACGGAGGTCAAGGAGACGCTCGCCGCAGCGATTGAGAAACTTCCTGAGAAAGAGCGTACAGTGATTGCGCTTTACTACTACGACGAAATGACGCTTAAGGAGATTGCGGCAATCCTGCACCTTTCGGAGGCGCGGATTTCACAGCTCCATACGAAGGCGATATTTCGCCTGCGCGGTTCCCTTTCGCGCATGAATGATGAAATATGAGGCGTTGTAAACTCGAAGGAAGAGTTATAATAAAGGCGCAATTTTGAAGGATCGGGAGTGATATTGTGGAACGCACGTATGGAGGAGAGAAGGATGGCTTTCAGCTTGTCGTCAAGGCGGATGGGAATTATCTTACCGTCTATCCGGCGACAAAGGACAGGCCTGCCATCGAGCTGTCAACATTGAAGGAACGCCTTACAGAGGTACATGTCTTCAATTATGATGACATTCAACTGGCACGTATTGTTCGGAAGGCGGACGGATTTGAGGTGAAATTGAATCCTGCCTCGGACGATGAGGGGGACAATGCGGTCATCCCATTTTCCATTGAGATTGCACACGACGCGATGACTGCCGCTGTGCGTTTCGATGAGAAGAAGGGAAATCTTCCGCCCGATGTCTCCGATGTAGTTGCTGCACTTGAGGCAAAAAAGGTCACCTATGGCATCGATCGTGAGGCGATTGGGCGCGGCGTCGAGCGCCTGACCCCGTTTATGGCAGCACGCGGAACAGCGCCTGAGGCCGGGGAGGATGCCCGCATCGAGAAGAAATTCGATATGGGCACGAAGGGGCGACCGGCGGAGCGCGCCTATGACCGCGTGGACTATAAGGATATGAACATCTTTATCCGTGCTCAGATCGGTGATGTACTTGCCGTTCGCATTCCGGAAACTGCGGGTGTACCGGGAAAGAATGTGTTCGGTGAAGACGTTCCGGCAAAGCCCGGAAAGCCCATCGCACTGCCGCAGGGAAAAAACACCAAGATTGTCAACGACAATGAACTCGTTTCCGTCATCGACGGACAGATCGTGGATGACGGGAAGAAGATCAGCGTTGACCCGCATCTCGTCATCAATGAGAGTGTGGATGTCGGGACCGGCAACATTGATTTTGCCGGCAGCGTTGAGATCAGGGGCGATGTGGAGAGCGGCTTCACGGTCAAGGCGACCGGTGATGTCGAGATCAAAGGGATGATTGGCGGTGCACGGGTTGAGGGGCGCAATGTCATCGTGCACGGTGGAATTCGCGGCATGAACGTCGGCAGGATCTACGCTACCGAAGATGTCAGCATCTCCTTTGTCGAGAATGCAAATATTGTTGCAGAGCGCGATATCTTTGTCAACGATGTTGTTCTGCACGCGGAGATGCGCGCAGGGCACCACGTTCGCGTCGAGGGGCGGCGCGGCTTTATCACCGGCGGGAGTATCGGTGCAGGCGAGTCCATCCGTGCCAAGATGCTCGGCAACAACTTCTACGTACAGACCAATCTGAATGTGGGCGTCGACCCGAATCTCAAGCACCGTCGTGACGCGCTGTTCAAGGAGTGTCAGGAGGCGATTAAGCGCTTGACACAAGTGCGTCTGTCGTTGGAAACGCTCAAAAAGCAGCCGCTTATGAGTCTTTCCGAACGACGACGGGAGCAGCTTGTCGAGTTGACGCATGCACAGTTCCCCCTCGCGACTGAAATTAAAAAAATGCAGGAAAAACTCGCGGAGATGGACGAAGAACTGGAGCAGATGAAGCGCGGTGTGATTCTGGCCTCGGATACGATCTATCCAGGTGTCAATGCCACGATCAACGGTGTGAAAAAGACCGTGGAAGAAGAGCTGAAGCACGCACGCTTGCAGATGCTCGACGGTAAGATCGTTGTAGGCGTCTATTAAGGAGAGGCAGGTGTCGTCATGAATGTCACGCCAATCAGCATGCAGATGATGTTTCCTCAGTCCAATGAGGCGGGAAATGTCCAAAGCAACATGCAGAATCAGGTCAACATCCAGCAGAGTTTCGAGTCCGTTCGTCAGAAACAGGATGCGGAACTCGCACGTCAGCAGGTTCGTGCAAAGGAAGAGGCCAGTGAGGACGCGCGCGTAAAGGACGATCCGGAGCGTGAGCGTCGTCAGGGCAGAGGGCAAGGAGGTCAGGGCAGACGCGAACGCTCAGAGGATCAGGGCGCGGAGCTTCTGCAGCGGCTGGCAGCCGACCCCAATCGAGGCGTCCATCTCGACATCAGCTTATAACAGTAAGGGAGGCATCCTGCCATTATTTCCATCACCGAAATTTTGGGTGCACTCATCATTCTCGGCGCCGTTTTGTTGCTCATTGTTCGTTATATCCTTCATCGGCGTCAGCACAGCGAGGAGGAAGATGAGGATCTCGCAGAATCCATTGAAAAGCTGAAAAAGGAGCTTCAGCAGTCTGCCGATACCATCATCAAGCGCCTCGGCAGCCATGTTACGAAACTCGAGGGGCTCCTGCGCGAGGCGGACGATCGGCGTATGCGCCTTGAGACGCGCGTAGCGGATGCACAGCGCCTTGAGTGGGCACTGCGTCAGCGCATTGAGGAGCTTGAGCGGCGTCTCCGCGACCTCGGGCAGTTGCCTTCCGGTTCTCCGCCTGCTGTACAGGCAGAGAGCCCTGTCCACACTTCGGCGCCGGAGGCGAGGCGTACGGACGGCGATGAGTTTGCTACCGTCCTGCACCAGTCCATTCTGCGCGAGCAGGCACGCGCTGCGGCAGAGCCTTCGGCACAGATCTATGCACCACCGCCGCCTGCGCCGCGTGTTGCGGTTCCGCAGGAACGTCCGTATGTTCCGCTCTCCGCGCAGGGGATTCCGATGCAGCAGCCGATGCGTACATCGGCACCGATGTCGCCGCCGCCCGCCTCGCCTGTGGCGCCTCCCGTGCAGGTCGAACCGACGGTAGAAGAGCCTGTGCACGAGGATGAGGCGATGGTCAAGGCACGCGCACTTCTGCGCGCAGGACGCAGCATCGAACAGGTTGCACGTGAGACCGGCGTCGAGATCGGCGCGCTCCGACTCATGAAGCAGATGACGCAGAGGGATTGACAAACGAAGAAAAGCTCGGTATAATACCATTTGTTCGGGACGTAGCTCAGCTTGGTAGAGCGCTTCCTTGGGGTGGAAGAGGTCGTGAGTTCAAATCTCGTCGTTCCGACCATTTTTCAGCATAGGAACCTCCGCGCGAGAGCGTGGAGGTTTTTTCGCGTAAGGAGGAGGGTGTCTGTGAACTTTATCGTAGATAACGGTGTTTTGCAAGTCCTGCTGCTTGCCGTCATGTTTCTCTCCATCATGGTGGAGGTCAAGACGGGCGGTCTCGGTGTGGGCGTCCTGCTCGGCATTGTCGCGGCGGCAGTATTCTGGGGGGGGCAGTACACGCGCGGGCTCGTGGAGCTCTATCACATTGCTGTCTTTCTTGCGGGCGTCCTGATGATTATTGTGGAGATCCTGCTGCCGACGGTGGGACTCCTCGCGGGACTCGGCGTCGCGGCGATGCTCTACAGCATCGTACTCGCACTTGGCGGCGACATCGGAGCGCTTACTGCGCTTGGCATCGCCCTCATCATCTCGGTTGTCCTGTTCCTGCTGATCGTCTCGCGTCTGCCGTCGAACAAACTGTGGAATAAGGTCGTCCTTCAAAATCGTTCGCGTACGGAGGAGGGCTTTGTCAGCGCCGTCGGGAAGCCGGAACTTGTAGGGAAATCGGGCGAGGTGCTCACGGAACTGCGTCCCTCGGGGACGGCACGCATCGACGGTCGTCCCGTGGATGTGATCTCTGAGGGGGCGTTTATTCAAAAAGGGAAAAGCATTGTTGTCCTGTCCGTGAACGGCAGCCGCGTGGTCGTACGCGAGGCATAGTGCCGTCTGGCGGAATTTGTTAAGGAGGTTCGTATGGGAACACTGTTTGGAGGAGCATTCCTCATTGTCATCGTTATTCTCGCCGTCTCGATTTTTCTGCATTTCGTGCCGCTTGGACTCTGGGTGTCCGCAATCTCGGCAAATGTCTCGGTCAGCATCGTTTCGCTGATCGGCATGCGGCTGCGCCGTGTACCGCCCGGTCGCATTGTGCTGCCGCTCATCAAGGCGAACAAGGCGGGGCTCGATGTGAGCGTTAATCAACTCGAGGCGCACTATCTCGCGGGCGGTAACGTGGATAAGGTGGTCGATGCACTCATTGCGTCGCACCGTGCGCAGATCAACCTGCCCTTTGAGCGTGCGGCAGCGATCGACCTCGCGGGGCGTGATGTGCTCGATGCTGTACAGATGAGTGTCAACCCGAAGGTCATCGAAACGCCGATCGTGTCTGCCGTCGCGGCGAACGGCATCGAACTTAAGATCAAGGCACGCGTCACCGTACGTGCGAACATCGACCGCCTCGTGGGCGGTGCAGGTGAACCGACCATCATTGCGCGTGTTGGAG
>ERZ772967.1466-NODE-1466-length-16211-cov-5.719980_pt1 | contig 16211 bp, 17 predicted proteins | sample MGYA00511677_ERZ772967 | MGnify/ENA primary metagenome ERZ772967 (study PRJEB29015, sample SAMEA2737931) | human oral metagenome | biome: human oral; feature: human-associated habitat; material: dental | place: China | collected 2146 ...
AGCCTGGCGGGGGGTTGCTCGAGCACGTTTGCCCAGTTGGGCCATTTTCCATAGTACCCCGCAGTCTGGCGGGGGGTCACGCCCCACGCCTCCCGGGCGGCGACGTGACCGAAAGGCGCATTCTGCGACCCCCAAAGCCAACAAAGTGCGCCTTTCCGTGAGGCGCTGGGCAGCAGACAGCGGGATGTCCGGCTGTCCCAGAACCTCCTCCACCTCGTCTTTCGCCTTGATCACTTTTTGCCAGACACAGTGCCCTCGTCGCGCGCAAGCTCCTGCGGCAGCGGCTCATCAATGTTACCGCGATAGAACCCCCCAAAGAAGTTCTCGGTACGTAGCACGTTGATCACTGCATGCGGCTCAACGGCGCGCATCAGGCGGATGATATCATCCTGCTCGTAGGCCGACACCACGGTGTTAAGCAGCCACATCTTCTGGTGGCGGTAGCCGCCGAAGCCCTCGACGCAGGATACCCCATGGCGATAGCGCGCCTGGTACGCAGCCATGATCTCCATTGGACGCCTCGTCGTGACCTGCAGTGTCACACGCTCGTAGCGGTGGTAGAACATACTGATCGCATTGGTCGAGATGAACTGGAAGATGATCGACCACGCTGCGTTCTCCCAGCCGAACATCGCGCCGAAGACGAGCAGCATCACGCAGTTTCCGGCAAATATCTGCCCCCAGATCGTCTTGCCCGTACGGTTGGACACCATGAGCGATATGAAGTCGCTGCCGGCCGTCGATGCCCCTCCCTTGAGCGCGAGCGCTATCGAGAAGCCGTAGAGAAAGCCCCCAAAGACCACATCGAGAAACTTTGACTCGAAGGAGACCAGCCCTGTCAGGACGTCTGGAGGAAGCACGCGCAGGAAGAAGGCCGCAAGAAAGACCTGTGCCATGGAGAAGAGCACGAAGCGCCTCGATATGTGCCTCCAGCAGAGTATCGCAACCGGAATGTTGAGCGTGATCATGCCCACGAAGGTGGGAAATGAGATGCCAAGAAGCGAGGTGATCCTATCGAGCAAGATGGCAAGGCCCGTGAACCCACTGGAGAGTAGGTCGGCGGGCCGTATGAAAACAATCAACGTGAAGGCCTGCAAGAAGGCGGAAACGATCACGGAGCAACCCGTGATGACGCGACGTACCCCAGCGTAACGACCAAGACCTAACGCCTTGTCAATGAGCTCGTCATCCATGCAGTGCCTCGCTCTCTTGGTCATGGCCACGTGTGTGCTGTATGATACCATGCCTTGTTTTCAGTGACATGCGGCAGGGACACATCAACTTTAAGTCGGCCTCGGACGCGAGCCTAGCCCCCAGGTGCGACCCGACCCGCAGACGCGGCTCAACTCTCGGGCGTAAGCTTTGCCTAGGCCCTTTCATCCCACAGCCTGAAGGCAGCGTCACCCATTTCGGCAAGCTGCTCGAGGGCACGACCCACCGCGTCGTCGGTACAGGGACCTATGTGGTGCACCGACACCTCGCGCACGGCGTCGTTAGCGTTCGCCACCGCGACGGAGTGCCCAGAGACCTTGAGCATCTGCAGGTCGTTGTCCGAGTCGCCGAAGGCGACTATCTGGTCGGCGTTAACGGCGAGCAGGATCTGCAGGACGCGGACCCCTGATGCCTTGCTCCAGCCGTGCGGAACGACATCGAACATGCGGCTACCAGGCGAGAGCAGGTCGAGCTTGGGACAGGCGGCACGAATGCGATCGGCCCACTGGTTGTTGTCAATGCCCTCAGAACCCTCCTCGAAGTGGAGACCCGCCGTGATGATGGGCCAGGTCGGGATGTCATCTGGATCCACGAGCTCGCTCGCGCGCCTGCCACCCCAGGTCGTCCCCATGAGACTCTCCATGTCGCGCGCGCACACGAAACCTCCCGCGTCGCCGCGTCCACTCACATAGACGCCCGGCAAATCGTGCACAATCTTGGCCATGAGCACCATCGAGTCGCGGTCTACCGCCGTCTGGTTGGTGAGCACGCCTCCCACGTAGATCTTCTTGCCATTGGAGAGGAGCGCCGTCTGCATGCAAGCCTCGTCACCGCGAAACGACTCGAGCACACTCGCATAGTCGCGACCAGACGCGGGACCAAAGTAAACCCCCTGGTCCACCAGGGCATGGATGGCCGAAAGCGCCCGGTCGCTCGCCTGCCTCCCCGGCGCGAGCAGGGTGTTATCCATATCGGTAAGAACGAGTTTGACCATGAGGGCCTCCAAGCACGTCGCTTCAATCCATCATCTGATGATAGGACATCGAGCGCCTACGGATGTCGGCACACCCCCCAACGGGCGACAGGGAAACAGGCGAGATGACTCGCGTCGCAGCCCGTACGTCGCGGTACACCGCACCTCGGCTAGGCTCTGCCGTGGCGTGCCCTGATCTCCTCGATGGAGAGGGATGCGGCGAGCTCGGCCAGCTGGCCGGGGGTAAGCTCGGCCATATGGCGCATCTCATCTGTAGAGTAGGGATCCTCGTCCAGAAAGGCCGCCTTGTACACCGCATACTCACTGGCACTCGTGGCGCGGACATACGGAACCAGGATATTCACCACATCCCCACCTTGGCTCACCTGTAATTTACCCGTGCACGCCTGGTAGGTGAGGATGAACGCATAGAGCGCGTCGCAGAAGTTCCCTCCCGTCGCGCAATAGACGCTGCCGTCAGAGAGGTGGTCTCCCATATTGTCGAGGAAGTCTGTGGTCGCCACGGCAACCTTCCCCGTCAGCCCCATGTTCTTGAGCTGGCCGATCGCGCCCACAAGCGGCACTCCTCCTCCCCCAGAGACGATAAGTGCGTCCATAGAGGGCACGTCGCCCTCGAAGCGCTGCACCGCGCTCGCCGACTCCGAGGCCGAGACGCCCACGTATATGGGTTCGGAGAGCTCGATTCGATCTGCCTCGTGGGTGGCGTTCCACTGATCGCGGGCATTCCTATACCCCCGCCACCGCAGCTCGAAAGTCGCGTCCTTCTCGGTCCAGCCCTCAAGACAGATGTGGCGCCGACCGCCATCGATGAGGAGGCCAGCGAGGGTCTCACCGTTTCTCACCTCATCCTCGTGAACCGCTCCCACGTAGTAGGGGGAGTCGAGGGCTGCCTGATAGACCTGGGGCGAATCTTCCTGTGAAATCGCGCGGTAGAACTGGGTGAGGTATACAGAACTCTTGTTGCAGGCTTTGATGAGGTGAGGCATCTCGCTATCAGCTGAGTTACAGACCATCACGCCCGTGCAGCCTTCTGAGATCAGCGTGCTCACCGAGGCGATGACCTGCTTCGAGACGTGCTTGGTCTCCACGATGGCAAGGCTGCAGCCAAGGGCGTCGGCTGCCCTCTGAATGATGTTGATGGTGAGGGAGCCGAGTGCGTCTGTAGCGCTCCAGATCGACACGCCTATCCTCATCCTGCCATCCGAGAATGCGGCACCGCCACCGGAAGGCGCGATCGAACACGCGGGCAAGAGGGCTGAGGCACCAAGGCCCGCAGCCACGGCACCTGCCCTTCGGACGAACCCTCTTCTCGAAAGCACTTGCGCCATCCCCCCTCGTGGGCATGCGTCGCATGCCTCGCCGCCTACCTGCCTCGCCAAGCCCGCACGCCCTACCAGCCGTGCGCCTCATGCTCCTGCATGCTCCCATCATCTCATACCTCACGGCTTTCGTGCTCACCTAACTTCATGCTCACCTAACTTCGTATTCACCCAAGCAATTTCTCCTTCTGCGGACCTGTGGGGCACGGGTAGACCCAACCCACGTATGATAGGGACAGTGTCAGGGTCCACGTATCTTTACCATATCGGTGCCTTGTGCCATCTCTACACCGAGGAAAGGGGTCATGATGTCCGTCCATATCAGAAACTTCGGTATGACCGCAGATAGCAAGGAGGTTCATCTCTACACGCTCGAGAGCGTGAGCGGCATGCGCGTCTCCGTCACTGACCTTGGCGGCATGCTACAGGAGGTCTCGGTTCCAGATGGCAAGGGCGGCTTCATCGACGTGGCCCTGGGCTACGACGGGGCGAGTGGCTACCTGCGCTTTGGGGGATCCCTTGGGGCCATCATCGGACGCAACGCAAACCGCATCGCCGGCGCCAGCTTCGACCTTGGGGGCACAACCCACCGCCTAACCAATAACGACGGCGAGAACAACATCCACTCTGGCCCGCACGTGTGGCGAAAGCGCCTGTGGGACGTGGCCGAAGACCCCAAGGACGATCCCGATGGTGGGGCCAGCATCACGTTTGGGCTCGTGAGTCGCGACGGTGACCAGGGCTTTCCCGGTGCAGCAGACGTGAGGGCGACCTACACCCTGCACCCGGACTGGCGTCTGGAGCTCGCCCTTGAGGCGCAGGTCACCAAAACGACGATAGTCAACCTGACGAGTCACGCCTACTGGAACCTCAACGGCCATGCCTCGGGATCGGTGCTGCGCCACAGCTTTAGCCTGGACGCCGATGCCTACACGCCCGTGGGTAAGGGCCTCATCCCCACCGGAGAGATCGCACCCGTGGAAGGCACGCCCTACGACCTGCGCGAGAGCACGAACTTCGAGAATCGCCGGTATGCGCTTCCCGATGGCCTTGACACCAACTTCGTGCTCAAGAACGACGAGCGCCTCGAGAAGGTCGCAACGCTCGTGGGAGATGAGACGGGCATATCCATGGACCTCTACACGGATGCGCCGGGATTGCAGGTCTACACGGGATGTGGCCTCAAGGCCCGAGGCAAGGGTGGGGCACACTACAAGGCTTTCGACGGCGTGGCGCTCGAGCCACAGTTCTTCCCCGATGCCATACACCACAAGAACTTCCCGCAGCCCATCTATGCGCCGGGCCACCCCTTCGTGTCGAGGATGGTGTTCGCGTTCGGGCTGCGGTAGGAGCGCGAGGGTCGGGGCCTGGGGGCGGCGGGTCCGGGCGCGGGGCGGCAGGTCCGGGCGTGCTCAGTGCCCCGCAATCTGGCGGGGGGACTTCGAGGAACGTTTGCCCAGTTGGCGAGAAAAACAAACCCCCCGCCAATCTGGCGGGGGGTCCGGGACGAGCATTGAGTCCGAAGCGAGAAGTTCGAAAGCATGGGAGCAGGTGCTTCCGACCACAGAGATGGGGCGTCTCGTCCTTGAGTGCAGGGTCCCCGTACCCACCCTCGCCTGTCAATCAGTGCCGTGGTAGTGACGATGCACGATCACGATACGTTCGTGCACGATTTGGACCTACACGATCCTTGGGGGAGTTGAACCCCAGGTCATCCATAACCTTGCCGTATAGGCACATTCTCTGCCTTGGAGATGGCACTCGCCTCGATCAGGCTACCGACTCTCCCGCTCTCAAGGATTTGCCCCGCCCTGCGATGTTCCTGCAGGTCATCATGCTCAAAGGACAAGCTCTGTCTGCCAGTTCGCCTCCTGCAGACTGTTGTCAAGCAGGCGTAACTCCTTGGCCAGGGCATCGGTCCTCTCCCGCAGGGCAGAGACGTCCACCGTGCGCATAAGCTTGATCTCCCTGCGCGTATAGCGGGTGACCGACGCGCTGGCCTTGCTAATGAGCTGCTCAAGCGTGTTGATCCTCAAGATGAGGCAATCCTTCCGCGCGATAGTCTCGGTAAGCGTCCTGCCGTTCACCTTCGTCACGTTGTTTGTCGCGTTGATCGCGGCAATGAGCAGCTCAAGGCGACTCACAGCGGCCTCAAGCTCGTCGAGCAGTCGAGCGGGTTCCTCTGCAGGCCTCTCGCCCTCCTGCACGAAGCAATTGTCGGCGAGACGCTCCCCTATCTGGCTGATCTTCTTGTTCAGGTCTGCCCGCTCCTGCAGGGCCTCCGCAAGCTTCATGGTAGCTTCCTCACTGTCGCCTCCATACGACGAGGTTTGTTTCGATTCTCCGTATGCTACATGTAGTTTTTTGTCATGACCTCTGGCACACCTTGTTCACAACTCTTTCGCAACGTACGTCCCTGCTTCTATCTTCCGCTGCAGGCGATGTCTCGAGATGTGAGTGAATCACTCACTTCGGGGGAGCGATGTGAGTGATTCACTCACATCGAGCTTTCTTTCAACAGAGCTCTGACCTGCTATTCTATGTTTCTGCATAGTTCCCAAACCTCGGTTTTATCGGAAAAATCACTCACTTCGCGAGAGCACTCACTTCACGAGAGCTGAACAGAGTGAAGAGTGGAGTAAACGCGCGACCCGCACGAGAGGAAGCCGCGTCGTACCGACGCCTACACCGTTATATCTCACACCGATAACGCGGGATAGAAAACGCGTAGTTCCCAGGGAAGAATCCGCCCCCTATACTCTTTTCAGCGCATGCGACACATAAGATAGCGAGAGAATGGGAGACGTGACATGGCTACGCTACATGCCCCTTTCAGGTATGACTACGTGGGAAGCTTCCTGCGACCAGAAGCACTCAAGAAGGCTCGTGCCGACTTCGAGGCGGGCACCATCTCGGCAACGGAGCTCGCAGCGGTCGAGAACGACGCTATCGAAGACCTTGTCGCCAAGCAGAAGGCGGCGGGCTACCATGTCATCACTGACGGAGAGTTTCGTCGGAGCTACTGGCATCTTGACTTCATGTGGGGGCTCGGTGGTATCGAGCACATAGAGCTCGACCACGGCTATCAGTTTCACAGCGAGGAGACGACGCACGGCTCCGCGCGCGTAACGGGCAGGATAACAGGCGAAAACCATCCGTTTGTGCAGCACTATGCGTTTGTGAAGCAGTTCGAGGAGGAAGGTGTCATCGCCAAGCAGACCATACCCTCCCCCGCCCAGACGCTGGCCGAGCTGTTCCGTGAGGACAACGGGATCGAGACCACGCGGGTGTACCCAAAGCTCGACGAGCTGATCACGGACATCGCCACAGCGTATCGCCAGGTTATCAGCGACCTCTACGCTGCGGGGTGTCGTACCATACAGCTGGATGACTGCACCTGGGGCATGATCGCGGACAGCTCGTTCTGGAAGGCAATGGCTGGCTCAGGCTTCACCCTTGAGGACGAGGCGGAAAAATACCTGCGCATCAACAACCTCGCCATCGAGGGCAAGCCAGATGACCTGGTCATCAACACCCACATCTGCCGCGGAAACTACCACTCTGACTACGCGTGCACGGGTCCCTACGACGCCGTGGCGCCCTACGTGTTTGCCCAGGAGAATGTCGATGCGCTCTACCTCGAGTACGACGACGAGCGCTCAGGCGGATTTGAGCCTCTGGCCCAGGTGTCGCCAGGCAAGAAGGTCGTGCTTGGGCTTATCACCACCAAAAACCCCACCCTTGAGGACAAAGGCAGCGTGATCCGTCGCATCCGCGAGGCGGAGCAGTACGTTCCCCTCGATCGGCTCTACCTGAGCCCACAGTGTGGGTTTGCCTCTTGTGAGATAGGCAACAAGCTCACCGAAGACGAGCAGTGGGCGAAGCTCGCGCTCGTCAAGGAGATTGCCGAGGAGGTCTGGGGCTGCTAGCCTTAGCACGCGCTAAGGGATGACTGTAAGAGCTTTGGTAGTGTGACACGAGGCGAGAGGCGAGCCTCTCCCTCTCAGGAGGCGGCTGCGCAGACGCGCAGGACTCGGCAGCATCGTTGGCACAGGCGATGTCGCGCCTGAGAGGGAGAGAGTCGCCCTTGGAAGTGGTTTTCGAGAGTCACCTGGTCCGTGTCGTCTTGTCTACCTATTATCCGCCTATTACGAGCCTGACGAGCCTGAGATTCACGTCGCCCCTCGGAGATCCCGAGGGGCCTTTCATGGACGTCTGCGAACGTCGAATGTCACGCCACGCTCTATGCTGCACATGATGGCATCGCACGTCGTGCGTCGCTGCCAAGGGCATGGGGAGCCGCAAGGACCCTTTGGGAATACGCACACTCACAACTCGGGGGCAGCAGTGGCCCTGCGACTTTCTCGCAAAGTCCGCTTGGAAATCAGCTTTGCCTAGCACTCCTCGGCATGTATGACCTGCGTCTCGAACTCCATAGCCGGCATGCACTCCGACAGGTCAGCCTGAATTCTCCCGAGTGCATCCAGGCGCATCTCGACGGAGGTGTTTGCGTTCCCCTGTATGATGAAGACTGCATTTTGTGTCTCATCAGCAAACTTGTAGTTCTCTCCGTCACGAACGTCCAGCCATGCCATGATTCCCTCTGTGTCACGGTAGACGTAATCCGTCTTGGCAACATGCTTTGCCTTGGACAGAATTGGAAGGAAGGTCCCCTCTTCCTTGTTGACGGTGAACTCTATCTGTCCGTGAACCTTATCGAGATCGTGCCCGCCGATCGCCAGCAGCGAGCGCAGTGACTCGACGTTGTAGATGTCGATAACGCTGTTGATGCGCGGTAGGGAGCCGCGATGCTTGACGTTTCGGATAAGCGCCGGAACAGTGGGAGGATTTCTCTTCACACTGCGCCCCACGCGCTGCAGCAGGTTCTTGTAGCCCTGGATAACGGGATGGCTCGATACCTCGTCGACATCGCACCTCAGCGCCCAGTCCTCCATCTCCCTCTGTTTCTTCAAAAATGAGTCAGATAACGTTGCCTGTGGATCTACGTTGCGCGCAATCCCAACCACAACGTGCTGTATCCCAAGCGCCGCCATGCTCTTGTCGATATGGAATCTCATGGGAGACGTACCTCCATGACTGTGGGCAGAGCCCTCACGTTACGTTTGGGAAGCGGTCGTCTGACCGCGCACCCACCTACCTTGGGCATTATAGCATCCTTGCTGGGATCGGGGGGCTCGAGCGGACCGCATGTGCTGGAGGTTGATTGAGCTTAGGGTGGTAGAGCGCAGGGAACGGTACGGGTGACATCTGACGCCGCGATCGAGGGACGCCTCGAGTCGGGGTCGATCCACCGCTCCGCCTCGACGAGCCAGAGGCGCTCGCGCCGCGAAGCCGCAGCCCACGACCCTGGCGCATAAGGGGCAGGCGGCGCGACGGACGATCTTTCCTATGGCCTCCTGCCCCCAATTCAGGGTATACTGTTATTGACGTCGAGCTCCACCCGGGTTGGCTAGTGCCGGGGCAGAGAATCGGCGTCTTTGCTATTTGACGCGTTCCATATACCTATGGTGCAGGACGATCAGCCCCCTGACATCGCGAAGCCTCAAAACGAAGTCAACCAACGCCTTCTCGTCATCCTTTTCAAGCGTCTCCAGCGACAGATCAACGATGACCCTCTGGGACTGGCTCAAGCCTGACCCGACGCGCTTCTTTGCCTTGGCAAGACTGCTTGTCTCGATGCGCTTCACTTCCCATAACTTCCCATCGATTGTCAGGTCAGGATTCTTTGATCCTGGCGCGCTCGACTCTCGATTGAATCTTACCGGATCACCGCCTGATGACAGCCAAACTGCAGCCTGGATCTCCTTCGCCTCCGGCTTGGCACGATACTCGGCGCTCACGCGGCCGTCGGAGATAGATGCCAGATAAGCGTTTACGGTCTCGTCGTAGCCCCTGCGGCTTTTCCCTGTGACCTTGTAGCTCCCCCATACCCTCTTGAAGTCGGACTCGATACCATCACACTCAGACCTGACGGCATCGGCCAATACCCTGCGCACATCGTCTTCCGTGGTATGCCAGATCACCAGCTTCGTCCTCCTACGGTTTACCTGATCGCGCTCGCGCGCCCAGGTCATCCACGGCGGCGCCATCCGGCGGCGGCAGTCGGGATGTGGCGGCGGCAAGGTTACCACCCCGCGCCATCGATTGAAAAGACCCGGCCGACGAGCACGGAGCAGGCCTCGTGGGACCTCTCGTCGCCCACCAGCACCACACGGTACTTCCCGAAGCCCTCACGCGCAAGCTCGGCGAGCTCCTCTTGGAGTCGGTCGCGCCCGTACTTGACCTTCTGGATGACACCCATCTCCTCGAGCTTGGCAGCTTCGGTCACCTTGGCCTCCTGCCACTTCCACCGCTTTGCACGCTTCCGGTTGATGGCCTCGTCCACGTTGGCGTCAGAATGCCTGAGGTGCTTGCCCCGGTCGGCCTGCTGTGCCTGCGCAGCGTCCTGCTGCCGTCCACCCCTGTCCTGCTGCTGTCCCGACTGTTCTGCCATCTATTACGCCCCTGTCCTCCAACCATCGCGGCTCGCCGGCTCAGCCTTCGCTATGGTGCCTTCAGCACTGTCACGTCTCGGACGCGCGGGTGGGGCCCCTCCCGGACGATCCCTACCCGCAAAGCTCTATGATGCGCTCGGTCGTCTCCTTCGTAGGGTGGCCACGGCAGCGCAGGAGCTCATCGTCTCCGTCGTCCACCGTGACGGTTGGCAGGCAGTCTACGTGCCGGTCCCTGGCCGCGCACGGGCGCAGGTCCACGTCGGCAAGGGCGGGCGCTCCACACCCTCCTCGCGCAGGTGCTGCACGATGCGCGCCCCGGGCTCCCCGCACTCACCGAAGGTGCGGCCGTCATCAGCGTCCACCCAACGGTCCAGCTCCGTGCACCACAGCCGGGCGCGAGCCACGAAGCCGCAGCCGGCGACCCTGGCGCACGACGAGCAGGCGGGGCAGCGGACGACCCTTCTCATGCATCCTCCCCGCGCAATCGGGTACACTTCTTAGAAAGCGGGGTACGCCCATCCAGTTGCTTGGAAGGAAACGGCCTCGCATTCTTCATCTTCTGAGGAAGATTGACTTGCCCCCGTCCCTGAACACATAAATGACCTCCGTCGCATAGTCCTTCATACGGCTCCTTATCGCCTCGACGAGGCCTGCCTCATCCCGTGTCGCGCCATACGAAGTGATCACCACCCTCGTCTCGGCGTCTGCGTCCAGACCAAGCTTCACCCACTTGTGATAGGCGTCTCGCATTCTATCGTTCACGGAATGCTTGCCGTCGCCGACGTTCTTCATCTCCCAGAGCTGCCCGTCATCGCCGAGCCGGAGGTCTATGTTCGCAGGAGCGGAATCGTCCTCGTCAATGGCCTCGACCTCATATCCAAGCTCCACGAGGTCGTCGATTCCGTGCCTCTCGTGTGGCATAAGCTTGCCGGATGGTTTCCCATACCTGACGGAGCCCCTGCCCGGAACCGGGTGCAGCGGATTCACTGCCTCATCGCCTCCGACTCTCCTTCAGTCCACCTGATCGCGCACCCACGCGCCCCAGTCGTCCACGGCGGGTACCATCTGACAGCAGGACCTCGGGTGTAGCGGCAGCAGCGTCGCCCCACCCTCGCGCCATCGATGGAAAAGGCCTTGCCGACGAGCGCCGAGCAGACCTCGCAGGTCCTCTCGTCACCGGCAGGCTCGACCCTGCGCCCGTCGAGACCTTCACGATCCCAGAGCTTGCCCGTTTGCCGTATGGCCACACCCCGGATGAGACGTGCTGAAGTTGGATGGCGCGTCCCCCGGCAAGAGGCCGAGGCTTGGACGTACCGCCATCTTCTCGCGGTGGTCGTCTCGACAACGTCAAGAGTATCGCTCCTGACGATGTCCCCCTCTACCGCAAGGGCGCGGTACTCGTCTTCGAGGGTCACCCCCGCTCGCGCGGGAGGGCGTACGTAACGCAACCATGGACCGGGCGGCTGTTGGGTCAGCGTAGGCCCGAGAAGTCCCAGACCTCGCGCGCGGAGTCGTCGCGCCCAAAGTAGACGAGGGGCTTGTAGACGCGCTCCAGCACGTCGACGTCATCCCCGCCCCAGATCACGCGTATGAGCTCGTCGGGCACGTCGAAGATGCTGAGCCTCCCCTTGACGGGAAATGGCTCGACGTACCTCAGGCCGTCAAGGCGCCAGGCGTAGCACGGCTTGTCGGGCATCCCGTCCAGACAGGCGTCATCGAGGTCATCCTTGGTGAGTGGGGCTATCGACTCGAGGGAGACGACGCAGAGGGCGTGACCCGGTATCCCTCCGGGCTCCTTTCGGGCGGACGAGCAGATCAGCAGGTCCCCGCGATGGGAGGTCCTCCAGGTTCGGCACTCGACGGTCTTGGCGCCGTGCAGGATCGCCGTGGCCCACCACGGCCTGACGCTCAATGCTTTCAATCTCTCTCCCCAGTCCCCATCTCATACGAGTAAGCTTTCGTATATCACATGGAAGGTGACCATGGCAAGCATAGGTTCTTTGGCCCTGCTAGGATACATGGAGCTTTTGCAGGCAGACGATCACTTGATTGAGGGCATAGCGGCGCGTCCCAACACTCGCTCCTGGCACGTGCGGTGTCAGTTCCCCATGAAGACAACACCCCATGAGAAATGGATCAGCTCAACCTGACGCATGAGCTGAAGCTACGAGAGGGATAGGTGTTGGATAGATGGACGTCGAGTGTCATCCCCGTGCGCGAGAAGCGGCGCCTCACCCTTGCGGCGGAGCTCGTCGAGGCGCCTCTGTAGCTGGTCGCGCTCGTACTCGGCCCTCTGCGTCGCGTTCATATTCGCGAGCTTGGCCACCTCGGCGACCTTGGCCTCATGCTGCTCCTACCACTTGGCGAACTTCTTCGAGATGATCGCGTCCACGTCGGCGTCGGTGTACCTCGCCTGCCGCTGGGCGCCGCCTCCCTGCTGGTTCGCGCCCTGCTGCGCCCCCGCCTGGGCCTGCCGCTGGGCGCCGTCTCCACTTGCCTGGGCCTGCTGGCCCTCCTGTCCTGCCATCAGTCACACTCCCTGTCCCCGCAGGTCACGGCTCTGCGGCTCGGCCTTCGTCACGGTGCCTTTATCGTCGTCACGTCTCGGACGCGCGGGTGGGGCCTCCCTCCCGGGCGACCCCTACCCGCAAAGCCCCACGATGCGCTCGGTCGCCTCCTCCATGGGGTGGCCACGGCAGCGCAGGAGCTCGTCGCCTCCGTCGTCCACCGTGACGGTGGGCAGGCAGTCCACGTGCTGGTCCCTGGCCGCGCACGGGCGCAGGTCCACGTCGGCGAGGGCGGGCTCGACGCCCTCCTCGCGCAGGCGCGGCACGACGCGCTCGATCGTCCCCCTGCAGGGCGCGCACCACGTGGCGTGCCAGATGGTGACGGTGGGCATGGCTACCGCTCCTCCCCGGGGCCCCCGGACTCGTGTTGGCCGACCTCGACGTCGAGCGGCACGACGCCCGCCCTGGGTCTCCCCGCACTCGCCGAAGGCGCAGCCGTCGTCGGCGTCAACCCAACGGCCCAGCTCCGTGCACCAGAGGCGGGCGCGAGCCACGAAGCCGCAGCCGGCGACCCTGGCGCACGACGAGCAGGCGGGGCAGCGGACGACCCTTCTCATGCATCCTCCCCGCGCAATCGGGTACACTTCTTAGAAAGCGGGGTACGCCCATCCAGTTGCTTGGAAGGAAACGGCCTCGCATTCTTCATCTTCTGAGGAAGATTGACTTGCCCCCGTCCCTGAACACATAAATGACCTCCGTCGCATAGTCCTTCATACGGCTCCTTATCGCCTCGACGAGGCCTGCCTCATCCCGTGTCGCGCCATACGAAGTGATCACCACCCTCGTCTCGGCGTCTGCGTCCAGACCAAGCTTCACCCACTTGTGATAGGCGTCTCGCATTCTATCGTTCACGGAATGCTTGCCGTCGCCGACGTTCTTCATCTCCCAGAGCTGCCCGTCATCGCCGAGCCGGAGGTCTATGTTCGCAGGAGCGGAATCGTCCTCGTCAATGGCCTCGACCTCATATCCAAGCTCCACGAGGTCGTCGATTCCGTGCCTCTCGTGTGGCATAAGCTTGCCGGATGGTTTCCCATACCTGACGGAGCCCCTGCCCGGAACCGGGTGCAGCGGATTCACTGCCTCATCGCCTCCGACTCTCCTTCAGTCCACCTGATCGCGTACCCACGCGTCACAGTCGTCCACGGCGGGCGCTATCTGGCAGCAGGACCTCGGGTGTAGCAGCAGCGTCGCCCCACCCTCGCGCCATCGATGGAAAAGGCCTCGCCAACGAGCGCCGATCAGACCTCGCAGGTCCTCTCGTCACCCACGGGCTCCACGCGGTACTCCGCAAAGCCCTCGCGCGCGAGCTCCGCGAGCTGGGCCTGCCTGGAGACGTAGGTGCCCTCGGTCACGACCAGGCGCATGACGTCGCGCACCGGGACGTCCACGAACCTGCTCGACAGCTCGTCGCACAGGCGCCGCCAGGACTCGCCGCACACGAGCGTCTTGGCCATGTCGTCCTGTACCCAGGCGGCGACCCTCTCGGAGTCTCCCCATATGGCCTCGCTGTAGCTCTTCCCCGAGGCCCACCTGGTGTTGACGAAGCGGCGGATCGTGTCGTCGTCGAGCGCGTGGAAGCCCTTGCCGTACCCCATCGCCTCCGCGACGGCGGGGTCATTCCCGCGTGCGAAACAATTGAGGACGCTATGGCAGAGGCAAAGAAAAACAATAGCTGGCGGCCTTGTGGGTGAGGGACACACCATCATCGACTGGCACGGAAAGGTCCACGCCACATGCAGAAGGTGGCGCTGCCCTACCCGGATGTACGCCCGGGTAGGCAGGATCCCCACGACGAAGAAGGATGCCACAACCAGGCGTTGTTACGGGGGCATTGCATGCGCTACAAGAACGCGACGACCCTGGCCGAGTTCACCCGGGACGGTGGCACGGTCCGGGATACGCAGTGACGTTCGATCAGGAACCGGACAGCCACGGGAACGTGATCGCCCCGCACGCAGAGAGCAGGGGGTATACTGGCGTTGCGCCGATCGTGCTCGCCCCGATGTAGACCGAGGTATAGGAGCACCGGCGCGTTTTTCTTAGACGATGTGGGATCCTCCGCGCGCGGGGGCAGTCAGACGCTACGTAAGAGAAAAGCCAGCCGAGTAACCCTGAATTAACCGGGTCCCAGCTGGTTTCGTGCAGAGCATACCACAACCAAGGGGGAGGTCTAGACCAAGATCATCCTCGCGCGCGAGGAGAGCAGTTCTCTTCAACCTCTACGCCGAGGCAGGCGCAAACAAGCCCGAGTTCCGCAATGAGACGAAGTGGGGAAGGCGCTACCAGAGCCTGTTCACCATGACGGGTCCGAACAGCAGGAAGGCCAAGGTCGTCGCTGGGTGGATAATCGACAAGGGTCGGGATAGAATGAGGCTGACCAGCGCTTACGTGGACAAGTAGGGGGCCACATGTATCAAGAGGGACAGAGGATAGAGCTCGAAGACGGTACGGTTGGCACCATCATCGAAGTTCTTGGGAACGGTGCCGAGTACGATGTTGAGATAGCGACGCCCAACGGTCCGCATGCCTACGAGTGGAAGACCGTTCATCCCGAGGACATCAAGGGGCCAGCAAGCCGAGGGGCCGCATAGGCCCAAGAACCAACGGAGCGGAACGCAGGACCGAGGCCATCCGAGAGGGTGGCCTTCTTCATGCCGAGAGAGAGGGGACAGATGCCCTATTTCAAGGACGCCGCGACTCCTGCGGACGTCGCCGATGGCGGCGGCGTCAGGGGCTACGCGGCGACGGGATCATCCCCGCGCGCGCGGGGAGCAGTCGGTCTTGCTCTCATCGGTCTTGAGCGTCCTGGGATCATCCCCGCGCGCGCGGGGAGCAGCCGGTAAGTCACCGAGGGTCCTGCCAAGTTGGGGGATCATCCCCGCGCGCGGGGAGCAGGCCCGGAAGAGTGTCAGCTTGTAGTGGAGTGTGGGATCATCCCCGCGCGCGCGGGGAGCAGCGGCTCAAGTCTATCATTCGGGACATAAATAGGGGATCATCCCCGCGCGCGCGGGGAGCAGCTCGGCAGCAAAAGCGCAGCTATTGGGCATTTATGGATCATCCCCGCGCGCGCGGGGAGCAGATTACGATTTCGTCTTAGACTTTGCCCCACTTGGGATCATCCCCGCGCGCGCGGGGAGCAGGGAAGAAGGTCGAGGAAAGCAGCATCTTGCTGGGGATCATCCCCGCGCGCGCGGGGAGCAGCTAATAGCAACGATGTTTTTACGCGGGCGAAAGGGATCATCCCCGCGCGCGCGGGGAGCAGTTCGCTAGGGAGGTGATTCGGTTTCATGTTTAGGGATCATCCCCGCGCGCGCGGGGAGCAGATGGACGTAGTGGCATGACGGAGCCGGAGCTTAGGATCATCCCCGCGCGCGCGGGGAGCAGGTCGTCGAATGGTCGAAATCAATGTCTTTGTCGGGATCATCCCCGCGCGCGCGGGGAGCAGTCCGGATTGGCTCAAGTTGCCTGATTGGTCGTAGGATCATCCCCGCGCGCGCGGGGAGCAGCGCAGGCCGGACCAGGTCATCCAGCCGTGGCAGGGATCATCCCCGCGCGCGCGGGGAGCAGCGAGGGATGAGGTACTGGGTGCACGCCGACACGGGAT
>ERZ772967.1473-NODE-1473-length-16113-cov-7.903475_pt1 | contig 16113 bp, 12 predicted proteins | sample MGYA00511677_ERZ772967 | MGnify/ENA primary metagenome ERZ772967 (study PRJEB29015, sample SAMEA2737931) | human oral metagenome | biome: human oral; feature: human-associated habitat; material: dental | place: China | collected 2146 ...
CTTGTTCGGACGAAAAATCTACGCCAATCTGAGGGTCTATTTTATCAGCGATTCCCTAAATCCCCTTACAAACTGAGCGCCGCAGAGAACATGATCGTGCGCGGCATCGAGAGACCGAACGTCGTCGAGCCGCCGCGTCCCATCCAGTAGCTGCGGTTCGTCGCGTTGTAGCACATCAGGCTCAGCTCGAGCGGCATGCCGTCGAGCTGTGTGCGGTACTTCATGCCAAAGTCTACGGTCGCATAGGAGGGGATCTCCGTGCGTGCACCAGGTCCGCGGCTGTCGATGTAGGACTTGCCCATCCAGTTCAGACGACCGATGAGGCTCAGCTGATCACTGAGGTCATAGTTCAGACCCAGTACAGTGCTCCACTTCGCAGCGCCGTTGACGAAGAAGCCGTCCTTCGCGCCGCCCTGTGTCTTATCGCGCTCCGCATCGAGATAGAGCACGCCGCCCGTCGCTGTGAGGCGCGGGGCAATCTGCCCGTTCACCGTCAGCTCCGCACCGCGATAGACATTTCTGCCATCTGCTACGTAGCGGAACTTGCTGGCACCGGCGTCCTGATCGTAGCGGTTCGCCTCATCGATCTGGAACAGGGAAAACGTCGTCAGAAGGCCCTTGTTCTCATACTTCACACCGATCTCGTTCTGCTTGCTCTTGACCGGATCCATAACATCGCCCTTGTTCACATACTTATTATCGGTGACAACAAAGCCGCGCGAGAAGCTCTCCGTGTGCCCGTAGTAGATCGCTGTATTCGTGGTTGGATGATAGGTCAGTCCCCACGTCGGCAGGATGTTGTTGTTGCGGATCACGGTGTTGTTCGTATGATTTTTCAGATACTCATGCTTGTGTGTCGCTGCAAGCAGGACATTCCACTTGCCAAATGTCATGGTATCCATAAGAGAGATGCCGACGTTCGTCTCGCTCCACTGAGCCTTCTGTGCGGGCATCGCCGGCAGCGGATAGAACCCCGCACCAAAGGTGATGCCGTCATAGAGATTGCCGCCGTAAAGGCCGCGTGCCCCGTAGCCGTTCGCATTCCAGTACTGTGCACGCGAACGATCCACCGAAAGGGCGAGATTGTGCTTCACATCCCCCGTCTGCACCTCGCCCGCCACACCGAGCTGCAGGTACATATTCTTCCCCGACTCGTTTTGTGCATTCGAGCGGTTTGTATTCGTGAAATTCCCGTTCGCATCAAACTGCAGGTTCGCGCCTGAGTTCATCTTCGTCCCGTCGCGGAACGAATAGCCCATGTTAAAGAACGCCTTCCACGTATCGCTGAGTTTCTGCTCGTGGTTGAGCGTCAGCACCTTCACATACATGCGCTTCCACGTCTCCGGGAAGTCGTAGCTCGTCTTCGCGTTCGGCGCCGTCGGCAGCTCACGCCCATTTCCGCTGTAGGTAAACCAGCGCTGCGCCCCATCGATATTGTGATCCCAGTAGCCGAAGAAGAGATTCGTCATGCTCCGCTTGCCGCGGTGATCGATGTTGACGAAGAAGTCCTTGCTGTCAATCTTCGCCCCCGGCAGCGCAAGACCGCCCTGGAGCATCTCACCGTTCACGCGTACACCCCATGCGTTATCCTTGCCGAACCGGCGGCCGATGTCGATGTACTCACCCGCCGTGGAGCGTCCCGAGATCACCTGCGTGTACTTCGTGATCGGCGCATCGGCTGCACGCTTCGTCACGGCGTTGATCGTGCCGGGCGCAGGCGTTGCGCCGCTGTTCGTGCCGTTGTTCGACATGCTCACGCCGTTGACCGCCGCATTCGGCCCGGACGTGATGTCCATGCGCTCGATGATGTGTGCGGGCGGCGTTGTGAACTGGTAGAACAGGCTCGGCACTCCGTTCAGCATGAAGTGGTTGCCGTTCATATTGATGCCGCGCATGGAGAAGTCCGTATACATCGGCGAGCTCGTGCTCGAACGGATGGACGGGTTGTTCGCCAGCACGTTTGCGAGCGGCTGGCTCGGATCGCCATAGGTCTCAATCGCCTTCGCCGTCATGCTCTGCATCGAGTAGGGAATGTCCATAACGCTGACATCGCCCATTATACCCATGCGCGCCTCGGTGCTGACAAGGCCGCCCGCAACTTCTGCCTGCCTCTGGCCCTCGACATCGACGGGAGCAAGCTCGTAGGAGTCCATCGTCTCCGTCTTCTCTGCGGCATAGGCAGAGGTGCTCACCGTCATAAGTGCCGTCATAATGGCCGCGGTCAACTGTTTCTTCTTCATCTGTTTCATTTCCTTCCTTGATTCCCTGACGGCTTGATGCATTTTACCGCACCTTTCCCGCCTCCAAAACATGAATTTCATCGGCAAAATATGTGAGCAGCGGACGGTCATGCGAGATGAGCAGCATGCCGAGATGCCGCTCCTCCCGCAGCTGCAAAAGCAGCTTCATGATCTGTGCCTGGATGGAGACGTCAAGCATGGTCGTCGGCTCATCGAGCAGCAGGATGCGCGGCTCCATGAGCAGCGCCCGTGCGATCGCCGCGCGCTGCAGTTCTCCGCCCGAGAGTTCATGCGGTTGCCGCGTGAGGACGCGTTCCGTCAGCTCCACCGCCGCGAGGCCGTCTGCAATGCGCTGCGCTGCTCCGCCGCCCTCCTCAAGCAGTGTCGGATGAATCGCAAAGACCTCAGAGAGGCTCGCGCCGATCGTTAGGCGCGGATCAAATGCCTGCTCCGGGTTCTGCGCGACGAGCTGGACGCTGCGCCGAAAGGAGAGCATCTCCGCACGCGCAAGACTGCCGATGTCACGCTCCTGCCAGCGGACACTGCCGCCGTCTGGACGCAGCAGGCCGAGCAGGATACGCACGAGCGTACTCTTGCCCGCGCCGCTCTTTCCCTCGAGGCCAACGGCGTTCCCCTCAGCGACGGTGAGGCTGCACCCATCGAGGACGCGCATCTCCTGCCCGCTCGCGCGGTCGCGCATGAGCTTCACAACATTGTCCGCCACAAGGACGGCGGACTCCTCTTGGGCGTTTTTGCCATCCGCCTGCCCCGTCACAGGCGCAGGGCACGCCCCCTTTTTCACCGTGAGAAACTCCGGCTGCGCGGCAAAATACGCACGCGTATAGGGATGCGTCGGATGCGCCCACACATCCGTGCCCTGCTCCACGATCTGCCCCGCCTGCATGACGATGACGCGGTCTGCAAGCTGCCGCGCGAGCGGAATGTCGTGCGTGATAAGGAGGAGGGAGACGCCCGTGCGGTCAGCGAGATGCCGCAGGTTGTCTGCGACCATTTGCCAGACGGCGGGGTCAAGCCCCTTCGTCGGCTCATCCGCGAGGATATACTCCGGTTCACCCGCATCCGCCATCGCACAGAGGACACGCTGCAGCATCCCGCCCGAGAGCTCGTGCGGGTAGGAGCGCAGGACACGCATGGGATCGTCAAAGCCAAACCGCGCGAGGAGTGCCTCGTACTGTGCCGTATCCCACGTCGGACGCCCCGCGCCGCGCCGCACGTCTGCCATCTGGCGTTCGATGCGGTGCACGGGACTCAGAGCCGCACGCGGCAGCTGTGGGACGATGCCCCAGCGTTTTCCCCAGTAATGGCGGCGCAGTTCCTCCTGACCAAGGGCAGTCACATCTACGCCGTCAAACACCACCTGTCCCGTGATCTCCGCTCCTGCAGGCAGCGCACCGAAGAGTGCCTGTCCGAGCGTCGACTTCCCGCTGCCGCTCTCCCCTATGATTGCTGTCACGCCTCCGACGGGGAAGTCGGCGCGGACAAGGGAGAGCGCGGTCATGTGCGCATTTCCATCGACATAGTGCACAGTCAAATCACGTACGGCAAAGCCCTGTCTCTGCATATCCATCATCCGCGCACCTCCTGCCGCACATCAAAGCGGCGGCGCAGCAGCTGCCCGACCATATTGAGCGCGCTGACGAGGAGGACAATCGCCGCGCCCGGCACGATGATGAGATGCGGTGCCTGACGATAGTAGAGCATGGCATCGCTGATCATCGTGCTCCAGTCCGGTGTCGGCGGCTGCACGCCGAGTCCGAGGAAGCTCAGCCCTGCGATGGCAAGCACGCCGCGTCCGAGGCGCAGGGTGCCGAGCACGAGCAGTGTCCCGCCGAGTGCGGGCATGATATGACGCAGGATCACACGCCCATTGCCGCAGCCGAGCACCCGCAGATGCTCCACATACGGCTCTGCTGCACGCTGCATGACCTCCGCCCGCACAATGCGCGAGAACCCCGCCCACGACCCGACAACGAGTGCGAGCAGAAGCCCCGTGACACCGGGGCCGACAAAGCCCGCCACCGCCACCATGAAACTGATGCCCGGGATCCCCTGAAAGACATTGCTCACCGTTGTCAGCACATCATCTACCCGTCCGCCAAAGTATCCCGCAAGCACGCCCACGACCGTTCCGATACCAAGCGCGAGCACCGTCGAGACGAGCGACAGCAGGAGCGCACTGCGCCCGCCGTAGAGCATACGGCTGAGGAGATCGCGTCCGAGCGCATCCGTCCCAAGGAGATGGGCCGCCGTAGGCCCTTGCAGACGGATCGCCATGTTTGGCTCGAACGGATTCATCGGTGCGAGCTGCGGGGCAAAGATGCCGGAAAGTACAATGCACGCAAGCACGATGAGGGCGGCTGTGCCCGTATACCGCTCCATCATCGCTCACCTCCCAGCACGATGCGCGGATCCATGTGCGCAAGCACAATATCCACGACGATTGTCACGCCCACATAGATCCCCCCGAGGAAGAGCACATAGCCCTGCAGCAGCGGGTAGTCGCGGTAGTGAATCGCCTCGAGTGCGAGCGAGCCAATCCCCGGCAGTGCAAAGACCGTCTCCACAATGATCGCTCCGCCGAGCACTGCCGCGAAGAAATTGCCCAGCATCGCCACTACGGGAAGTATGGCATTTGGCAGCGCGTAAAAGAGGAGCACGCGCATCTCGGACAGTCCGCGCAGACGCGCCGTCTGTGCATAGAAGGAGGCAAGCGCCTCGCGCAGCTGACTGTCGAGGAGCTGCGCGGTCATGGCGAGCGTCACAAGCGCGAGCGCGAGCGAAGGCAGGATGTAGCCTGCCGCCGACTCCACGCCGTTGGTCGGCAGGACGTGCAGCCACACGCCAAAGATGAGGATGAGGAGGATCGCCGTGAGAAACGACGGTGCAGAGAGCATGATCTGCGTCATGCCGCGCATGAGCACCTCCCAAATCGTTCCGCGCAGACGCGCCATGAGGAGACCCAGTCCAATGCCAAAGACGACCGCCCAGACGAGCGCCGCAAGCGCAAGGGCAAACGTCACCGGCAGACGCGCCAGCAGCGCATCAAAGACGGGCATCCCCAGATGATAGGAGATGCCGCCATCGCCATGCAGGAGCCGCCACAGCCAGAGTCCATACTGGACGTAGGCAGGTTCGTCCAACCCGAGATAGGAGCGCAGTGCTTCGACATCCGCCTCCTTCGGTACCCCGCCTGCACTTTCGAGTATGATCTGCGCAGGATCGCCCGGCGAGAGCTGTGCAAGGACGAACGAAAGCAGACTGATGCCGAGCAGCACGGGAACAATCCCGAGCAGACGGCGGCAAATATATCGCTGAAGCATTGTCATCGCCATCCTACCTCCGCGAGAGATACCCCATAGCGCAGCGCACGGTAGCCCGTAAGACGCGCTGCGTTGTAAACCACAATGTTTTCATCGAAATAGAGCGGGGCAACCGGCTGATCCTCCACACCGATCTCCTGCAGACGATCGAATGCCGCACGACGCACAACCGGATCCGTCTCGGTCGAGAGATCCTTCAGCAGCCGCTGTACCTCGGGATTCTCATAGCCGAGCGACATTGCCTTGTTGCGTGCGCCCTTCGGCGTAAAGAATGCCTCGAAGATGTAGATCGGATCCCCATTTGGCAGTCCTTGCTGTGCACGTGCGATGTGATAGTCTCCACGCCGCAGGGCGGCGAGCTGCATCGCCTGCTCCAGTGCCTCGATGCGGACATCCAGGCCGAGCTCTGCGAGCCAGTAGGCAATCAGTTCTGCCTCCCCCTTTTGGATGGGATCGGCACCGTTCACCATGTAGACGATCTCCATACGCCGATCCCCGAGCACCTCACGCGCGAGCCGTTTTGCCTCCGCCACATTCTGCACAACAGGGAAGTCGCGGTAAAACGGACTGGATACGCTGAGGATGTTCACCGTCGGCTGTGCATAGCCGAGGTAGAGTGCAGTCACGAGCTGACGGCGGTCGAGCAGGAGGCTCACGGCGCGGCGCATGCGCACATCGTCGAACGGCGGCTTCTTGCCGTTGAACGCGAGATAGCGCACCATGATCGAGGGGCTGACCGAGACCGCAAAGCGCTCGTCCTGCGTCAGTTCGTCCGCGAGCACAGGCGGCATGGCACTGATATCCATGACCCCCATGATCTCCTCCGCCTTGAGCGCGGCGAAGCGCACATCCGCGCTCGGGATGCTGCGTACGATGATGCGCTGCGCACGCGCCTTCTCTCCGTAATAGTCTTCATTGCGCTCCAGCACGACATAGCGATCCTTTACGTTCTCCGCAATGCGGAACGGCCCCGTTCCGAGCGCTGTCCCCGTAAAGCCGCCGTCATCCGCGAGACAGGAGGGCGCATAGATCGCACTGCCGAAATTCATCATATTGTAGATCTGATTGATGTTCGGCTGCGAAAATGTCAAGCGCAGGGTATGCGCATCGAGCGCCTCCGCACGTTCGAGATGGGGATAGTAGAGATTGATGTTGTGCAGGTAAAAGATGGACGTGCGCACCGCTTTTCCCATCCATGTCAGATTGTCCACAACCGACTGTGCCGTAAAATCTGTGCCGTCGTGGAACCGTACCCCCTCGCGCAGCCGGAACACCCACACGCGCCCCTCGTCCTGCATCTCCCATGAGGCTGCAAGGCAGGGCGCAGGTTCACCCGTCTCCTCATTCACGGTGATGAGTGGTTCCCAGACATTCAGAATACGGCTGCAGTAGAATCCGTCCTTCTCGCCCGGCGCGAGATGACGATATGCCGCGAGGACGATCGTATCATCTGCGGCTTTTCCTGTCTCGCTCCCCTGTTGCTCGCCGCCTTGTCCGCAGCCCGCAAGAGCGAGGAGGAGGACGAACAGGAAGAGGACACGCAGGTATCGCATCGGTTTCCCTCCCTTCCATTCTGTGACAAAAGGGCAGAAGTCCCTTCTGCCCTTTCTTCTTTATCTGTAATTCCTTAGAGATCCATCGCAACAGACAGTGCAATCGTGCGCGGCGTCGAGAGATAGATGTTGTTGTCACCGCGCGAGACCATCCAGTACTCCTTGTTCAGGACGTTGTAGACGGTCAGCCCGATCGTCGCGGGCACGTTGCCGAAGTTCGTCCGATAGGTCATGCCGAGGTCGAACACCGTGGTCGACGGGGATTTGAACTTCTCATAGAGGATGTAGGCGCCGCCCGTGTACGTCATGCGTGCAAATGCGCTGAACTTGTCGTCCGCTGCATAGCTCGCCATGAGAGTCCCGTTCCAGCGTGGCTGTCCGTCCTCCGTCACGCCGTCTCTCACGCCGCCCGCCGTCTTATCATAGAACGCATTCATATAGGCCGCACCGAATGCCAGAGACCACTTCGGCGCGATCTTTCCGGAGATACCCAGCTCGATACCGCGGTGACGCAGTTTCCCGTTCTGTTCAAGATAGGCAAAACCGCCGCGGTCAACGCGGATATTGTTCGCCTGCTCGATATCGAAGAACGCGAGCGTGTAGAGCATATTCCTATTTGCGTACTTCACGCCGATCTCATTCTGCTTCGTCTTTGCGGGCGGCAAAATCGCGTTGTTGTTTCGATAAGCGCTGCCGACAATCGTCCCCGCCTCAAAGTACTCCGCATGGCTGCCGTATACTGAGATCTTGTCCGTCGGTCGGTAGGTGAGCGCATACGTCGGTGTCGTAGCACTTGCGAAGACCCGTGAGTTCGTTTCGCCTGACGTCTTGTATGTGGTCGCGTCCGAGGAGTGGTAGTGGATGCCGAGGAGCGCGTTCCACTTGTTCACCGTGATAGAGTCCACAAGCGAAATGCCCTTTGTCTTCGTCTTGTTGGCGAGATACGGCTCATAGTCCGTATGCGGCTGCCGAATTTGGTTGATGAGCCCCGAGTAGATATTGCCCGTACCAAGGTTGGAGATCCTGCTGCCTGCCTTTGCCGCCGAGCGCTCACGCCATGCGCGGTCTACGGCGAGCGTCAGATCATGATCCGTGATCCCTGCACGTAGCTTTCCGCTGACACCGAGTTGGAGGTAGTGCGCCTTCTGCGGGGTCGTCGTCTGCTGCTGCTCCATTTTGAAGTCTCCCGCATCATTCAGCAGTGTGATTGCGCTGAAACGGTACATGACATTCTGATTCAGCTTATTCTCCATCGTGCCCGCGTTGATGAAATACTTCCAGTCCTTCGCGAATTTCTGCTCATGGTTGAGCGTCATCAGCCATCCGTAGGATGACTTATCCATGCCGTTGAATGCGTAGCTGCGTGATGCCTTCGGCACGGCGGGGAATCGCGTCACACCGCCGCCGAGTTTGAACCAGCGCTGTCCGCCAACCACCTCGTTCTGACGGTAGCCCGTGAAGAAGTTCGTCTTGCTCTTTGCGTCCTCGTGGTCAATGTTGACGTAGATGCTCGCGGACTTCACCTTCTGTCCGTCGACCGCCGTCTCGCCATCCATCTTCTCTGCCATGAGGCGTGCGCCCCAGTTTTTATCCTCGCCAAAACGACGGGCGAGATCGAAATACGCGCCGCCCATGCCCTGGCCGGAGTGTGTCAGCGTGAGGCGCGTGAGCGGCTCATAACCCGCGCGCTTCGTCACAAAGTTCACTATGCCGCCCGCTGCGTTGGACTCGTAATGTGTGCCGTTCCCCGAGAGTCCGCTGTTGGGACCCGAGACAATGTCCACACTGTCAACGACGTACGTCGGCGCGTTGAATTGCGTGAACATATCGGGGATACCGTTGACGTAGCTGCTGCTGCCGTTCGAGCGGAAACCGCGCAGCTGGAAGTCGTTGTGCAGAACGCTGCCCGTTGCGCGCACGGACGGTGAAACCGCAAGGACGCTGTCGAGCGGCTGCGAAGGGTCGCCGAACGACTTGATCGTCTCCTGCGTGATGTTCGTCGTCGTGAACGGCGTCTCCATTGTATCCTTGTCCCCGAGGATGCCGACACTGCCCTCACGTGCAACAAAGGCGCCCTCTTCTGCCGCCGGGCGCTGTCCCTCCACATCGACGGGTGCGAGCTCGTAGGAGTCCATCGCCTCCGTCTTCTCCGCAGCGCTTGCCGCGCTCATCCAGACCGAGCCTGCCGTCGCCAGAGCGACCGCGAGTGCCAGCTTTCTCTTCGTCATTTCCATGTTCCTCCTTGATACACATGGGCAAACGCCCCCGTGCATGCCAAATACACATTCCCAACCGCATCAGGCGCCCGTCCATGCAAAAGCCCCGTCGACGGCTGACGGGGCTTTCTCACACGAAAAAAGCCTGCCGTCCTGTCCATCGCAGGATGCAGAGGAGGCGGCGCTCCCCCACGGGGCGCTGCACTCCGGCGCACGAGATTCGGTAGGTCTTCCGGCTCTGCATCATCGTCTGCTCCGCCTTCCCAGTTTCCCAGTGACATCTTGGGAAGCGAATCAGCGCTTCCCTTGGAGCATCCTCAGCATTACGGCGGCGGGACCGCATCGGCTTATGGAGTCGCAGCCAAACGCAGCGCTCCCCGATTTCCCTGTTATGCCCGTTTGGGCACCGAATCTGCTTATGAAGAAAACGCGGATCCATCCCGCGTTTCCTAAGGAATCTACAAAAACTGTGTTGTAGTATAATGAAACATGATCGGCTTTGTCAAGCTTTTTAAGGAAGCACTGATAAATTCAGCACCGCCATCTTAGCGCATCTTTTTTGCCAGCTTTTTGTCGGCAAATCCTCCACATAGCTTTTGCTATGCGTCCGGTTTGCCTCCTCAATCGGACGAAAAAATCTACGCCAATCTGACGGACTTCATTTTATCAGCGATTCCTTAATGAATATTACACTGCGCCCATTCGAGAATAAATTAAACAATATGTAAAACGGATGGAAAATAACCTGCGCTTATGGTTTTAATGCTCAAGTTTCATAGGCCTTTTGGGGAAGTTTTAGCAGGAATCCTAGAGAAGAGCGAGAATTTAAAATTTATCAAAAGAAAGCTTCCGCGATGGGAGCTAAGGAATCGCGGAAGCGCTTCCCTAAAAGAACTGATGAATAGGAGATGTATTCATGGATGCAGCAATGCTGACACTTGGAGTTCTCGCCGTAGCGGCGTTCCTCTTCGCTACCGAGATCATTCCGCTCGCCGTTACGGCAATGGGCGCGGCAATCGCGCTCGGACTTCTCGGGGTGCTCACGCCCGCGCAGGTATTTTCAGGACTGTCCAACTCGACTGTTGTTCTCTTTGCCGGTATGTTCATCATCGGTGCGGCGATGTTCCAGACGGGTCTCGCGCAAAAAATCGGCATCGCCGTCGTTAAAAAATCGGGCAATGACGAACGTGCATTGATGGCGGCACTGATGCTCATAACGATCGTTCTTTCGTCCGTGTCCTCGAACACGGCGACGGTCGCGTGCCTCATGCCCGTGGTCATCCAGATCTGCGCCGCCGCGCGTTTGCCGGTCTCGCCGCAGCTGATGGCACTCGCGGTCGCGGCGAATGTCGGCGGCACGATCACGATGATCGGTACTCCGCCGAACATCCTCATGAGTGCGACGCTCGGCGCAAGCGGTCTCACGCCGTTCGGCTTCTTTGAGTTCGCGTGGATCGGCATCCCGCTCTCCATCGTCGGCATGATCTACATGCTCACGATCGGCCGCAAGCTCTGCCCGCGCCGCCTCGTGGACAGCGTTGCCGTTGCGGGCGAGGAGGAGGAGGCAAAGGATCCGCGCAAGATGATGATCTGCGCTGCGATCCTCATCGGCGTTGTCGCTGCAATGGTGCTCGAAAAGCAGATCAATGTCCCGATGCAGACCTCCGCCATCATCGGCGGTCTCCTCTGCGTCCTGACAGGCTGCCTCACGGAGAAGCAGGCGTATCAGGGCGTCGACTGGACGACCATCTTCCTCTTTGCCGGGATGCTCCCGCTCGCGAGCGCCATGGATCACAGCGGCGCGGGCAAGCTCATCGCGGACTTTGTCGTCGGACTCATCGGGGACAATCCGGCACCGATGGTCATTGTGGCAGCCATGTTCGTCCTCTCCTGCGGACTGACGCAGTTCATGTCGAACACGGCGGCAGCCGCGCTTCTCGCGCCGATTGCGATCTCCATCGCCCAGACCATCGGCGTATCTCCCTACCCCGTTGTCATGGCAATCGGCATCGCGGCTTCCTGCGCATTCACGACCCCCGTTGCGACACCGCCGAACACCCTTGTCCTCGGTCCCGGTCAGTTCAAATTCATGGACTATGTCAAGGTCGGCGTACCGCTCGTCTTGATCTCGCTGATCGTCTGCCTTGTCATCATTCCGCTGGTATGGCCGTTCTAAGGGATTTTCTCCTGCATTTTCCCCGCACAACAGATAAACGGTGTCAGAGGGGCACTTCCCCCTCACGATATGTACGACCGTGAAATGCGAACTGAAAAGTACAGTGGTTTACTACGGACAGGCATACCCCCGCAGGTATGTCTGTCGTTTCATGAAAAAGGACGGGCAAGCCGCCCTTTTGCCTGCATCTATGAGGGGAGTACTATCATGAAAAAAGAAGATCTGCTCAATCATCTGAAAGCCTTTGATCCTGAGGTCTACACCTTCCTGCAGGATGAGATTCACCGCCAGCGCTACGCACTCTCACTCATACCGACGGAAAGCGCCATATCTCCGCTCGCCGCCTTCCTTGAGGGCAGTCCCCTCGCAAACAGCGGCGTGGAGTCCTGCACGGCGCAGCACGGGCGGTTCATCGAGGAACTCGTACGCACGCGTGCACAGGAACTCTTCGGCAGTGAACACGCTGTCGTGCGGCTCGGGAACATCGCCGCAGCCTCCCGCGTGGCACTGCTCGGGCTCCTGCAGCGCGGAGACACCGTACTCTCGTTCAACCTGCGCAAACAGGAGCACTGCGCGGGGCTGGATTTCCGCTTTGAGAACTACGGCATCGATCCCAGCCTCCAAAAGGTGGACTGGGATGAGGTCGCACAGATCGCGGAGCGCGTAAAGCCGCGCCTCATCATCTTCTCTCCCGTCAGCTATCCGTGCATCCCGAACTATGAGCGTCTCGCCGCGATTGCGCGCGCCGTAGGAGCCTATCTCTGGGTGGACATCGGACAGTGCGTCGGACTCGTGGCGGCGGGACTCGTTCCCTCGCCCGTCGCGCTTGCCGATGTGGTGAGTTTCCCGACGAACGACTCTCTTCGCGGCCCAGACGGCGCGATCCTCCTCTGCAAAAAGGAAATCGCGCCGCAGCTGGATGCCGCCGTTGCGAACACGGGGCACACAGCCCTGCATACGAGCCGCCTTGCCGCGCTCGCCTTTGCCCTGCACGCCGCTGCACAGCCAAAGTTCCGCGCATACGGGGAGCAGGTGCTCGCAAACAGCCGAGCGCTCGCTGCGTCGCTTGCAAAAAGGGGCGTAACGCCGCTCTGCGGCGGTACCGAGACACATCTGGTGCTGGCAGCGCCCGCACCGGGCGTCGATCTCACGGATGTCGTACACACGCTCGCACGGATCGGACTCTACGTGAAGCCGGATCGGATTCCGACCATGCGTGCGGAGTTCATGCTCTCTGTGCTGCGGCTTTCGACACTGAACCCGACGACGCGCGGACTCACAGAGGGGGACATGGAGATCATCGCCGAGACCCTCGCGCATGTACTCTCCGGTGCCGTCAGCGAAAAGCAGCAAGAAGCGCTGCGCATGAACATCGGCAAGCTCATCATGGACAAGCCGCTCTTCTCCGACAAATGGATGAACCTCGATGCGATGGCACACGCCGCCGCACCCGCATCGGGCGATGGAATCGCCGTCCATGAGCACGCGGCAAGCGAGCGCCGGAGCATCCTCAAGAATCTGTTCCAATAAACCTGCTGCGGCTCCCCTGACACCGTGGAGGCGTCGATCCGCGCTTTGACAGCCTCCTACTGCTCCCGTATGTGTGCCTCCGGTCCATGCGGGAGTTTTTATTGCCATAAAAATATTCAGAAACGTCAACAAACAGGATGAACTATCCGCGCTGTTGTGCTATACTAAGGAAGTACTGAGTAATCCGTGATTCCAGAGATCTACATTTTATATAAAGAGGAGAATTGTCCATGAAACGTGAAGAAGTCGTCAGCCACCTCAAGGCATTTGACCCCGAGATCTACACGCTGCTCGAAGAGGAGCGCGAACGCCAACGCTACAACCTCTCCCTCATGCCGAACATGAACACCATGTCACCGTTCGCCAAGTATCTTGAGGGCAGCATCCTTACGAACAGCTTCTTCGATCGGAATGACGAGACCTCGAGCGGCGGTCTCCACCTCGACGGCATCGTTCGCCAGCGCGCGATGGATCTCTTTCACAGCGACCACGCCATTGTCCGCCTTGGCAACATCGTCGCCGCCTCGCGCGTCGTCTTTCAGGCGCTCCTCTCGCCCGGCGACACCGTGCTCTCCTTCAACCTGCGGAAAAAGGATCACGTCGCGGGACTCTCGTACACATTCGAGAACTACGGCATCGAGCCGGGGACGCAGGAGATCGACTGGGGGGCGGTCCGGACGCAGGCGGAAAAGGTCAGACCACGCCTCATCATCTTCTCGCCCGTGAGCTATCCGCGCACGATCGACTATCAGATCCTCTTTGAGATCGCGCAGAGCGTCGATGCCCTTCTCTGGGTCGACATCAGCCAGAGCGTCGGACTGGTCGCCTCGAAGATGGTGTCGTCCCCTGTGCCGTTCGCCGATGTCGTCACCTTCTCCACGCGCGACTCCCTGCGCGGTCCCGACGGCGCTGTCGTCCTCACGAAGCAGGATCTCGCCGCGCGCATGGAGACCGCCGTCATCAACACGGGGCATGAGGCACTGCATATGAACCACCTTGCCGCGCTCGGCGTGGTCCTGCGCGAGGCGGGCAGCGAGCGATACCGCATCTATTGTGAGCAGGTCGTCAAGAACGCACAGGTGCTCGCACGGACGCTTGCCGACCACGGTGCCTCCGTCCTCTGCGGCGGAACGGACACGCACCTCGTCCTCGCCTCCACCGCGACCGGCATCGACATGCGGGAGGCGGTCAAGGCGATCGGTCGCATGGGGATGCGCGTCAAGCCCGACAGCGTGCCCACGATGACCTCCGGGCTGTTCCTCCACGCCCTGCGCCTATCGACCTCGAACCCCACCACGCGCGGGATGCGCGAAGAGGACATCGCCTACATCGGCTCCCTCCTCGCAAAGCCGCTCACCGCCATTCTCTCCACCGAGGAGATCGAAAAGACACGGCAGGAGATCATCGCCCTCGTCAAGGATGCCCCACTCTTCGATGATGAGTGGATGGGCGAGGCCGAGGACTGATATTCGCACAGAAACACGCCCCTCCAACGCGTTCGGAAGGGCGTGTTTTCACTGTTTTTCATGCTGTTTTTCGCGGGTGCCCGCATCTCCCCGATGAATTCATCAAAAAATATTTTATACCCAATTGACACATATGGATATGAATAAGGAGGAGCATCATGAAAACGATCCATGTAGCTGATGAGGAGTATACCTTCATCCGTGCGGAGGCAACGGCAAAGGGTGTTCCCGACACCACCTGTATCCGCAACCTGATCGTGTCCCACGCCTGTATCGAGGCGATTGCACACATCAATGCACGCACGCTCGGGACAACGTTCGAACTGCCGACGCTCTTCGGCACAGACTGGGGCAAATTTCACGCGTCCGCATCAAACATCGGCAAGGCGTTCTGCGATCTAGTGTGTAGCGGCTCCATTGCAGACGTGAAAATCATCGGCAAGGGGGGCAGCTCAGGGAATATGCAGTACGAGCGCGTGTAAGCCGTGCAACAATCGATAGAGAAGGAGGAGCGCATGAATCTCAAAGAAGCATTCCAGATGCAGAAGGCACTCAGCCGCCTGATGGAGGAGGCTGCCTCGTATCTGGACGACACAGACAACATCATGACGGTGACGGAGAAGCACCTTCGCAGCAAGGTTGTCCCCGAACAGGCGGACGAAGCCGTGGACTGCAGCGAGAAGTCGCGCATGGCGTACAACCCCATGACCGTGCTGCGTGCGTGGCACGCGCTCATGGAGGAAAAGGAGCGGCTCGGACGCGCCATCACGGCGGCAAAGGCGGCAATGCCGCTGAACTTCGACACCGCCGCCGAGGAGAACAAGACACGCCGCCGCTTCCTGCGGACGCTCGCGCACATGGCGGAGCAGCGTTCCGAGAGCAGGATGAGGCGCGGCGCAGGGAAGGGCTACGTCTTTAACAAGGACGGCAACCAGACGCCCTACTGCTACGACATCGAGGTGGTGAGGACGATCGACTACGATCGGAACGCCGTCCGCCGCATGCAGGACGTACTTGCGAAAACGGCAGCCGACACCTCCCGCGCCCTCGACGAGGCACTTGTGCGCACCGAAGTCGACTTCGCCCTGCAGCTCCCGATTCCGGAGAGCACCATCAGCGAAGATCCCGCCGAACGCCTTATCTACGAGCGCATCTGCGGCAATATGGGCAGTGCCCTCGCCGAGATCATCGAGGTGCTGGAGGGGAAGTAGCGTATTTTAGACCGTGATCGGATTGGCGCAGATTTTTCGTCCAATCGAGAAAATCAGCCGGAAGCACAGAAACCCTATGCTGAGGACTGATTGACGCTGAGCAGACGGAAAAGATGCGCCAAGATGACGGCTGCTCCGGCAGGGGCAGGGGTCACTCCCGGTTCAGGTGCAGATGAACGAAGAGGCTGCACGCCCCCTGCGTGCTTGCACGCAGACAAAACTTGGTATGGACTCCCTAAGGGGAGCTCCAAATATCACCCCCGCGCCGCCGATCGGCATCTGCGGACAGTGCCGACCTTTGCGGAGACCACCGCAGCGCGGACACACGCGGGGCAGGCGGGAGAGACCGCCATCGCACGTCGCAGTGCAAAACGCAAACA
>ERZ772967.1474-NODE-1474-length-16111-cov-4.277217_pt1 | contig 16111 bp, 10 predicted proteins | sample MGYA00511677_ERZ772967 | MGnify/ENA primary metagenome ERZ772967 (study PRJEB29015, sample SAMEA2737931) | human oral metagenome | biome: human oral; feature: human-associated habitat; material: dental | place: China | collected 2146 ...
ATTCAGAAATAAAGTCATCCTCGCTTCAAATACGCGCTGTATTTTGATAGTTTGTAACGTTCTGACATTCAGTTTGTTGTGAAAGAAGATGCAAAATGTAGCGTAAAATCACGTTAGAAAACGCTGTGATTTGCGTCAAATTACTTTGCAATCTGCGTCAAGTCACCATGTGTTTTGCATCATCATGCGCTGTAAAGGCAGTCATATTGCGGGCAGAAATGACTGAGATTGCAAATCCAAAGGATAAAAAAGAGGGCATCGAGACTATAAAATGGCTTCACACTCACGTTGAAGACAGCTTCCCATTTCTATTTAGTCGCAGGAAAAAGTGTTAAATTTGAGATAATAACTTTACAAAAGAGCAGACTTGTTTTAAGGCGTATCCTATGCCTTATAAATGCTAAAGAAAAAGTAAAATCCGTGTAGATGTCTATCTATCTTTCCAGAATGCAGGAGTAAATATAACCAGAATAGTGAAGATTTCAATTCTTCCAATGAGCATTAATGCCGAACAGACCCACTTGATTCCAGCCGGAAGCATCGACCAACTCATGGTGGGGCCAATCTCAAGGCCCAATGAAGGGCCGACATTACCAAGGGTACTCAATGTGATGGTAATGGCATTCGTGTTGTCAACGCCTGCTGCAATGAAGATAAACGACGCGAAGAGGCACAGCAACAGATAGACTGCCAAGAAAGAAAGCAGCGTGACACGCTTCTGCGAAGGAATGTTGCTGCCGTCTACATGAATGGGAAGTATGGCGTTGGGATGCAGAATCTGCTTGAATTCATTACGGATAATCTTCAGCATCATGACGCTGCGGATGCTCTTGAAACCACCACTTGTGCTGCCGGAACAGGCTCCGAGGAACATGCAAGTGGCCAGAACAACCCAGGTGACATGGGGCCATTGGGCGGCATCATCATTGAAGAGACCGGTCGTCGTGATGAAAGAAACAACCTGGAAGATGCCACAACGAAACGCTTTCTCAAGGTCATAGCCATTGTGAAGCATGAGTTGAGCCATGATGAAAAGCGAGAATGCGATGACGGCAAAGGTGTAGAAGCGGAACTCTTCGCTCTTGAACATCATTTTTAAAGAGCGATGTGTGGCCGACATATATAATAAGGTGAAGTTCGTTCCCGAAATGAAACAGAAGAAAGTAGCAATATATTCTACTGCCGGAGAGCGGAAAAACTCTGCGCTGTCGGTATGGGTTGAGAAACCACCGGTGGCAGTTGTCCCCATGGCATAGTTGATGCTGTCAAACCATCCCATGCCACAAATCATGTAACTGAGTATGCAACTGATGGTCAGTACAAGATAGACAACCCATATCCACTTTGCATTTGTGCTGAGTCGAGGATGTAATCGCGTGGTAACAGGCCCTGTTGCTTCGGCTGCAAACACTTTGACGGAACCACCGACAAAGGAAGGAAGAATGGCCGTAGTAAAGAAAACAATGCCCAATCCGCCTATCCATTGCGTCATACTACGCCAGAAAAGCAGGCCATGTGGCAGCTTGTCAACGTCGTCAATGATAGTGGCGCCAGTGGTTGTAAAGCCCGACATGGTTTCAAAATAAGCGTCGGTGAAGTTTGGGATGTAACCACTGATCATGAAAGGAAATGTACCAAAGAGACTGAAGATTATCCATGAGAGCGTCACGACAAGGTAGGCATCGCGTCGACTCATGTAGTTGTTGGCATGACGGCCAAGGAAATGCAGTACAATTCCCGTGAACGTAGTCAGGATGATGGTGATGATAAAGGCAAGAACATCGTCTTCCTGGTAGCCGACAGCCATGCACAGGCAGGCCAATAGCAGTATGGCTTCGATGAAAAGTAACGAGCCGATGATCTTGAATATGATGCTACGATTGATCATTTATTAAAGAGATTCTCTATTTTCTTCATGTTGATACTGTGACAGAACACCATTACTGAGTCGCCCGCATTAATGCGCGTGTTACCCGAAACAAGGTATCCTTCACCGTTTCTGACTAATCCACCGATGGTCATCCCATAGGGTAACCTCATGTCTTTGACTGCTTTCTGTGTGATTTTCGACCCTTCTTGAGGGATGAACTCGGCCACATCAGCATTTGCATTCATGAGGAAGCGCACGTTGTGGACATTGGCATCGAGCATCATCTGATAGATGTGGCCGGCTGCAATGGCTTTCTTGTTGATGATAGTGCCGATATCTAAGCTCTCCGCCATATTCACATAATCCTCGTTTTCGACCATGGCAACGGTCTTCCTGACGCCCATTCGTTTGGCGGTAAGGCAGGCAAGAATGTTTGTTTCAGCATTCCCTGTGAGTGCAACAAAGGCTTGTGTGCTTCTGATGCCTTCTTCCTGAAGCAGCGAAACATCGCGCCCGTCGCCGTGAATAATCAGTGCACGGTCGTCATCAAGCAGTTCGTTGAGTCGGTCGCAGCGTTGTTCGTTGGCTTCAATGATTTTCACATTCATGTATTCCGGCATCGTTTTGACAGCTCTTACGGCTGTACGGCCGCCTCCCATGACCATTACATTCTTCACGTCTACATAGTGTTCCTTACCCACAATCTTGCGAATGAAAGGTATATACTGGCGAGTTGTCATGAAATAAGCCATGTCATAGAGTTTCAGTTCATCGTTACCACCCGGTATAATGGTGTCACCGTCGCGCTTGATAGCCACGACATGATAGGGATCATCAGGGCCACTGATGTCCTTGAGCGGTTTGTTGAGTATCTCACAAGTCTCCCGAAGCTTGATGCCCAGCATCACTAAGGCTCCGTCGTGGACATCCCAACGCTGGCGAACCCAGCTCATTTTCAATCCGTTGTTAATGTCTTTAGCTGCTAAAAGCTCGGGATAGATAATGGAACTGATGCCTAATCTTTCAAAAAAGTCATTCAAATCCGGAGCTACATATTCGTAGTTGTCTACCTTTGCCACAGTCTTCTTGGCACCTAAGGCCTTGGCAATCATGCAGCTTGTCATATTCTTGTTTTCGTCCGGGGTGACGGCAATGAAGAGGTCTGCTGACTCTGCACCGGCCTCTTTCAGCGTTGTTATGCTGGCACATGAGGCGTTCATCGTCATCAAATCGAAGTCAGAACCTAATTTCTCAAGCTTCTCCAGACTCTCATCCATGAGGATAATGTCTTGATTGTTGCGTGAGAGAAGCTTGGCAAGATAGGTTCCAATGGCATATGCGCCGGCAATAATGATTTTCATTTCTTGGTCTCCTTGATAGCAGCGATGATGCTGTTTTGGTCTATATGACAGATGTGTTGCAGTTCAGCAACGGTTCCATGTTCGATAAACTCGTCGGGAATGCCCATGCGTTTCACTATGGGTGAATAGCCATGGTCACTCATCCATTCGAGTATGGCAGAACCCATTCCTCCGTTGCGGATACCGTCTTCCACAGTAATAATATGTCTGAAGCGTTGTCCAACTTCATGGAGTAGGGGTTCGTCGAGTGGTTTTAAGAAACGCAGATCATAGTGAGCAACATTCTCTCCTGAAGCCTCAATAGCACTTTTTACATTGTTTCCGATTGGGCCAATGCTGATAATTGCTGTGCCTTCACCGTCACGCAACTTGCGTCCGGTACCCACTTTGACTGCTTCCAAAGGGCATTTCCAATCCTTGAGAACGCCTCTTCCGCGTGGATAGCGAATGACAAAGCTCCCTTGGTTGGGTTGTTGTGCAGTGTACATCAGGCGCCGTAGTTCGTGTTCATCCATTGGGCTGGCAATTGTCAGATTAGGAATGGGGCGTAAGGCAGCCATATCAAAGGCGCCATGATGCGTAGGTCCATCTTCTCCAACGAGTCCTGCGCGGTCGAGACAAAGCACGACAGGCAGGTTCAGTAATGCGACATCGTGAATGATATTGTCATAGGCTCGCTGACTGAAAGCACTGTAAATATTGCAGAAAGGAAGCAGTCCTTCTTTCGCCATTCCACCCGAAAAGGTCACTGCATGGCCTTCGGCTATGCCCACATCAAACATGCGGTTGGGCATTGCTTTCTGCAGAATGTTCATCGAACAACCTGTCGGCATGGCTGGCGTTACACCTATAATGCGGTCGTTTTTCTCGGCTAATTCAAGCAGTGTATGACCGAAAACGTCTTGAAATTTGGGGGGCATATCACTGCAATCCTGCAGGATGCGCTCTCCTGTTTCCGGGTCGAACTTGCCTGGGGCATGCCAAATCGTGGCACTTTTTTCGGCCGGTTTATATCCTTTTCCTTTCGTTGTATGCAGGTGAAGCAGCTTTGGACCTTTCATATCTCTAAGCTGTTGCAATACACGTACTATCTCCTTAACATCGTGTCCGTCAAAAGGGCCGAAGTAACGGATGTTCATTCCCTCGAAGATATTCTGCTGATGACTCAGTGCACTCTTTAAGGCGTTGTTCAAACGGAGTATACCTTTCTTGCGCTCCTCATTCAGATAACCCTTTCGGTGGAGCCATTTGCTGGCCTTGAAGCGTAGTTTATTGTAGGTCTCATTCGTGTCGAGATTTAACAGATACTTCTCCATTCCACCTACAGCACGGTCGATTGACATATCATTGTCATTGAGAATGATGAGCAGATCATTGGGCATACTCGATACATTATTAAGTCCCTCGAAAGCCAACCCGCCACTCATGGCACCGTCTCCGATAACGGCAACGACATGACGTCCGCTGCCATTGGCTGCCACAGACATCCCCAAGGCCGCAGAAATAGAGTTGCTTGCATGACCGCAGGCAAACGTGTCGTATTCGCTTTCCTTAGGAGTCGGGAACGGACAGATACCATTCAGCTTTCTGTTCGTATAGAACAAATCGCGTCTTCCCGTAAGAATCTTATGTCCATAAGCCTGATGTCCAACGTCCCACACAATGCGATCATCGGGTGTGTTATAGACATAGTGCAGGGCAACTGTAATCTCAACAACACCTAAAGAAGATGCAAAGTGCCCGGGATTTACCGAAACTTCATGGATGATATCCTCGCGCAACTCCTTGCAAACCTCGGGTAATTGCTCGATGCTCAACTTTCGGAGGTCTGCAGGATATTTGATTTGACTTAATAATCCAAATTTATTTGCATTCATCAATACAATGAGTATGATTAACTTTGCAAAGTTACGTTAAAATCATGTATAAAGCAAAGAAAAGCAATATTTTCTTTTTCAGAGGCTCATGTAAAGCAAAGTGCATGGCTGTTGCTTAGTAGTCTTTATTTAATTCTACTGACAACATGTCATAAAGTTGCCTCTTCTGCCTTATGAAAGGTTAGGAGAGGCTATCAAATCTTTAAAGTTTTCAATGGTCGTCAGTCGTTCGTGATCGAATGTTTCAGCAAGTTCCATCTTCCAAGCCACGCTGAACGGTACATGCACGGCATATGCACCAATGGCGAGTGCCGGGGCAATATCCGATTTGAAAGAGTTGCCAATCATCAGCAATTCGGACGGACGGATTTCGTTGTTGACGCAGAGATGTCGGTATTCTTCTTCCGTTTTATCCGCCACAACGACTACATCATCAAAGTAATTGGCAAGCCCCGACCGTTTGAGTTTGTTCTCTTGATCCTGCAATTCACCTTTCGTGAACACCACAAGGCGATAGTCTTCACCACCTTTTCGCTCGTTGAGGGCAATCAATGTGTCCTCAACGCCGGGCAAAGGTGTGGTTGGAAAGGAGAGCAAAGCCTTGCCTAATTGCAGGATTTCAGCCACCACTTTGCCGCTTAAACCGCCTCCGGAGACTTTGATTGCGGTTTCAAGAAGTGACAACGTGAAAGCTTTCGTGCCGAAACCTAATGAACTCATGTTGAGTTTCTCGGTTTCAAAAAGCGCATCTGAAATGTGTTTGGCATCGTTGTAATCGGCCAACAGCTGGCAATAGGCCGCTTCTGCGTTGTCAAAATGCGACTGGCAGTCCCACAATGTGTCGTCGGCATCGATGGCGATAACCTTGAATGGTTTGAGATTCATAGGCATCAGTCAACAAGACGGGCATCTAATAAACGGGTTATTTCTTCCTTGTCAAGATGCTGACCAATGAAAACAAGCTTCTGCATACGGTCGCCATAGGTCTCGTTCCAGTCGCGTCGGAGCCCTTCTTCGCGTGCCATGAGCTCTTTAAGTTCCTTTTCCGGCATGGTAGCATACCATTGACCGGCATTGCGAAGTCCCATCTGTCTGCCTGCCTGTTCAAACACATAGCAGGTCTGGGGCTCGTCTTTGAACCAGCATATGCCTTTGCACCGAATGACTGTCTTTGGCCATTGTGTGGCAATAAACTCATCAAATCCTACCAGGTCAAAAGGCTTGCGGCGATAGTAAACAAATGTACCTATGCCGTATTCTTCAACTTCTCCGCCCTCATGATCATGGTGATGATGGTGGTGATGTCCCTCTTTGTACTCATGTTCGTGGTCATGATGCTCTTCATGGTCATGGTCGTGATGATTGTGTTCGTGATCTTCTTCCTCCTCATCCATGTGCTCATCGCCATGATGATGCTCGATTTCATCAATCCAGGCTGCTGATGTTGCCACTTCGTTGAAGTCGAACTTGCGGGTGTTGATAATCTTTTCAAGTGCGACATCACCATAATTACATTCTATAATCTCTGCCTTGGGCTGCAGCGCACGAATGATTTTCTTCGTGCGTTCCAATTCCTGTGGCTCCACTTCCGAAGCCTTGTTCAACAGGATAATATTACAGAATTCAATCTGTTGAATCACTAAGTTCTCAATATCTTCCTCGCCGATGTTCTGCTTGATGAGGTCTGCACCGTTGCCGAACTCATCTTTCATGCGCAGCGCATCAACCACTGTGACGATGCTGTCAAGGCGAACGATGCCGTTTCTGATAAACTGTGGCCCCATGGTTGGTATCGAACAGATGGTCTGTGCGATAGGAGCCGGCTCGCAGATACCGCTGGCTTCGATGACAATATAGTCGAACTTCTTCATGTTGACGATGTCGTTCAACTGCTTCACGAGGTCCATTTTCAACGTACAACAGATGCAACCGTTCTGCAATGCCACAAGACTATCGTCTTTCTGGTCAACGATTCCGCCCTTTTGAATCAGGTCTGCATCGATGTTTACTTCGCCGATATCATTCACGATAACAGCGAATTTAATGCCTCGTTCGTTACTTAATATCTTGTTGACAAGGGTAGTTTTGCCGCTTCCTAAATAGCCCGTAAGCAACAATACGGGTATTTCTTTGTTCTTCATCTCTGTTTCCTTTCTTTAATATATATTAATGTAGAAATCGCATGCAAAGGTATAAAAAATAGTTGATAATGTGTAACTTTGCATCATTATGAATAAAAAAACAATTACTTTCGCCCTTTGTCTGGCTTCAGCAACTACGCTGATAGCACAGAACCAACCCGGAGGTATTTCCTCTGTCATGTTGCAGAAGATTGAAATCTCACAGAAGTCATCCCCTGCCGAACGTGCTTTGGCGAATGCCTTTGCTTCGAACAACATCGATGATTTGGCCCGTAACCATGCTCATCAAGGTGCACTGAACACCTATTTCAGTGATGAAACGCTCAAGCAGAGCATTCAGAACCAGGAGAGTTCGGGCCGTTGCTGGATGTTTTCCGGCTTGAATGTGCTGCGTGGTAATTTTGCCAAGGCCCACAACGACACGCTTGCTGTGGAGTTTTCTCATGCTTATCTCTTCTTCTACGACCAGTTGGAGAAGGCCAATCTCATGCTCCAGGCTGTCATTGACAATGCTAAATTGCCGATGGAAGATGCCCGAGTGCAGTTCTTCTTCAAGAACCCTATCAATGATGGCGGTACATTCTGCGGTGTGGCTGACCTTGCCGAGAAGTATGGTCTGGTGCCCAAGAGCGTGCAACCTGAAACTTATTCAAGCGACAACACAAAGATAATGGCAAAGCTTGTGTCGCGTAAACTGCGCGAGTTTGGCCTTGAACTGCGCAAGTTGGTGGCTGAAAGAAAGAGCAAAACTGCTGTCAACGACCGCAAGACAGAGATGCTTTCAACCATTTATCACTTACTGACACTCACGCTTGGAGAACCGGTAAAGACGTTCACCTATGTCTTTACAGATAAGAACGGCAAGGCGATTGGCGAGTCAAAGCAGTACACACCGCGTTCTTTCTATGACGTTACAGTGGGCCATCCGCTGAATGGTACATTCCTTATGGTAATGAACGACCCGCGACATCCCTATTATAAGACCTATGAAGTGCAGTATGATCGCCACACATACGACGGACATAACTGGACTTATCTCAATCTCCCGATGGACGAAATCGCTCAGTTGGCCATCGCATCCATTAAAGATGGTCACAAAATGTACAGCAGTTACGACGTTGGAAAGCAGCTTGATCGCAAGCGAGGTTACCTTGATCTTGATAACTACGACTATGCTTCGCTCACCGGAACAACTTATAATATGGACAAAGCCGACCGCATCCGTACTTTCGACAGTGGCTCAACGCATGCCATGACGCTTACGGCTGTCGACTTAGACAGGCAAGGTAAGCCCGTGAAATGGAAGGTAGAGAACAGTTGGGGCCCCTCTTATGGGCATCAAGGTTACCTCATCATGACCAATCGTTGGTTCAATGAGTTCATGTTCCGCCTTGTCGTTGACAGGAAATATGCTTCAGAAAAGGTGCTCAAAGCAGCACAGCAGAAGCCCATTATGCTGTTGCAAGACGACCCATTATTCCAAGATGACAAGTAGAAATGCCTTTCCAGCCTCTTTGCTTCAGCCTGAATTTTGAGCTGAAGCAAAGGGACAGGGAATGTTTTCTACATTCATATTCTTCCTTTTCCCTTGTTTTTTGCGGTATTCTTTTAGGGAAAACAAAACTTCATTTTGTTAATTTTTATTGCTTAAAAACATGCCTTGATTTTCTCACCAAATAGAAATTTCGAAGCCATGAATTTCGCTTGAAAGTGGGGTTTGCCCCGATTTAAATCTGTCTTTCATTCACTTTTGCCTGCAATATGCGTCACTTTACCGCGCCAAATGCGTCAAACGGTCTCGCTTTCTGCCTCATTTCAGGCTGTAATCTGCATCAAATTACAAGCTGATTTGACGTGATTTTAACTGTTGTTTTTCCTTATTTTGTTTGATAACTTGCTGCAAATCCCGTAATATTTTGATAGTCAACAGGTTGCTGAATAGGCGATTTTCGGGCGTATTTACAAAAATAAAAAGTCTCGTTCTGAATATTGAAATCTCACAAGGTGTTTTGTAAAATAAAATCAAAGCCGTTTATCCTTGTATCTTCTTCTTTGCCATTGAGAATTCTGTTGCCTGAGATTTCCCTGCTTCTGATGTGTTGTAGAAGGCTGTTCTGTATATTCCCATTATTGAAAATACGAAAACATAGAGGCAAACGGTTTGCAAGAAAGAGAGATGTCCGCTGTCAATGGAGGCATAGGGGAGGCGTGAAATGGCAGTAACGGAAGTGTTCATCCAGCCTGTTATGGTGGTCATAGCATTGAAAATCAGGTTTTGCAAGGCCACGAAAGGTGTGGAGAGAACTGTCAGAAAGGCAAGATAGAGTATGGCGGTCGCTGCCGGAACAACGATGAAATTGGTCAGGAGGAAGTATGTGGAGAAGCGACCGAAATAGTGAAGCAGCAGGGGAAGCGTGAGCAACTGGGCTGAAACCGACACGCAAATCATGCCCCATGCCCATCGGAGCAGGCGAGTTATGGGGTTGAACAACTGAAAAAGCGGTTTATAGGCAATGAGAATACCGGCTACGGCCATAAAGGATAGCTGGAAACCAACGTCCCATAGCGTCATGGGTTGGGCTATGAGAATGATTAATGCGGCTAAGGCGAGCGTGTTGAGACTGATGTTTTCGCGGCCAAGCAGACTGACAAACGCGTAGATGGTGAGCATCACGGCACTGCGAACTACCGAGGGTGGCAGTCCAACTAAGAAGGCAAAGGCCCAAATAGTGAGGATAGATAGTGTCATTGCAAATACATTTCGGCCGAAAACGAGCAGGAAAATGCCAAAGATAATGCCGATATGCAGTCCCGAAAGTGCCAGGATATGACTGCCTCCTGATAGTGCATAGGCTTCTCGTGTGGCTTTACTGACAGCCTCGCGGTGGCCTAAGACCATGGCTTGGAGAATGGCATAGTCTTGATTGTCGGCATGGGATGACGATGCAAAATGTCGTATGATGCGGTCGCGAAGACGGCGAACCTGGAGTGTCGCTCGTTGCCGGCGACCCAATGTCATGGGCACTTCTGCTGTCTGAAACTGCCAGTAAGGAATGAATGTTTCAGCCTGATAGCCATGCTGTCTGAGCCAAAGTGCATAATCAAAATGGGCATTGGGCCAACGGTTTTGTGGTTTTTCAAGAACTGATGAAGCAATGATGCCATTGCAAGTTTGCAGTTGCATCGGTCTGTTGGGGTCATTCAGAACCGTTGCCTTCACGGTAATGGCATTGCGGAGCGGCTGCCCGTTGAGCTTTGTCAGCAACAAGTCACATCGCCAAGTCTTGCCATGCAGGGTCGGAGTGTTGCTGATAATGGCCTCATAGTGGCTTTCTCCGTGAGGCAACTTGCAGTCGGCATGCTGCTCACTGCGGTTTACTAACGTTGCACCTACCGTCAGCGTGATGACGAAAATGCAGCCGTTGCGCCATGCTGCTCGCTTGAAAAGCAGTGCCAAGGCAATGCCCACACAGGCACAGATGAGCCAGAAGCCGATGCCAAGTGTGGGGTAACAGGCATCGCCGACAGCTATTCCGCCTATCAGAACAAGGGCAATACGCAGTAGAGGATAGCGTTGTAGTGGGCCATTTATCCGCATTCCTACTTATAACCGGGGTTCTGTTGAAGATTACCATTCATCTTCAGAATGTTTCTCGGGATAGGGAAGATATTGGTAAATCGGCTATCTTCGCCTTCAATGGGCTGTCGAAGGTCGTAGGCTTTGTGGTAAAGACCGAAACGGATAAGGTCATTACGGCGCCAGCCTTCCCACATCAGTTCGAGCAATCTCTCTTCAAGAATATTGGGAAGTGTGGCAGAACGCGATGTCATTCCTGCCCGTTGGCGCACGAGGTTAAGCTCCTTGTCTCCGTTTTTGCCGTTTCTGATGAGGGCTTCTGCCTTCATCAGCACCACATCGGCATAGCGGAAGAGCACGATGTCATTGTCTTGCAGTCGGCCATCATCATAGGCTGTGCGGTCAATCTCATATTTTGCCATGCGTGCTCCGGCCGTTTTCTCATACTTACTCCCCGTAAGACTGAGTGCCACTTCATTCGGATAATAGACCAACGGCTCGCTGTTTTCCTGATAAACAACCTTTCCATCCACGCGAACGGTATCGCTGAAGAAGTTTATTCTGTAGCGTTTGTCTTCCTGTGATGTGCCATATCCGTAGGCTTTTACTGTTGAAAGCGTGGCACAGCTGCCGTTTTCTGCGTCCATTCCATATGCTCCTCCATGGCTGTAATGACGGCTTCGGAAGAGGTAAAAGAACTTGTTGCTGTAGAGAGTCTTGTCCATTGGGATGGTGAAAACATTCTCGTTGGAGTTTTCATTGTGTACACTGAAGTTGCTTGCATAGTTACTTTCGAGTGTATATCCAGCTTCAGTTATCTTGTCACAGCAGGCAATACATGCCTCCAACGCTTTGAGTTTCTGTCCGTTAATATCGAAAGTCAGCGTGTCATCATGAAGATAAACTTCATGATTGAGCAGGATTTTAGCCACCAGAAAGTAAGCCACGGGTCGCGTGAAACGGCCATAATAGTTGCCTTTGTGATTGCTGTGTGCATTGGGTAGATAGGGAATTGCGGCTAAAAGTTCGTTGATAAGCGTGGTGGTTACTTTCTTTCTGGTTGACTGTTTTACATCTTCCAAGGTCACACCTTCCTGCATGACAAGGGGCACATTGCCCCACATGTCCATGATATAGAAGTAGAACAAGGCACGCAGTCCACGTGCTTCTGCAGTGTATTCCTTATATTGTTCGTCGGTAAGAAGTTGTTTGTGCTGGTCTATTTCGTAAAGTGCGTGGTTGCAAAGTGACACGCTGCCATAGAGATAGTTCCATGTGTTGAGGAGCGGAAGATCGGTAGATGTCCACTCATGATGATAGAGATTCTGCCAGAACCCGCCGTCATACCAGTCGCCACCACGTATGGGAAGCATTGCTTCGTCAGTGGAAAAGGTGTTGTAGTCGTATATACCTCGGTTGGTTCCTTGTAGTCCTTGACTGTCAGAATAACCTCCAATCTGGTGGTAAAGGTTGCCAATGGTGTTGATATATAGGTTGCTGGGCGATGTATAAAGCTTATCTTCTTCAAGCTTGTCTTTTGGAGTTTCATCAAGACAGGCATTGAAAAGCAACGCCATGACTGTTGCCATGAAGATATGAGTGATAGTGAAGAGTCGTTTTCCCATATGAAAAAGAGTTAGAATTGAATACTCATGCCGATAGAATAAGCGCGATAAGGAGGATAGGTTCGCTTGTCGTCAATACCCAAAGTGCCGTTGACGATGTAGCTGTTTATCATGGGTGTCTGTCCGCTGTAGCCTGTAATGGTGGCTATATTGTTGACAGAACACGACAGACGGAGGGCGCTGATATAACGTGACTTGACAGGAATGTTCCAGCCAATCGTAAGATAATCGAAGTTAATATAGTCTCCGCGCTCCAACCAGTAGTCTGTAGCAATCTGGTCTTTGATGTTCATCTGTGGTGCCTTAGCCATTACATTGTAGTCTGGAAAACTTGACATGTTCATGTAAGTGAGGCTGGTTCCATTGTAGATTTTATGCCCAAAGGCACCGTTTATCTGTAGAGATACATCGAAATCTCTGTAGCGAAAGCTGATGTTTGACCCCAAAGTCCATTTTGGAGTGGCTTGTCCGGCGATATAACGGTCGCCTCCATCTTCGAGGTTTACACTCCCGTTATGGTCTAAGTCAGCGATAGTATAGCTGTAGCTTCCATTGTCGTTGAGGTGCAGTCCGGTGCAATGAGGCAGATAGAACACGCCGAGTGGTTGGCCCACAATCTGATAAACGATGTTGTTGTTACCGCCATGAAAGCCTGCACCATTAAGCTGTCCGATGCTTATGATGTCGGCGGCAGTGAGGTTACTCCCTTTGTAATTGCCTGAAAGTGAAATCAGTTTGTTCTTCTGGAAGGCCACATTCATGTTGATGTTCAACTCCATATCTTTCTTTGTTATCGGTATAATTCCGAGTCCAAACTCAAGACCACTGTTGCTCATCTTACCTAAGTTGGCTAAGAACTTATTGAAAGTAAAGGGTGGAACAGGCACGTCATACTGGTACAACATGTCGGTAGTGAGACTGTAATAGTATTCTGCAGTGAGCACAATCCTGCTGTTGAGAAGTGCTATGTCGGTGCCAATGTTGAAGGTACTGCGCGTTTCCCATTTCAAATCGGGGTTCGTATTGCGGAATTGTCCGAATGTAGTTGTAGGCGAACCTTGTACACTAATGACGCCCGTGGGACGCAATAGTGCCATTGAGTTGTAGGAGTCAATGCCGCCTTGATTACCACTTTGCCCATAGCCTGTACGCAGTTTCCATAGGTTGATGACTTTATTGAGGGGCTTGAAGAACGGTTCCTGGCTGATAACCCACGTGCCGGAAACAGATGGAAAGAACCCCCATTTGTTGTTTTTCCCAAAGAGACTGCTGCCATCGGCACGCAGATTCATATCAAGGGTGTAGCGTTTGAGCAGCGTATAACTGACACTTCCCATCACAGAAGCTAAGGAGGGATCGCTGTATTCAGAGCCAGTTCCACCATAAGGGCGCGTGGAACCGGCAGCCAGATTGTTATAGCCGATGTCGTTGGTAGTAAAGCCTTTCACTGTCGTCCAGAAGCCGGTACGCTGGCTTTTCTGATATTCTGTCATGGCTGTTGCATTGACTTCGTGCATATCCCATTGATGATGATAGTCCAACGTGACGTTGCCTAACCATTCTTCGCTTTTGTGTTCACCACGAAAAGCCTGTCCCTGTGCCCACACCCACGTAGGATAATACGAGGCATTTTCAAGCGATGTATAGCTGTAACTGCCGAAAAACCGCAGATTGAGTGAAGGATAAAGCGCGAAATCAAGCCCCAGATGTGTGTTGAAGTTCAGGCTTTGTTCATGCTCTTTCTTATTCAGTTCGGCCAAAGGTGAGGCTATCTGACTGGCTGCCCCATTGCGATCCCAGCCACCATTTGCATTCTTTCTTTCCGGGAAAGTAGGGTTTTGAGTGGCTGCTCCATAGAAAAGTTTCTGCTCATCTGCAATGAATTTGTTCTTCTGTGATGAGCCGAAGACTCCGAAATCAATCTGTAACAGGTCATCGAAAGCCTTTTGTGTGAGGTCGAACTTAGCCACGAAGTTACGGCTTTCGGTGATTTTTACGACCATATCATGCTGCATTAAGCCGACTGAAGCACGGTAGTTGCTGTTGGGAGAACCGCCACTGAAGGCCACATGATGGTTCTGAACGAAGCCTGTTCTCGTAATAGCATCCTGGAAATCAGAGTTATATCCTCCGTCAACATACTTGAGGCCGAGCCGCTTGGCAGTGTTGATGTAGTCGCGTGCAGACAGCATTTGGAGTTTATTGTATTTTCGTTCGAAGCCTATATTGCCGTCATAGCTGATGTGAAACAGGCTTCCATTGCCTTTTTTAGTTGTCACCTGAATGACTCCCGAAGCGCCTCTTGAACCATATTTAGCCGTTTCCGTGGCGTTCTTCAGTATGGCAAAGCGCTCTATGTCGGCAGGATAAACGGTGGAAAGTGTTGCCAAGTCACTGTAGACTCCGTCGATAATAACGAGTGGGTCGTTGCCTCCTGTGAGTGAAGTTGTACCGCGAACGCGTACACTATTAAGCTGGGCCATGCGGTTTTCACCTGAAGAAATGTTCACACCTGCCGCTTGTCCGCTCAACGCATTAAGCGAGTTGGTGACCAATCCTTTGTTCATTTGCCGCTCTGTGATAATGTCAATAGGCCCTTGAGACACGTTGGGTGTGAGCTGTTTGATAGCTATGGAGTCGATACCCTTAGTGATTTTCTGTGCCATTGCAGCAGGCATTGCAAGGAATTGAAATGCGATTAGAATGTTTAGGTGTTTCATGTTAGGGCTATATATTCGTCATGTTTATATTGCAAATATAATAAAAAAAGGAGAAGTTCGACACTTCTCCTTCTATATTTCTTAAAAAAAATGCGGCTGAAATCAATTGTTCTTCTTGTAATACTCTAAGCCCAACTGTACGTTCTTCTTTAATGCTTTCGATGAATATGTAGCTCCACTGACCCCATCGACATCCATCTTGGCTGCCTTCGAAACGCTTTTTCCGTTGTATTCTGTCAGCAAAGTCTTCGCTTTGTCAAAGAACTTAGGCGTTTCATGATTAGGAAGTGCCTCGATTTTCACTACTTTATCCTGTTTGATATATATCTTCACAGGGGTTGTTCCCTTGAAACCTTTGATGCCTTTTCCCAATAGATTGGTGTTGATAATCGTCGTATCATTTTCCTTAGTCATGATGTTATCGGCAGGCATTGCACTCATCATGATTACAACCATCGCACATGCTGTGAGGGTTGTGAGTAGTCCATTCATTCTCTTTTTCATCGTTTTGCTTCTTAAATTATCCGTTAAAACGTGGGCAAAGATAGCGAAATAAAATGAATAGTGCGGGCTATGACAGGTAAAAATTAGGTTTTTTAACCTTGCAGAAGAGCGGAAGCAAATAATATGTTAATTCTGTTCATGATTGTTTACAAATGTTCTCATCATGCTTGTAGATTTGAACTGAAGTCCTTTCTTGGTCTAAATAAATGCTGTTTTTGGGCGTTTTGCAATATATTGATAGTCAGTTAGTTATGAAACTCAAAGTGAATTTCACGATAAAATCATGATAGAAAACGTTGTAACTTGTATCAAGTTACCATGCAATCTGTGTCAAAATACGTGGCAATTTGACTCACTTTAGCGTGTAAAGTGATGCAGATTGCAGGATGAAGTGACTGGAATTGTAAATTGAAAGGGTAAAAATGAGAATACCGAA
>ERZ772967.1476-NODE-1476-length-16102-cov-4.961239_pt1 | contig 16102 bp, 15 predicted proteins | sample MGYA00511677_ERZ772967 | MGnify/ENA primary metagenome ERZ772967 (study PRJEB29015, sample SAMEA2737931) | human oral metagenome | biome: human oral; feature: human-associated habitat; material: dental | place: China | collected 2146 ...
AGTGTTTAAAAGTGAAAAGGTGGAAAAGTGAAAAGGTGAAAGAATGGCTAGCGCCTATTAAAAGGGGAAAAAGTGAAAGGGTGAAGGGGTGAAAAGATGGCTTCGCCTATTAACTTAGATGCTTAGTTGTATTAGGCAACTGGTTATTTTAGGTAATCCATGCTTTCTAGATAAAATAGGCTTTATAAATTAACTAGGTTTTCTTGCTTAACCGTTCATACCCTTACTACTTCCTACTTTACTCCTTATTACCTCCTACTTACCATCCTACTACTTCCCACTTACTCCTTACTACTCCCTCGCTTACTCCTTACTACTCACCCACTTACTCCTTACTACTCCCCTACTTACTCCTTACTTATAAAACGTTTTCTCAAAGGCACTGAACTCGTCTTTGCCCTTAACACAGCGTCGCCACCATGCTTGCAAGAACCCAAAGCCATAGCCCAGCAGCTGAGTAAAGGCTGCCGCCACGCTAAGCAAGGCGATATGCAGGCTGCCAAACATGGTGAGCGCATGCACGAAAAGCGCCAACGAGTAAACCAATAAGGGCGAAACACCGGCAATAACGAGCCATTGGCCCAACGCCACACAACCCAACAGCAACGCGACAACACCTGTCAAAGCCACACCGGCAAGCAAAACCACCCCTAATGTGAACACCATTGGCAACAGATGCACCAGTTTTAGTGATTCGGGATATTTCTTATAGAGGTTAATTCGGGCGATGCCGCTGTTGTAAACCTGACGGAAGAACTTGCGAAAATCAGTACGTCGCTTGTGCCACACCCACGCATCGGGAAACAAACGACAACGAAGTTGCGCCTTAAAGATACGTATCGAGAAGTCGATGTCTTCGCCAAAGCGCATTTTGCTGAAACCTTGCAAGTCGTTATAGACGCTACGACGAACACCCATATTAAACGATCTGGGATAAAACTTGTCAAGCTTCTGCTTCCGGCCGCCACGTATGCCGCCGGTGGTGAAGAATGAAGTCATCGCGTAGTTAATCGCTTTCTGAATAGGGGTGAATGAGCTATGCGCGCGGTCCGGACCGCCGAAAGCATCGCAGGGTGCGGCCTCAAGTTCTGCTTCTACGGCATTCAAATAATCGGGCGGGATGACGACGTCTGAATCTAAGACGATAATATATGTTCCTTGGGCGCGTTCAACGCCATAGTTGCGCGTCTGCCCCGGGCCTGAGTTGTCCTTATAATAATAATGTATGTCCAATTGCGTCCGGAAAGTTTCGACCTCCGCTTCGCACTTTACTTGAGAGCCATCTTCAACTATGATTACTTCGAAATCTTTATATTTCTGCTCACAAAGACTTGCTAGCAACTCGCGTACCTCATCAGGGCGATTAAATACAGGGACAACAAAGGAATACTTCATAGCTGCGAAATTACGCAAAAAAGATACAAACCCAAATATTTCTGCGTAAAATCGGGTAATGTCCTTTCATAAGATAATTTCTGCCGGTATGGTTTATTGATAATTTAGTCCTGATTATTCCATCAAAGAGATTTACGACGCCTTTTTATTGATGTGGCTTTCAACGGTGAAGAGGTCTGTTTGTACTTGCAAAACAATAAACTTGAATTACGGACTCTTCAATTCTTTTTCTTTTCATTAATTTGTTGTTCTAAAGTGAAACATAAATTATTCGGAGATAATCCGTGAAGCAATGTACAAAGGACTGTCGATACACGGCTTACTTTGTTCTGGATTCGTCGAACTCACGTTAAATAATAACGAAATATGATTATGAACTATTACGTCATTACGGAAATCAACTGGGCAAAGCTTCGAGATGAAATCTTGAGCCTTGCGGAATGCTGTCACAAGGCATTCGGAGAGAAGAGTAAGCACACGGACTGGCTGCACAACGGAGATGTGTGCCGGCTGTTGAACATCAGCAAGCGCACCTTGCAGCATTATCGCGATACGGGTGTGGTGCCGTTTACGCAAATTGGGCACAAGTGCTATTACAAGCGCGAGGATGTGGAAAGTTTGCTACTTTCAAAGACGAATAACTCTAAAAACAGACAGATATGATGGAAACAGCAAGAGATTTGAACATGGAGACGGACGAGATGCAGCTGGTCGTCTCGGCATTGAGAGGTGTGGGGAAACGGATCATGGAAGTGGCACAGACACACAAGCCACTCTTTGCTGGCGAACTTTTCCTCACGGGCAAGGAAGTGTGCGAGCGGCTGTATATCAGTCCCCGTACCTTGCAGGACTACCGCGACAGAAAAATCATCCCCTACACGCAATTTGCTGGGAAGATACTCTACAAGGCTTCGGACTTGGAAAGGATGCTGGAGAAGAATTATAAGGGTATTTAGAGAACTATCGAAGGGTACAACGATTTTCCAAGGAGATAAACAACTATTGCATTTGTTATTGGACTTAAAAATATAAAGTTGGAATGACACTATTAAATAGAATACGAACAATTGCTTTATTAATTATAAAATCCTTATATTTGTAGAATAAATGGTTTCTAAAGTAAGTCGTTATGTGTAATTTATTTCCAGACGAGCAAGTGGCAGTTGATTTTTCCGTCAAAATACCCATTTTTATAGGAAAAAATAAAAAGACCTATTATATTGGGAAAGAGAAAGGTATCCTTAAAAAGTATGAGGGTAATGCCTTTTCAGGCTATGAGTTTCATACCATACATGGATTTGTCTATTTTCTGTCGAGAAATAAAGATAAATATCCCACCGAGAGCTATAATGCAGTATTTTATCTTCAATTGGAGAAGGAACAAGAACTAACTTTAGAAGCAATCCAAAGTTGTAAGAAAAAACTGCTTGTCGGGAAACATCCATCTGTTTCAAAAATTGTTTCTTCTTGGTATAATGGATTTCAATACAAACAGGAAAAACAAAACGAATCAGGAACCATTGTACAATATGGACTGCGCCCGCCTCAAATCGGTGCATTACATTCAATTTTAGCACACTGGAGTATTTCAAACAAATCAGCTTTGGTTGTAATGCCGACTGGGACTGGAAAAACAGAAACGATGCTCTGTCTATCAATAGCAAATCAAAATGAAAAAACATTAGTTATCGTCCCGACAGATTCATTACGAACACAAATCTCCAATAAATTTATTGAACTGGGTATTCTTAAAACTGAACCATTTGAAATTGTTGCAAATTCAGTCCTTTATCCAAAGGTTTCTGTACTTAAAACGACCATTGAAACAATAGAGGATGCAAAGAAGATATTAGATGCCAATGTAATTGTTTCCACACCTCAAATTCTGACAAACCTCCTCAAAACAGGGAAAAGTAATATTTTTAATCTGATAGTTCAGCAATGTAATAATTTGATTGTAGATGAGGCACATCATATCGCAGCAAAAACTTGGAAAGAAATAAAGTTAAAATTTGAAGTCGCAGAAAAACCTGTATTGCTATTCACAGCAACCCCATTCAGAAATGATGGTGGTCGTATTGAAGGAGAAATCATATATAACTATCCTCTGTCTTTGGCACAAAGAGACAAGTATTATGAAAAAATCACATTTATCCCTATCGTAGATTTTAATCTCGCAACGGCCGATGAAAAGATTGCAGAAAAGGCTATTGACACACTAAAAAGAGATCTTGAAGCCGGATATGACCATATTTTAATGGCTCGTGTTGATGAGAGAAAAAAAGCAGAAGAAATTTACGAACAGATATATAAAAAACACTCAAAGTATTCTCCAGTCTTAATTCATAGTGGAATATCAAAAGTATCACAGCGAGAAATACTTGAAGGAATTAAAGAAAAACGACACCGAATTATTGTTTGTGTAGATATGCTTGGAGAAGGATTCGACCTTCCCCAATTAAAAATTTGTGCAATGCACGAAATGCACAAAAATATAACAACATCCTTCCAGTTCATTGGGAGGTTTACACGGACAACAGGAAGTAATCTTGGAACAGCGACTGTTATTGCTAATATCGTTGACAATAGATTTAAAGGTGTGTTAAATGAACTATATCGTAAAGATTCGGATTGGGATAAAATCATAAGCCAATCAAATGAAGATATTATCGGGAGCATTGTTAAAGAAGAAAGTTTCTTTAAGAACTTTTCGGACGTACCGATACCACACAAAATACCTCTGCGGAACATTATGCCAGCTATGAGCACTGTGGTATTTAAACTTTATGATAGCAATGTCTTTTGGCGTCCTGAAAAGTATATTGATTATTTCAAAAATAAAAAATATGAAACTGTTGCTGTTGAACATACTAAAAAGAATTTGCAAGTAATCATTGCACGTAACACGGAAAAAGTTGCTTGGGGAAAAATCGACGACCTGATTAATACGGAATACGACTTGTATATTGCATATTTGAACCCAGAGCAGAAACTTTTATATATCAACAGTTCAAATAATGGGTCTACTCATGATAAACTTGCAGAAGCATTAGTTGGTAAAAATATTTCTTTATACAATGAAAGTGATATATACAGGGTCTTGCATAATGTTTTTCAGTTGGAGTTGTTTAATCTTGGATTAAAATCACACTTGGATGGACCTATTAGTTTTACAATGTATGCAGGAAATGGAATTGTCAAAGGATTAAGCGAGATAGACAAAGGAATGCATAGTTCAAATTTATTTGGAACAGGATATGAAGACGGAGAAAAAATAACTATTGGATGTTCTAATAAGGGGCGTGTATGGACAAAGTTGGTTAAATCTATACCGGATTATTGTGAATGGTGTGATAAGATAGGAAGTAAATTGCTAGATGAAAGGATTGATACAAAAAATATTTTTGATTTTATTCAAAAGCCCGAAAGAATATCAACTTTTCCCTCGGGAAAAGTTCCAATATCAATCAAATGGAATGAGAAGTTTTACTATGACCCTCTATCAGCGATTGATGACTCCAACTTGCTAATAGACCATAACATCGAGTTAGTAGCCTATACCTCCAATACTATTGATTTTGATATTATCACGGGAAATAGTATATCTTCATATAAGTTGGAATTAGATGAAGATAAGAATGGTCGAGGATATAAATATAGCCTCATAAAAGGAAATCCAATTATTGTAAGTCAAAGAAAAGAAAGTAAAGACATTATAGATTTATTCTTTGAGTATCCCCCTATCATATGGTTTCAAGACAATTCAAAAATGTACAATGATTTATTTTTCTTGTTCAACTATAAGTCCCCTATTTTCGATACGAAAAAGATATTGGTGTATAATTGGGACGGCGTCGATATTACTAAAGAATCGCAGAAAAAAACGAAACAGGAAGATTCGATACAGTATAGAATACTTGAGCTATTGAAGAAAGAACCGGAGTATGATATTATTTTTGACGATGACGATGCAAATGAGGCAAGCGATATCATCGCAATAAAAGGATATCAGTCAGAACATAACTAACTTATATTTGAATTATATCATTGTAAATTTTCTTCCAACAAGAAACCTGGAGGGCGGTTGAAAGATTTATATGAAGTATGTGGGCAAGCACAAAGAAGCTATCATTGGAGGCATAATGCTATAGAGTTATTAAAGCATATGAACCGTAGAAATAGCACTCGACTTACGCAAAGAGGACCTTCACGTTTTGAAAAAGGTGGTGATAATGAATTACTGATAATCCAAAATATGCTATCATCGAGTTATTGCGATATTGAATTCCATATATATGTAGTTCAACCAGGAATAGAAAAGAATAAATTAGTCAACAGCCCAGGTTCATTGTCACTACTTGGCGCAACGGACTTGTTGTTAAAGAGAACGGGGAATGAATTTTATATAATCACTAACGAATAAATGGAAGTCGATAATATATTGAACAAGATACTGCAAATAGAGCATGGTTTTCAGCATATCATTGATGGAGCCGACGAAATCCTTTCTACATACTCAAAAGAACAGTGCTTTGAATTTGCACTTGAATTGTTAAAGCACGAAGTCTATCAAGCACGAATGTTGGCAACAACGATATTGGGTAGATTGGCAACAGAGGATAATAATGCACTTTGCTTTCTGAAAGAACAAGTAAGCACCGATGAAAATTGGCGAGTGCAGGAAATGCTTGCAAAGGCTTTCGATGAAGTTTGTCGACATAGAGGGTATGAAGTTTCTTTACCTCTCATAGAGGAATGGATAACAGACGATAATCCAAATGTTATCCGTGCTGTGACGGAGGGACTGAGGATTTGGACAAGTCGCCCATACTTTAAAGAAAATCCTTCAGTGGCTATTGCTATAGTTGCTAAGCATAAGGCACATGAAAGCGAATATCTTCGGAAATCCGTAGGAAATGCTTTAAGAGATATAAGCAAGAAGCACGCAAAATTGGTATGGCAGGAAGTGGAGCGATGGGATTTATCCAATCCTCGAATTTCGTTTACTTACAAACTCGCAGCGAAGCTGCTAAAATGAATATTACAATGAGTAAAGCCATTCTTTTTATTTTCTCTGGACTACCAGCAGTTGGCAAATCCACACTTGCAAGATTTTTAGTAAAAGAGTTTGGAGCTGTTTATCTGCGCATTGATACTATAGAACAAGGACTGAAAGATCTATGTCGTATCAATGTTGAGGGAGAAGGCTATCGGTTGGCATATCGTATGGCAGCTGACAATCTGCAATTAGGCAACAATGTAGTGGCTGATTGCTGCAACCCTATTGAACTGACAAGGCGAGAATGGGAAGATGTTGCTGTCAATAACAACTGCCGTTTCGTAAACATTGAGGTTGTTTGTTCGGATAAGACAGAACACAAAAAGCGTGCAGAACAGAGAAATACAGAAGTAGCAAATATGAATCTCCCTGTGTGGGACGATATAGAAAACCGAGAATATCACGAGTGGCACAAAAGCCGCATCATCATTGACACAGCAGGAAAGACCATTAAACAATGCCAAACCGAACTAAAAGAAAAGGTTGCCGATAGTCTTTCGCAAAAAGGAGATGGTCAAGAATATGAAAGCATAGACGATTCGCTGAAAGCAACCATCATAGAAAAGCTCTGTTATACAAAATTTGTGTATGACAGAATAAACCGAAAGCTCGGACTTCATCTATTGCCACAAGAAATAGAAAGTTTTATTTCAGACATTATCATGCATACAGACACGAATCATTTCCTGAAAAAAGGAAAGAACTATTATATAACTAATGATACAGAACATATCCGTATCACCGTTAACTCTTGTACATTCAGAGTTATTTCAACTGATAAAATATAAAAAAAACAATGGCACGAGCAACAACAAAAGTGGATTTAATAACATCTGCTAATGGACAATTTGAGAAGATGTGGAAGCTCATAGACAGTATGAGCGAAGAGCTACAGACAGCAACCTTTGCAGAAAAAATGGCTGCAATGGGCAAAGAAGCACATTGGAGCAGGGACAAAAATCTGCGCGATGTACTTGTTCATCTGTATGAATGGCATCAGTTGTTACTGAATTGGATAAACTCCAATCGTGAGGGAGAATGCAAATCTTTTCTTCCTGAGCCTTATAATTGGAAAACATATCCAGTAATGAACGTGGAGTTTTGGAAGAAACATCAAAACACATCGCTATCAGATGCAAAGGCAATGTTAAAAGAAAGCCATCAACAAGTAATGGAATTGATTGCAACTTTCTCTGACAACGAACTCTTTAACAAGGGCATATTCGATTGGACGGGCACCTCTACGCTTGGTTCTTATAGTGTTTCAGCAACTTCAAGCCATTATGATTGGGCGATAAAGAAAATAAAAGTACATATTAAAACACAATAAACAAACAATAGAAATCTTATAATAAGGCTAATAAAGAAACGTGGAAGATAAGAAAAAAGTATGGAACTACAAACAAAACGCCTGCTATTGAGAGCATGGAAAGAAAGCGATGCTGAAGCATTATACAAGTATGCACGGAATCCGAACGTTGGTCCTATTGCTGGTTGGCCACCGCATACAAGTGTAGAGAACAGTCGTGAAATTATAAAGGCAGTACTCTCTGCTCCTGAAACCTATGCGGTTGTGTTGAAAGAAACTGGCGAAGCTGTCGGCAGCATTGGGATAATGACCGCAAGAAGTGAAATCCACAGTGCAAAAATGGCAGACAATGAGTGTGAAATAGGTTATTGGATTGGTGAGCCCTATTGGGGACAAGGTTTGATTCCTGAAGCTGTAAACGAATTGCTTCGGTATGCTTTTGAGAACTTACGGCAAACTACGGTTTGGTGTGGATACTACGATGGTAACGAGAAATCGAAACGAGCACAAGAAAAATGCGGATTCGTATACCATCACACCGAACATAATAAGCCCGTTCCCCTGCTTAACGATTTCCGCACTGAACACTTTACAAAAATCAGCCAGCAAGAATGGCGAGCTACCTCCCTCGTCGCCATGAAAGAAGTAGATGTTCACAAAAACAACAAAACATGAAAGAAAAGTCTATCATATCTCATCAAGCCGACGGGCAAACATTCTTGGAAGTCCTTTCAGAAAAACAATTCATCGGCAGTGTGCAAGATGCCTTAGACTTGATAGGCGAATTCTTCGGGCAGTATTACGATGGAATAATAATCCACGAGCATAGCATTTCTCCCCGCTTTTTCGAACTAAAAACAAGACTCGCGGGCGACATTCTTCAAAAGTTCTCTAACTATCACCTTCGCCTTGCCATCGTCGGCGATTGGTCGAAATATACCAGCCATAGTCTCGCCGCTTTCATCGTCGAAAGTAACAGAGGACGCATGGTGAATTTCGCCACCTCGACCGAAGAAGCTGTGGCGTTATTATCGAGGTTTAAGTAAACTACTAAAACAGAAATCGATGCTATCAACCTGTTTTAGAACATTACACACACTAACATTAAAGGGAAAACAAACGATGGAAGATTATTATAAAACAAACAAAGAGGCGTGGAATGCAAGAACAAAGATACACCTGCATTCCTCGTTTTACGACTTGGATAAATTCAAGAAAGAGGTAAAGTCTGTTCCCGACTTGGATTTGTCTTTGTTGGGAGACATTCGGGGAAAGTCTATTCTGCATCTTCAATGTCATTTCGGCATGGATACGCTGTCCCTGTCAAAGATGGGAGCCAATGTCGTGGGAGTGGATTTCTCGGAAGAGGCTATACAAACGGCAAAATCTTTGAATGAGGAATTAGGACTGAATGCACAATTCTGCTGCTGCAACATCTACGATGCACCTGCCGTGCTGCAAGGACAACAGTTTGATATTGTATATACATCTTACGGTGTTGTTAATTGGTTGCCCGAATTAACCCAATGGGGACATGTAATTTCACAAATGCTGAAAGACTGTGGAAGGTTCGTTATAGTGGAATTTCACCCCGTATTATGGATGTTCAATGAAGATTTTTCTCAAGTCCGATATGCTTATTCGCGCAAAGAACCTTACGTTGTGGAAGAAGCAACCTACACAGATTCGGAAAATGACAATCGGCAAAAGACCGTTACGTGGAATCACGGGCTGGCTGTAGTGCTGAATGGTTTGCTCTGTAATGGTTTGCAGATAAAGTCTTTCGGAGAATACGATTACTCACCCTTCAATCTGTTCGGGAATATGATTGCCGAAAAGGACGGAACGTTCAAGATCGCAAGAAAGAATGGCGAGATACCGATGCTGTTTTCTGTTGTTGCCGTGAAACCTCCAAGATGAAGGAAAATTTGATAAGAAAGAAACGGCATGACTATTGAGAAAAGGTCGTGAGATATATGAGATATAAAGAACTTGTTCCATTAAGTACAGAGCAAGTTCTTTCTGTTTAATCTGCTTCAAGTGCCGTTGTTTATCGGATAAATTAATTTATTTTTTCTTAAACTACTTTGTTGTATGGAGTTAGATAAACTCGGAATTACCTGTATCTCTTCATAATGTATTTCAGCCTTGGAGTCTCAATTACTTCATTGATTTCAAACCCAAGTTTCTCATAAATCCTCTTTGCTTTTTGGTTGAAATCAAAGACCGTTAGGGAAATACTTTTAATATTATCATCCTCAAGAATGAAATCTACAAATCTTTTTAGGGCCTCAGTCCCAAAGCCCAATCCTGTTTTTCGGGGATCTATTACAAATCTACCTATGTGTATGTTATCCTTGCCAATTCGTACTTCTTGTATCATTCCGATAAATTCCCCTTGGTTGAATATCGAAAACACATTTCCCAAGTCCTTTATTTTATCATAGTCCAGCGGGTAAGAAATTTTGGGACCCATCCATTGCTCCTGAAACTCTTTTCCTTGTTCATTGGACCATTCACATAAAAGCAAGGCATTGTCTTTATTTATTCCCTTTTCAATTCTAATATCCCTCATCTCGTTAAAAGTTTCGGTTATATTGCAAAGATATACAAATTGTTTGAAATATAAAACAAGCATCGCCTTGCTTTTCGATGCAAAAGTTGCAAACTGTAGTTTGTTGTAGTAATAGCGATTTCTCCTTTCTGACTACACAATGCCAATCCTTTTTCTTTCACCGTATTATCCCTCCTTGTAGTAATGTAGTAAGATAATATCGGTGAAAGAAAAAAGTGTATCAATTGATACTGCCACTTCCGTATAGGAATATCTGTTCTACCATAGGTGTGGGGTGTTGTAACTCTTAGCAGATGTGTTTCCTGAACAAGTGGGCTTCCATGCAGTCCAATTGATAAGACAAAGCGATGATGATAGTAAGCGGATAAAGCAAGGCATAACCTCGCAGATGTCCGTTCACGAATACCTCCACCTCCCCTGCGGCCCTTTCTTCGGATTGTAGGGGATATGTTTTCAGAAGCAGTTGCAATCGATAATTGAGTTTTCTCCATGTTACACCGAAGAAATCTACAAGCTCGCTCTCTGTCATCGCTATTTCGCCTTTGCCTTTACGAATGATTTGCATATTGTCGCCCCACTCGAAATAACTGCGGTCTCTTTTAGTTTGATAGTGATAGGCATTCATACGGCTTCCTCCTTTGTTTCCTCTTTTTGATGTTTCCTTATCAGTCTATCCATATCCTCCGAAATCTTATTGTCTGTCACCTGTGCGTAGATTTGAGTACTGGATATAGAGGCGTGCCCCATCATCTTGGCAATACTCTCTATGGGTATTCCTGCACTTAAACTCAGCGTGCCGAACGTGTGCCTTGCCATGTGGTAGGACAACCGCTCTCTGATACCACAAGCCTTACCCACGATGCTCAGCTTTGCACTCATCACGCTACGGCTACAAGCACAGTGAAAGATAAAGTCGTTGCCTTTTCCTTTCACCGTCTGCATTTCTTTCATACTCAGTCGTTCTTTCTTGCATTGATTGATGATGGTCTCTGCTATGGGGTGTAGTGGCACGACAAACTCCACCTTTGTCTTCTGCCGTTCTTTTCGGATATATTTCTGTCCGTCTGCTGCCGTTTGGACATGTCCAAATTGCAAATGTTCCATATCAGCAATAGCCAAACCTGTAAAACAGGCAAAGACAAACAGCCGTCTTGCTTGTTCTGCCTCCTTATCAGGTACTCTCAGAGCCATGAGTTTGGCAACATCGCTCTTTTGCAAAAAGCGTATCTTCTGTTTCGCTTTCTCATACTTGGCATTCTCAAAAGGATTACAGCGAATGAGCCTTTGACTGACCGCACGATACATCAGCCTACTCAGCCAACAAAGATAGCGATTCATGGTTGCAGTTGCCAAGCCTCGTTTTTTCAGATAGAAACGGTATTCTTCAAACAAGTCTTCCGTTATAGTGGCTATGACTATATCCGTCATTCCCTTATCCTTTACAAACTCCGTAAGTAACTTATCTGAATAGAGAAGATTCTGATAGGTTCCCTCAGCTCTCGATTTGCCCACGCACTCTTTGACGGATTGCAATTCTGCCCTGCTCATGGCAAGCAGCGTTGTTGGATGGGTAGCAATACCTTGCAAACGCTTCTTGATAAGTTCCACGCTGACCACTCCGTCCCTTGTCAGTAAGTCCCGATAAATCTTTTCTACAAGTTCTCTGAACTCTGCAAGCTTTTTGTTTATTCTTTTGCCAGTAGTCAATCCTTGTTTGGCATTCCATTCGGAGGGCTTACATTCTTAGCCCGTGGTAATGGCTGCGCTCTGTCCGTCTATGGTGACACGACAAAGAATGCCTGTCTTTCCGTCTGCCTTTGTTTTCTGTTTGTTAATATAGAATAGTATCTTGAATGTACTTCTCATTGTCTTGTTATTTTGCAATTTTAAATGAATAGATAAGAAATCAAATGATTTGATAAGGATTAGATAACCAGCTGCAAATCTTCGGTGAAAGCAAGGAATCGGTCGAACTCCTCAAAGAGTTTCTGCGGTGTTACCTTTGCATAACGTTCGGTCATACTTACGTTCGTATGTCCGAGCATCTTGCTCACCGTTTCAATAGGAACGCCCTACTCTAAGGTGATAAGTGTGGCAAAGGTATGCCTTGCTGTGTGCGAGGTAAAGGGAAAAGAAATACCTGTCCGTAGTCGCAAGGCTTTAAGACAGGACTGATAAGTGGAATATTTGATGAAAGGCAGCAGTGCTTCCCTTTCATCGCTATGCATTTTCTCAATTAACCGAACAGCTTCCGGCAACAACTTGATACGACAAAGCACACCCGTCTTCTGTCGGTTGAACTTCAACCACAAACTACCTGCATCATCACGGACAAGGTGCTTCTTGCTTAGTTCCATCAAATCACAATAGGCTGCACCGGTATAACAGGCGAAGAGAAACACATCACGAGCAGTTTCCATTTCTTTTTCCAATTCATCAAAGCGGAGTGCTTTGAGTTTGTCCAATGCTTCCTTGTCGAGAGCTTTGGGTGCTTTCTTGTCTCCTCGTTCTATATGTACTTTATCAAACAGAAGCGTATCAGCCAGTCCCTCACGATAAGCCAGCCTACAGACGGTCTTCAAATCTGCTGCAACTCTGAAAAATGTGCTTTGCTGATGACCGAGTTCACCGAGACAGAACGTCTGCAATTCGTAGATGAAGTTTTCTGTCAACTGTGAGAAAGCCAAGTCCGAAACATGGTATTTCTTCTGAATGAACTCCTGTAATCGTTTCCGAGTGGAATGATAGGCGGACATAGACTCTTCCTTGATGTCTATACCGATATGGCTTTCTTTCTCCTTGATGAGTATATCCAGCCTTTCGATGAGCCTGCATCGTGCCTGCACACTGCCTTGAAACAGTTCCTTTACATCGGTTGCATCAAATGGCTGGCCTTTGGCAATCAACGATTGATAGGCAGATTGAATGGAAAGCAACAGGTTCTCCAATCTCCCATTAACCTCCACCGCCTCACGGCTCTTGCCGTCTATCCTACTCTCACGGGGATTCCATAAATCGGGGTTGCAGGAGAGTTTACAACTAAACTGAGCAATGGAACGCTCAATGGTAATACGCCCCATAATCGGAGCTCTCCCCGACTTGTCCAGACCGCTCTTTTTAAGGTAGAGCAACACCTTCATTTTCTCTGTTTTCATACGCTTTAATATTTGTGGGCAAAATTACCCGAATTAAAGCGTTCCTCACTTACGCAGAAAACTGCCGACCAAAGCAACAGCCACACGAGCGAAAATAATTCAGTTACCGAATACTGCACCATCATTACCTACATCAAAATAAGGTAACACTCTGGTAACTGAACTTCTGCCTAAATCTGCATGTTTCTGCCCTTTACAAATAGAGCAGTATTACGCTGATTTATGTATTTCCTCCTCATTATCAGTTAGTTTACATCAACTTCGATATTTCTTCATTTTCATTGATTAGTTACCTCGCAACTAAAGTCATTTTACAACGCAAAGTGACTCAAGTTGCCGTGTAATTAGCGTCAAGTTACGCAGTAAAGTGGGTCAAGTTGCAGCGGGATTTAATAGAGATTGTCACATGATTGGGTATATATTGTTCTACGGATAATCTGTTATTATACGATGACAATGGATGTTATGTCGTGCGATGCGTGCCATGCTGGGCTATCCCGACTTTCGTTCCTATAGATGATAATGGAGGTTATGCTGTATGATGAGGCATTTTTTATGTAGTAACTGCGTAGTAGTTATGCTTTTGAAAGCGTGGCAAGATAACAGGTGAGATATGAGCCTGCAACGTAACTGCGTAGCAGTTATGCTTTTGAAAGCCCGTGGTTGGCGAGGAACGAGCCTACCTCGGGGGAGCGATAACATGTGAATTTCAAACCCGGTACGGGTTTTGTTTCTTCCAATTACATGGTAGATAAGAAAAAGCTGAACCCGTTCCGGGTTCATTTCATGCGTCTATTTTTCCCTACGTTGGCTCACTTCGCTCGCCAACGTGGGGCTTTCAAAAGCACAACTCGTACCGAGTTGCAAATATGGGAAACGACAATACATATTATAAATATAAAACTTTTAAGGGTACAACTCGTACCGAGTTGCCTTTTCGTCTCTCGCCTGTTATCTTGTCACATAGTTATTATGATGAAACAATAGGGTGGAGATTACCACACGATATGGTATAAATCGCATGCTTATTTGAGGCATTTTACGGCGTAAAGTGACGCAAGTTGCACGGTGATTTGAATCAAAAAATAGCGTAATCTATGTCAAATTACCATGCAAACAGATTTTGGGTGCACTAATTGGGGATAAATCTTTGCGTTTGAATAGTTTCAATTGCTTATCCCGAACAGAGGGTGTTTATTCATGTATTCACGTAACTACATATGCATGAAATGCCATTTACCATTATCACAGCAGAGTGTTTATCCATGTATTCACGTAGCTACATGCTATAAAGGTTTTTGAATGCTGTCAAAATTAAGCAGAGTTGGTGAAACTACAAGCCAGCACTCCCCTCCTTGGAGGGGCTGAGAGAGGATCCTGTTTCACTTTCGTGCTCTCATCATGCACCAGATGCCAAGAGCCACAAAGGGCACACTGAGCAGCTGTCCCATGTTGAAGAGCATGCCCGACTCAAAGCCCACTTGAATGTCTTTGGTGTATTCAATGAAGAAACGGAATGCGAAAATCAGCGTGATGCAAAGGCCGAAATAGAAACCTTTACCTACAGGATGTTTGCGCTTTCGATAGAAATACCAACCCACAAAGAAGATAACGGCATAGGCAATGGCCTCATACAGTTGGCCGGGATGACGCGGATATTTGTCTACTTTCTCGAAGATGAAAGCCCAAGACACATCAGTCACCTTGCCGATAATCTCGCTGTTCATCAAGTTTCCAAGTCGAATGAAACAGGCGGTGATAGGGGTTGCAATGGCGATATCGTCTAACAACTGCCACAATTTCACCTTATATTTGCGGCTATAGAGCCACAAGGCGAACATCAATCCGAGGGTTCCCCCGTGGCTTGCCAACCCTTCATAGCCCACGAAATGCCACGAACCGTCAGGCATATTCTTGAAAGGGATGAACATTTCAAGGATGTGTGTGCCCGAAGTGAGGAAGTAATCGGGTTGGTAGAAGAGGCAATGACCGAGCCGGGCACCAATCAATATGCCTAAGAAGCAATAGAGAAAGAGCGGATCGAATACGTTTTCCTCCTGCTTCTTCCCGTTTACCATCACTGTCCGTACAGCGATATTCTGATGGTAGAACAACCAACGTACCATGAAATAAGCACCAACAAGTCCAATCAGCCAGCATATTGAATACCAGCGAATGCCCCAATTTCCTATCTGAAAGAGATAGATGTCGGGGTTCCAAATGATGAAGTTCAGCATAAACATAAGAAAAACACTATCCCACCCAACGGCTCTCGCCCCCCAAGACCCACCCCAACTCTCCCGAAGGGAGGGAGCAAAGCTTGCAAGGGCTATTCACGAAAGTTCATCGGAAGTGGAACATAGCATATATAATAATGTGAATTACGGTTTGATAGACATAGCTAATATATTGTTGTCACGAAGCATATGATATATAACAATGTGAGTTGCGGGATAATCTCTTCAAAGCAGTGCCCCGTTTCCCGCAAGTTCAAGCGCGCATTCTTTAGACATGGAGGAGGCTTTGCAAGCGAGTGCTCCCTCCCTTTGGGAGGGTCGGGGTGGGTTTTAGGGATTCTGGGGGCCGGGGGAGGCTACACATTAAACCTG
>ERZ772967.1477-NODE-1477-length-16093-cov-6.327036_pt1 | contig 16093 bp, 28 predicted proteins | sample MGYA00511677_ERZ772967 | MGnify/ENA primary metagenome ERZ772967 (study PRJEB29015, sample SAMEA2737931) | human oral metagenome | biome: human oral; feature: human-associated habitat; material: dental | place: China | collected 2146 ...
CCTGTTTCTGTGCGAGCAGTTCCAGATACACCTCCGCTTCCCGCTTGCTGTCAAACATATGTCCGCACATGACTGTCTTACGGGCATTGTACTTGTTCGGCTTCTTCCGCTGCGTGCGCAGGATACGCATCACGTTTCCGATCGCCTCCCGCGCTGTTGGGTCTTTCTTCTTGCAGGGCGTGTATTCGTCCATGTCGCTGCCTCCTCATCCGCAGAGTTCGTTTTTGAGGTCGTCAATCAGCTCTGCCACTTCCTACTTACCCTTTTTCCACTCTTCGATTCCATGCGTTAATAATATCTTCCCGATTCCCACTCCCACTGGACGCCCCACATCCACTATTTTCTACGGAGCAGAACACTCTCCATGCGCAAATGTGTTTGCCATAGAAAAAACGCACTAATTCGATGGCGTCATTCCCGCAAAACGGGCACGGCTTCAATTCCTCATCCATCTCCCCGCCTCCTCAGAAATACCCGCGATCCTTGTTCTTCTCGTTCACGCGCCTCTGCACCTCGCCGCGCAGATATTCGTCATAGCCGAGCGCATGAAGCCATGAGGTACAGACCGTGATAACGTCCGTGAGTTTTTCGGCGAGAGCCTCTTCATCCGCACGCTCTATACAATCAAAAAACTGATCCATGTATATCACATCTCTAACGACATCATACATGTGCTTGCCCAGTTCCTTTGCCCACGCCTCACCATCCGCAACGTCAAACATGTTGCACGGCTGCGGCTTTGTCATGTCAATCTCTGCCATCTCAGCATGCTCCTTTCATGCGATAATCCTCCGCCCGGATGTTCACGGGCGTTGTCATCTCTGCAAGGCGGCTCATGATGCGCCGACCAAATACCGCCTCAAGCTCCTTGCCGCTGTAGTTCGTCGTGATCACCGTCGGAAGCATATGCTCGTAACAGTGATTGATGAGCACATAGACCAACTCAACCACCCACGGACGCGAGTTCTCCGCACCGAGGTCGTCCAGCACAAGAAGCGGCGCGTTTTTCGCCGTCGTCACAAGCTCATCCGCCTTGCCATCCTTGCGGTCAAAACTTGCCCGCATTTTGCCGAGCAGGTCAGGAACGACCACAAACATCCCCGGAATCCCCGCCTCTGCTGTCTCGCGCAGAATTGCAACAGCCAGGTGTGTTTTCCCCGTTCCGTAACCGCCCATGAGCATAAGCCCTTGCGCCTTTGGGTCAACCTTCACCGCTTCGCAGAATCTCCTGCACGTCGCGACCGCCGATCTTGTCGCAGGTGTCTCACGGAACGTCGCAAAGCTACGCGAGCGGAATCGCTCGCCGACACCGCCCACACCCATGAGTTTGGCAATGCGCTTCTGCTCCTGCTGCGTCTTGTGCTTGGCACAAAACGGAATGCACGAGAGGAACGGATTGTCATAACGGCGATACGTGAAGTCCTGCCCGTTGTACTTGCATTCATGACAGGTATCCACGGTGTAACTGCAACGTGCGCAGAGAGCGTCATGCTCTTGTTTGATACGCTCCGCTTCCACCGCCTGAAGAAGCTCCGCATCCGAACGCACCTGTTCCGGCAAGGCGCAGATCACTTGGAGGATCGCGGCTCTCCGTGGTCGTGCCTCCTGCAATATCGCCCGCTCCCGTTCCCGCATCGCCGTCAAAGTATGCAGCATACGGGGATTTCTCTGCGCCATCTCCTGCCATATCTCCTTTGCGGACACCAGTCCCATAGCCTCCACCGCCTTTCTTTCTCAGTGACTTGAACCCCTCGCGCTTCCACCGCTCGAGAATGACCATCATGTAGCCCATGTTGCGTGCGTTGTAAATCACCGCCTCTTCGACGGCTGCGATCACCCAAGGCGCACTGTAGTCGTCTACAAGGTCAATGAGCTTGTCATTCTCGATTCCCCCGCTGAGAGGATGGATATTGTTTTCGAACGCACGAACCACTTCCGCAAGAGCAGACTCCCCCGTGTTTTCCTCGCGCGCGCACGCACAAGCATCTGCAGCTGCTTGTTTTTTAGTTTTATTGTTTTTATGTTTATATATGCTATCAGTTTTTATATCAGTCTTTATGTCAGTTTTTATATCAGTTTTTGTATCACTGGTTGACATAAAACTTGACGATAAACTTTCTGATACCGGGCACAGATCGATAATTTTGTATTGCGTCGGCTTCCTCCGTTTTCCGGGGATAAAGTCGATGAACCCTTTTTGACGCAATGACGTCCGAATATCACGTAGGGTATTCGGTGAACCGATGCCCGTCTCCACCTGCAGCCTTGCATCCGTCATCTCGAACCATTCCGACCAACGCTCCTGATTATTTCGCCAGAACAGACGAAGATAAACATTCACCTCATTGGAGGATAGCGTCGCCGCACTCCGTACACTGAAAGCATTGAACTGTCTGATATAGTCCATATCCGGCGCTCCTTCATACGCCGTGTCCTTGAAACATGGTCATGTGTGCCCTGCACATTCAAGCCTCCCGCAAGTCCACGTTCTCCGGTCCGTTCACCCCGTACCCTTACCGCTCTCAGTCGGGCTAGTACCTCGCTAAAGCCGGTATACGCCTCGCGCATGACTATTTAGTACCTCACGACACGCCATCTTGTTTCTCTTGCACGGTGTTTTACTTCGTTGTCAGATTGATGGCGATGTCGTCAATCTTCAAATGCTCCGGTGTCGTCAACTGATACCTTGCAAAACCTTTGTCGCCGGGAATAAAATCGATCCACCCCCGCTGCTTCAGACGGTTTCTGACCGAAAGAAGCGTCTCCCTGTCAGGAATCCCCGTCCATGCCAGAAGCATGGTGTCCCCGCACTCAAACCACGGCGCAAAGTGACGTTTCCGTTCAATGCGCAACAGATGCAAATAGAGCAGTTGATCAAATGCGGGCATTTGCATATCTGCAGCCTCTTCAAAAAACAACTGAAACAACACTCCGACACCGGCTTCCATGGATTCCATTTTCATTTGTGCCATATCATTCACCTCGCTCCCTTTATGAAGGGGTGCTTTCTACCCAATCCACAACACCGTCGCGCAACATCTGAATAAGCTCGTCAAATGCCCATATCACCTCGCTATACACATCTTCCCCATAGTCAACATCACACATAACGGCAAGCTTATTCTCCACCTTTCCAAAAGGAGGATTCACGCACAGAACCATTCGTGACACAAGCTCAAAGCAGCAAGTTTCACCCAGATTCTTCCGGTAGACTGCCCAACCGTTAGCATTTTGCTCTCCCGTCTTCTCAAACCCGTATTCCGTCAGCCGCTCCAAATCATTGACCACAAACAAATCTCTCACCTACCTATTCACAATATGAGATATTGCAATGGGGGCATCCTGTGATGAGTTTGGTCGACGCCGTCTCATTTGTGTATCCGGCACGTTCATAAGACTGATAGATGTTCTTGCCGCACCGCCAACACTCCCCATCAGGAGGCGCAAAATGCGGCGCACCCATCTTTTCACAAAAAACCCTCTGTGCTTCGATGCAGCCTATGATTTCCTGACTGCTCTTTTTATGCAAAATTTTTTCCATCGGCTTTTACCTCCTCTGTTCCTCCGCAATCCATATACCTTCGCAATACGCTCATCAATCTTCACGGGCTCAAGGAAATACCGCCGTAAAAAGGCCTCCTGCCCGATGCTGTGAATCTCCGTATGATGCTCCCTGCAAAGAGGCAGCGCACACATCCCGATGTGACATACCTCCTTGCGATTGCGTCCCATACCGACCACGCTGCCGTTACAGTGATGCAGTTCCGCTTTCCTGCCGCATACCGCGCATTTCTTGCTTATAAGACAGGCGTACACATACCGTTCAATATCCTCGCAGTTCTCGATCAGCGGGACACGCGTCGGGATATCGTTCTCGATGATGAACTCTACGAGGAAGTTGATGAACTCCCGTGCCGTGGTCACATCGCAGTTGGAGAGAGAGAACAGCCGCCGTTCCAGGCCCTCCATGCGGGACAGCATGAACTCCATCTTGAGCGTTTTCTTTGCACTCTCAATCGTCCCCGCATTTCGGATGCCGTCGACGTACTCTGCGACCTCACCAATCAGAGCGTACACCTTGCGCCGCTGCTCAGGAGAGATGCGCCGTCCATCGGGCAGAATGATCTCAACATCCTTGTAGTCCCGCAGCATGGCACGGAGAGGGTCGGGCAGGGCTGCGTGTATGACCGCCGTCCCATCCTCCGTAATATCCCGCACCGTGCCTGTCACATGCTCCTGTATCATGCCGCCCCTGCCATGATTTCAGCCGCAAGATTCGCCGTGAGCTTTCGCAGCTGCTCCGCCATGAGATCACGCGAGGAAGCTTTGCCAAACAGCTTCCGACAAATCCCTGCGACTTCTTCCTTTGAGGCATGAATGCGCTCCATTTCAGCGGTGAGTTCCTTCATCGCCGCGTGTACGTCGTTTACCGTAGATGTCTGTGTTTGTTCCGGCGAAGGTGTCTTCTCTTTCACTTGCCCCTCACGCGCCCCAGATTGCCCCGTACGCGCGTATTCATCCGTGTCCGCATCCTTGCCAAAGAGCGCGTTGAGGGCATACTTGCGAGCGTAGGAGGACGTTGCTCCCGTCACCTGCGCCGCATCCATTCCCTTCTTTTCGGTCTGCTCACGCGCGTATGCCGTCACACTCTCCGCTTCCCCTGTTGCGATGTCCACCGCTGTGACCGTCGCTTTGACATAGTAACGGTCGCCGATCAGCTCCACCGTGTCAGAGATACGAAGGTACAGACCGTTTGCCTTGAGAAGCGGCTTTACGGCCTCGAGGATGTCTTCTGCGCTGCGGTAACGGTACTTGCCGAAGGTGTTCTCCTGTCCCTTCGGTGCCTTGAGTTCACTCTGCACTGCCATCAGGGCAGCGTAGATTGCCTTTCCTGCCATCGGTATCACCTCACTTGATCTGGATGCTCTGCCGCTCCACGAGCTGCGCCCCTGCGATGATTGTCCCGTCTTTCAGCGCCGCGAGAATCCCCGCCTTGTCGATCTTGTCCGGCTGCGGAATGCGGAACGCCGGCGGGATTGCCGTCTCGTCCGTGATCTCCGTCGCCTTGGATGTGCGGAAACTGATCTGGTACTCCGTGTCTTTGACAGACTTGCCGCCAAGATATGCTGCGAGATAGCTCATCAGCCCCTCCGCCTTGTTCTTTGCCGCCTTCTCACGGGCGGCGAACACCTCCTTCTGCTCCTTGAGCGCCGCCGCCTCCGCCTTGAGTTCCTTCACCCAGCACGCAATGTTGCGGATTTTCCGCGACTTCTCCATGTTCAGCTCGTCGAGCTTTTCCGCGTCGACGATCTCACCCGTCTCCATATCCACACAAGAGAGGATTGCTGCGTCAATGTCGTAGAGGTTCATGATGCCAACACCGCCTTTCGAAATACATTGAAACTGCGCCGATGGGAGCTTGCATCCTCCACAATGCGCCGCTCATACTTGTTGTAGTGGATTGTCGAGTCAAGCGTGACCAGTTTGTCACCGAAAAGATCATCCTTATCCACATAGGTCAGCTCGATGTATGCAGCCCCTTTGCGCCGCCGCATGACTGCCGCAAGCAGCGTGAGCCGCCCAAACGCTTCCTCAAGCTCCACAAGGGTTTTCATCTCCTCGGGAAGCCGCTTCGGAATCTTCATCTTTACTCCTCCTCCAACTCATACGCCGATGTCGAGAAGTCCTGCTCCTGACAATAGGAGAGCAGTCGGTCGCGCTCCATCTCCTCAACCATATCCCTTGCTTCCTCCTCGGATGGAGCGTCAATCTCAACCGCTCCCTCAAGGACGAAATTCACTTTATAGCGCGTCATGATTTTCCTCCTACTTGTCTTTTTTGAATCGCTCCCACAAAATTTGCAGGATGAGTGCATTCTTTGCGATGCCTTGCGACTTGCTCTCAGCATTGAGCAGTTCGTTCAGCCGTGGGACGATCCGCAGCGTAAACCGAACTTCCTTTTTATCTCGCACCTTGTATCACCTCTTTGGTGCTATTATACTATGTCACCGTTTAGGTGTCAATAGGTGCTATCTTGTTTTTTGTGTTTTTTGGTGCTAAAATGGTGTCAAAAGGAGGTGTCACCATGTCTGATGAAAAAGCACGTTTTACGCTCCGAATCCCGCAAGACCTGTATGCACAGGTGAAGGAATCGGCAGACAACAACAAACGCTCGGTCATCAAAGAAATTGAGTACATCTTGGAGAAGCACTTTGACAGTGCTCAAAATACCCCCAAAGAAACACCGCGATGAGTCCTTGCAAGTCAAGCCCGATCTCATCACCCCTATTTTTCAGTTCCTCATAGAGTTCCCTCGGAAGCCGCAATGTCAGCGGCACTTTCGAGGGTTTTTCGGCTCTATGATAAATGTTGTGGAGACACATTATGTGTCCCGCAGCATTTATTTTTTTGTGCGAAAAGAGGTGAGACCATAATGATAAAGCCTGCTGAGTTTGTCGGCTATGTTGATACGCTCCCTGATGATTGTATTGAGGCTCGATCGGAGGATGAGATACGCTTCCACCTGCCCCGTGTGGATCAGGTGAAATGCCCCTCGTGCGGATCGTGCCATACCGAAGTGCATCAGTATCGCACGCAGACATTGCGCGGGATTCCAAATACCGCGAGGCGGTATGTCTATAATCGCCGGCGTTACCGCTGCCAAGACTGCGGAAGAACCTTTGTAGAGGCAAGTCCGTTTCTTGCTGGAGGGCAGCGCCGGATCGGAAATCGACTGCGGCAGATCCGGGCACAGAAGAAGATTTCACAGGGGCAGGTCATTGAAGCAATCGGCATACCGTTCTATCTGTATCAAAGATACGAGGATGACACGAATGCAGAAGTGCCGCCGACCCTAGTCGCAATGCGGATTGCCAATTATCTCGGCACAGATGTGCTAGAGATTTGGGGAGATCAGCTTGGAGGGGGGACTGTATCATGAGGATTTTCGTACGCGGTGTACTCATCGGACTCGTAGCATCTGCTCCGCATGGGTTTTGCTTAAACATCCACAAATTTTCTCGGTATTTGGTGGCTTCTATCGAGGAGGTCGGAAGCACCCTCCATGAGCTTGAAGCAGAGGGGATATTACAATACGAACAGGATGGGGATCATATCTCTGTTTGGTCTTCCGGTTATACGGAGGAGAATGTAGAGCGCAGAATTGGCTTTCGGCGTGAAACATTCGTTGAGAGGAATGACCTTGCATGAGATACGGGCTTGAGAACCGATTAAAGGAGATTCGGCTCGCGCAAGAAAAGCAGCAGGAAGAAATTGCTGATTTTGCCGGTATATCGCGCAGGACGTATATACGCTATGAGAACGGATCTATTTTGCCCAATCTTGTATCGGCGATCCGCATCGCAGATGCTCTGGGGATCGATAACTTACGAGATATTTGGGCATATAAAAATCCGCATTGACCGACATCAATGCGGATTTAGGAGGGATGATGAATAAACTCTGCGACTGAGATTTTCACCTTCACCACCAGTTTCTTGCATAGCGTAGCAGAATTTTATTAAAACTGCAAGGACATTTTTATTGAATTTTAGGACAAATAAGGAGGCGTGAAATGGATGACCAGCAGTCCCGCTATGCTCTTATGCAAAAAATTGTATCTCTCGAGCAGAAAATCCAATACCTTGAGACCATCATCGAGGTACATCACATATCCAAATTTGAAGAAAATTTGCATCGTCTGAAGCTCAACATACGATCCGGTATCCGGCAGCTGTCTGCGGAGTTTCAAGCGATGGAGCATGATCCGCAAAATGCAGAGCGTGTCAGTGATCTGATTGACTATATGCGACAGGTCATCAGCGAACTTGAACGCTTTACCTATTCGGACGGTGCAGATCAGGAAAGTCATCTATAAATCAGGACAGGGAGGAAAACATGAAAACCATCAGTTTCATCAATCTCAAAGGCGGCGTTGGAAAGACGACGATCTCAACATGGCTGGCGTATCTGCTTGCCGAATCGTGGGACTTGCGTGTCCTGTTTATTGACAACGACAAACAAGGCAATGCCTCGCGTTGGCTTGGGGCAGATGAGCGAAAAGGAACGCTCACGAATATCTTGATGGACGGGGCATCTGCGCGTGATGTTTTGCAGAAATCGCAGTACACCAACATCGACTTCATTGCTGCGGATATGGGGCTTGTCGAGGCGAATTATGCCGTCATCGGCGATCAGGAGACGCGGCAGGACTTGATTCTGAAAAACGCGCTTGCGGAAATCGCCGATGATTATGCTGTCTGTGTGATCGATAATCCGCCGGACATCAACATGAGTGTTTTCAATGCACTTTCCTGTACGGATGATGTGATTATCGTGACGCTTCTTGAATTGGACAGCATCGAGGGCATTCGCAAGATGCGCGATCAGATTACGGATGTGCAGCAGTTCAATCCGGGCTTGTCCATTAAAGGCGTTCTCGTGAATCAGTATATGGCATATCCGGAAGCAATCGAACTCAGCAAAGATTTGGAGCGTGAGGGGTTTCCGCTCTTCCAGTCGCGCGTTTCCTACGCGACACCGATGGCAAAACGGCATATTCTCGCAGCGAGCCGTGCGCGTAAGAGTATCTTTGAGGTCTGTCCTTACTGCCGTGTGGCAAGGGATGTCCTTCGATTTGCGGAGGAACTGCTCCAATGAAAAAACATAAAGGAAGTATGCTTTCCTATCTCAATACGGCAACACAAAACGCAGCAGTTCAGCGTTCCGTCTATCGTGTTGAGAATATCGACGCAGAAAAGATTGTACCAAACGAAAAGAACTTCTATTCGATTGAGGGCATTGAGGAAATGGCAAACTCGCTTGCCGTTTCCGATCACATGGCACCGTTGGAGGTAACTGCGAACGGCGACGGCACATATCGCCTGATCTCGGGTGAGCGTCGTCTCTCTGCAACACTCTGCCGCATCCGGCGCGGTGAAATAGATAAGGCAGAATTGCCGTGTCATGTTTTACCCGCCTTTGAAGCAAAGGGGGCACTCTCTGCCGAACAGGTAGAGATGCTCTCCATCATATTTGCCAACAACTACCGTCAGAAGACGGTGTTGGATCAGCTGAACGAGGTTCAGCAGCTTGAGCCGATTGCACGGGCAATCTATCAGGAGGCAAAAGAAAAGGGCGAACTCGCGGATGCAAACGGAGTGAATATGAAGTTTCGTACGTTCTTCGCCGAGCATATACTCTCTATTTCAAAATCGGCGTTACAGCGTCTACAGACACTCTCGCAGCTTACGGATGAAGCCAAAAATGCGTTTGAGGAGGGGCTGATTGGTAAAAGTGTTGCAGTGGAGATTGCCACTTTAGATCAGGAGTTGCAAAACAGTTTCGTCGCCTCCATTCGTGCAGGACTGCTTTCCGGAACGCTTTCTGATCTGGCAGCACATCTGAAAGCATCGAATCCGGAGCAGGAGGCAGAGACGGAAGAAGATGCAGAAGAGGTCTTTTTTGTTGAAGAAGCAACAGCTTCTGAAATGACACATGAATCCCCCGTAGAGGATGAGACTTTTGCAGATGTGGAGAAAGCTCCCGATCAAGCACAGCAGCAAGAAGGACACACGGCGTATGAGGTCACTTCCCCTGTACTATCCTCCTATACAGAAGATGATATGCACGATGAAATCGCCTCAATCAAAGAGGACGAGAGCATTTCAGATGTTTATGACGAAACACGGGGGAAGCCCCTTGAAACACTTCTTGAAGAGGAGGAAGGGCAGGAGCGATTGATTACAGATGCTCTGTCTTCATCTGAGGAGAGTGATAAATCCTCGCTTGCCGTCGAAGAAAGTATCTGCCCAAGAGAGCCGATTACTGCACGGGCAGCAGTAGATATTCTTCGTGAACTCCTGCAATCCATGAAAGCGAGCGGGCGGACGCAGGAGGCGGCAGCCATTGATTTTGCTCTCGATACAATGAAGTTCCGTTATGTGTGGATCAGCGATCCTGTGGAGGTGTGATGTGATGGAAAAAACAGGACTGACGTATTGGCTTGTTTCAGCAGTCATTGGATGGTTTCTTTCGGAGGCAATAATTGCGATTTCCAATGGATCTCAACGTCGTGCATTAGTGATTTCACTTTCTATATTACTTACTTGTATATTAGCTTCGTTTGCATTTAGGTTGATGCAGTGAGGGCGAGTAAATAATGAAAACAGATAATCGGTTGCCCAACTAATAGGAGGATGCACCATGAATCTTAAAGGGAAAATCGTATTCATCTCTGGCGCGATCACTGGCATTGATGGGTATAGGAAAATTTTTGCTGCGGCAGAACGATGGCTGCTTGAGCAGGATTGCACGGTACTCAATCCTGCTGTGCTGCCGCCGAGCGGTCTGGAATGGGATGCGTACCTTCGTATCACAATGGCGATGGTACGCGAAGCGGATGCCATCTATGTACTCCAAAACTGGGAGCACAGCAAAGGCGTTCGCGAGGAGCTTGCTCTCGCAGCACAGCTTGGCAAGGAAATCATCTACGAACCACGGGAAGCAGTTATTGTATAACTGGTGAATCTGTTTGTTTTTTAGGAGTGGGTGAGTGTGCTCAAAGAAAACACTCTTTACGGCGTGGTAGACAAGGTTAAAGTTGCAATTAAGAGATTGCAGCTATATGTACCTCCCGAGGGGTACTATGTAGCGTTTTCTGGAGGGAAAGATAGCTGCGTCGTATATGACCTCTGTAAGAGAGCAGGGGTCATATATGATGCTCACTATAATGTGACAGGCATAGATCCGCCTGAGTTGGTGAAATTCATTCGCAAACGTTATCCCGAAGCGTGGGCGGGGCGCAACGTCCCCGAAAAGACCATCTGGCAGCTGATCGTCGAAAAGCGGATGCCGCCCACACGACGCGTACGATACTGCTGTCAGGTGCTTAAGGAGCAGGGCGGACAAGGCAGAGTAGTGGTAACTGGCATACGACATGCCGAATCTGCACGACGTGCTAATCGGCAGATGGTGGAGACGTGCAACCAACACCGCAATAAACAATATCTGCATCCGATCATTGACTGGTCGGATGCGGATGTATGGGAATATATACACTCTCGCAATGTGCCGTATTGTAGCCTCTACGATGAGGGGTACAAACGTCTCGGCTGCATTATGTGTCCGTATCAGGGCAAGGAGGGGATGTTACGGGACGCAGAGCGTTGGTCTGCCTATGCGAAAGCATACGAGGCAGCGTTTCAACGTATGCTTGATAAAAGACGTGAAGATGGTTTTCCGACGCAGTGGGAGACAGGCGCAGACGTTATGCGGTGGTGGGTCGGACAGGATCATCGTTTGAAAGAAAATGACAAGCAGATCAGCCTGTTTGGGCTGCGGATGGATGAAAACTATGTGTGAGGGGGATACGATGGAATCCATTGATTTCCGTGTCATCATAGCGATGCTTGGTGTAATGGGATGGGGACTTGTTTTTCACGATAGAGGACAGTCATGAACAGAAAACTTTTCTCTGTGGGAGCAGCGCTGTTCCTGCTTTTCCCGTTCTGCGTTCATGCAGCCGATCTTCCTGTAACATCTGCGTTCGGATGGCGCATACATCCCATTTCCGGGGAGTGGAAATTTCACACGGGCGTTGATCTCGGCTATGCCGAGGGGACGCCTGTTCCTGCACTCTTTGACGGCGTTGTAATCCAGTCTGGGGACTATGGGGATGGATATGGAAATCAAGTGCTGCTCTATCATTCGGCGTATGACGTATATACACGGTATGCCCATATGTCGGCAGTATATACGACGATCAATCAGTACATACCACAGGGCACTGTGATTGGGCTTGTGGGGGCGACCGGTTATGTGACCGGCGCACACCTGCATCTCGAGTATATCGTCCGAGGCGTGGATGGAGGGTATGTATATGCAGACCCCCTTGTTTTGTGGCAGTAGTAGGAAAGGTGGAGAACGATGGCAGCGACCAGTCTTCTGATTTCGGAATCCCCGCTCACCGTTCAGCCGAGTCTTGCAGTTCTGCTCGGTTTGAATGAGGCAATCTTTCTCCAACAGGTACAGTATTGGATTACGCGCGAGACCGGCATCTGCGACCAATACGGACGCCGCTGGATTTACAACACCGTCAAGCAGTGGCGCGATCAGTTTCCCTTTTGGTCGGAGAGTACCATCAAGCGAACGATCTGCTCTCTGGAAAAGCAGGAGGTCTTGCTTTCGACGACCATCGGAGACGCATTTAACAAAACCAAAGCCTACACAATCAACTATGACCGCATCGAGGCAATGAATCAAAACATCGTACACGAGCAAGCGCGCGCGAGCATGGACTGCCTTGAGCGGCGTATTTCTATGCCTCCACCAATGCAGGAGAGCCGGGAGCATACCGAAGATCGACCTGCTTTTGAGGTTGCGGAAGCTGGATATACTCCGGCTATTCCCGTGGAAGATGAGGAAGAAAGTCAAAACATCAAAGCAGGTGAACCACTCGAAGAGGTCAAAATGACCCAACATAAAGGTCAAAATGACCTGCTCGAAGAGGTCAATCTGACCCCCTCGAAGCGACCATCCGAAACTCCAGTAACGGCGCGGGTTTGCGTGCCCTCCTCGCGCGCGCGCGAAACAGAGACTACAACAACAGAGAACACGCATAGAATTCATGAAACAACAACAGGCGATGTCCGCAGCCTCTGTGCTGCGCTCGGCGTATCCGGCGCCTCACTGGAACGCTTTATCCGTAGCTATGGCGAGGCGGCAGTGGGCGAAAAAGCCCGCCTCCTAGAGATCGCCATGCAGACAAAGAGTATTCGCAATCCGACGGGATGGCTTCATGCTGCGCTCAGAGACGGCTATACGTTTACTCCCGTTCGTCCCGTAGCGCAGGAGAATGCGAAACCGCAGAAACCTCCTCCGCATCCCTACGTTCCGCCGGCTGCCCCTGCTGTGGAGAAGGAGCAGGATGCTCCTGTTACCGGCAATCTGCAAGAGGCTCTTAGCCGGATGGAGGACTCTTCGGTCTTTGCGAAGGAGTTCCTGCTGCGCCAACGCGGGAACGCAGAAGGACGGGCAAGTCCCTGATGAGGAGGGTGTGACGCATGAAAAAGCCGAATGTCGGAAAATTCCTTGCTGCACAGGCAATCCGAAATGCCTTTGCAGAAAATGCCCTGCCCGTATGCCTCGAGGAACTCGAGGCGCTTTGTGCAAGCGAAACACGTCCGCGTCTGCTTGCAGCGTATCTGCGCTGGCAGCGGGCGCTCATCGACCGCATATTGGTTCATGCGCTGCTCGATGATCTGCCCGCAATCGAACGCGACTTTGTGCATTATCGCTATCGGCTCGGTCGCAGTATGCAATGGCTCAACATGAATCTTCCCGTGTCAGAGCGGAATCTATATTTCATGAATGATCGTATTTTGCTGCGGCTCGAGACCCTGCTCTTTTACGAGGCGACACCTGCGGATGCATTCTCTCCGAAGGTGATTCTGAACCTCCTGCGTGTCATTGACGCGCGTCTAGCCGTATTTTCTTTGCGCGTCGATCTTCCTGCCGATCTGGGCTGGCTGGAACGGCTGACGCTTGCTCGGCACAGATGCCGCGCCCTGTTGACTCTCATGGAGACCTATCTTGTGCCGGATGATGCGACGCCCGCACATCGCATCATTCGCCAAAAACTCCACACGCCTCACGCCACAGCGGATGAACTTCTCGCCTTGCTCGGCACACAGTCTTCCGAGCGGGAAAAGAGCTTTGTGCAAACGGTGCTGCGGGATTATTTGAGTCGTGCGGAAGAATGTCTTGCCATGGAAAAATTGCCTGTCTCCGAAAAGTTTGCAGTTTTTTAATTCTGCAATGTGGTTCAATAGGGGGAGGAGAATTCAGAGATAGGAGCATGATATGGGGGAGAGAAAAAGATTACCAAGTCCACGGGAACGCCCTTTCTTTTGGTTTTTCGGGCTGTTGGCAATCGTTATGCTGGCAGCGACTGCGTTCGGGTGGAAGTTTCCGGAGCAGCACATCATATTTTTCAACCAAACGGCAAGCGTTCCCCTCGGCTTTTACGTTCGCGTGCCGGAGCGTGAACTTGCACGCGGCGACTATGTTGTCTATGACATGACAGAGATCACGCGACGCTATGCGGTTGCGCGCGGCTATGTGACGAAGCCGAACGATCCTTTTCTGAAGCGTGTTGGCGGACTTGCCGGAGACACCTATGAGATTGATCCGGATACGCGCAGATTCTCCATCGAGGGCGTATATATCGGCGAGGTGTTTGCGCGTGATCGGATGGATCGTCCGCTGCCGCAGCAGAAAGGCACATACATCGTACCGGAGGATTTCTTTCTGCCCATTGGAGAAACCTCGCGCAGCTTTGACGGGCGCTATACCGGTGTGGTACCGACCGGCAGCATCGTCGCGCTTGTGGTTCCTTTGCTGACATGGTGGTGAAATAAAGCACGGTCGTTTTTTGAATGATAAGGGGGTATTGTGTGTTTACGTTTTTTAAGCAGCCGGAAAAATACTCAGAGACAAGCAGCATGAAAAGTCCTGCAACACCGGCAGAGCGTGCCCGCGCGGAATATGACCGACGGGTTGGCAGTGTTGTCGTGCAAAATTACAATTGGAGGCGGATTGCGCTCGGCCTCCTTCTCGTCTGCATTGTACTTTCTGTCGGCCTTACCGTGCAGTCCCTCACCTCGCGGATTGTACCCTACGTCGTGACCGTGGATAAATCCACAGGGGAAGTACAGCAGGCGGGGGCTGTGATCGCACAGAACTACACACCGCAGGAGGCGGAGATTCGCTATTTCCTTGCGCAGTTCATCCAAAATGCACGGAACATCCAGTTAGATCCTGTGCAGCAGGAACGTTTGCAGAATCAGGCAATCGCCTATCTGACACAATCGGCAGCGCAGAAGTACCGCACGATCCAGCACAACGAGCATTTTCAGGAGCGCTATGCAAAAGTCACGGCGCAGACGAAAATCACGAGCATCGAGAAGATCCCGGATACAGACTCCTATCATGCGGCTTGGGTAGAGGAAGAATTCGACATTGCAACAGGAGCGCAGCGGCTGCACAGCTATCAGGGCGTATTTACCGTCACCATGATAGAGCAGAAAGACGAGGCGCGGCTTCTCGTGAACCCGCTTGGACTCTACATTTCCGATCTCAATTTTTCTGAGGAAATCAACAAGAAAAGCCCGACTGCCGGAGGAAAGTGAATAAAAAACCTCCTTATTCAGATGTTCAATTTGAACATCTGAATCAACCGATTAAAAAATTCATTTATGGAGGAATCAACCGATGAATTTGCTTCAGAAGAAATTAGCACACCTTGCTCTGATCGGTCTTTTGACGTTCAGTTTTACGGGCAATGTCTTTGCAAGTGAACCAACAAAGACACAAGTCAAGGAAGAAACCAATGTAAAAAAACTCTCACAGGAAGTTGCAGACTTGCGTGACAGCCTCGATGAGATAACAGAATCTCAAAGCTCCATCCTGCGCATTCTGGATGCACTTGCAGAGCAGCTGGAAACGATGCAGCAGGATCAAGAGTTTCAGCGTACGGCGCTTCCTGCGCCGACAGACCGTGCGCTCATCAATCCTGACCGCTCCTACCGTTCGATCCGCACAACACAGGATGCCATCAATGCGCAGGGCGATTCGACGATGGTATTTACCTATGCGCCGGAACAGCTCTACAAGATCTATTGCCGCAGGGGCTACATCACCGACCTTGCATTTAAAAAAGGAGAGAGCATCCGTTTCGTCGGCGGCGGCGATACGGCTGCATGGCAGCTGGATCAATCCGTGGTGGATGGTGTGCCGCATCTATACATCAAGCCTGTTGTAGAGACATCCACGACCAACCTGATTATCACCACGGAAAAGCGCAGTTACCAGCTGATCCTTAATACAAGTGACTGGTATAATCCCATGGTCTACTGGACATATGGGGCAGAAGACCATGCGGATATGATACGCCGTAAAGCGCAGGAACAGTCCACGCAGACAGGCAGCGTCAATGTTACCGGCGTGGAACAGCTGGACTTTTCCTTTCAGGTTCGAGCAAAAGGGGAAGCGAAGGAATATCTGCCGGAGATGGTATTTTCAGACGGCGTGCGCA
>ERZ772967.1478-NODE-1478-length-16091-cov-3.219444_pt1 | contig 16091 bp, 17 predicted proteins | sample MGYA00511677_ERZ772967 | MGnify/ENA primary metagenome ERZ772967 (study PRJEB29015, sample SAMEA2737931) | human oral metagenome | biome: human oral; feature: human-associated habitat; material: dental | place: China | collected 2146 ...
TTTTGAAGATTAATCAGCGCTTCCTTAAGCAATTTACAGCCGCAGGGCCCGAAGTGCCGCCTTGAAGCGACTTGAAGCGAAAGGAGCTCGCGAAATCGGCCCCCACCGCCTCCGTCCTCAAGCGCGGCCCGTCCTCCCCTCGACGCTCCTTTCTGAACGACGAAACCCCGCCTCGCGGCGGGGGTTGTCATAGACCGGACGTTTTGCCGGATATTTCGTCATGGTGGGCCCACCTGGGCTCGAACCAGGAACCTTCCGGTTATGAGCCGGTGGCTCTAACCACTTGAGCTATAGGCCCGTATCTTGAAATTATAACCGTTATTCAACCCGAATGCAACCGACGGGGCAGCTGGATTCAGCCTCCCTTGCAGATTCATCCTCCGTCTCCGCCTTGACGACCTTTGCCGTCCCCTTCCCCTCGTCCAGGGCGAAATTTTCGGGGCTGATCTGTACGCAGAGCCCACAGCCTATGCACGCTGTCTGATCCAGGGAGATCTTCATTGTCCTGTCTCTCGCCTCCGTCCAAAGAGCACGCACGCCTTCCATACTCTTTACAGCCCATTTTAATATGAGCGCGCCCCTCCGTCAAACTGCGTGGAGCACACCACAGTGCACGGCCTCCCGCGCTGCGCGGGAGACGGGCGTTTTTGGGTTTTGTACAAGGGGGAAAACTTTCGCCTCTACGAAAAAACCGCCTCCCCAAATCCATTTTTTTCTGCAATAATGAGCTTCACTGAAATGAAACGGCATAGAGGGGCGGTTTTGAAATGTCCACCGATCGAAAAAGGAAACGAGGGCTCTCCCGCGCAGGGGCGCTGTACGCCGCAGCCACGCTGCTGGTACTCCTGACCTGCTGCGTCAGGGAGGCCTGCGCGGCCAGGTGGGAGAGCCTGACCCTCTCCGACGACGTCGCAGGAGGCCTCGAGAGCCTCGACAAGTTCTGCCTCCTCCACGACCTCTCCTCGACCGACGTCCTGTGGGCGAACAACTGCACGGTGAGCGACCTCGCTCCGGGGAAGGTGCTCTACCTTCCCAAATCCAGAGCGGACGTGTTGTCCCTGTGGCAGCACCAGGGCGCCTGGCAGCCGAAAGCGCTGGTCAAGACGACGTCTGCCGCAGTCGCGGAGCGGGCGCGGGGGGCCAGCGGCGTCCCTCCCGTCTCGGCCTCGCTCAGGCCCACGCCGCCCGCCCCCCAGGCAACGGGCACAAAGCCCGCTCCACCCCCCGAAGGCGGTAAAACGTCTCCAGTCACCCCGCAGGGCGCCCCCAACAAGGCCCCCGCACCGCCAAGCCTCAAGGACGCCGTCGCAGGGCGCCCGGCACAGGACGGCAAGCGCGAGACTCCGGCGACGGGCAAGGCGACGAAGGACAAAAACGCCGACGGCAAAGACGCCAAGGACGGAAGCGGGAAAAAGCAGGCGAAGACTGCCCCGCTCCTCCTCCTCTCGCCGGACGGCGACTCGGGCACCGGCCCCATGAGGCTTGTGATCTCAGGCGATTCGGTCGCCATCGTGCGCCTGCCCAGGAGTGCAGCGCCCAGGACGCCATCCATGGCGGACCTGAACCGCTCGTTCCTGTTCCCCACGTTTCCGGAGACGCCCCCCTCCGAGGACGCCCATCCCTCCGTCGGCCTCCGAGGCAAAAAGATGCTTTGGCCTGTCAACGGCGCGGTCAGCTCCGGGTTCGGGAAGCGCGGCTCAAGGAAGCACGATGGAATCGACATCCCCATGCCGGCCGGCACCGTCATCCGCGTGGCGAAGGACGGCGTCGTCGCCCGGACGGGAACCAACAAAACGCCGTGCTACAGCGGGTACGGAAACTTCGTCCTCGTCAACCACGGCAACGGGCTTCAGACGCTCTACGCGCACTGCCAGAAGGTCACCGTAAAGGTCGGCCAGAAACTGCAAGAGGGTCAGGTCATCGCCAACGTCGGACGCACGGGGCGCGCCACGACGAACCACCTCCACTTCGAGGTCCGCATCAACGGCAAGCCCGTGAACCCCATCCCCTACCTTCGCTGACGCACTGTGCAGAGCGCAGCCTGAAAAGGGAATCCCGCCCGCAAGCTCCCTCCCCACATTCTCCTCCCGCTGTTTCGCGGCGAAGCCCGATCACTTCTCCCCTTCGTCCGCCTTCCCTGCGGGCGCGGCGCCCGATTGCGGGGGCGTCGCGTCTGCGCCCTCCGCCCCATTCGGCGCACCGACCGACAGGCGCGTCACCAGGATCTGTCCGATTCGGTAGCTCTCCAGGTCCATGACCTCAAACTTATGCCCCCCGTAGGTGACGAAGTCCATGCGGTGTGGGATGCGCCGAAGCATGTACGTCATAAAGCCGCCGATCGTCTCGTAGTTCTCCTCATCGGGAAAGGCGTCGAGCCTCAGGACGTGTTTGACGTCCTCGATGGGGGTGGCCCCTTCCAGCAGCCACGACGTATCGTCCCGCTTCGTGATCTGCTCCTCCTCTCCGACAAGCCGCCCCATCAGCATCAGCATGATGTCCTGCAGCGTGATGATCCCCACGACGAGCGCGTACTCGTTCAGCACGACGGCCAGGGTCTCCCCCCTTCCCTTGAAGTGGTCCATCGCCTCCGCCAGCGTCAGCGTGTCGGGAAGGATGAGCGGCGGACGAATCTCAAGCCCGTCATCAAGGGCCAGACGCTGTCCCTTGATGACGCGCTCCAGGAGCTCCTTTGAGTCCACGTAGCCGATGATGTGATCGATGTCCTTATCGCACACCAGGTAGGTGGAGTGGGCCTCCTGGGCAATCTTGTCCTTGATGCTGATCTCGTCCTCGTGCAGGTCGAAGTAGACGATGCTCTCCCTTGCGGTCATGGCGGACGGAACCGTGCGCACGTCCAGTTCAAAGACGTTGCCGATCAGGTCCTTTTCCTGCTTGCGGAGCACCCCGGCCACCGTTCCCGCCTCCACCATGGCGTAGAGGTCGTCGGAGGTGATGTCGTCCTTCCTCTTCTCCGGGAAGCCCATCAAGCTGTAGATGGCGCTACTCACGGCGTTGAGCATACGGGCGATCGGGCCGCAGAAGAAGATGAGACGCCTCATGCCGTCGATCGTCCTGACCGAGGTCCCCTCCGGAATGGCCATGGCGATGCGCTTCGGGATCTGGTCCGCGAACACGACGAAGAAGATCGTGACCCCAAAGAAGGGGAGCGCTGAGGCGATCTGGGCACGAACGGGACCGGGGATGGCTTCGGGAAGGCGCTCCAGGATCAGGGGCGCAAAGGATGCGTCCCCCACGATGCCCGCCAGGATCGCCACGAAGTTCAGCCCGATCTGCACCGTCGTGAAAAAGAGCCCCGGCTGGTCCTGAAACGACAGGACCCTTGCGGCCTGGAGGCTGCCCTTCTCCGCAAGCGGCCGCAGCTTAACCCGGCTCGAAGCCGCCAGCGATATCTCCGACAGGGAAAGAAAAGCGCTCGCCGCAGCCAGGAGCATCACGGCAATCAATCCAAACAACATCTTTATGCCTCCTCATTGTACGTCAAGACCACGGGCGGCTCTGGCTGTGCATTGCGATGAAGTGGTCGATCAGCCGTCTGGAGATGCTGGCGGAGTTGGGAATGCCCTTCGGGATGTCCTGCGGCGCAAACCAGCCGGCCTCCCCGATCTCCACCCCGTCGGGACGCAGCTCCCCTCCCTTCCAGCGGGCCGTGAACCCCAGCATCAGCGAACACGGAAAGGGCCAGGACTGGCTGCCGAAGTAGCGGATGTCCTGCACCTCGATGGACCCCTCCTCCATCACCTCGCGGGACACCGTCTCTTCCAGCGTCTCGCCGGGTTCCACAAAGCCGGCAAGGACGCTGAAGCGCCCCGCAGGCATGTTCAGGTTGTGAGCCAGAAGGAGCTTTCCCTCCCGCTCGATGGCCGTGATGATCGCCGGGGAGAGCGGCGCGTAAAACGTGCGCCCGCACTCGGCGCAGCGCCGTCCCCTGTCCTCCTGACGGGGCACGAGGGGCGCGCCGCAGAAGGAACAGAGGCGGACGTTCCGCCACCAGCTCATGTACTGCCACGCGGCCCCCGCCCGCGCGAAGGGGCCGTCGCCGAACTTTCCCCAGACCTGGCGCAGCCCCAGCCACTCCGACCCCACCGGAGGCTGAAACGCCTCGTCCACCTCGCACCAGGGTGTCAGCTCCTGCCACGGACGGGGAAAGTCCAGCGAGCAGCGAAGCGCAGACGGCGGGCGCTCCCCCGGATCGGCCAGGCCGTCCCGCGCCGCCAACACCTCGTCGCCTCGAAAGATCAGCACAGCTACTGTCCTTTTACGACGCGGACGTCCCCGACGCGCCGGGTGTACCCCTTCGAGTCGAAGTACTCCAGCACGGGAAGGATAAACTTGCGGGAGCTCTGCGTCCTGTCCCTCACGGCAGCCAGGGTCACGTTTCCGCCGATCTCCCGCAGGATGCCCAGCATGGCCCGCTCCAGCTCCGCCGTCAAGACGTAGCCCCCCGGCAGGAGGGCCAGCTCACGCGAGTTCCTGAGGCTTTGGATGAGCGCGCCGAACACAGGCTGCGAGAGCTTCATCTCGTCCCGCAGCTCGTCCAGCGTGAGGAGCTGCCACCCCTGTCGGCGGCAGATATCCGCCAGCCTCTGGCTGTTCTTCAGAAACTCCCCCTCGCTCCTCGGGGCGAAGTCCGGCGTGCGGACCTTATTTTCGTCCAGCGTCAGGGCGCCGTCCTCGATCATCAGGGCGATCAGGGAGCGGAGCGCACGGGCGTCCGGAAGGGGAACCTGCCGCAGCGCCTCGTCCAGGGGAAGGCCCGCCTCGGCGGGGAAAGACTTCTGGTAGGCCAGGACGGCGTCCTTCAGGTCCGTCTTCAGCTCCGCGCAGCGGGCAAGCGAGAGGTAGAGCGGCTTATCCCCCTTCAGCTCCACGATCCTGCCGGAGGCGGCGAGGTTTTTCGCGATGTCGGCGCAGTTGGCGAGGGTCTCCTGCATCGCCACCGCCGCGCTCTGGGCGTCCATCGCCTTGGCGTCGTCGATGAGCCGCTCCAGGCGAACCGAGGGCGTTCCGGCGGACAGGAGTGCCCTCATCCGGGCGAGTACCCGCGCCCTCGCCTCGGCCCCTCTGGGCTTTCGGGAGTAGGGAAAGACCACGCCCCCCCCGCCAATCGTGATCAGCGGGCTGTAAAAGCGGATGATGAACCGCTGGTTCAGGGTGCAGACCACCGGCTCTTCAAGGACGAGTTGGGCGGGCTCCTCGGTCCCCGGCCGTATCTGCTTCGACTGCAAAAGCGCCACCCGCGCCAGGACCTCGGACGTCCCAATGCAGAGGTGAACGCGCTGCCAGTGCCGCAGCGGCTCGCGGACGGAGGGCAGGAGACGGATCGTGGCGTCGAAGCAGGCCGTCGGAGCGTAGATCCCCCTCTGGCAGACGACGTCGCCGCGCTCGATCTGATCCACGGCGACGTTCGTCAGGTTGGCCGCCACGCGCTGCCCCGCGCAGGCCTCGTCAACCGGATGGCCGTGGACCTGAAGGCTGCGGATCTTTCCCTGCCTCCCGGTGGGGAGCACCTCCACCTCCGTGCCGGGGCGCGCCATCCCCCGGTAGGCGGTCCCCGTGATCACCGTGCCGAAGCCGGAGATGGGGAAGGCCCGGTCGATGGGCAGGAACAGGGCACCGCTGCGGGGACGCGGCCTCACTCGATCCACCAAAGCCGCGATCTCCCGCCTCAAGGCGTCCAAATTGGCGCCGGACAGGGCCGAAACGGGGACGATGGGTTTTCCGTCCAGGAACGTGCCGCGCACGAACTCCTCCACGTCCTCCCGAACCAGCTCCACCATTCCCTCCTCCACCCGGTCGGCCTTCGTGATGGCGACAAGGCCGTCGTGCACTCCGAGGAGCTCCATGATGGCCAGGTGCTCCCTGGTCTGGGGCATGACCCCCTCGTCCGCAGCCACCACGAGGAGCGCCGCGTCGATGCCGGAGGCCCCGGCCACCATCTGCCGGATGAAACGCTCGTGCCCCGGCACGTCGATGACGCTCACGACGCGCCCATCCTGGAGGTGCAGCGGGGCAAAGCCCAGTTCTATCGTGATCCCGCGCTTTTTCTCCTCGAGCAGACGATCGCAGTCCACCCCGGTGAGAGCGGAGATCAGGGTCGTCTTTCCATGGTCGATGTGTCCCGCCGTCCCGATGACGAGACAGATTTCCTTCTCCTCATTCACAGGCACATTCCCCCTTCCCCGCGAGTGGGCCGGCCTCCGGCTGGAGGGCTGCAAGGGCGTTCACCACGACCTCCTCGTCCCCCGGTTGGAGGGTCCTGACGTGCAGCACCAGCGCGTCGTCCCGTGCGCCGGCGACGACGGGACGCTCTCCCTCCCTCAATAGGGCCTGAAGGCGCCCCGCGCCCCCCGCCGGATGTCCGCTGACGGCGACCCCCCAGCCCGCGAGAGGCTTTTCGGGGTAGGACCCTCCGCCCACGGCGTCCTCCACGGAGACCACCTCCACCTGCGCGGCAACCCGCCCCCTCAGGGCAGCGGCCAGGCCCTCGGCGCACTCCCTGAGGACTTCCGCGGGAATCCGGATCATGGCCGGCGTCGGGATGTCGTCCAGCGCCCCGCGCCTGTAGAGGCGCAGGGTTGCCTCGAAGGCGGACAGGGTGATCTTGTCCACGCGCAGCGTCCTGAGGATGGGGTGCTTCCTCAGCCCGTTCACGACGGCACGACGTCCGGCGATGACGCCGATCTGGGGACCGCCCAACATCTTGTCCCCGGAGAAGGTGATGAGGTCCACGCCCTGCTGCAGGGAGGTCCGAACGTCCATCTCCCCCCGCAGGCCCAGCAGCTCGCCGTCAACGAGGAGGCCGCTTCCGGCGTCCTCCATGAAGACCACCCCGCGCTCATGGGCCAGCGCGGCCAGGTCCTTCCGCTCCGGGGCCGCGGTGAAGCCCTCGATGCGGAAGTTGGAGGGGTGAACCTTCAGGAGCATCGCCGTGTTCTCCCCCAGGCCGGCTCTGTAGTCCTCGATGTGCGTTCGGTTCGTCGTGCCCACCTCCACCAGCTTCGCGCCGGAGAACTCCATGATGTCCGGCACGCGGAAGGAGCCGCCGATCTCCACCAGCTCGCCCCGCGAGACGACGACCTCCCTGCCCCGGGCCAGGGCGATGAGGCAGAGGAGGACGGCCCCGGCGTTGTTGTTCACGACGATCGCCGCCTCGGCGCCGGTCAGGTCGCAGACCAGCCCCTCGACGTGGACGTTGCGCTGTCCCCGAACCCCCTGCGCCAGGTTGTACTCCAGGTTCGAGTACCCTCGCGCCGCGCGCTCCATCGCCCGCACGGCCTCCGCGGCCATGAGGGAGCGGCCCAGGTTGGTGTGGATGACCACCCCGGTCGCGTTGACGACGCGGCGCAGGTTCGGCCTCTCCGCCTCGGTCAGGGCGCCGAGGCACGCCTCCCGGATGCGCTCCGGGGAGACGTCCTCTTCCTGCCCCGTGAGCATCCGGCGCCGGACGGCCGTCAACTCGCCGTTGATGACCCGCTTCACCGTCTCCCTGCCCGCCCTCTCGATCCAGGGCCGTGCCCAATCCTGCGCCAGCAGGACGTCCATGCCAGGGATCGCCCGAAGTTTTTGCTTGATGTCCTCAACCGTCATCTTTGTCCCCACTCCTGAAACGTCTTTAAAATTCTCCCGGCGGCGCGCGCCGCCTGCTGGATAGTTTTCTTCAATCATTCTATAATAATTGAGTTCAGTGCTCAAGCTCTTATAGACGCAGGAGGATGCTCTCGATGGTCACAGTGAACGCGTTCGGTAAGTCCGGCCCGGAACCGGCTGCAATGACGAAGGAGGCGCTGGCGAAGGGGGCGGACGAGGTTCGCGTGATCGTTGACAGCCCGACGGCAGCCGCGAGCGTCAGGGATTTTTTGATCGGAGCGGGCCTCCGCGTCCAGCTCCAGGACGACGAAGGACAGCTGATCGTCGTCGGCGAGAAAAAAAAGGACGCTGCCGCCGACGGACCGAAGGGAGAGACAACTCCCCCTCCCGCCGCGCAGAAAGCCGGGCCCCACGCCTCGCTCAACGCGTCGCCGCGCCGGGGGCCGCGTCGAGAGGAGGGGCCGCGTCAAGCGGAGGGGCCACATCCGGAGCCTCCGGCCCCCTCCCGGAAGCCCTCCATGGAGGAAGTGCAGCGCAGCCGCCGTGGGAAGCGCTCCCGCTCAAAGCAGAAAAAGGAGCCGGAGGTCGTCCCCCAGGAGAAGCAGGAGCTTGCTCCCCCGCGCGACGGCACGTCCCTTGCCGTCCTCATCACGGGGGAGACCTTCGGGCGCGGCAGCGAGGAGCTGGGGGGAGTGCTCGTGAAGAGCTTCCTGAGGACGCTGGCGGGCCTCGAGACGCCGCCGATCGTCCTGGCCCTCATGAACGGGGGGGTGAAGCTGGCCCTCTTCGACTCCTCCACCTGCGACCGCCTGAAAGACCTGGAAAGGCGGGGGACCAGGGTCCTCGTGTGCGGCACCTGCACCAATTTCTACGGCGTAACGGACAGCGTCGGCGTCGGCATCATCTCCAACATGTACGAGATCGTGGAGACGATCGCCAGGGCGGGCAGGATCCTGAGCCTCTGACCCCAAGGCGGGCTCAGGGAAAAAGGGGCTGAAGGGACCGCATCGCGAAAGGGGAGGAGAACCGTGAACTCGGATTGGAAGTCCGGGGCCGAACGGCCCGTCATGGAAGGGGACCTGCAGTACCACATCCGCTGCCGAAGGGGCGACGTGAACCGCTACGTCCTCCTTCCGGGGGACCCGGCCCGCGTCGAGGCCATCGCCCAGGGCTGGGGAAGCTCGCGTTTCATCGCCGACAACCGCGAGCACCGGACGTGGAGCGGTGAGTTGGACGGCATCCCCGTCACCGCGTGTTCCACCGGCATGGGAGGACCGTCGACCTCCATCGCGCTGGAGGAGCTGGCCGCGCTGGGGGCCGACACCTTCATTCGCGTCGGGTCCTGCGGGGCCATCCAGGAGGAGGTCGAGTGCGGCGATCTCGTCATCTGTTCAGGAGCCATGCGGCAGGACGGGACCAGCCAGGATTACATCGACCTGTCCTACCCCGCGGCGGCCAGTTACGAGGTGACCGCCGCCCTCGTGGAGTCGTGCGAGCGCCCCAAGGTGCGCTACCACGTAGGCGTCAGCTGCACGACGGCATCCTTTTACTGCGGCCAGGCCCGGCCGGGGCTGAAGGGCTACTCCCCATCCTCCCAGGCCCATAAGGTCGAGGACCTGAACCGCGCGGGCGTCATGAACTTCGAGATGGAAGCCGCCACGGTCCTCACGCTTGCCGGACTCTACGGCCTGCGCGCGGGGGCCGTCTTCGCCGTCGTCGCCCACCGCCTGAAGGACTCGTTTCAATACGTGGGCATCGATCACAGCATCCGGGCAGCCAACGAAGCCCTGAAGGTCCTGGCCGCCTGGGACAGGGCCAAGGAGGCCAGAGGGAAGCCCTTCTGGTTCCCCGGCCTCCTGGCCTGACGGAAGGCGACGCAAGGACACAAAAGTCCCCTCAGGCCCGCGTTTCGACGGGCTCGAGGGGACCGAAGGCGGTAGGCTTTACGCGAAGTCGCGGCGCTCCTTGATGCGCGCGGCCTTTCCGCTCAACTTGCGCAGGTAGTACAGCTTCGCGCGGCGGACGCGCCCCTTGCGTTGGACCTCGATCTTATCGATGGAGGGGCAGTGCAGGGGAAAGACCCGCTCCACCCCGATTCCGCTCGATACCTTGCGCACGGTAAAGGTCTCGTCCAACCCGCCGTGCTGGCGTGCGATGACCACACCCTCGAAGACCTGAATTCGCTCGCGGGCGCCCTCCTTGATCTTCACGTGGACGCGAAGGGTGTCGCCCGGCCGAAAATCGGGCGCAGGGTCCGCCTTAAGATAATTCTTCTGGACAAGGTTCAATACGTTCACTGGTGCTTCCTCCTAAATAAAAATCAGCGCTTTCCTAAAAATCGATCCAGTGCAATTCCCGCCCTGACCGCCAGGGGCAGCGTCTCCGCCTCCTGAGCCACCGAGGCGTAAACCGCAGGGCCTTCCGCGATCTCCCCCGCCTCCACTCCGTCGGGGAACAGAAAGAGCAGCGGCCCGTCGTGCTCGAGGCAACGGCGCTTCGCCTCCAGCGTATGAAGGCTGCCGCTTCGGGGCTGAGCCTCTACGACGACGGTCAACGTCGGCCGTCCTTTCCCGTGGGACCGGGCCCAATTCCAAACGCGGGACAGGCTCCCCAGGACCCTGGGGGCGCCAGAGGCCCCCGCCGAGAGCGCGTCGAACGAACGCCGCTCATCGGGGCGAAGGATGACGAAAAAAGGCCGCCCCAGCCCGTAAAAACGGCAGAGGGAGGAGAGGGCCTCCGCCCCTTCCGGCGTCGGCCCGTCGACCGTGAGGAGCGCCAAGCGGGCCCCTCCGGAGAGGTAGTCTCCTATCGCCGCCCTTGCCAGGAGGTCGGGACGGCGGGTCAGCGTTCGCTCCACCGCCCTGGCCCGGCGCCAAGTCCGGACCTCCGCCTCGTTGCCGCTCAAAAGCACCTCCGGGACGTCCATTCCCCTCCAGGAGGCCGGCCGGGTGTAGTGCGGATGGTCCAACATCCCACGGTAAAAGGAGTCCTCCTCCACCGCCTCCCCTCGACCGACAACCCCCGGAACGAGGCGCGCCATCGCGTCGATGATGGCCATGGCGGGGATCTCGCCCCCGGTGAGGACGCAGTCGCCCACCCTCACCTCAAGGTCCACCTCGCGCTCGACCAGGCGCTCGTCAACCCCTTCATAGTGACCGCAAAGGATGACGACGTGTTCCTGGCGCGAGAGCGTCTCGACGATCTCCTGGGTCAGGAGCGTCCCCTGCGGAGAGGGATACACCACACAGGCCTCACCCTCGCCGCGGGCCGCATTCAGCGCGTCCTCCAGCTGAGGCGCCGCGAGGACCATGCCCCCCGCGCCAAAGGCGTAATCGTCGATTTGACGATACCCGCCCTGACCGAACTCGCGAAGGTCCACCAAATCCACCCGCAGCAGGTTCCTTTTGACGGCGCGACCGACGATGCTCGTCGAGAGAAAATCACGAAAGAACTCAGGGAACGCCGTGACGATCGTTACGTGCATCAGTCCCAGAGCCCCTCGATCAAAGCGATCCTGAGACGGCCTCCCTCGAGGTCGATGTCGCGAACGAACTCCCGGACGGCAGGGATGTAGTGCAGGCCCCCTGCGGCGTCGCGTATCTCGTACAGCTCGTTGGCGCCCGTCAGAAAGTCCGTCACCGTCCCCAGAGGGCGCCCCTCCAGGTCCTCAACGGCGAGGCCAATCAGGTCGTCCACCCAGAAACTGCCGCGAGGAAGCTCGACCCGCTCCTCCTGGTCGATGAGAATCGACGCCCCAACGCAGGCCTCCGCCTCCTCCCGCGTCGAAAGGTTCGTCCGCAGCGTGAGAAGGTTGCGTCCCTCGTCGAAGCGAACGCCATGCACCTCAAGCGTGCAGAAGGCTTCTTCTCCGCGATAGAGGGCGATCGTCCTCATCGTCTGAAAGCGTTCCGGAAAGTCCGTCAAGGGGACCACCGTCAGCGCTCCCTGAAGGCCGTGCGCGGAGGCTACACGTCCGATCTGGATTTTTTCAGACGCCTGGACGCCCTTCGAGGTCGCTCTGGAAATCGTACCTCACTACTCCTCTACGATATCGACGTCCACACGCTCGCCGGCTTTGACGGCAGCCGCTTTGGCCAAAAGCCGGATGGCGTTGATCGTGGCGCCGCGCTTTCCGATGATGCGTCCCACGTCCTCGTGGGCAACACGAATCATAACCTTGAGCCCGCTCTCCTCTTCGCCGCTCTCCACGCTGATGGCATCCGGCTGAGTGACAAGATGTCTAACGATGAACTCGACAAGTTCCTTGTAATTGACCATTGTGGCACCTCCTGTTTTTTTGCGGTGACGTGCTGAGGATGAACTCCAAAAAGTCCCTACTGGGCCTTTTTGCTCTCGAACTTCTCCCAAATGCCCTGCTTCTTCAAAAGCCCGCGCGCCGTGTCCGAGGGCAGGGCCCCGACGCTCAGCCAGTACAGAGCGCGATCCTCGTTGATGGCCACGGCCGCCGGATCGGTCATGGGATTGTAGGTCCCGATCAGCTCGATGAACTTCCCATCCCTGGGGGAATGGGAGTCCGCAACCACCAACCTGTAGTAAGGGGCTTTCTTTTTGCCCAAGCGCGACAAACGAATCCTCACTGCCATTACAACAAGACACCTCCTGAAAAATCTGGGGGAAGAAAACTTCCCAACGGACACCTGAAGCGATCTCTCCCTGCGGGGCAGGGCCTCAGCGAATGCCACCCATCCTGCCGAAGAGGGAGCGGAGCTTGAACTTGCTGTCCCCTGCTGCGGAAAAGGTCTTGAAGAGCTTTCGCATCTGCTCGTACTGCGCCAGCAGCTGGTTCACCATCTGCACGGACGTCCCCGAGCCCAGCGCGATCCTACGCCGGCGCGACCCCTTGATGATCCGGGGGTTACGGCGTTCAGCCGGCGTCATGGACTGGATGATCGCCTTGCTCCGACGGATGGCGGCGTTGTCCGCCTCATCGACGTTTATCCCCTTCAGGCGGCTGAAGCCGGGGATCATCTCCATCACCTTGCCGAGGGGCCCCATCTTCTCGATCTGCTGAAACTGGAGCAGAAGGGTTTCCAGCGTGAACTGCTTTCCCTTCAGGCTGTTTGCGATCTTCTGGGCGTCGCCGGCGTCCGCGGCCTGAACCTTTTCCACGAGGCCCTGGATGTCCCCCATGCCCATGATGCGCCCTGCCATCCGCCGGGAGTCAAAGACCTCGAGGGCATCCGTCCGCTCCCCCACCCCGGCAAACTTCACGGGCACGTCGGTCACCGCACGGACCGCCAGCGCGCTTCCGCCTCGGGCGTCGCCGTCGAGCTTCGTCAGGATCAGCCCCGTCAGCGCCAGACGCTCATGGAACGCCCTCGCGACGTTGACCGCCTCCTGCCCCATCATCGCGTCCAGCACCAGGAGCTTCTCGTGGGGCGGGAGCGCCGAAGCGATGGCCGAGAGCTCCTCCATCAGTTCCTGGTCCAGGTGCAGGCGTCCCGCCGTGTCCAGCAGGATGACGTCGTTCATGCGGTCCGCCGCACGCTGTCGGGCCCCGCGCACCACTTCCAGGACGTCCGTCCCTCCGGTGTCGGGCCCGTAGAAGGCGACCCTGGCCTCCTCCGCCAGCACCCTCAGCTGGTCGACGGCCGCAGGTCGCCGCAGGTCGCACGCCACGACGAGGGGATTGTGGGAACCCTGAAGCCGTCGCGCCAGCTTGACCGTCGTCGTCGTCTTTCCGCTTCCCTGAAGCCCCACCATGAGGATCACCGTGGGGGGCATCGAGGCGATGGCAAGCGGAGCGGGGTCCCCCATCAGGGAGACGAGCTCCTCGTACACCACCGTCGCGATGTGCTGCGCGGCGCTGATCGACTCGATGACGTCGAGTTGCAGCGCCCTCTCCCTTATCCTGGCGACGAGGCTGCGGGCCACCTTGAAATCGACGTCCGCCTCCAGCAGGGATTTGCGTATCTCGCGAAGCGCGGCGTCGACGTCCGCCTCCGAGAGCTTTCCCCTGCTTCGCAAACGCGAAAACGCGGCCTCCAGCTTCTCCCTCAGTGCGTCAAACATTCCCTGCTCTACTCCTTAAAGACGGAGGACGATAAAACGCTCACACGCCTCCATTCGTTTCGTTCAAGCGCAAGGCTTCGTTCCTCGCCTCAAGCTCGTGAATCCGCTCCTCCAGCCGTCGGGTCGTCTCGGAGAAGTGAAGCTCTCCCTCGATCGCCTCGAGGCGCTCCATGACGCGCCGCTCCAGGATGTGGACGGCCTGACGGCTGACCCCCAGCGAACGGGCGACCTCCGTCGGGGCCAGGTCAGCAAAGTAGAGCATCTCGTAGACGTCCCGCTGACGCTCCGTCAAAAGGGGGGAGTAAAAGTCGTAGAGCGAATTGAGATAGACCCTTCGCTCCAGGCGCTCCCCATCGTTCAAAGCGGCCACATCGCATCCACTCCTGAGCTTCGGATCGGCGGTGATACAGCACACTCCTCGAGTCGGGACTAATTATAAGGAGCCTGCGACATCTTGTCAAGCATTTTTGTTTTACGCCTGTCGTTGTTCTGTGATCATGTCATCCTAAGTAGTCAGAGAAAATGTCACCCCTCTCCGCGGAAGGCAGGTCTCAGGAAAAAGCACACGACTCACGGCGAAATGGGCCTCATTCACGGCAACCGGGACAGACGTCCCCAGCACAGGATAGGTGAAGAGATACGCCTCGACGCGCTCCGTCTTTACCGGGACAAGTATCATGACTTCAACTTTTCCCATTTTGCCGACAGTCTGAAGGAGGCTGAGAGGTCGCAGTGTGCCGTTCCGAGCAATGCGACAAAAGAAAATGAGGGCGAACCTGCAAAAACTCACACGACCGCCCCCAACCATCCCTGAAAGCGCTCTTTCAGGAAAAACGGTCACCCTGACTCAGAGCTGCCTCAGTCCAAGGTGACTCAAAAGTGACTTTTTTCTGGCTATTGACATCATTTATGCGTGAGGACGGGGTGCTACAAGGCGTCCGTAAAGCGTTCCAGGGCGTCCATGGCCCTCATGAGGCTATCCATGGCCTGGGTGCAGGCGATGCGGACGTAGCCCTCCCCGCTCTCCCCAAAGGCGTCGCCCGGCAGGAGGCCCACCCTCGCTTCCCGCAGGGCGCGCAGGGAGAACTCCTCGCTGGAGAGCCCCGTCCCGCTGATGTCCGGGAAGAGGTAGAAAGCCCCTGCCGCCGGCCGGCATCGGACGCCCTTCATCGCGTTCAGCCTGGCCTCCACCGCCCTGAGCCTGTCCCCGAAGGCGGCCCTTCGTTCCTCGACCTTCGCGTCCTGCGTGTTGAGGGCGTAGGCGGCGCCCTTCTGAGCGAGCGTACACACGCCGTAGGTTCGAGAGGAGGAGAGGAGGCACATCATGGAGGCCACGTCGGGCGGCGTCATGGCGTAGCCCAGGCGCCACCCCGTCATGCAGTGGCTCTTGGACACGCCGCCGATCGTGATCGTCCTCTCCCGCATCCCCGGAAGGGAAGCGAAACAGACGTGTTCGCCGCGAAAGACCAGGGACTCGTAGATCTCGTCGCTGATCACCAGCAGGTCCCTCTCCACGGCAAAAGCCGCAATCGCCTCCAGCTGCTCGCGGGAGTACACGCTGCCGGAGGGGTTTCCGGGCGAGTTGACCACGATCCCGCGCGTCCTGGACGTCACGGCCGCCCTCAGGTCCTCCGCGGTGGGGGCAAAGTTGTTCTCCTCTCTGGTGGGGACCCCGACGGGGACGCCCCCGCAGTCCCGAACCTGCACCGCGTACACCGTGAAGTAGGGCTCCAGCAGCAGGACCTCGTCGCCGGGGTCCAGCAGCGCCTCAAAGAGCAGCTGCGTCGCCTGAAGGGCCCCGTTTGCGATGACGACCTCCTCCGGGCTCAGGCTGAGGCCATGACGCCGCTCCCAGTAGCCGCACACCGCCTCGCGCAGGTCGCGAAAGCCCTGAAGCGGGGGATAGTGCGTGCTGCCCGCCCGCGCGGCCCGTGCCGCGGCATCGATGACGTCCGGCTCCGTCGTGAAGTCCGGCTCACCGATGCTGAGGTTCAAGACGCCCTCCGTCTGGGCGATGGCCCGGAACATGCGCATCATGCCAGACGGCTTAAAATTGTTGAAACGCTCCGCCACCCTCATGCAAAATTCACTTCCCTTCACAAAAGCTGCACTGCTGGAGAAACCCCTTGTTTTCAATGATCCTTGATCGCTTTCAACGACTCTTAAAGGTCAATCGCACTCCCTTAGACAAAAGGGGCGGAGAAGCCCCCGCCCCAACGCAAACCGACATCCTTCGGAAAGAAAAGCGCTCCGTTATTTCTTCGCCAGGTACTCGTTGATGTTGGCGGCCGCCTTGCGTCCCTCACCCATGGCCAGAATGACGGTCGCCGCGCCGAGGACGATATCGCCGCCCGCCCAGACCTTGTCCAGGCTGGTCCTCTGCGTCTCCTCCTCGACGATGATGTTGCCGCGCTTGTTGACGTTCAGCCCTGCGGTCGTCTTCGCCATCA
>ERZ772967.1479-NODE-1479-length-16082-cov-2.199913_pt1 | contig 16082 bp, 15 predicted proteins | sample MGYA00511677_ERZ772967 | MGnify/ENA primary metagenome ERZ772967 (study PRJEB29015, sample SAMEA2737931) | human oral metagenome | biome: human oral; feature: human-associated habitat; material: dental | place: China | collected 2146 ...
CCTAAAGTTAGAGAGGGAGATCTTCTAGAGGCAATAGGATAGCAGGCTGATCTTGATAGGAATAAAGAGCCTCATTCGTTAGAAATGGAATAAAGTTTCCTTCCTAAGGAATGGATCGCTTTATTACTAACGACTTGATCGGTTCATCTTTTCTGATAGCGAGCAGTGCTTCCCAATGATCGGAGAAGGCGATCCTTGATGCTACTTGATCCATTTTAAGGACAAGAGGTGATACTATTAAACGAAGAGATCAGCAAAGATCCCATCTGAGACAAAGATCCCTTGAGAGGTTAGGCGGAGATGCTCCTCCTCGATGTGGAGTTTATTTGTTTGAAGATGAGGTGTGGCTCGCGCTAGTAGCGACTGGGGAGATGATTCGCCGAAGAGCTGAGTATAGATAGGCAGTGAGATCCCCCATTGAGTACGTAAGCGAGTGAGGATATGCTCGTGCTGGAGCTCCTCATCCGTAAGTAGCTCGACTTCTTTGGAGCGAACGGGCGATGAAGATAGGAGCGATGTGACGTAGTCCTTGAGCGAGGCTGGATTGTAGGATCGGGTTCGTTGTCCATCGAAGCTATGTGCCGAGGGGCCGAGGCCTAGGTATGACTTCCCCTGCCAGTAGCCTGTGTTGTGGCGTGCGTAGCAGTTCGGTAGGGCGAAGTTGGATATTTCGTAATGCTCGTAGCCAGCATTTTGTAGCTTATCGATGAGTAGCTGGAAGAAGGCGAGACTATCCTCTTCACTCACGGGGAACACTTTGCCCAGCTCCACGAGTTTAGTCAGAGCGGTACCCTCCTCGTAGATCAGGTGATAGGCTGAGAGATGAGGAATAGACAAAGTAAGGAACTGCTCAATGTTAGCCGACCATCGCTCAAGAGGCTGGTCGGGTAGTCCATAGATCAAGTCGATGCTGAGGTTCATGATACCCGCATGCTGGAGGAGGGAGATACTTTCTGATACCTGATGGCTCGTGTGACGGCGATTAAGGAAGCGCAGATCTTCATCGAAAAAGCTCTGCACGCCCATGCTTACTCGATTGATCGGTAGGGAGGTGAGCCCTTGGACGTAGTCTTCGGTTAGATCGTCAGGGTTACACTCGATGGTGATCTCATGGGAGAAGTCAGTAGGGTATTCTTCTGCGATGGTTGCGAAGATCGTGCTTCGATCGAGAGCTGTGAGGGAGTGCCACCACCGAAGTAGATATGCTCGATCGACTCTCCTTCGGGGAGCTCATCCCGACGAAGACGAAGCTCGGCAAGTAGTGCTGGGACAAAGGATTGGCGTAGTCCCTTGCCTGTGAGCGTGTAGAAGTCGCAGTAGGTACATCGACTGGCACAGAAGGGGACGTGGATATAGAGATTCATCGTATACTGGAGAAGAACAAGGGCTACAGTGCAGTGCGATCTGTACTGTAGCCCTGTGATCGTATAATGGTGCTTAGAGGACTATCGAACGAGTTGCTTGAGGACAGGAAGCTGGAAGGTAAGACTCTCTACACAGGGAGTCGAGACTCCAAAGCGATTAACAGCTTCGACTCCGAACTCGACTTCAGCAGCCTCTTCAAAGTCTTCGAGGAGGAGGCGACATTGCGGAGTCTCTAGCCGTTCGGCGAGGATCGTAGCGTGCTTCTTCCCCTCATGATCCGTCGTCGTGACCCAAAGGCGGTAGGTGATGCCTTGCATCGAAGCTTCGGCAGGCAGTGTCCAAGCCAGCAGGAATTCTCCCTTCTTGAGCGCCTTGACATGCAGACCCATAGGTGCTGCAGGGGGCGTCTTCTTCCCTCGAGTCAGGGATAGGGGGAGGGCAGGTGTCGCAAAGGCTTCACGGATGATACGTCGAATAGCGGGGAACGTCGCTCCAGTATGCTTCTCACGGAAGAAGCATACCCCCGAGAGACCGACCTCACGCTCTTCGTCGATCTGCTCCTGTATCGTGCTGGCAGGCCATCCGGTCTCCTCGACACGATAAGGCGCTAGCCCAGGTACTACGGGAGTATAGGGAGCGACTTCATCCTTCCACTGCTGGAGGAATGGGGAATACAAGTCGTCCTTGTAGTACATCATAGGTACGATGAAGTCGACTAGTCCCTCTTTGCCCCAGGCTTGTGGATCTTGGTGGACGGACTCATAGGCTGTCCAGCCGTGTGGACGCCCTAGATCTTCGATCTTTTTGTACTTCCCGAGGGGAGCGACACTGACCTGGAGTGGAGACTGAATGCTAGCAAGTGAGTCACGTACTTCACGAAGCTGAGCGGTGAGGTTATCTCTTCGCCACTCGGACTTACTAGCATAGTCCTTCCCGTAGCGTGTGAAGCTCCGTCCGTCAGCAAACGTCTCCGCTGCTTCGGGATAACGGAAGTAATCGAAGTGTACACCATCAAGCTTCGGATAGTGACGAGCGAGATCTGTAGCGAGGTGAGCCACGTAGCTACGCACCTCAGGATTCCCAGGATCTAGATGGTAGCTACCCTTATGGGCGATGACCCAGTCCGAATGATCACGTAGGAGGGGATGAGGTGCTCGCTTGGGAGAAACCAAAGGATAGGTGACAAGCCAAGCATGGATGCTAAGTCCCCGCTCGTGGCAGGCTTGGATGGCGAAGTGAATGGGATCATAGTCGCCAAAGAAGCCTTCACCGGCAAAGCGTGTGGATAGAGGCTCGTAGTCCGAAGGATAGATGACAGCTCCACTATGGCGTAGCTGGAGGAATACCGTATTGTATCCATCCTCCTTGAGTCGATCAAGGATACGAGTCAAGGCTTCCTTCTGTCGGCGTACTCCGTAGGGAGTATCGGCTTTGTCGCTAGGCCAATCTAGGCCATAGACTGTCGTAATCCAGACACCACGCATCTCCTCACGTATCGAGTCTCCAGCAGGTCGTGACCAGTGCTGGATGACTTGAGGGGCTGGTGGTGCGATGGGCTTCTGCTCGGGAACTTCTGGGACTGGGATAGGCTTCTTCGTCCCACAGCTGGCGAGCAGGAGCGCTAGCGCTACTGTAGTGGCAAGGCTAAAGATCTTGTACTGCTTCATCCCTGCTGGTAGTAAGCGATATTGTCTATCAGACGGACATCACCGCAATAGACCGTAATGCAGCCATGGGGACGAGGGCTATCACTCCAAGCCTTGATTGACTGTAGACTGTCGGTATCTACGATCTCAAAGTATTCGACACGAAGCGTTGGGATAGCATTGATCTTTTCAGTGACGCGCTGGATAAGTTCGGCTGGAGTGAGCTCTTGAGTCCAAGCGGTACTTTCCTTGAGGATGCGGTAGATGTTAGGAGCCTCGACACGCTCTTCTTGGGACAGACGGACATTACGACTGCTTAGAGCCAGACCATCCTCCTCACGTACGATCGGGCAAGCGATGATCTCCACAGGGCTACCGATCTGCTTGACCATAGCTCGAATGACTGCAATCTGCTGGAAGTCCTTCTCTCCAAAGTAAGCACAGTCGGGACGAACGATCTCGAAGAGGCGTGAGACGACCTGCATCACCCCATTGAAGTGGCCAGGACGGTAGCGTCCCTCCATGACCTCAGCGACAGCACCTACTTCGAAGACTCGGCTATCGGGCTCGGGATAGATCGTGCTAACCTCGGGAGCAAAGAGGGCAGAGGCTCCCACCGAAGCGAGAAGTCGACTGTCGGCCTCTAGCGTACGAGGATAAGTCTCTAGGTCACGAGGGTCATTGAACTGCGTGGGATTGACGAAGACGCTGACGATGCAGCGATCACATTCGCTTAGGGCACGCTTCACCAGGCTAAGATGTCCTGCATGTAGAGCCCCCATGGTGGGGACAAAAGCAATGCGACAGCCAGACTTGCGCTCGCTGTCTACGAAGGCCTGCAGGTCTTCGATACTCTGATAGATATTCATTCGTGTGGGTTGGTTAGTCTTCTACTTCTGTAGGCAAGGAAGGGCTTTCTCACGTACGAGGTATTCGGCGATCTGTACGGCATTCAGCGCAGCACCCTTCTTGATCTGGTCAGCTACACACCAGAAGGTGAGACCGTTGGGCGTAGCGATGTCCTTACGTAGGCGTCCTACGTAGACGGGATCCTTCTCGGCGATGAAGAGAGGCATGGGGTAGACTTGGTCTTCTGGATCATCTTGGAGGACGACACCAGGAGCCTTGCGGAAGGCTTCTCTTACAGCTTCTAGTTCCAGGGGCTTCTCGGTCTCTACCCAGATCGCTTCGGAGTGAGCACGGGATACCGGTACACGGACGCAGGTAGCACTGACTACGATGTCTGAGTGCATGATCTTACGCGTCTCGTGGTACATCTTCAGCTCCTCCTTCGTGTAGTCATCTGCCGCGAAGACGTCGATCTGGGGGATGACGTTGTAGGCGAGCTGGTAGGCGAACTTGCTGACTTCGGGTTCCTCTCCCTGGGCGATAGCCTTTGTCTGAGCTTCGAGCTCTGCCATCCCTCGAGCACCTGCACCGCTAGCCGCTTGGTAGGTAGCTACATGAACACGGCGGATGTGGGAGAGCTGCTCGATGACGTTCAGTGCCACGACCATTTGGATCGTCGTGCAGTTGGGGTTAGCGATGATCCCTCGAGGGCGTACGAGAGCATCGGCAGCATTGACCTCGGGTACGACGAGGGGAATGTCCTCCTCCATGCGGAAGGCGCTGGAGTTATCGATCATCACAGCACCATGGCGGGTGATATCTTCCGCATATTCGAGGGAGATACTCCCACCTGCAGAGACGAAGGCGATATCTATATCTCGGAAGTCATCTCCATGGCGAAGCTCACGGATGGTGTATTCCTTGCCACAGAAGGTGATTGACTTACCAGCGCTACGTGCTGAGGCGAAGACTTCTAGTCGGTCGATCTTCAGCGAGCTCTGGCTAAGGACTTGGAGGAACTCCTGTCCTACAGCTCCACTGACACCGACGATAGCTATATTCATTGGTTTACTGTTGATTAGTCTATCCTATTTAGGTCGCACTTGATAGGGTGTTGCGAGCCAGTTGTTTCAGCTACAAAGGTACGAAGAAACGTAGACATCCTTAAGAATTTAGCTGATATAGGGTGAGGCAAGGAGTCTTTCCCTCCCTAGTGCCTGTTCTCTCCATTGTCCCATCACTATGGGACAATCGTCCCACTGGGCTGGGACAACTGTCCCATAGTGATGGGACGAGGCTCTATACGTAAGAAAAGGACAAGGCACATCTATTCTCTAGATGCGCCTTGCCTTAGGGAGTGGGGAGAGATTAGTCAAGCAAATACCCTTCCTCATAAGAGTCAAAAATCGCATCCTCTCCCTCGATGCCAAACTCGGCGAAGACGCTTCGGACGATCGCTTGTTGCTCTGGAGTAATCCGTGTCTCACCACTGCTGTAGCGGTAGTACTGCGAGCGTCGACAGCCTAGCTCGCTCGATAGTCTAGCTTGGAAGGGGGCGGCTTCTTTGTTGCGTAGCTGGTAGAGACCTCGCTTGAATCCTCGTGCGATCCGAATGACGTCGCCACAGAGGTAGCTGGAGCAGGTATCTCCGGTGGTACCTCGAGGATCAATAAAGAGGGCTTGGTGGAAGGCTGGGGCGGATTGATAGCTGAGGTAGCGTAGGCAGTCCTTGCTGAGTGGGCAGTCAGCGTGGAGACAGTAGGCTACCTGTTTGTGCATGTACTCAGGATGGAAGGTGCTCATCGTACTTGACGTCTTTCGTGTGAGGTATTTAGTGATCTTCATCTACGAAGGTACTAAAGTCCGCTTAACCAGCGACGTGGAGTGTGGTATAGCGTGCTTGTAGGAATAAGAACTTCTCCTTATCTTTGCACCCGAAGAAAGCCCTTAGGGGGCACAAGTTGCGGTAGTAGCTCAGTTGGTAGAGCATCAGCTTCCCAAGCTGAGGGTCACGAGTTCGAGCCTCGCCTACCGCTCACCATGTGAGGGGGTATCCTTCTTTCCAAAAGGAGGGATATCCCCTCGCTATTTGCTACATACACTACATCTCTAAGCTCATTCACGTAATGATGACTACTCCACTTCTCGGGGTAGACCTCGGTCAGATCGCTTCAGCGATAGGGCATGAGTTTACCCTCTTCAGCCTCGACGAGCTCTACAAAGCGTTCTTCACGCTCTTCGTCACCATCGACATCATCGGAGCTATCCCCATTATCCTCTCACTCAAGTCCAAGGGGAAGACCTACCACTCCGCACAGGTCGGCATCTATTCGGGGATTATCCTGATCGCCTTCCTGCTCGTAGGGGAGCCGCTCTTAGGGTCTTTCGGTGCGGATATCTCGACCTTCGGGGTCGCAGGGGGTATCGTGCTCTTTGTGATGGCCGTCGAGATGATCTTCGGTATCGAGATCTTCAAGTCCGAGGACGACTCGAGCGGCAATACGACCTTCGTACCGCTGGTCTTCCCGCTCTTTGCGGGGGCTGCCTCGTTCACGACGCTCCTGACGCTACGCTCGGCTGGGATCGCGATGATCAATCTGGCGCTGAGTATCGTGCTGAACATGGTCCTCGTCTACCTCGTCCTGCGCTATGTCTCGCTCCTCGACCGTATCCTCGGTAAGAACGGGGTCTACATCCTACGTAAGTTCTTCGGGGTGGTCCTTCTGGCGATCTCGGTGAAGTTCATCACAAAGAATCTGATCGAAGTCATCGCCATGGTACAGCATGGGGTGGCCGCTCTCGGACAATAGTAATCACCATCCTCCTCGCGTGCGTGGGGAGGCCTCATAGACGGCATGCGTGTATCCTCGATAAGGGGCTGCACGCATATCGTCTCTATAAAAGCAATGTAATATGAAGCATGGATTTGTCAAGGTCGCAGCCGCTGTCCCCTTCGTGCGGGTCGCTGACTGCGAGTATAATGTCGAGCGAATAGAGGCTCTGGTACTGGAGGCTGACGCCAAGGGCGTAGAGATCATCACCTTCCCAGAGCTCTCCATCACGGGCTATACGTGTGGAGACCTTTTCCTCCGCCCTTTCCTCAACGATCAGGCCGAGGCTGCACTGCTTCGCCTTGCAGAGCGTACGGCACATACCTCGGTGCTCATCATCGTCGGTATGCCTATTCGCATCCAGTCACAGCTCTTCAATGCGGCTGTCGTCCTGCAGTCGGGGCAGATCCTCGGGGCTATCCCCAAGACCTACCTGCCGAACTACCGAGAGTTCCAGGAGGCACGCTGGTTCGCTGCCGCCCGAGATCTACAGCTGGCACACGTGCAGATCGGTCGCTTCCGTGTACCCATCGGACACAATGTCCTCTTCCGCTCGGGTAAGGTAGCCATTGGCATCGAGATCTGTGAGGATATGTGGACACCGTATACGCCAGGTACTCGCTTGGCACTCTATGGGGCACAGATCATCTTCAACCTCTCGGCCAGCAATGAGCTCGCAGGTAAGAATACCTACCTTCGCTCGCTCATCAGTGGGCTTTCATCGCAGAACCTCTGTGGCTATGTCTATGCTTCAGCAGGCTATGGGGAGAGCTCGACGGATACAGTCTTCACGGGGAAGGCTTTTATCGCCGAAGTGGGTAAGATCCTCGTCGAATCTCCACGCTTTACCTACGAAGAGCGCTTGATCATCAGTGATATCGACATCTGTCGTATCGACAATGATCGCATGACGACCAATAGCTTCAATGACTCGTCGGTCGATCATACAGAGCGAGGGCTACTCACTGAGATCCCCTTCCGTCTTCGCTCACAGGAGGAGTCTCACGATGTGGATCGCAAGATTGATCAGAATCCTTTCCTCCCCGATAATGGTAGTCGAGAGGAGCGTGCTGAGGAGATGTTCCTCATCCAGTGTAGTGCGCTCAGTCAGCGCCTTCGCTTCATCAATGCCAAGCATGCCGTCATCGGCGTGTCAGGTGGGCTAGACTCTACGCTGGCTCTCCTTGTCACGGCTGCGACCTTCGATGGGCTAGGACTACCACGTACCAATATTATCGGGGTCACAATGCCAGGACTAGGGACGAGCACGCATACGAAGAATAATGCCATTGAGCTCATGGAGAAGCTCGGTGTCACGGCGATGAACATCGACATTAAGGAGGCTTGTCTTCAGCATTTCGCTCTCATCGGTCATGATCCTGCTTCTCAGGATATCGTCTTCGAGAATACCCAAGCCCGTGAGCGTACGCAGATCCTTATGGATCTAGCGAATAAGTATAATGCCCCAGTTATTGGGACGGGTGACCTCTCCGAGCTGGCACTAGGCTGGTGTACCTACAATGGAGACCATATGTCGATGTATTCGGTGAATGCAGGTATCCCTAAGACGGCGATTCAGATCATGGTTAGTGAGCTTGCTCGGACAGCTCGCTTTGGTGAAGCACTTTCGCCCATCCTTTACTCAATCGTCGATACCCCTATATCTCCTGAGCTGAAGTCAACAAATGCTGAGGGTGCGATTGATCAGAAGACGGAGGCTGTAGTTGGTCCCTACGAGCTACATGACTTCTTCCTCTATAATATGCTGGGTTATGGCTACGCACCTGCTAAGATCTTCTATTTGGCTCAAGTTGCCTTCCATGAGAAGTACTCAGCGTCGGTAATTAAGAGGTGGTTGAAGGAGTTCTATCGTCGCTTCTTCTCTCAGCAGTACAAGCGTAATTGTCTTCCCGATGGACCGAAGGTTACACGTGTCAGTCTCTCTCCCCGTGGAGACTGGCGTATGCCCAGTGATGTCACTTCTCGTGCTTGGCTCGATGCTGTCGATGCACTTGTCGAAGATGAGGGAGCACAGTCTTGTCCTAATTAGTTCCCTCCCATAGCAATTAGCGCCCCTCTCCCTGATTAGGAAGAGGGGCGCTAATTGTGATGTTATAGGGAGTATAAGGGGCTTGCCTCTCGATCGATATTTAATCTTCTATTAGTTATACATGTATTAGTTATACATGATACGGAGGGTTGCATAGTCAGGTCTGATAAAAAGAAAGCGAGAGAGCTATTAGCTCTCTCGCTCTTTTGTTGCCTCATAAGGATTCGAACCTTAACAAACAGGACCAGAATCTGTTGTGCTACCATTACACCATGAGGCAAGATTTGTGAACCTTGGCGGACTCGAACCGCCGACCCCCACCCTGTCAAGGTGATGCTCTAAACCAACTGAGCTAAAGATTCATTCCCTGTCGTTTTTGACACTGCAAAGGTAGATAAATATTCCGAACTACCAAAATCTAAGGCTAACCTTATTCGGTATCTAGCATATTACTAGGATCATTGTCTATTAGATCGCTCTAAGGTGCAAATCATCGTTTGATGACGCCTATATTTTGTTAGGTGGTGAGACAGACCGTCTTTTTAGTGCTTCCCATCAGACATAAGACTCTTCCTGAGCAAGATCCTTATCTTTGTGAGGAGTACATCCGTATAGTTGTGCTGAATAAATAAGAGAAAACTATGGCTACGATTCTTGTCGCTTTTGATACACAAGACGAAGGCTTTGAACTAATCCCTGCGGGACATAAGATTATCCGACCACCGCATAGTAGAGACTTTACACATGAGGAGCTGATGGGCTTACTCCCTCAGGCGGATGTGCTCTGTACTTCCTTTGATTACCAAGCGCCGAGAGCCTTACTCACCTATGGGAAACGCCTCCGTCTGATAGCTAACTTCGGTGTGGGTTACAATAATATTGATACAGCTTTTGCTCGAGAGCATCATATCGCTGTCACCAATACCCCAGAGTCTGTTGTTGTACCAACGGCTGAGCTGGCTTTCGGGCTAATGCTGGACGCCGTACGTCGGATCAGTGAGTTAGATCGTCTCGTGCGCTCTCTACCAGGAGAGAAGCCTGCTATAGGACGTACCCATTACCTAGCAGGCCTGCTCCAAGGGAAGACGCTTGGGCTTTTAGGGTATGGAAACATTGCATCCGCTTTGGGGAAGAGAGCTGAAGCCTTCGGTATGCATATCCGCTATCATAAGAGACATCGTTATACGCCAGAGGAGGAGCAGGCACGAGGTATTACCTATGCCTCCTTCGAAGAGCTACTTCATACCTCTGATATTCTCTCCGTGCATACTCCCTATAGCGAGGAGACACATCATCTCATCGATGCTCAGGCTCTGAGTCTTATGCGTCCAGATGCTTTCTTGATCAACACTTCACGAGGTGCAGTCATTGATGAGGAGGCATTGATCAAGGCTTTACAGGAGGGAAGGTTAGCCGGTGCGGGACTAGACGTTTACGAATATCATGATATACCTAGTCCTTTGCTCTGCTCGCTGCCTAATGTTGTCCTGACACCACACACAGGTACGCAGACTGCAGAGACTCGCCGAGCGATGAACTATGAGATGCTCACCAATGTAGCCTGCTTCTTGCGAGGGGAAGAGCTTCCCAACCGAGTGGTCTAGACGAATACTATATCCCTATATTATTCTATGTTCAGTAAGGTATTTCTCTTGCTGGCTTGCGCCGCTATACTTAGCTTGGCGAGCTGTAAGCTATCCTCTTCTCATCCTATGGAGATATCTCATATCAACGATAGTTTGACACACGTCGAAATTCGCCAACCTCTACGGTATCTTCTCCTTCCTATTCAGGAAGATCAGCCAGAGGTTAAGGTACGTTTGCTGGGTGATACGCCTGAAGACACCTGGCTAGACATTCGTTTAGCGGTAGATAGTGTAGACTACTATGTTCCCTTCCCTTTGTCTAGAGAGAAGGGATGCACGCTGGAGATTCTCCACTTAAAGAAAAGTGCAGTAGCCTGGGAGAAGCTCATCCTCTCCGATACGTTTGATACCTCGAAGAGGGACTACTATCGTCCTGCCTATCACTATACCCCTGATTATGGATGGATGAATGACCCGAATGGTCTCATCTATCACGAAGGGGTTTATCATCTCTACTATCAGTTCAACCCCTTTGGCTCAAAGTGGGGAAATATGTGCTGGGGACATGCTACGACGAGAGACTTCATACATTGGACTCATGAGGCTCCAGCGCTTAGAAGGGATACGCTTGGGCATATCTTCTCAGGAAGTACCATCCTCGATAGTGAGGGGATTGCTGGCTTTGGTCAGGGAGCGATACTTGCTTACTACACGGCTCATCAAATGCGTGAGGGCAAGCAGTGGCAGGCACAGTGCCTAGCCTATAGTACCGATGGGGGATACACTTATACCAAGTATAAGGGCAATCCCATACTTACTCCATCTGATGGAGTGGTAGACTTTCGTGATCCGAAAGTGTTCTGGTATGCACCCACTAAGCAGTGGTATATGATCGTCTCGGCAGATAAGGAGATGCGCTTCTTCCGCTCTCAGGATCTTAAGTTGTGGGAGTATGTCAGTGCTTTTGGTGAAGGATATGGAGCTAGACCAAATCAGTTCGAATGTCCTGACTTCTTTGAGTTACCCATGGAGGGAACGAACGAAAAGAAGTGGGTGATGCTCGTCAATATCAATCCAGGATGTCCTTTCGGAGGGAGTGCCACAGAGTACTTTGTGGGGAGCTTTGATGGGCAAGTCTTCACTCCTGATACGGATGCTGAGATCGCTCGATGGTTAGACTTCGGGAAGGATCATTATGCCTTCGTGACATTCCATAATGTTAAGGGGCGTACGTTGGGACTTCCATGGGTAAGCAATTGGCAGTATGCTAATGTCACACCATTCAGGCAAAGTCGAGGAATGAATGGCTTACCTCGTGAGCTCTTCCTCTTTTCACAGCACGGAAGGAGCTATGTCGGCGCTCGTCCGGCAAGAGAAGTCACTGCACTACGTAAGTCTACGCAGATACTTAGCCTACCTCCTAGACTTACTGATAGTGTGATGCTATCCTCTGCTTTCCAAGGCTATGAAGATAGCTTTGAGCTGGAGTTGACGCTGGCTCCAGCTAGAGGAGTGCAGCGTGTCGGCATCGTATTAAGCAATGCTTCGGGAGATCGACTGCCGATCTATCTAGATCTTAATAAAAGGCGAGTGGTTATGGATCGAACGGAGAGTGGACTTACGGGCTTCGGTCAGCTGTCTACCCCACACGAACGTGAGTCGATGGATTGGCGCACGGGAGAAGGAATTAACTATAAGAACGACTTTGCTCTCGCTACATGGGCACCACTTGAGCTCTGTGCAGGACCAACGTATAAGCTAAGACTTTTCTTTGATCGCAGTGTTGCGGAGCTCTTTGTCGATGAGGGGCGCATTGCGATGACTAACTTGGTTTTTCCTCGCACGCCTTATACTGCTCTTTCCGTTTTTAGCGAAGGAGCTACCACAGAGATTAAGGATGCTCGCCTGCACCGACTCGGTCGCTAGGCAGGGTTTGTTTACGTCATAGTTTATATTAGATATGCTACAAGATCTTCTTCAGTATCGTCGTGCTGTCCGTTACTTTGACCAGACGAAGTCGCTGGATGCTGAGCGAGTGCGTGCTTGCCTTGAGCAGGCCACGCTTGCCCCTACGAGCTCGAATATGCAGCTCTGGGAATGCTACCACATCACTGACCGTAAGGTTATCCGGGAACTAACACCTGCCTGTCTCGGTCAGAGTGCGGTAGCGACGGCCGACCAGTTGGTTGTCTTCTGTATTACTCCTCAGCGATGGCGAGAGCATGCTGAGGCTAATCTGGTATTCCAGAAAGAAAGTATTCGACGCTCCTTCCCAGAAGAGAAGTGGGAGAAGTATACCAAGCTTCAGACAACATACTATACGAAGCTAGTACCCTTCCTTTATAGTCGCTTTGGTGGCCTCTTAGGGTGTGTTCGTAAGGTTTTTACTGCAATGGGTGGACTCTTTCGCCCTATACCCCGTGAGGTGAGTGAGGGAGAGATGCTTGCGGTGCTCCATAAGAGTTGCGCCCTTGTGATTCAGTCTTTCCTCCTCGGGATGAGTGAGGCTGGCTATGATACTTGTCCTATTGAGGGCTATGATAGCCATCGTGTCAAGCGAGTCTTGGGATTACCAGGAGCTACTGAACTAACTATGGTCATCGCTTGTGGAATACGATCGGAGGAGCGTCCGCTAGGAGATCGCTTCAGACTGCCATTCGATCAGCTCTATCATCGTATCGGCGACTAACTAACGCTACCTAAGTAGATAAGGGGCTTCCCATCCATTTCGGACGGGAAGCCCCTTGTCTGTGTTGGACATCAGGAATAGATTTACAGCTCTAGCTCTAAACCGATCTGTAACTCCTCAGGGGCAAAACGAATACCCCAGCCTGTAGTACCTAATCCTTCTTCTTCCCCGCCTACGAAGCGATCTCGGTATCCGATGAATCCTAGACGAAGGCAGAGACAAAGCCCCTTGGTTAAGTCGACGCAAGCTCCAGGACGTAGCCCTACTTCCCATCCCTTCATCCTCTTAGTCGTGCCGAACCCACCATCGGCATAGAGATTAAATGGTTCACGGTGCAGGTAGTAATAGCGAGCGAAGGGACGCAGACTCCATAGACTCTCGTGAGAAGGATCATTTTCACGCTTTGCATATTGATAGGATCCCACGATCCCGAGGCCTATATTTTCGTTGAAGAGATAGGCTATTTCAGGAGATAGGGCTAGTGAGGTACTCTTCGACTTATGGTCCGTCCAGAAGGATAGAGCACCGCCGAATACCCACTTACTACCATGTTCGTCATTCGTATGCTTTCCTGTAGCTTGGTTAGGAAAGTAAGTCTGTGCTTTGGCTGTGCTACCGATCAGAAGGAGACCGCAGAGCATGAGAAGAGCATAGCGTAGTCGCTGTTTCATAGTTCTTGTTTTATAATTAGCTAAATAGGTCGGAGATAGCAGGCATGTATGGACTTGCTTCTGCAAAGATATAGCCTCAGTATGAGACAGACAATACCGAAGAGTAGGCATATTTTCCGCTTGGCTCAGCTCTTTTTACCTAGATATGACGAATCATAGCTTTGAGAGATCATCAAGAGATGGCGAAGATACTTGCTACGGGATATAGGAAATAGCATCATCAAAGCTATCGAATAGCACGGACGGAAGTATTAGGATAGAAGTTGAATTCCGATAGGAATAAATAGAGTGTTTTGTTAGGTATAAAATGGAGCTATTATTAGGAATAAACTTATGCTATGTTCCATTTCTAGCATCTAGAGGATATTCATAGAGCAGATGATAAGTGCGACTAGTTAAAATAGCAGTCTCGTGTGTCCTTGGTAAAAGCGATCTCAGCCTAATACTATAGGGTTAATGCAAGATAAAAGAGCAGTGTATCGATTGGTACACTGCGCTTTTTATAGATGATCTAAGTGTGGAGTCTAGAAGGAGGCTTCGACTAAGAGTGAGGTAGCTCGGAGAGAGAATTGATCTCGAAAGTGAGTGAGGGTGTTACTGGGCGTGGACGCTCGTTAGGGTTGTACCAGCAGCGATCCATACCTATTCGCTCAGCACCGATCATATCGGCAGAGAGGCTATCCCCGATAAAAAGAACTTCCTCGGGGCGTAAGTCTCCTCGGCGTAGTGCTTCCTCAAAAAATGCCGGCGAAGGCTTCTCTGCCCCGATGTCATCAGATACGAAGAGATCAGTGAAATAGGGGAGTAGCCCTGCGACCTCAAGACGAGATCGCTGCATGGATAGGAATCCATTGGAGGCGGTATAGAGGCGGTGATGCTGACTAAGAGCTTGGATCGTCTCGAGAGCATTGGGCTCCAGTACGGCCTCTTGATGGAGTAGTTCGTGGAAGGTGATATTCATCGCCCGTCCGTCGGCTTGTAGGCCTAGGGCAAGAAGGAGACGAGGGAAGATGAGCTCTTGGATCTGGTCGATCGTCATGAGCTCTTGCCTTTGCTGTGACCAGAGGATCTCACCGATCCAATAGAATACCTCGAAGTACTCAGACTTGTAGGGGAGTTCGTAGTGCTCAAAGGTCTTCTTCAAGGCTACTTGAGAAGACGGACGGAAGGATAGGAGGGTATTATCAATATCGAAGAATAGAGCCTTATATGGGCGTAGTGCAAATGAGGTCATGAGGGATATAATAAAAGTGCGGGTGATGGTTTAGCGCTCAGCGAGTAATGCCTTACGAATCTTGGCGGTGAACTCATGGTTCTTCCACCCCCATCTAGGCGCAAGAAGTAGCTCCGAAGGGGACTGTGAGACGAAGCGCTCTAGGACGATGTCTGGGCGCAGTCGGTCTACAAAATCTACGATCAGTGAGATATATTCCTCTTCGGTGAAGAGATGGAAGGCGCTGGGATCACGCATATATTCGCCTGCCATGATCGTACCCCGGATGATCTGGAGCTGGTGTATCTTGAGTGTTGTGATGGGGAGTTCGGAGAGACGATCAGCATGAGATAGCATTTGCTCTCGGTTCTCTCCCGGTAGACCGAGAATGAGGTGAGCCCCGACGAGGATCCCCGCTTCGTGCGTCCTGCGGATCGTATCGACACTACACTGCCAGGAGTGTCCCCGCTGGATACGATCGAGTGTCTCATCATACGTACTTTCGACACCATACTCCACGAGGAGGAAGGTGCGCTTAGCTAGCTCACTGAGATAGTCGAGTAGAGGCTGAGGCATGCAGTCGGGGCGTGTCCCGATGATGAGCCCGACGACCTGAGGATGACGAAGAGCTTCCTCGTATTTGGCGATGCACTCTGCTACGTCTCCATAGGTATTGGTATAGGACTGGAAGTACGCTAGGTAGCGCATCTCGGGGTGCTTTCTGCGGAAGAACTCGATCCCTTCATTGACCTGCTCTGTGATCGACTTTTGCTTAACAGCGTAGTTTGGACTGAAGCTCTTATTATTGCAGTAGGTGCAGCCACCCTTGCCCCGCGAGCCGTCGCGGGTGGGGCAGGAGAAGCCCGCCGTCAGGGTGATCTTCTGCACCTTCTCGCCTGGGAAGTGCTCTGAGAGGAAGCTCGAGAAGCTGCGATAGGGGAGTGTCGCTGTGCTCATAGGGGCTACTTGGCTCGGCCTATAGGGGCGTGGATCCAGTCGGGATGCTCGAAGTGCGTCTCCCGCTGCTCGCGTATGTAGTCCTCCACCTGCGGGCGGAAGTCCAGCGGATAGAGGGCTCCCGCGTGGTGGTGCTCTAGCTCGGAGAGGATGCTGGCCTTGAAGTCCTCGATGGTGAAGCCTACAGGGAGGTGCGGTCTGAGGTTCGTCACCACGGAGCGTACC
>ERZ772967.1480-NODE-1480-length-16072-cov-3.404258_pt1 | contig 16072 bp, 10 predicted proteins | sample MGYA00511677_ERZ772967 | MGnify/ENA primary metagenome ERZ772967 (study PRJEB29015, sample SAMEA2737931) | human oral metagenome | biome: human oral; feature: human-associated habitat; material: dental | place: China | collected 2146 ...
AGTTTCCTACGTCAGTGCTAACTGTATCAGGTTCACGGGTATTTCTCAGCCCGATTGTTTGCGCAACCGAGCACCCCGACTAACGGGCGTTACTATAGGCGTTTGTTACGGATTTGTAAACGGATAAGACGAGTTTGAGAGACATTTTGATGCATCTAAGAACTAGCCAAAAGATAAAGGAAATTGGATCCTCCGCAGAGCACCGCATTGAAGCCTTATTTTATGCACAGGTTTCTTTCCAACAACGTAAGTGACAATGCTTTTAAGCAAAGAGGGCATAATTTCTATGCTGCATCGTCAGTTGAATTGGAAAGCGCAATCTCAAACGAAAAATATTGCGATTATATTGGTGCCCAGGCGGCTTCTGTTTTGGCAAATCGAGCGCTTTAACTTTTCAGCAATGCGATGACTTTATCGCCGAAGAAATAGAATATCAGGCCGAAGGCGACAATCATCAAACCGATAAGTTTAACAAGGTTTATTTCACGCACCGGCATACCGATTAAGCCGAAGTGATCGATCGTGGCGGCGGAAAGCAGTTGACCGATAATAATAAAAAATAGCATGGCGGTAATGCCGAGTTTGGGTGCTAATAAAACGGTGCTGAATACCACGCCTGCACCTAGCACGCCGCCCAGCAATTTCCACCAAGGCTGCTGCGGAATTTCACTCAATCCGGCCCATAAATCCGTTTTAAACAGCGCGATAATAAATAACAAAATGGTGCCGACGGCAAAAGAAATGAAGGTCGCGACGAGCGGTTCGCCGCCCACCGCTTTAGCCAATTGCGTATTAATAGCAGATTGCGACGCCAATGCGGTGCCCGCCGCCAAAGCAAGCAGAAGATAAACAAAAAACATTAAGCCTCCGAAAAGGCGGCATTATAGTGTTTTTCCGCCCGACGTCCAATGACAAAAAACCTTGAAAGATTACACAGAGCGTCGTTTTAACAGGGAACGGTGACCATCGCCAACAGCACCGCATTGAAACAGACGCCAATGCGGTACTGTTAGCGACAAACGCAGTTTTTAGTTCACTTTCAATTCACTTTGGGCTTGATGGATTACTGCCACGGCCCCACTTATGCTTAATCCCCCCATCACGGTTGCCACGAGTAAATCGGGTAAGTTGGATTGGGTAAAATACACTGCACCTGCCGCAGCAATAACCAGTAAATTACCAATCGCATCGTTACGCGAACAAATCCATACGCCGCGCATATTACTATCACCTTCGCGGTATTTGTAAAGTAATAAGGCGGAAATGACGTTTGCGACCAAGGCAAGTATGCCGATTAAGCTCATTTTATGATAACTTGGCAAACTGCCTAGCCACCATAAATACGCACTTGAGCCTAGCACCCATACACCGAAAATTGCCATCGTGTAGCCTTTGAGTAAAGACGCTTTTGCACGTACTGATAACGCCATTGAAAGCACAAACAAGCTAATTCCATAATTGCTAGCGTCGCCTAGAAAATCCAACGAATCCGCCAATAACGAGGCAGAGTCGGCGTTTACGCCACTGATGATTTCTACCAAAAACATTCCAAAGTTAATGGCAAATACTGTCCATAAAATATAGCGATAATGTTGTGAAACAGCTGTTTCACAATGATGAGAAGAACAACAATCTTTCATTTTTTCTCCTTATTTATTAAGATGAATGCACTTTAAACCCTGTACTAACAACAAGGTCAAAGAAAATGAAAAATTATTTACAAATTAAAAACCTTTGCGAACAAACCCACTCCACACCGGAAACCATACGGTTTTATGAAAAAATTGGTTTACTTCCTGCTCCCATTCGAGCAGCAAACGGCTATCGTCTTTATACGCAAGATACCGTTGTTTTACTTAATTTTATTAAAGCTTGCCGTGAACTTGGTTTCAGTGTGGAAGAAACCGCTCGTTTTACTGAGCTTTATCAACAACAAAAAGGCGAATGCGTCCCTGTTAATATGTTGGTGCAAAAGCATTATCAAGATATACAAGAAAAAATTGCTAAATTGCAAGAAATTGAACGTTTTCTCTTCCCTTTAATGCAATGTGAAAAAAATAATGTTACCGAATGCGAAGCCTTAAAAGGCATTTCAACACGCGCAGAACAACATTAAAAAATCGCTTTATTTTGTGCTTAACATAGGATTTATTTTTTTCCAAAGTTATCAATACAAACCACTTTTTATTCAACTATTTGTTATGGATTATTGTCGAGTTTTTATAAAAAAGTGATTTTTACTACCTTGTTTGGAATTCTCGGTGATGAGCTACGTTAACACCGAGAGCAAACGGATAAAGTCAGAACTAAACAGAAAAAAAGCGTGATTTGCATAGCATTCAATGCGGTGCTGTTGGCGAACTTGGTGGAAATCAGCAGCGCTAAGGGTCACAACATCATCGGCGTGCAGAAAGCGGCAAATATCTAACCGAAAGTACTGGATTTGGTCGACAGGCTCGCGCGGAAATCGACGCAGAAGAAATCAGCGTAATAAAATCAATTGTTCAAAATAGGGCGCAGGATATCGCAAATCGCGCACGGATTGGGCGTCGTGCTTTGCTTTTGCGCCCGCAAGTGGTAGAGTAACGCCAATTTTTTCCATCCGATAAGGATGTCGCTTGAAACACGATCTTAATCGAGCGAGAAAATGTGTGGAAATGTTAGATCGACGCCGTTTGGAACGCGCGTTGCTCGGTTCCGGTGACGGTTTCCAACAGGTTTTGTCTTTGCTCCCGCTACTTTTTCAATTAAATCATCCAAGTTTGCCCGGTTATGTGATGAAAGCGCCTTGTGGCGTCGCACATTTTTCGTTGTCGGATTATCAACAACGTTTTCTTAAGGGCGAATATCCCACTCATTACGATGCTTTCAAACGGCAATTTTATACGGCCGAACCGCCGATTTTAGGTTTGTACGTAATGGGCAGTTTCGGCTCGATTAGCCAAACCAGCAGTTCGGATATGGACACTTGGATTTGTTGCCGTGAAGACTTAAACGATATACAGCGCGATTTATTAACGCAAAAAGCACACCAAATTGAAGAATGGGCGCTGCAATTTGATGTGGAAATTCATTTTTATTTAGTCGATCAACAACGTTTTCGCAATGATCGTTACGCTGACCCGATCACGAACGAAAATAGCGGTTCGGCGCAATATATGTTATTGTTGGACGAGTTTTATCGCTCCGCCGTTCGCCTTGCAGGCAACCCGCTATTGTGGCTGCATTTTTGGGTGGAAAAGGAAACGGATTACGAAAGCGAAGTACAAAAAGCCGTCGAAAACGGCGAAATCAACCCGCAGGATTGGGTGGATTTCGGTGGATTAGGGCAGTTTTCAGCCAATGAATATTTTGGTGCCAGTCTTTGGCAGCTTTATAAAGGAATTGATTTCCGATTTTATACCGTCTGACATCAGCAAAATTTTCGATTACCAAGAATTTGGCTATCGCAAAATCAAGGTGCAACGCCCACTGCGTTATGTAGTAAACATCAACGAAATAACGCTGACCCAATTTAAGGCAAGCAAAGAATTCGCAAAATTCGCCCCTGAAGTGCAAAGTGCGGTAGAAAATTACCTCGTTTCACACTTTGGTGATTACAGTTTTTCGCAATTCTTAGCTGAAATGTTTGCAAAACTTTATACGATGAAGACCGCAATTACTGCCGCAGATAGGCCTAATGGCAAGGTACTCCCTTTCTTTGAAAGATACGGATTTAGAGACATTACAAACAGACTTAGATGAATGGGTGTTGTATTATAACCATCATCGTACCCATCAAGGTAAAATGTGTTGTGGAAGAACACCGATGGAAACATTCCTTGATGGGAAATGTATTTGGGCAGAAAAGAATCTAAGCTTAAATTAAGCTGACAGGCACGAGTTTTTAAATAGGAGACTGTCAGATTGGGTTTGATCTTCTACACATCAAGACATCCTTCCGCTCTCAATCCCAATCACCTGATCGCAAATCGCCATGGTGGATTGTCGGTGGCTGACGAGTACAATGAGTTTATCGGCTTTCACATTCCGCAAAGATTGCAAAATGATGGCTTCGTTTAAGCTGTCTAAATTGCTGGTCGGTTCGTCGAGCAAAATAATCGGCGCATTGTGCAAGAAGGCACGCGCAATGCCAATGCGTTGTTTTTCGCCATCGGAAAGATTGCCGCCAAGCTCTGTCATTTTGGTTTGGTAGCCTTCCGGCAAGCTCATAATAAAATCATGAATAGACGCCTGTTTTGCCGCTTCGATAATTTGCTCTTGCGTGGCGGATCGATGCGCCAAGCGGATATTTTCTTCGATGGTGTCGTTGAAAATATAGGTTTGCTGCGTGATGTACGCCATATTGTCGCGCAGACTGGCGGTATTAATGTTCGCCAACGGTTCGCCGTTAATGCGGATTTGCCCTTGTTGCGGGTCGTAAAAACGCATTAACAGTTTCAACAAAGTGCTTTTGCCGCTGCCGCTTCTACCGTGAATGCCGAGAATTTGTCCTTTCGTCAACTGCAAATTAATGCCGGAAAGGATTTGTTCTTCGCCGTAAGCAAAATTGAGATTTTCCACCGCAATATCAGAAACATCCGTTAAATTGACCGCATTTTCTACGTCTTTCAACGCCGGTTGTTCGGCTAATAAGCTCAACACGCGCTCGCCGGAAGCCAAGGTTTGCAAGAGATTGCTGGAAAGATTACTCAAGGCAATCACCGGGCCATAGCTCGACATCAACAAAATCACGCCCACAAGAAAACCGGCAAAATCTAATTTATCCAAACTAAATAAAATCAATCCGGTAAATAAAATAATGATGTTGAACACAGAAACCGCAATTTCCGTATAAACACGCACTTTCGCTTCTTGATCTTTAATTTTACGGAACGCGTCGTCGATGGCTTGGCTACGTTGTTGGATTTCGTCCAAACGTTGTTTAGCATAGCCAAAAAGTTGGATTTCTTTCATTCCGCGCACGCTGTCTAAAAAGAAATCGTTCATTTCGCCCACTAGTTCGCGGTATTTTCTACCGTCTTCACGTGCGAGTTTGGTGGTAATAATCGGCAACACTACGCCAATGCAAAGATAAGCGATCAACGCCACCAACGCGAACCACGCGGAAATATGCGCAAACACGGCAACTAAAATCGCGGACGTAAAGAACGCAATCATAATCGGCGCAATAGTGTGCGCGTAAAACACTTCGAGCAATTCGATGTCGTTGGTGACAAGGGAAACCAGTTGTCCCGCTTGTTTATCCTGCAACTTCACAAACGCCAATCGACGCAACGCCGAAAAGACTTTATCGCGCAAAAGAGCAAGCAATTTAAAGGCGATGTAGTGACCGGACATTTGTTCCAAATAACGTAAAATGCCACGCGCCACCGCAAGGGCAATAAGTGCGGTCAAAATTTGGGTGAAATTTAAATGCCCTTCAAAACCAAGCAGATGGCTTAATCCCATCGCGCCCAACACCATAATAAAAATCGCACTCAAGAAACCAAGCGTGCCCATGGTGATGGTAAACGCCATAATGTGCGCGAGCGGTTTAACGAGCGCAAGCAACTGCCACATCACTAAAAATCCATTCTTACGCATGTGCCACCTCTCTGATTTGTTCTAAAGATTTTTGTTGTTGGAACATTTCCGCATAGGCACCCTGTTCTGCCATTAAGGCGCTGTGCGTACCTTGTTCAATCAATTTGCCTTTATCCAACACATAAATGCAATCCGCATTCACGGCGTTGGCAAGGCGATGAGAAATCATCACAATGGTTTTATGTTGTTTAAATTGTTGAATGAACTGCAAAATCACTTCTTCGCTTTCCACATCAATATTGCTGGTGGCTTCGTCAAAAATATACACTTGCGCATCATGCAATAGCGCACGCGCTAAGGCTAAACGCTGAATTTGTCCGCCCGATAAATTCGTCCCACGACTTAACAACGGCATATCCAATCCGCCATTTTCGCGCACAAAATTCGCTAAATTCACTTGTTCCAAACATTGATAAATTTGCTCATCTGTTGCACCGGTTTTCGCCATTAACATATTGTCGCGCAACGAGCCTTTGAATACGTAGCTGCTGTGGCTAACCAAAGAAACATTTTGGTAGAAGGAAGTGCGGTCAATCTCGAAGGCATTTTGTCCGTTAAACAAAATCTCCCCTTGTTGCGGTTTGTAAAAGCCCATTAAAAGCGAAACCAAGGTAGATTTTCCGCAACCGCTTTTGCCCACAAAGACGGTGAGTTGATTCGGTTGAATGGTTAAATCCAAACCTTGAATTGCCGGTTTTTCTGGGGAATAAGCAAAATGCAGATTTTTGATTGCTACTTGAACGTTATTTTTCGCTGCAAAATCCACCGCACTTTGTTGTGCTTCAACCGGCGTATCTAAAAGCGTAAAAATCTTATCGGAAGCAGCTTTGCCGTTCATCGCCACGTGGAAGAACGAACCGAGCAAACGCAATGGAATGAAAAATTCGGAAGCCAACAAGATAAACAAAATCACACCGAAAATGCTGATTTGTGCCTCTTGATATTGCAAAAGTGCGGTCAAAATCCCGACGGCTGCACCGCCGTAAGCGAGCAAATCCATCAGCGACACGGAGTTGAGCTGCATGGTCAGCACTTTCATGGTAATGGTGCGGAATTGTTCCGCTTCGGCATCCATTTGTTTCGCTTTATAGCCATCGTCTTGATAAATTTTGAGCGTTACCAAGCCTTGTAAATTATCCAAAAAGCTACTGCCTAGCCCCACGTAAATCGCCCAATATTTTGCTAAAAGTTTTTTGGCAATTTTATTTACCGCAATAATGGACATGGGAATTAACGGCACGCACACAAGTAGAATTAATGCAGTTGGCGCGTTAAAAAAGACGAGAAAAAAGAATAATGTGAGCGGCGCAAGCAGGCTGTAAAATAGTTGCGGAAGGTAACGCCCGAAATAAATTTCCAACTGTTCCACCCCTTCCGAAGCCACTTGAATGATGGATGAGGTGGATTGTTGATTCACTTGATTGAGCGGCATTCCGGCTAGTTTACGATAAATCAAACTACGCAATTCGTGCTTCACGCGCGTGCTGGCAAAATAAGAGGCTTGCACTGATTTCTTGCCGGCAAAGGCACGTAAGGCAAGAGCGGCAATTAAAATCCCCCCAAAACCGACCGCACTTGACGCTGTCAGTTCACGCAAAAACGCGGCTTGCAACACATAAGCAAACGCCACCGCACTCACGATACCGCCTACCAACGCCAGCCAATTCCATAGCACTGTGCGCGCAATCCATTTTTTGCTGTCGGCAACAGTGTTGATGAGACGTTTGTCGATCATCATATTGATTACTCCTAAAAACAAAAAGAAGTACGCGTTAAATACGTACTTTTGCAAAATTATGTCATTGCAACAAAGTAGATATTACACTCTCGAAATAGCACCGCATTGGAACCTGCTCCAATGCGGTGCTGTAACGCAAGTCTAATTAGAATCGGATTTCTACCGAAGCGGCGAAATTTCGTCCCGGTTGATAATAACGTTCAAGACCCGGATAACCACCGTATATGTTATTTTCTCTCTTTCCTACAGAATTCACTATACCGCCGGTATTATTTAAACCGCGTAACGTGTCCCACGTATGATATTTACGATTGAAAATATTATAAACACCCGCACGCAAAGTGATATTTTCCGTCGGTTTATAGAAACCGAACATATCAAATACAAAGGCTTTTGCATTTAAATGTTTCCATGTATCCAATTCCGTTTCATGAGAATATTCTGTACATGTGATTTCTGTAGGACCGCTTCCCCAATATGGCCAATAAGGATTTGGTCTGGATTCTTGTTTAAGACAACGTTCTTCTGATGTTCTCACATATTTGGCATCTTTTGCTTTCTTCGCACCAAGATAAGTTAGACGAGAGAAAATCCCCCATTTCCCATCCGGTTGTTCATAATCAAGCCCAACGATCATTTTCAATGGCTGAAGCGACATTAAGCTTGCATTGTTAGACATACTGCCTTTGTTGTAACCTAAAGAGCCGAAGAGTTTCCAACCGTTTGGTAATGGCGTTACTTCGTTTAAATTAAGTTTACCGGTAAATTCAACGCCATAAATTTTTGCGGAATCAATATTTTGCATTTGTTGAACAGGGCGCCAATTTGTTCTGTTGTACGCCGTATATTGTTCCCATGTTTCTTGCTCATAAAGAAAATCTTTATAGCGGGTATAATGCAAATTGACAGTCAAGTAGCCAAGATTGCCATTGCCTTGTAGCGTTAAGTTCTGGCTTAAACTACGTTCTGCTTTTAAATTAGGATTCGACTTCCAAGCGCCTGCTGCATTATCACGGTAGTCAAAATACATTTCTGAGGCATTCGGCATACGGAAGCCTGTACCGATGCTATAGCCCAACTTCCAACTATCATTAAGTTCTTTTTCAATTCCTGCAGTCCAACTTAAGTTGCGGAATTTGGCATCGTCATTTTTAAAACAATTTCTACAATCTAAATCACCTAAACCTTGTTGAGCATATTTCGCCCAATCATAACGTAAACCTAAGTGTCCTTTCCATTCCGGTGTAAACACAATGCTGTCGTGCAAGGAAATATAATGGTGGCGAGTTTTAATCGGGTACATCATTGTAGAATCTTTCTGTTTATACCATAAGCCTGAAAGATAATAGAAATCTTGATGAAGAATATCAAACTTCCGCTCAGAAAATGAATTTCTAAACGATAACGTTTGATTTATTCCCAATAAATCAAATGGTTGGCTATCAATTCGCAAATTAATACGTTTAAATTTGGTATTAAAGAAACGGAGGTTGGTATCACTCGGTTCTGCCGGTTTTGCCGCACTCCAAGCGGTGGCTTCCTGTGCCCGATAACCTTCATAGTTATACGCTGATGTTTCTGTTTTTTGATAATCTGCATCCACTTTTAAAAGTGAAATCACTTTAGAATCCGGCAGATATTCATAGAACACATTAACGGTATCACGTTTAGCGCGATCATCTGCTTCACGCCATCTTGATGGCAGCGTAAGCGCAGAATCTTCAATAATATAATTTTTATTATGTTGACCGCTATATGAGACGCCAACACGGTGATGATCATTAAAACGATAGGCAAACTTAGCTAAATAACTGTGATTATTATGCGTGGAATCATCCGGCGTTTGTTTTCCGTAGCCACGATAGCGTGTCATTAACGAGTCCTCGGGAATGGTATAACCGCCCGCACTTTTCATTTCATGCCCGTGACGATTGGAATAAAGTAAAAGTGCTTCTGCTTTTTCACCGGCATAAGCAATGCCCAATGTATTTACCCATTCGGTATTGCGTGATGCATAACCCGTGCGATACAACGCACCGAATTTACGACCTTCTCTTACAATATCAAAAGGTTCAAGCGTACGATAGTTTACGCCACCACCGATATTACCGCTGCCTTGATTAAAAGAATCCGCTCCTTTCACAACATCAATAGTACGTGCCAATTCAGGATCAATACTTTGACGAGACGTGTTTAAGTTGCCGTAACGTTTATAAAGGGAGTTCTCCTCAGAGTCAGGCAAGGCAACGCCATCAACACTAATACCCACGCGGTTATCTTCTACACCACGGATGGCAAATCCTTTTTGGTGACGACCTTGATCCACCACTCCGACATCCGGACTGTAACGCACAAGGTCTTTATTATTTTGAATCAGTTCTTGTCGGATGATTTTAGCCGTCTTCTTTTCAGAATAATTTGCTTTTAAATCATCAATATCGGTAGAGACATTAATAGTTTGAAGGACTTCAGTATCCTCTGCTAATGCCACATTTACACTTGACAAACCCGTAGTTATAGCCAATAGGCTGTAGGCTGTACCCAGTAGTTTATTTTGTTTCATTACGACTTTCCTTAGATTAATTAAGCGGGCGAATTATAAAAAATTAATTTATATTAGAATAGATATAATTGAGAATTATTTTTATTTTGTGATTTTTATCAAAAAAAAGACCGCACTTTAGCTACCTAATTAGGGGTAAAGTGCGGTCATTTCTTACCATTATTTTTACTTAAGCAAATAATGGCGAAATGGAAAAATGTTGGTTCTGTTCAACTTGCCATAAATCGTAATTATTTTGCATATTCAACCACAAATTTGGTGTTGTATTCGTTAATAACCGGCTAAAACGTAATGCCATTTCAGGTGTGATTGCCGCTTTTCCATTTAAAATACGAGAAAGCGTTACACGACTTACACCTAAACGTTTTGCCACATCTGTGATTTTATAGCCTTCAAGATATTCTTTTAATAATAAACCCGGATGCGGTGGATTGTGCATTCTCATTTCATCCTCCTAATGATAATCTTGATAATCAACAATTTCAGCATGACCATTTTCAAATTTAAAGGTTAATCGCCAATTTCCATTCACTTTTACAGACCAGTAACCCTCTAGATTTCCTTGTAATTTATGCAGATCCCAGCCTGGTACATTCATTGCAAAAGGATTCTCTGCGCTATTGAGCGTACCAAGTTGCAATCTTAATTTATTTGCATGCTTTGCTTGAATACCGGCAATAGAACCTGTTTCAAAAAATAGTTTTAATCCTTTATGTCTAAATGAAATTATCATGTTAATCTCTTTTTGTTAAGTCACACTATACAAAAAAGTCTATTTTTTGTAAACAGTAACGATACAAAAACCGCACTTTAGTTTCCCAAAGTGCGGTCATTTCTTGCCAAATTTTTAGATTAAATATCTAAATTCGCTCTCAACGCATTAAGTTCGATAAACTCGCGGCGTGGTTCAACTTCGTCACCCATTAAGGTGGTGAAGAGTTGATCAGCGGCAACGGCATCTTTAATGGACACTTTCAACATACGGCGGGCATTTGGATCCATGGTGGTTTCCCAAAGTTGGTCGGCGTTCATTTCGCCTAATCCTTTATAACGTTGGATTTCCAAGCCGCGACGGGATTCTTTTACGAGCCATTCTACTGCTTGTTCGAAAGTACGAACCGGCTGTACTTTTTCTCCGCGGGTGACGTATGCGCCTTCTTCCAACAACCCGTTTAATTGCTTATTGAGTGAGACGATTTTGGCGTATTCGTTACCACTGACGAAATCAAAGTTGATAAAATAATCGTTGTCAATACCATGTTTACGCACGGTGATTACCGCTTCATGCACTTGGCGTTCTGCGTTGAATTGGGTGCGAACAGAATATTGATGCGCTTCGGTTTCTTTTGCTTCCAGTTGTTCTACGAAAGATTTTCCCCAATTTTCAACCGCACTTTGATCTTTCATCATCTCTACCGAAAGCGGTGCTTGGTAAATTAAACCTTGCATCACCGGCGTTGGGTAATGACGGCTTAAACGACCAATCAATTTCAGCACCGCATTGAACTCCGCCACTAATTTTTCAAATACAAGGGCATTCATTGCCGGTGCGCTTTCGCTGATATGCAATTCCGCACCATCAAGAGCAAGAGTTAATTCATATTGCTCCATTTCGTCTGCATCTTTAATGTAACGCTCTTGTTTGCCTTTTTTCACTTTGTAAAGCGGCGGCTGAGCAATATACACATAACCGCGCTCAATCAACTCCGGCATTTGACGATAGAAGAAAGTTAATAAAAGCGTACGAATGTGTGAGCCATCCACGTCCGCATCGGTCATGATGATGATGTGGTGATAACGCAATTTGTCCGGATTGTATTCGTCGCGTCCGATACCGCAACCCAGTGCGGTAATTAATGTGCCCACTTCTTGAGAAGATAACATTTTGTCGAAACGCGCTTTTTCCACGTTTAAAATTTTCCCTTTCAACGGCAAAATTGCTTGAGTTTTGCGATCACGCCCCACTTTTGCCGAACCGCCCGCGGAGTCTCCCTCCACCAAGTAAAGTTCGGAAAGTGCCGGGTCTTTTTCTTGGCAGTCAGCCAGTTTGCCCGGAAGACCTGCAATATCTAATGCACCTTTACGACGGGTCATTTCGCGCGCCTTACGCGCCGCTTCTCTAGCACGCGCCGCCATAATAATTTGGTTTACGATGATTTTCGCGTCCGCCGGATTTTCTAATAAATATTCCTGCATCTTCTCATTCATCGCCGATTCCACCGCGCTTTTCACTTCGGAAGATACCAATTTGTCTTTGGTTTGCGAAGAGAATTTCGGATCCGGCACTTTCACCGAAATCACCGCCACCAAACCTTCACGCGCGTCATCGCCCGAGGTGCTGACTTTTTCTTTTTTTAGCAAACCTTCGTTTTCCATATAGCTGTTTAAGCTACGGGTCAGCGCACCGCGAAAGCCGGCTAAGTGCGTCCCGCCGTCGCGTTGCGGAATGTTGTTGGTGAAGCAGTAAACATTTTCGTTCACGCCGTCATTCCATTGCAACGCCACTTCCACACCGATGCCGTCTTTTTCCGCCGAAAAATAGAACGGTTTCGGGTGAATCGGGTTTTTGTTTTTATTCAAATATTCCACGAAGGCTTGAATTCCGCCTTCATAGTGGAAATGATCTTCCGTGCCATCGCGTTTATCAATTAAACGAATAGATACGCCGGAGTTTAAAAAAGACAGTTCACGCAAGCGTTTTGCCAAAATTTTGTAATCAAAAGTGGTGATGGCAAAAATATCCGAGCTTGGCCAGAAACGCACGGTAGTACCGGTTGCAGTAGTTTCGCCGATAATCGTAAGTGGCGCTTGCGGCTCACCTAAATGGTAGAACTGCTCATGCACATGACCTTGGCGACGAATCGTCAGCTGTAATTTATCGGAAAGCGCATTCACCACCGACACACCCACGCCATGCAAACCGCCCGATACTTTATAAGAATTGTCGTCGAATTTACCGCCGGCATGAAGCACGGTCATAATCACTTCCGCCGCAGAAATACCCTCTTCCGGATGAATATCCACCGGAATGCCGCGACCGTCGTCCTGCACGGAGACGGAATTATCGTCATGAATAGTGACGATAATATCGGAGCAATAACCTGCCAAGGCTTCATCAATGGCGTTATCCACTACCTCAAACACCATATGGTGCAAACCGGTACCGTCATCGGTATCGCCGATATACATGCCCGGACGTTTACGCACCGCATCAAGCCCTTTCAGCACTTTAATACTGTTTGCACCATAAGTTTCTGGAGTAGTTGTTGACATAATTCTTCTCTAGTGTAATTCGTAAAAAATTGGGCGGGATTATAGCAAAATTTTGCGCAATTAGCTAAACATAACTGCACTTAAACGGTACTTAGACTTATTCGGCTGCACGGGCATTTTTATGTTCGCGGATTAAAGACAGAAACGCTTGTCCAAAACGCTCCAATTTGATCGTACCGACACCGTTAATTTGCAACATTTCAATGTTGCTGACCGGTTGATATTGCGCCATTTCTTGCAAGGTCGCATCGTTAAACACGATATACGGGGGAATGTTTTCCTTATCGGCAATTTGCTTACGCAAGAAGCGCAAACGTGCAAATAAATCTTTGTCGTAAGAACCGACCGCACTTTTGTGCATCATGGCAGTGGTGACGATAGATGACAGACGTGGCGTTGCCAATTCCAACGGCATCTCTCCCCGCAAAATCGGCTTGGCGTTTTCTGTGAGCTGTAACGTATTACCATATTCACCGAGCATTTGACGCACAAAACCCAAATGAATGAGCTGACGCAACACGGACTGCCAGTATTCCGTGCTGTGTTCCTTGCCGATGCCATACACACTCAGCTGATCGTGCTGTTGGTCACGAATTTTCTGATTATTCATACCACGCAAGACAGCGATAACATAATGGGCGCCATAAGATTGACCGGTGCGATAAATTGCCGACATGATTTTTTGCGCGTCCAACAACCCATCGTATTTTTTCGGGGGGTCAAGACAAATATCACAATTTTGACAGGCGGTTTGACGATGTTCGCCGAAATAATTCAATAAGACCAAACGGCGACAGGTTTGGCTCTCGGCAAATTCGCCGATGGCTTGCAATTTATGCTGTTCAACTTGGCGTTGTGGCGTTTCCGGTTTTTCCATGAGCATTTTGTTCAGCCACACATAATCCGCCGGGTCATAAAATAGCACCGCTTCTGCCGGCAAATCATCCCGCCCTGCACGGCCGGTTTCTTGATAGTAGGCTTCAATGCTACGCGGTAAATCAAAATGTGCCACAAAGCGTACGTTGGATTTATTAATCCCCATGCCGAAGGCGATCGTCGCCACCACCACTTGAATGTTATCCCGCTGAAAATCCCGTTGTACCTTTTCCCGCAAGCTATTTTCCATGCCCGCATGATACGCCGCTGCTCGCACACCTTTGTTGCACAGGGTCTCCGCAATACGCTCTACTTTGTTGCGGCTGTTGCAATACACAATGCCACTTTTGCCTTTTTGTGCCACCACAAAACGGCAAAGCTGTTCCATCGGCTTAAATTTTTCCACCAAGGTATAACGAATATTCGGGCGATCGAAACTCCCCACATGAAAGTGCGGTCGATTTAGCCGGAGATTTTGCAGAATATCTTGTTGCGTTGTGGGGTCTGCAGTAGCTGCCAGCGCCATAATCGGCACATTCGGGAAGCTTCCTTTTAAGCCGCCAAGTTGGGTATATTCAGGGCGAAAATCGTGCCCCCATTGGGAAATGCAGTGCGCCTCATCAATGGCGATAAAGCTCACCTGACATAAAGAAATAAATTGGAAAAAGCTGTTGGTCATGACTTTTTCCGGCGACAAATACAATAATTTTAGTTGTCCGGAAATCGCCCTATTTTGAACCTCTTGCTGTTCTTCAAAGGTTTGCGAGGAGTTTAAATAATCCGCTTCTACGCCGCTGGCGCGCAGTTGATCCACTTGGTCTTTCATCAGCGACTGCAACGGGGAAACGACGACGGTCAGCCCGCCGTTGCGGTAATAGCGGTTGAGCGCGGGAAGCTGGAAGCACAATGACTTCCCGCCTCCCGTCGGCAAAACCGCCAGCACATGTTCGCCGTTCATGCCCGCCTTGACAATCGCCTGCTGTCCGCCTGTTACGCCATCCACTCCCCTGAACGAGGCAAAACCGAAATAACGCTTCAGTTGCGAAACAGGGTTGAGCGTGTCGCAGCAATAGCGGCATCCGGCATCGCCGCAGTCGTGGTCGCGCAATTCGGCAATCAGACGCGCGGTATCGGGAAACTGGTGGCGCACCCACGGCGCAAGTACCGAATTGCCTCCTGAAACGGACAGCCACGAGAGCGCATAGGCAAGCGGGATATAGAGTTCGGGCCGATGTATGTCCTCGCGCATCAGTCGGGTAAAACGGGTTTTGCAGACTTTCAGACGGCCTGTTTCCACATCGTCCTGCACCATGTTCCAAATATGCGGAATCAGCGCATAGGCGTTGTGCTGTGTCTGCGTGCCGGGAATGACGATGCCGTCTGCAACCCGATACGGCAATGCGCCGAACAGCCCGCTGTAAACACCGTAGGTTTCGGGATGACGGGTTTTCAGATTGCCGAACGCAGCACACTGGTCCTGAAAAAGCTGCCAGCAGGCGCGGCAGTCGGCTTCGTATTGCGTTTGAGCATAGTGTTCAAAGGCTTGGCGCGTGTTTCTGCCCGGTTGCAGCAGGTGGTTGAGGTAGCTTTTGGCATCGTTGAGCGCGGCAATGGGTTTGGCCTGCGTCACACAATAGGTGAAAAACCAGCGCAGGGCTAAGCGCTTCCAGCGTTCTTGGCTGTAGACTTCGAGCCCCACCAAGCGTTCGAGGCTTTGCCAATAGAGGTTGTCGGTGTAGAGTTGGGCGAGGATTTCCCACGTGGTGCGCAGCGGTTGCCGCTCATCATCGGGCAGTTTGCGGGCGGCTTGTGCAAGGTCGGTGAACACCGTTTCCAACCGAAAACCAGGCTGTTTTGCAACTTGCTCCGCATGTTTGCTCCCCTCTTCCGCGGCTTTTGCGGACGTATTTGCAGCTTTCGCGGCACTGTTGGCGGGCGATGCTGTTGCTTGCTCCACGTGCTGAGCGTTCTCTTCCGTAGTTTTGGCGGACGCGAGGGGTGCCACTTCTGTCAGAGGATGGGGCAAAGCATTGGTT
>ERZ772967.1481-NODE-1481-length-16053-cov-7.390611_pt1 | contig 16053 bp, 9 predicted proteins | sample MGYA00511677_ERZ772967 | MGnify/ENA primary metagenome ERZ772967 (study PRJEB29015, sample SAMEA2737931) | human oral metagenome | biome: human oral; feature: human-associated habitat; material: dental | place: China | collected 2146 ...
TTGCTCCAGTTTGTGGGAATGGGGGAGGGAATAAGCCCAAAAATAGATTCCCTGCCTAAAGATCGGGTCAATTATGCTATTACCACAGATGGAATCCACGGGATGGAGGAAGGGGTTTTTTATAAAATTCTACGAAATTCGGCTGGTATAAAACAGGCTTCAGATAGGCTGGGGGCGATTTCTAGATGGCTGGGTGGGGAGGATAATTCATCGTCCATTATTTTGAATATAAGCGATCTCGAAAAAGGGTTGTCAACGTACGATTGCAAATATGTCCAAATTTGGGATGCTCGTGGCGAGCTGGCTGTATCTTTGTCTGAGGGTTTTGATGGAAATAAACGGACCCCCTCGAATGAAAAGTGGTCGTATAAAGTTTTGAGCGATGTTGGTAATACCAAAAAGAGAAAAAATGAGTATTTTAAAAAGAGGGGACTTCAAAAGCCATCAGTTGCTAATAAAAATAACAGAAACGACGGAGATGAGGCTGCTGGGCGAGTTCAGTTGGATATTAAGATAGTTTCCAATAAGTCGAATGGAGAATGACATGGTTATGGTGGGTGGTCGATACGAGCCCCTCTCTTGGCATAATAGGGGTGGAATGGGAGAGGTGAGGTGTTTCAATGATACTCATTTGAAACGTAAGGTTGTGATCAAGTATCTTCAGCCGGGGGTCGATGCTAATCGTTTGTTGGATGAACAGAAGTCGCTACTGAAGGTTCGTTCAAAGCACGTTGTTCAACTCTATGATATCGTGAAAGTTCCAATGGATGGTGCTGCCGACGGTGTTCCTGCTATCGTTTTAGAGTTTATAGAAGGAAAGTCACCTGATATTGGTTCCTATTCTATCGGTGACGAATATTTGAAAGTTATCTGGCAGATTGCTAGCGGATTGGCTGACATCCATTCTCATGAAGTTATTCATAGAGACATAAAGCCAAATAATATTATAATTGATAGGGAGGGGGTTGTTAAGATTTTTGACTTTGGGCTTTCGCGTCCGTATGATCGTGCGCAGACAGCAAATGTTATTGGTACGCCGTCATTCATGGCGCCTGAGCTTTATGGATGTCATGATATTGCATTTGACTCGTCTGTGGATGTCTACGCCTTTGGGGTTACCTGCTTGGCTTTGCTATCCAATAGCCCCTTTTCTGAGGTGGGGTGGTGTTCGCCGAAAATTCCAGACTTAGAAGGGTTTTGTACGATTTTTGATCCCGATCGTGAGTTGGGTAATTTGATATATCAGTGTGTTAGCTTGGAGATAGAAAAACGTCCGAGCATGAGTTTTGTTAGGGATTTCTTGGCGAAGCGTTTGTTGAAAAACAGGCATCGAGCTACTGTCGTTTTGAATGGTGAAGCTCATTTGTTGGATTGTAAAAATAACAAAATATATCTTTCGGCCCGGCCTTATCATCTGGCGATTGGATATGATGGATTTGATTTTAAGGTTTTGGATGTGTCCGAAGGTGTTTGTTTGAACAATAGATCTTCGAAGATTGGAGATATTGTTCCGTCATGCTGCGTCATTGCCTTTGGGAAGGGGCGTGAGAGGAAGTTTGTTACTTTTGATGTATCTAATCCTGAGGTGATGCCATGAGTCGCATGAAAGGTAGTGGATTGAATGCCGGCGAGCTGATCTCTTCTAGGTATTTGGTTGAGAAGCCTATCGGCCGCGGCGGAATGCAGGATGTGTACCTGGCGCGTGATATGCTGCTTGACGGGTATGTTGCATTAAAAACTCCATTGCCGGGGCAGGCCGATAAGAGGTTTGGGAATAGTGCCCGGATTTCCGCTAGGGTGAACCATCATAACGTAGCAAAAACTTTGGACTATATTGAGGACGATGGGCGCTTATTTCTTATTGAGGAGTATGTTGAAGGCGAAGATCTTCGTGAGAAGTTGAGTAAATTTGGTGTTCTGGATCCCCATCTTGGGGTCAAGGTGTTTTTGCGACTTGCAAAAGGTATTGCGGCGTCGCATCACGCCGGGGTCGTGCATTGTGATTTAAAGCCTGGTAATGTAATTGTTGGTAATGAGTGTGATTTTAGTATTTTGAAAATTACGGATTTTGGCGTTGCTTCTTTGGTTGAAGAGGTTTTTGTTGAGGCTATACGAGAGGGCGGAGATATGACTCGCTCTACTTCTGGAACTGTGAGAGGGGCTTTGCCGTACATGGCGCCAGAGTTGATGTTTGGCAAGGAAGGGGGGCGCCCGAAGAAATCTTCGGATATATGGTCTCTTGGGGCTATGATGTTTCATGTCTTGACGGGGAGTTGCCCGTTCGGTGTCTATTTGGAGGCTGCGGTTAATGTGAGCACCCGAAATAGAGCGCCGTGGCCGGAGTTCATGCTTCAAAAGACGCAGTATGTTCCTGTTGTCAAGGAGCTTCAGTCTTTGGTTGAGTGTTGTTTAACTTATGAGGCAGGAGATCGTCCTACGGCGGATGAGCTTGTTTGTCGCTTGCTGGATGTTTGTTTTGTTGATGTTGAGAGGGAAATGGGGGTTGTCGATCATTTTATTAATTATAGTCGCAGTAGTGGTTTTATTTTTGGGGGTGATGGAGATGAAGTGTTTTTTAGTAAAGAAAGCGTTTATGGTCCTGATGCATCTTCTGTCGATGTTGGAAATCGCGTTTGCTATTCATGTTTCCCGGGGTATCCTCGGAAACGGGCGCACCCAGTGATATTACTTAAGAAGTAGGCTTTTGGGGGGGGCAGCATTGGACGTCTGGTGTTGCCTACGTAGTTTCGGGTTGTCTGGATTTTTGCTCATCACTAGGCTCAGCTAGCGTATGAAGGTCATAATCTGCGAGTTTCTGGCCTGTGCTGCTCAATAGTTCCTTACAGAAGGATGGTCGCGACCTTTTAATCCTTGAGGTGTTGTCCCAGGTGCTTTCTGCTGCCCAAGATCCTAGAATCCCGGAAGTGTCTTTCTGCGCTTGCCCGGTTGGCGGTCGTCCCGCCAGCGGTGTGCGCGGCTCTCCGTTTTTCGGGCCTGCCCATCTACAGGCGGGGCCGGGGAGCCACCGACACTGACCTGACGCCCCTCCACCTGCAACGAGATCCCTTCCGTGAGTGTCCTCTTCAGCCTGATCGATGCCGGCCTGGCCTTTGGTGCCCAACCCCTGCTGGATGGGGCAGCCTTCACCCTCACCGCCGGCGAGCGGCTTGGGCTGATTGGCCGTAACGGCACCGGCAAGTCCAGCCTGCTCAACGTCATTGCCGGCCGCATCCAGCTCGATGACGGGCGTGCAGTGGTGCGCGACGGCCTGCGCATCGTGCTGGTGGAGCAGGAGCCGGTGCTGCCGCCGGCCGGCACGCTCTTCGAGAGCCTGCTGGCGCGCGGCACGGCGGCCGGGCTGGTGGATGAGCGGGATGAACGGCGCTACTGGGCGCTGCAGGCGCGGCTGCGCGCCGAGCTGGACCGCTTCGGTGTCGACCCGGAGGTTGATCCCGAAGGGCTTTCGGGTGGACAGAACAAGCGGGCGGCGCTGGCGCTGGCCTTTGCGCTGGAGCCCGACCTGCTGCTGCTGGACGAGCCCACCAACCATCTCGACATCGAGGCCATCGAGGCGCTGGAGGCCATCGTCAACACGGGGCCGGCGGCCATCATCATCACGCACGACCGGCGCTTCCTTGACCAGGTGGCCACCCGCATCATCGAGCTGGATCGCGGGCTGGTGCGCAGCTTCCCCGGCAACTTCGCCACCTACGAGAAGGTGCGCGGCGAGCAGCTGGAGGCCGAGGCAGTGGCCAACCGCAAGTTCGACAAGTTCTGGGCGCAGGAAGAGGTCTGGATCCGCAAAGGCATCGAGGCGCGCCGCACCCGCAACGAAGGTCGCGTGCGACGGCTGGAGGCACTGCGCGAGGCGCGGGCCGCCCGGCGCGAGCGCACCGGCCAGATCCGGCTGGAGGTGGATGCGGGAGAGCGCTCCGGCAAGCTGGTCTGCGAGACCCGTCAGGCCGGCATCAGCCTGGGCGGGCGCTGCCTGGTGCGCGACCTGGACCTCACCATCATGCGCGGTGACCGTATCGGCCTGATCGGCCCCAACGGCATCGGCAAGTCCACGCTGCTCAAGCTCATCCTGGGCGAATACCCGCCCGACACCGGCTCGGTGCGGCTGGGCTCCAACCTGCAGATTGCCTATTTTGACCAGCTGCGCGAGCAGCTCGACCCCGAGCAGAGCGTGGCCAACACGGTCAGCCCCGGCTCCGAGTACGTTGAGATCAATGGCGCGCGCCGCCACATCATGAGCTATCTGCAGGACTTCCTGTTCCCGTCCAACCGGGCCAACTCGCCGGTGCGCACCCTGTCGGGTGGCGAACGCAACCGCCTGCTGCTGGCGCGGCTGTTCGCCCGCCCGGCCAACCTGCTGGTGCTGGACGAGCCCACCAACGACCTGGATCTGGAATCCATCGACCTGCTGGAGAGCATGCTGCAGTCCTACCCGGGCACGCTGCTGCTGGTCAGCCACGACCGGCGCTTCCTCGACAACGTGGTCACGTCGGTGCTGGTGGCCCAGGGTGACGGTCACTGGCTGGAGCTGGTGGGTGGCTATTCCGACTGGCTGGCCTGGCGTCAGACCCAGCCGAACCAGGCGCCGCCAGGCTTCGGCGCGGCGGTCATCGCGTCGTCATCCGGGCAGGCCGACGCGGCGGGCGGCGACACGGCCAACCGTGCGGCAAGCGCTTCCGGCGCGCAGGCGGCGGATGCAGCCGGCGCCTCATCCGCTTCGGCGGGGGCTTCTGTCGAGGCGGCCAAACCTCGGGGCGGGCGCCTCACCCTCAGCAACCGCGAGGTGCGCGACCTGGCCAACCTGCCCGGCGAGATCGAGACGCTGGAGGCCGAGATTGCCGCCGATCAGGCCCGCATGAACGAGCCCGACTTCTTCCGGCAGCCGCCCGAGCAGATCAAGGACTTCCAGACCGCCCTGGCCGACAAGGAACAGAAGGTGCTGGACATGATGACCCGCTGGGAAGAACTGCTCGAGAAGGAAGCGCAGGTCAACGCCAGCCGGGGCCGGTAAGGTTCAAAAGAGAAGGCTGCGCCAGGCGCAGCCTGCGCGCTCATTCGTGGGGGTGCGGCTCGGGCTGAGGCGCCGTGTGCGGCGCCACCGGCGCGTTGTTGAAGCGCGTCCAGAGCCGGGCAATCTCGCGTTTGAAGAACGGGTAGAGCAGCGGCGCCGTCACCAGGCCCGGCACGCCGAACAGCGACTCGCCGGTCAGCATCGCCGCCAGTATCTCCCACGAGTTCATCGAGATCTTCGAGCCCACCGTGCGGGCGTTGATCACGTATTCCAGCTTGTGGATCAGCACCAGGAAGACCAGCGAGCTGACGGCCACCCACGGCGAGACCGCAAACGAGATCAGCGACAGCACCGTGTTGGCCATCAGGTTGCCCAGCACCGGCAGCACGCCCGTCAGCAGCGTGAACATGCACAGCAGCCCGCGGAAGGGCAGCTGGATCTGGAAGAACGGCAGCACCACGAACAGGTAAAGGGCCGTCATCGTGGTGTTGAAGAGGGCGATGCGCATCTGGGCGATGGCCACCCGTTCCAGCACCACCAGCAGTCGGGCGATGAACAACCGGTCCGATCGCAACCGGTGCGGCTGCCAGGTGGAGACGGCCGCCAGCGCCCCCACCAGAATGGCGAACAGCGACTGCACGATGGTGTGCACCACCACGCCGCCCACGCTGCTGAGCACGGCCGCCTTGCTGCGCACGACGTTGAAGAGCTGTGCCTTCAGGTCTGCCCAGTTCTCGGGGATCACCTTGGCAGCCGCTTCGGGCAGGGCCTGGCGCAGCACTTCCAGCGAATCCTCGATGCGCACCAGGAAGATGCGCAGGTCGTTGGACGAGGCCAGATGGATGGTCCAGTACGTCAGGAAGACGAAGGCCGTGATGACCAGCACCGAAACGACGGTTCCGCTGATGACCGCCGGCCAGCGCTTGGGGTAGTAGCCCAGGGACAGCGCCGACGGCTTGTGCGCCTGCACGATGCGGTCGGCCAGCAGGCAGCTCCAGGCGTACACCAGCAGGGCCAGCAGCACCGGGATCACCAGCCCTTTCAGGATGATGACGAAGGCGGCGACCGCAGTGGCCAGCAGGCCCAGCACGGGCATGAGGGTGGGAATGTTCGGCATTCGGATCGGGCGGACGGTTCCGGTTCTGTCCGAATATACAGGCAATCGCCCGCTGACTGCTGCAGAAAGCAGACAGGCGAGCGGCCGTGGCAGCCGCTCGCCTGTCAGGGATCCTCTGGACAAGTCGCGGTGACTTGTTCAGAGGGGCCCAAGGGGAGCCCGTCGGGATCAGTACTCGTTCAGCGAGGCGCCCAGCAGCGCGATGTTCGAGCTGGCCATCACCGAGGCCAGTTGCGCGATCTCGGTGGCCTTCGTCTTGTTGCGACGACCGACGATGAGTGCGGCGCCGGCGCGCTGGCCGATCACCATGGCGTCCGACGCTTCCTGGGCCGACGGAGTGTCGATCAGGATCACGTCATAGTGGCCCGCCAGCGTCTGCAGCAGGTCCATGAAGATGTCGCGGCCCAGCAGTTCCTGCGGGTTCGGAGGTTGCGGGCCCGACGGCAGCACGGCCAGGTTGGGCAGGGTGGGGAACTCCATCACCTCTTCCAGACCGGCGCGGCCACTGAGAATGCCCGACAGGCCCATCTGGTTGCGCAGGCCGAAGTTCAGGTGCTGGGTGGGGTGGCGCAGGTCACCGTCGATGACCAGGGTGCGCTGGCCGATCTGCGAGAAGGCCACGCCCAGGTTGGCGCAGACGAAGCTCTTGCCGTCACCGCGGTCCACACTGGTGATGGCCAGCGTGCGGCGGTCGGGCGAGCCATCGAACCAGCGCGTCATCAGCTGGCTGCGCAGGCCGCGCAGCGCTTCGGCGAACGGCGAGTAGGGGTTGACCGCGCTGGTGACCTTGTCGGGCAGCGCCAGGGCCGAGGCACGCGACGACGAATAGCCGAACTGGATGGCCAGCGCCTCTTCCACGTCGGCGTGGGAGACCAGGCGCATGCGCATGGCGGTCTCGCCGAAGCGCAGGTTGGTGACACGCTGCTCGTTGAGCACCAGGTCGATCTGGTCCTGACGCAGCTTGCCGTTGGCGACCAGGATGCCCCCCATCATCAGGGTCTTGCGGTTGGCCTGATTGAAGTCGGGCAGTCGGGTGCCGTCATCCCGGACCAGGGCGGTGCCAGTTGCCTGGCGGCCACCGGAGTAGTTCGAGGAAGAGCCTGCCGGCGCTTGGTCGATCGGGTTGTTCATGTTGGCAAAATGGTGTCTGAGGAATCGGGTGAAACAGAAGGCGTTGCCGGCCATGGCCGGCAGGCAGCAGGGCGATGACGGCCCGGCGGCTCGCCAATCCGCGGAATGTGCCCGCGGCACGGCAGGGCATCCATCCCGGCATTGTCCCTGATTCTGCGGCGGCGCGCAGCCTCCGGCATGGGTCGGACAGGGAAATTGCCCGGCCACCGGACGCCTTCGCGCCGGATCGGGACCCGGTGACGGGCGCCCATATCGGCGGATCGGTCCATCATGCCGCCTGCCGGGCAGCGGGGCGAGGCATTTGTGCACAGCCGCGGCATCTGCCGGGGCAGGAGGCCCTGTTCACGTCAGTGTGGCGCAAGCGCTGCAGCCTGCGGCATGGATGCGCCACAGTATGTCGGCAAACGGCATGGCTTTTACATGCGCATTACGTGCCGGCTACGAACCCGCATCATGGGACCGGAAATTTCATAATCCCCGGGGGCGATCCTTGCGATAATACCGCCCCGGCCCTGGCATCGCTTCAGGCCGGTCCGTCATCGGCCGCAGACCCTGGGCCGTTGTTCCAAGGGCAGCGCACGGGTTTTCATGCCACATCTGGCGCGCATTCGCGCCGTTTGGGCTGTCGGCATGCGTGACATTCAGCCCCATACTAGCCGGATACTGGGATAATACCGGGTGTCGAGGAAGTCGATGCCCAGCCGTCCGGCGCCGGCGCGGAGCCGCTGCGCGGTCGGTCGACCGTGTGTTTCCGTGGCCGGCACCATCGAATCTCCATGCGACCCGCGGTCCTGCGCCGCGGACGATGTGCAGTTTCTCACCGCCTCGAACCGTCGCTCCATTCACAATCGGCACTTCCGTGCCAACTCCAGGTAGTCCTATGCGTTTCGACTTGCTTTTTGGAATTCTCCGATCGCGATTCTGGCTGGTCGCGTCGATCGTGGCCATCACCACGCTCATGGCCATCACCGGCAGCCTGCTGATGAGCAAGCGCTACAGCGCCGCCACCACGGTCTACGTCGATGCCAACACGGTCGACCAGGTGTCCGGTATGGCGGCGCCCACGCGTGAGACCATTCGCAACATGCTGGCCAGCCAGACCGAGCTGATCCAGAGCAGCCAGGTGGTCGACCGGGTCATCAAGGACCTGAAGCTTGCCCAGGACGAGGACGTCCAGACCGACTGGCAGAAGGCCACCAAGGGCCGGGGCAACATCGATGACTGGCTGGCCAACGTGCTGCTGAAGTCCATCAAGGTCACCTCGTCCACCGACGGCACCACCATCGCCATCGGTGCCGAGTGGTCCAGTGCCGAGCGTGCTGCCGAGATCGCCAACGGCTTTGCCAACGCCTACAAGGCGGCCGCCCTGGATCTGCGCACCAAACCGGCTCAGGAATACGCCGAGCGCTTTGCTTCTCAGGTCAAGGAGTACAAGGCCAAGGTCGAGGCTGCCCAGAACAAGCTGACCAGCTATCAGCGTGAAAGCGGCATCATCACCAGCGACGAGCGGATCGACGTCGAGAACCAGCGTCTGCAGGAACTGTCCTCGCAGCTGGTGCAGGTCCAGTCCGCCTTGTCCGAGAGCCGCTCGCGCAGCGCCGTGGTGGGCCGTGGCGGTGACATGGCCATCCCCGAAGTGGTGGCCAACGAGCTCATCCAGACGCTGACCACCGACCTGGGTCGTGCCGAGGCCAAGCTGGGCCAGGTGTCGTCGCAGTACGGTGCCAACCACCCCATCCGCCTGCAGGCGCAGGCCGAGGTGCAGGAGCTGCGCACCCGCCTCAACACCGAGATCAGCCGCGTCAAGAACAGCATCCGCACCGCCAACTCGGTCAACCTGCAGCGCGAGCGCGAGCTCTCCGCCGCCGTGGATGCCCAGAAGGCCAAGGTGCTGTCGCTGCGCAGCAAGCGTGACCAGATCGCCATCCTGCAGCAGGATCTGGCCAGCGCCCAGAAGGCCTATGACCTGGTCGAGCGTCGTCTGACCGAGACCCAGGTGGCCATGAGTGCCGGTCTGTCCAACATCAGCATCATCACCCCGGCCGTCGTGCCGCTGCTGCCCAGCCGGCCCAACCTCATCCTCAATGTGGCGGTGGGTCTGTTCCTGGGCCTGTTCCTGGGCCTGATGGCTGCCTTCACCCTGGAAGCCGCCCAGAAGCCGCTGCGCAGCGCCGACGATCTGCTGCAGGCCTCCGGCATTCCGGTCCTGGCTGTGCTGCCGCCGTCGCAGTCCACCCGTGCCCAGCGTCTCATCGGCGGCACGGGCCCGACGGTCACGCCGCCCAACCTGCGTCTCGGCAACTAAGCACCTAAGCACCTCGCATGGCTGTCTCCTCCATCCTGAATCGCCTGCCGCGCCTGGCAGGCAACCACTCCTGGACCCCGCTGCTCATCGGCGGGCTGTTCCTGGGCGTGGGGGCGCTGGTCGGGCTGGTGGTCGCCACCGGCAACCTGATCCTCATCGCCCTGGTGCTGGGCGGCATCGCCGGCGTGCTGCTGCTCAACGCGCTGCCGATCGCCGTCTGGCTGATCCTCATCGGCGTGTTCCTGATCAACGGCCCGGTCGGGTACTTCTCGCCCGGCATGGCCAAGATCTCCTGGCTCTTCTCGCTGCTGGGCATCTTCATGGCCGGGGCGGCCATGCTCTACACGGTGGCGGGCAGCAAGCATTTCCAGCGGCCCATGCCACCGTTCATCTACACGAGCCTCGCCTTCATCGTGCTGGCGGTGGCCTCGGGTCTGATGTCCGATGGTCCCATCACCGAGGTGGCGGCCGGTGCCAAGCGCTACTTCCAGTTCTGGGGCGTGATGTTCCTGATGGCGGTGGTGCCGTTCAGTGAGAAGCAGGTCCGCAACTGGCTGCTCTTCATCCTGGGCGTGGGCCTGATGCAGCTGCCGTTCACGCTCTATCAGCGCGTGGTGCTGGTGCCGGGCGTGATGGGCTATGACAAGCCCGGCTTCGTGCCCTTCGACATCATCGTCGGTACCTTCGAGGGCTCGATGACCGGCGGTGGCGCCAGCTCCATCATGGCCATGCTGCAGGTGATGGTGCTGTTTGCCGTCTTCTATGCATGGCGCGAGAAGCTGCTTAACGGCTTCTGGACGCTGCTGCTGACGGTGGCCCTGCTGGTGCCGCTGGGCCTGGGTGAAACCAAGGTCGTGCTGATCATGATGCCGGTGGTGCTGTTTGCCGCTTACTTCGACCTGGTGGCCAAGCGGCCGCTGGCGTTCCTGGGCATCGTGGTGGCCACGCTCTTCTTCGGCGCCATCCTGGGCTACTTCTACTTCGTGGTGCAGACCTCGGGCGACATTGCCAACATGTCGTTCGACGAGAACCTGCGTGACACCATCGAGTACAACTTCGGTAACCGCGGCTACTACGCCACCGGGGTGAACCGTCTCACGGCCGTGCCGTACTGGTTCGAGTCGCAGTCCTGGAACGACCCGATCGAGACGCTGTTCGGTACCGGTGTCGGCTCTTCCTACGGTGTCGACGGTCTGGTGCCGGACCCGGGGCACATGTTCCTGGCCCACCCGGGCATGTACATCGACCTGCTCACGACGTCCACCGTGCTGTGGGACTTCGGCATCGTCGGCTTCATCCTGTATTTCATGATCCTCTTCGGTGCCATGCGCTCGGTGGCCAAGTGCTTCGCGGAAGCCACCACGGCCTGGGATCGTCTGCTGTGCCGGATGCTGATGGCCAGTCTGGCGGTCACGCTGCTGATGGCGGTGTACTCGAACAGTGCGGTGGTGCTGGTCAGCCATGCCTTCATCGTCTCGCTGACGCTGGGTCTGGTGGCGTGGCGCTATCGGCACGGCCCGATGTCGCCCACCCGCGCCGATCTGCTCAAGGCCGGCAAGCCGTCGCGCTTCAAGCCCGACTTCCGCAATGCCAAGGTCATCTTCCCGACCGAAGGCGTGCTGGCACCGCAGGAACTGGCCTGGCAGCAACAGCGCCTGCTGGCGAGCAAGGCCGGCGGGGCGGGTGAACAGCCTGCTCAGGAGGCACGCCACTTGGGTTACTCGGCGCCTGCTGGACAGCAGGGTCAGCAAGGTCAGGGTGCGGCTGCGGATTCGAGTCATGCCGTGCACGGCCAGCAGGCCACGTCGGCCTTTGCAGCCGGGGCGCCCATCGGCGGTGCGGCGGCCCCTGCGCAGACCGGCGCTGCGGATCAGTCCCATGCGGCGCATGGCCAGCAGGCCAAACCTGCCTTTGCGGCCGGCACGGGCATCTCGGGCGCACAGGCCCAGGCGTCCCGTCCGCAAGCGGGTCCGGTACCGGGCCAGCCGTCTGCGCCAGCCCAGGCCGCGCCATCGGCGCAGGCAGGGCAGGCCGGTCAGTCGGCGGCATACCCGGCCGGGTACACCGCAGCGGCCCCATCAGCTCAGGCTGGCCAGACGGCCACCCAGCAGCCCATGAATCTGCAGGCGGCCTCAAGCGCTGCAGCGGCTACCCCGGGCAGCACCGAGATGACGGCGGCCCAGGCCATGGCCAACCTGGCCACGGCTGGCCAGACGGCACGTTCGGCCTTCCCGAAAGCACAGGGGGCCCAAGCTCAGGCTGAAGCGGCGCCCCGGCAGCCGGCATCGGCGCCGGTCGCCCAAGGGCCGGTCGCTCAGGGACCTGCCGGCCAGGCGCCGGTGGGGCAGGGCATGCCTGCGGCGGCAGTCTCGTCGCCGACCGCGCCCCGCGTGCAGCCCCCCAGTGGCATGGGCGCGGCTGCACCGCGGCGCACGGGAATCGGCCAGCCAGGGCCGCAGATCCCGCCTTCGTCGGCCGTTTCCCGCGGGCCGCAATCGGGGACCGCGCAGCGTGCTCCGTCGCAGGTGGCTCAGCCTCCGCAGCAGCGGCAGACTGCGCAATCCCAGGCCCCGCAGCAGGTCATGCAGCCTCAGGCCACGCAGCCGCAGGGTCCGGTGTCTGCGCCGTCGCAGCCTCGCTTCCCGCAAGCGCCGGCCGCACCGCAGGATCCCATGATGACGCAGCCGCAGCCGCAGCCGCAGCCGCAGCCGCAGCCGCAGCAGCCGTATTCGTCGCCGGTGCAGCCTTCGCACGTGGCGCCGGATGCAGGCATGCCGTCGCAGCCCGCTTTCGGGGAAGGCGCGCAGCATCATCGCCGCGCTCGCCACACCGGGCACTTCGGTCCTCGGCCGCAGCATCTGGATCTGGCCAACCCCTCAGCCTGGGGAGCGCCCGAGCAGGGGGCGGACCTGCCGCCCGCCGTCGGTACCCGCCGGCCCAGTCCGCGCCAGGGCATGCCCGGTGAGCCGACCATCGACGATGTGGCCGGTCCGCGCACGTTGCCGATGTTTGCCGACGATGACGAGCCCGATAACGGCAAGGACCTGTCGTCGCGGCGCTCCGGCTGGCTCGATACGCGCGACTCCAGCCGTCGTCGCTGATCGCGGGGACATCCGGCAGAGGCCGGGAATCCGGGGGCATGAGAGCCCCTCGGGTTCCCGGCCTTTTTCTTGCCCGGTCGATGCCGCTTGATGAAGGATGCCCCAATGGCAGGGAGGCCATTCAATGGAAGAACGGAGCCACCCGCAGAAGAAGAGGGAACCTGCCAATGAAGAGGGGGAGACCGTTGCCGGCCTCCCCCGTTACCACACGCACACAACGATGATTGTCAGAGTCCCGCGCGTGTTTACTGCCTTGTCATGTCAGGAGTGGTTTTGGTGGTGCATCACTCCAGCGGCGGGGGGTTGTTGATCAGTTCCTGGGTCGAGATCGAGCCACCCGGTTCCGGTTTGCCGGCGTCGATGGTCGAGAAGTTGAAGGCTCGCCATTCGTTGCGGACATACTTGGCGCGGGAGACACCGACACCCGGGAAGTAGTAGGCCGGTGCCGTGGCGGCTACACGCGTGCTCGTCTCGGGGTAGTAGTCGGCGCCCACGTGGATCAGGAACTTCGCACGGGAGCGGTCGTCCGGACGGGCCGGGTTGTCCACCACCAGGCGGGCCTGAACCGTGGTCACCAGTGCTTTCAGATCCCAGGCATCGAAGTTGATCGGACTGCCCCAGCCGTGGAACACGCGGTTCCGGCCGTTGGGCTTGAGCGAGCGGGAGCCGTCGGCTTCGTAGCGGATGTCGGCGCGGGTCGTCTGGTCACCCTGCAGCGATTTCGGGTAGTCCTCGCCCGAGATGGGCTGGTTGATGATGACTTCCCAGCGGTTGGTGGACTTGCGCTTCATGTACAGCTTGATGTTGCGCATCTGCACCCGGGTGTTGGTGGCACCGTTGCCCACACCGTCGAACACCACCAGCCAGGGAATGACGGCGTTCCAGGTGGCGCTGCTCTTGAAGTGGGTGTTGGCCGGTCTCCAGTAGCTCGGCGTGTTGGTGCCACGGGGGATGTTGCCCATGATCACGTAGCCCGGACCCGAGGCCCAGCCGTTGCCCTTGTCCACACCGGCCAGTTCGCCCTCGTTGTACAGCTTCATGTCGTTGATGATTTCCTGCACCGAGTTCACGGTGCCGCCGCGGTTCTGCTGGGCGACGGGGGCAGGAGCCGACACAGGTGCGGGGGCAGGACGTGCCGCGCTGGCCGAGGCAACCACCTTCACGGCCGGGGCCGTGAAGTTCACGATGTCGCCGGAGCGGCCCAGGACTTCTTCGGTGTAGACGATCGACTTGCCGACGTCAGCCGAGGTCGGGACATATTCCGGACCCCAGCCCTTGTCCTCACCGTTCACCTTCCAGATGGCGTTGGTCACGTAGCCGTTGGTGTAGGAACCCATCGTGCGAACCAGCCGCTGGCCAACCACCGCGTTGGCGGTGCCGATCGAGATGGTGGGCATCGTGCTGGCCGTCGGATACCCGGGCTTGGCAGCCTGGGTCGGCTGCTGGGGGGCCGTTGCCGGAGCGCCGGCCGAGGCCACCACCCGCACGGCCGGAGCCGTGAATTCCTTGACGGTGCCGTCGCTGCCACGCACTTCTTCGGTGTAGACGATCGACTTGCCGATGTCCTCGCGGCTCGGGGTGTATTCCGGACCCCAGCCCTTGTCCTGGCCGTTCACGCGCCAGATGGCGTTCATGATGTAGCCGTTCTGGTAGGCGCCCAGCTTGCGTTCCAGCGTCTGCCCTACCACGGCATCGCGCGTGCCGGTGGTCAGCGAGGGTTGGGTGGTGACTTCCAGGCTGTTGGCGGCCACCACCGTCACCGGCGTGCTGTGGAAGGTGGCGCTCTTGCCGTTGGAGGGGTTGCGGACCACTTCCGAATAGCTCACCTTCTTGCCGGCGTCGGCAGACACGGTGGAGTAGCTCATCTGGGTGGCGCCGCTGATCGGCTGGCCGTCACGCAGCCACTGGCGCGAGGCGGTCTGGCCGTTGCGATAGCTGCCGGCCACGGCGTTCAGGCGCTCGCCAGCCTTGACCTGGGCGTTGCTCGAGATGCGTGGAGCCGTCACCTGGGCGGGGGAGGCGGCATCGACCACCGTCACTTCCGCACTGTAGAAGGTCTTGACCTCGCCGGTACGCGGGTTGTGCACGCGTTCGCCGTAGATGATCTTCTGGCCGACGTCCGCTTCCACCGGGGTGTAGCTGGCGGCATAGCCGTTGCTGATCTCGACGCCGTTGCGCAGGCGGAAGCCTTCGAAGGCCACGCCGTTCTGATAGGTACCCGAGACGCGGGTGACGGGCACGCCCACCATCAGCGGCTGGTCGGCCGGCGCAAAGCGCGGTGCCACCGTCATCGTGGGGGCCGTGGCCGTGGCCGGAGCCGGTTGCTCGGTAGCCGGGGCAGGGCGCGGAGCCGTCACCACGGGCTTGGCGGCCTGGGCGCCGGCAGCCACCACCGTCACTTCGGCACTGTAGACGGTGATCACTTCACCGGTGTGCGGGTTGCGCACACGCTCGCCATACACCAGCACCTGGCCGATGTCAGCGGCCACCGGCGTATAGGCGGCCTGCTGGCCGTTCTCGACCGGCTTGCCGTTACGCAGACGGAAGCCCTCGAAGGCCTCGCCGCCATCATATTCACCCGTCACGCGGGTCACGGGCTCGCCCACCCGGATCGTGCGACCGGCAGGGCCGAAGGCAGGGGCCTTGCGGGCGACGGGCGCCGTGGAGCTGACCACCGTCACCGGGGCGCTCTCGGCCCAGATTTCTTCGCGGGTGCGGGGGTTGACGACACGCTCGCGGTAGATCAGCTGCTTGCCGATATCGGCAGCCGTCGGGGTGTAGGCAGCCTGCTGGCCATTGGCGACTTCCTTGCCGCCGACGTAGAGGCGCTGGCCTTCCACGGGCTCACCGTTGCGATACTGACCCATCACGCGGGTGACGGGCTTGCCGACGCGGATCGTCTCGCCGGCCGGGCCGAAGGACGGGGCCTTCAGGATGGCAGGCTGGGTGGCCGTGGCCTTGACGGCCTTGGCCACCTTGTCGGCGTGAAACTGAGGAACGTGGCCTTCGGCCGGCTGACCCACGCCAGCAGCCGGTTCATTGGCCGCGTCGAAGAATGCGCCCGCCAGGCTTTCTTCCTGCTGGCTGCTCGATGTCGGAGCGCCGCTCTGCTGGCCCTCGCCGCCGCTGCCACCGCAGGCAGCCAGCAGGCCAGCGCTCAGGAACAGCGCGGCCAGCGTCCGCGGCTGGGAGGAGAGCATGCCGTTCAAGAGAGGTAAGTCTTCGGCGGGCGGGATCTGGAATTGCTTTTTCATGGTCTGACGTTCATCGTGTGGTTGGTGAACCCGGCAGGTACCTGGGCAACTGCCGTCGTTGTGCGTTTGCATGTGTGCGTCATGCGGGACGTACTCTACGAACGACAGTTTTGGTTGTT
>ERZ772967.1484-NODE-1484-length-16048-cov-30.478709_pt1 | contig 16048 bp, 18 predicted proteins | sample MGYA00511677_ERZ772967 | MGnify/ENA primary metagenome ERZ772967 (study PRJEB29015, sample SAMEA2737931) | human oral metagenome | biome: human oral; feature: human-associated habitat; material: dental | place: China | collected 2146 ...
CGGTGGGCTTCGGCGAAGGTGCCGGATCCGTGGGGCTCGGCGAAGGTGCCGGGTCCGTGGGCTTCGGCGAGGGAGCCGGGTCGGTGGGCTTCGGCGAAGGTGCCGGATCCGTGGGGCTCGGCGAAGGTGCCGGGTCCGTGGGCTTCGGCGAGGGAGCCGGGTCGGTGGGCTTCGGCGAAGGTGCCGGATCCGTGGGGCTCGGCGAAGGTGCCGGGTCCGTGGGCTTCGGCGAGGGAGCCGGGTCGGTGGGCTTCGGCGAAGGTGCCGGATCCGTGGGGCTCGGCGAAGGTGCCGGGTCGGTGGGCTTCGGCGAGGGAGCCGGATCCGTGGGGCTCGGCGTCGGCTCCGGTGTAGGTGCGGCGGTCTCGTTGACCTCGAAGTTGAAGGCGTCGAGCTCCGCTCCCTCCTGATAGAAGCCGGCGAAGCCTTCGGCGCCCTTTGCGGTCAAGGTGACCTTGGGAGCCTTCACGGTGAGTTTCTTGTCGCCGTCGTGCTGAATCGTGATGTTGCTCAGCTTGGCGAACTCGACCTGGCCGTAGTCGGTGACATTGGCGGCGCCCATCGCCTTGCTCTTGACGTTGAGGAGCAGATCGGCGGTGTTCGGACCCGTGAATTTCACGACCGGGTTGGCGATCGTGATGTCAAGCTGGCCATGGTGCCCGGTGAAGTGCACACCGCCCTTGAACGTGATTGTTCCGGGGGTGTCGGCGGTGAGCGACTGTCCGTCGTTCACGGGGAAGTTGAATTCCCCGGTGGCGCCGTCAAGAAGCTCCCAGCTTCCCTTTGCCGGACCGGTCTTGATGTAGTTGCGGAAACTCTGGCGCAGGCCCCATTCCGCCGAACCCGTGAGCTGGGCGGGCTTGGCCGGCTCGAGTCGTGAGATGCTTCCCGGCGCAGACTCGTGAGCGGCGAAGGCCGACGCGCTGAACAGGGGCGCGGCGGCCAGTGCGGCGGCCGCGGTGAGAACTGTAGCGGTGGCAAGCGAGCGATGAGTCCGCCGAGGAACGCGATTGTTGTGCATTGATGTTCCTTCGGTTATTTGGTTGTTGTCAGTGCGCGAGGGCGGCAACGAAAACGCCGGTTGCGATGCCCTACGCAATTGGAGCTTACATGAGCCAGGGTTGCCTCACCAGGGTTTCTTTTTCACTAGAATTCTGTTGATGAGTTGGGAAAGTGAGTTCTCGCTTTTTGCTATTTTACAGTCGCGTAACGGGAATGCATGGTTTTGGCGACGTCTTCTCCAGGAGTTCAAATCGTTGTGCGATTTCTCGTGTTTCAAGCCTGGAAAGACGCTGAACTATGCTTAAATGTTTAAAACTGCTTAAAAATATCTGCGTTTCTTTTCGGGGGTCTTGCGTTGACGTCTGAAAAGAGTTATGGCTTATCGAATCAAAAGGAATGTATATACGGTCTTTTGGTGTCGTGAATACAAGGGATTTTGGGTGCGATGACGGAGCGTGACGGTAGTTGACTTTAGCGGTGACTGACTGCGGCGGTAACTGAAAGCGACCGCAACTGAATGCGGCAAGCACGAAACTGCGGCGATGCCCGTGTAGGATTGCGGTGCGCGCACGTCTGACGCACAAAGGCATAAAGGAATACATGAACACCACGTCTGTCCCGACGCCCGTACGGGCGAATCCGGTGGTGCATCTCGGCTTGCCCAGGATGAGAACGAGCGGCTCGGTTCCGGCGGACCGCCCGCGCGTGCCGGATCTCATCGACCGATTCGGCCGCGTCGCCCGCGACCTGCGGGTCTCGCTCACTGACAAATGCAATCTTCGCTGCACTTACTGCATGCCCGCCGAGGGGGTGCAGCCCGTTCCGGGCGAGCGCATTTTGACCGACGCCGAGGTGGTGCGGCTCGTGCGCATCGCCGTCGAGAGACTCGGTGTGCGCGAGGTGCGGTTCACCGGCGGCGAACCCTTGCTGCGGAAGGGGCTGGAGAAGATCGTGGCGGCGACGTCGGCCCTTTCCACCGACGTCGGGACGCGCGTGGAAACCTCGCTGACGACGAACGCCCTCGGCTTGCGCCACCGTGCGCGTCGGCTGAAAGAGGCGGGCTTGACGAGGGTCAACGTTTCCATAGACGCTGCCGATCGGGAGACATACGCCGCCCTCACCCGCAGAGACCGCTTCGACGACGCCGTTGCCGGCGCCCGCGCCGCGGCGGAGGCGGGCCTGCTTCCGGTGAAGGTCAACGCGGTGCTCGTCAGGGGCGTCAACGACGCGCAGGCCGTCAGGCTGGTGGCGGAGGCGCTCGTGAGCGGCTACGAGCTGCGTTTCATCGAGCAGATGCCGCTTGGGCCCAGCGGGAAGTGGACGCGTTCCGGGATGGTTGCGGCCGAGGAGATCCTGAGCAGATTGGAAGGCGCTTTCAAGCTTGTGGCGCGGCCGGGAACCGAAAGGGGGAGCTCGCCCGCCGAACTGTGGGACGTCGCACCGGGCAAGGTCGACGGCGTCGAGCACCCCGGGGGGACGGTGGGCGTCATCGCGTCGATCACCCGCCCGTTTTGCGGGGACTGCGACCGGACGAGGCTGACTGCGGACGGCCAGGTTCGCTCCTGCCTTTTCGCTCGCGAGGAAACGGATCTTCGTTCGCTTCTGCGCGCGGGCGCCGATGACGATACAATCGCCGATGCTTGGCGTGCGGCCATGTGGGGCAAACAGCCCGGACACGGCGTGGACGATCCGAGCTTTTTGCAGCCTTCGCGCACGATGAGCGCGATCGGAGGATGAAATGACAGTCAATTTGCGATACTTCGCCGCTGTGGCAGAGGCCGCCGGCGTGACCGAGGAAAGCGTCAGTCTGCCCGCGGGGGCAACCGTCGGGGATCTGCGTGCGGCCTTGGCCGCCGCTCGGGGGGCGGGCTTTGCCAGGCAGCTCGCCGTCAGCGCGCTTCTGATCGACGGCGCCCATGCCGACGACGCCGCGCCTTTGCCTTCCGGCGCCGTCAGGGCGGACGTCCTCCCGCCGTTCGCCGGCGGGTGAGCCGCGCCGGCGGCTAGGCCTGGCCGGTCCATTCCGCCGAGCCGTCGGCGAATTCCTGCCGTTTCCATATGGGCAGGCGGAGTTTGACCTGCTCGATGACGGCTTCGAGGACGCGCAGCGCCTCCTTCCGGTGGGAGGCCGAAACGGCTGCGCCCAGCGCGATCTCGCCCACGCGCAGGCGGCCTGTGCGGTGGAGCACCGCGATCTTGCACGCCCCGCTTCCGGCGGCGACGTCGGCGGCGATCTTTCGAACGACGTCTCCGGCTTCGGGGTGCGCTTCGTAATCGATGGACGCCACAGGACGGGCGTCGTCGTGATTGCGCACCTGCCCGCAGAATGTGACGAGTGCGCCCGCGCTTGGATCGTCCACGGCGGCGGCGAGGGCATCCATGTCGATGGGGTCGGCGGTGACGCCGGCGACGATCGCCTCGGCGTCGGAGCCGTCGCTGCGGCCTCGGTTCTGAATGGCTATCGTGGCGGCCTTGTGCGGCGCGGGATGGTCGCCGTCGGCCAGCTGGTCGACGATGTGCCCCAGAAGGGGGCCGACGGCGGCGACGGCGTCGCGCACGCCGCCCGTCGATCCGGGCGCGTTGAGGACGAAAACTCGGCGATCGCCCGTCTCAATGACGCCGGCGACTCCGCGGGATAGGGCGGCGGTGGGAACTCGGGGGTTGTCCCGCAGAAGGTCTTCGACGCCGATGAGCCTGCGTGCGAGCAGCGGCTCGGTCGCCTCCGGCGTGAGGTCGCGGCTGGTGATTCCCGTGCCGCCGGCGGTGAGGATGACGTCCGCCCCCGAGTCTGCCGCTTCGCGAATCGCCGCCTGCACCGATTCGACGCCGTCGCGCACCACAACGGGCCCGGCGACCTTGCCGAAGTCCGCGAGAAGCCGGACGGCGAGCGGGCCGGAAACGTCCTTGCGTTGCCCGGAAAACGTGCGGTCGGAGACTGTTATGACGGCGATCCTCATGTGCTATGAGTTTAATCGATGCGCGCATTCCGTTTCGCTCGCGCATGTGTTCTTCCTCGTTTGCACGTGCGCCTTGCCTTCGGTCGCGTGCCCGTCCCTCTGCGTTTGCGTGAGCATGTTGCTTTTGGGTTCGCGTGCATGTCGCTTTTGCGCTCGCGCACATAGGCTGTGTTCGCTCGCGCCTTTTGCGGCGCCCTTCGGCATAGCGCTCGTTTCTCCATGCCCGCGCGCTAGGCAACGCCCGATCGTCCTCGGCGTTCCCCAACATCGCCTCGGTGCCGCAACTTCGCCTTGGCGCCACGACGTTGACCCGGCGCGCCGCGATGCCGACTGTCGACTTCAGCGTTCCCCATCATCGGCTCGGCGCCACGACGTTGACTGTCGACTTCAGCGTTCCCCATCATCGGCTCGGCGCCACGACGTTGACCCGGCGCGCCGCGATGCCGACTGTCGACTTCAGCGTTCCCCATCATCGGCTCGGCACGCCACGATCGATCGTCGGCGGAGGCGCTCTGCGTGCCGCGAATATCGGCGTGCTGTGACGCTCGGCGGTACCATGGCGGTATGAGTCTTCGCCCCGCAGTTGAGCCCGAAAGCGTGCTCGACAACCGCCAGCGCACGCGGTATTCGCGCCAGATTCTCCTCCACGGCGAGGACGGCCAGGCCCGTTTGGCCGCGGCGCGCGTGCTCGTCGTCGGCGCGGGCGGGCTCGGGTCTCCCGCGCTCTTGTATCTCGCCGCGGCCGGTGTGGGGACGATCGGGATCGTTGACGACGACGTCGTCGACCTGTCTAACCTCCATCGGCAGGTGATCCATGATTCGACTGCGATTGCGACGCCCAAAGCAGTTTCCGCCGCCGCGAAAATCGAGGCGCTCAACCCCGACGTCGACGTGATCGTGTACCCCGAGCGGCTGACGGAAGAAAATGCGGCCCAGCTGATGTCCGGCTACGACGTGGTGCTGGACGGAAGCGACAATTTCTTCACCCGTTACGCGGTGGACGCCGCCTGCTCCGAATTGTCGATCCCCGAGGTGTGGGGGTCGATCCTTCGATACTCGGCGCAGATTTCGGTGTTCTGGACGGGCGGGCGGGCGCGGCAATTCGGCGTCAAAGAGCCTGGTGTGTGTCTGCGGGACCTTTTTCCGAGCCCGCCGCCCGCCGGGGCGACGTCGAGCTGCGGCGAGGCCGGCGTGATTGGAAGTTTGTGCGGCCAGGTCGGCTCGACCATGGCGGGCGAGGCCGTCAAGCTCATCACCGGCGTCGGCGAACCTCTTCTGGGAACCGTGCTGGCGCTTGACGCCCTGAGCAACCGATATGAGACGATTCGATTGCTCGGCAGGCGGGATAGGCCGGAGCCCCTGAAAGGAGAGCGCTTGATGAGTGCATGTGGCGTTCCGAGCCCTTCGGAAAGAGGCATGCCCGGACCAAATGTCTCCGGGGCAAATGTGCCTGGGTCGCGCCTGACCGAATCTGGCGCGCGTTGGCTGCGCGAGTCAGAGCCGGACGCGTTTGAGACATGGGTTCCGGGTGTGGGCGCGCCGAAGGTGCGCGAGCCCGAATTTGACCCTTCCGAAACGTGGGTGCCCGGGGCGGACGTGCCGGGAGCGGGTGCGACGGGGTTTGACCCGTCTGAGACGTTGGTTCCGGGAGCCGATGGGACGAAGGCGCGTGAGCCCGAATTTGACCCGTCCGAGACCTGGGTGCCCGGGGCGGGTGAGCCAAGGGCGTCTAAGCCTGAGTTTGATGCTTCTGAAACCTTGACGCCTGAACCGGACGACGTCGATTCGGATGCGCCCCAGGTGCGCGCCCCGCAGCCGAACATGCCCGAACCGGATGCGTCAGGGCTTCCTGTGCCTGAGAAGAATACGCCGGAGGTGCGCGCTCCTGAAGCAGGCGTGGCTCGGCCTAAGCCGAGGAGGGCCCAATCCCGAGGCGCGGTTCAGCCCGAATCGAGTACTGCTCGATTTAGGCGGGGCACGGTCGAGTCTAAGCCGGGGGCGGCTCAATCTTGGCCGAGCGTGACCGCGCCTGAAGCAGATGCGCTTCAGAATAGACCAGGCGCAACTCAGACTAAGCCGGGTGCGATTCAGACTAAGCCGGGTGCGGGCGCGCCAAAGCCGAGTGCAGCTCGACCTAGTGGGCATGATGCGGGTGTGCCGGAGGCGAATGTGAGGGAAGTGGCGGTCAGGCTCGCGCAGGGGGCGAAGATGCTTGATGTCCGTGAATCCCACGAACGCGCGATTTGCGCGATCCGGCCCTCGACGCACATTCCGCTCGCCGATGTTCTGGCCGACCCTTCTGCTGCCGCGAAGAGACTTCCCGACGGTCCCGTTTACGTCTACTGTCTGGGCGGAGTCCGTTCGATGCAGGCGGCGAAGGCCCTCGCCGCGGAGGGCGTTGAGGTGATCAACGTTGCGGGAGGTCTAAAACAGTGGTGGCTTTACGTCGATCCGTCGATGCCTCGCTACTGACGCGCCCCGCCACTGATACGCTGCGCTGCTGATTTCCGGCCGCAATGGCTGCCGGATAAACAGAGATCCCGACGGCGCGGCTTGCCTGCCCGTCCGAGCCGGAGGTCTGCATTCGAGCCGGGGTGCAGCATCCGTAATCTGATGATGCGCCTGCCCGCGAGGTCGAATGCGTGACAGCTGGCCTCGCACGGCTGAGCTGGTGCGTCCGCGAAGCGCGACCAAAGAAAACGGTCGGCGGATGCGACTCTAGCTTTGTGCATTGCCAGCCGCTCAGAGACCTTCGTGTCCAAATAGTGAAAGGGCTCGCAGTAGAACGACTTTTGAGGGCATGATTTTCATAGATGGAAACAGTTCCTAAAGCGAGTTACCGCAACAAATACGTAGACGTTATTTAATAAATGTTATACTGTAACAATTGTGCTTTAGTAATTCATGCGAATTAAGGACAAATGGCTAGTTGTCAGTCTTTTGCCGAAGATGCGTTGACTTCTCGGAATTTCGGTGATAGGTTGTTTATGTCCAACGAAAGTTGGGTCGCGCATACCGACATGAATCACGTAAACAAACAAAATCGTGGAAGGATTGCCATCATGGCTTACGATCCAAAGAAAGACTACAGTTTTGAAGATGTGCCAGAGCTAATCGGCTATCTGAAGCGCTCGGCCATCGACGCCTACATGATGTCCGAAAGCTCTGGAATCACAGACACCTGCACTATTATGGATGACAAGTACGTGGTGTCTTTCCCCATGCCGTATGTAAGTTCTGCCGATAAGGATATCGCAAGGCCGGGAAAGGATGGCCGGGGCGGCGGAAAAGTGCTTAGCTCGGACGGCAACGAAGATGATGCGGATTATGCGGCCGAGTTCGACAAGATTCGTTTGTCTATTGACGAGATCGTTGATCCTTGGAAAGAGCTTCCTGATCCCAAGAGTGTTGACAACGAGATCGAGAAATGGATAACCGCCGTGAGTCCGATCGCGAAAGAGCCACAGACGGTCGGCAACAAGTCCACCGGTGGGGGAACGATCTTTACCAACCTTGACCAGGCTGGAAAGGCTTTGGGGAATATGAGTGGCGAAGTTATCCATAAGGTTGAGGCTTTTGTGGCTAAACTCGTCAGCGTCACCGGTGGTCTTCATGACAAGACAATGCTGCTTGGTGGAGCGCTGAACTCCGAAATGAATGAAGATGTTCGAGGAAACGCGCGCTTCCGTGGTTAAAGCCCTTCAACAGGGAATCAAAGTCTTTGATGCCGTTGCTCCTGAAGGTGGCGCGGGGTTCGAGATGATTCTCGAAATCGTTTCAAGCGCAATCGATGCGGCGCTTATATTCGTTGCACCAAAGGTTGCGATGGAAAAGAAGCTCGCTCAAGCGTCCTCAGCTGCACTGAAAAGCCTTAAATCATCTCAAGACGCGACAGTTGATGATGATGAGGCGAGTGATTACGAGTCGGCGATGGGCAAACTTGAAAGTGCTTTCGAAGCGATCAATAAGAGCGTAAGAAAGGCCGAAATTGGAGTGAAAGACATGTTGCTTGGCAATTTAGATTCGATGTCGATGACTGATCATAAAGAATACTATGATGTAACGATGGATCCTATCGATTCGAGTGCAATAGAACCGTCCTCTGGGCTGAATGTGGACTACGGAAACGCGAAAGGCGTTTGCCGTAAATTCGGAGATGTGCGTACGAGCGTGGTCAAAGCTAAGGACAATCTGCCCCGTGTTTCGATGTTTACGTGCCTTCTGCGAAGCGGAGTAATCGGCATTGGGCCCTATGGTCCGGGACATGCGTTTTCCGATCTTAACGTGCGCATAGAGGAGCTGTTAAAGAATCTCGCCGACGACATTGAGAACGAGGCGAAGAATTTCGACCTGGCTGTCGAGGCAATCGTCAACGAGGATGCACAGGCACGGAGCCGACTCCAGGAAACCGTGGATTACATTAAAAACAATCCAGGTGACCCTTGGGCGAAATCGAAGCCAGCTCCTCAACGAGTGAAAGGAAACACAATTGTCTAAGAAGGCCTATCTGATTACGCGGAGTGTCGTTGCTTTGGCGGCGGTCGCGGTGTTCTTCTGGCTGTTTCTTGTTCCCCCAAAACTCAATACAGGAATGGGCAATGAGTATTCTTCGTGCCATGCTGTCGGGTGGAACTTTTCTGGTGTTCAAGACCCGTTGGTCAATGACTCTTTTGACGTCGAGAGCCCAAGCAAGGTTCAGAGGTATCTTGACGGTGCCATCGCGTACAAGATGGAGGCTACTGAGAAGGTGAGGAGTGATATCCAAAGGCTGTGCCATGAGGCTCGCCTTGAGCGCAGCTTGGTCATCATCGTTGCGTCCATCTTCTTCGCCGTCGTCTTTCTGTCGGTTCCCAAACCCAAGCCTTCAAGCGGCAAAAGACCTTCCGGAGAGGGCGGATCTCTAGAGGACAACGGATCTTCGAGTGGAAAAGAACCTGTGGGCGAGCGTGCTCCTTCAGGTGACAGCAAATCTTCGAGTGGCAGCGGGTCATCAAACGGGAACAGTTCGACAAGCGACAAATCGAAGAGCGAGCCTTCCCGCGACAAGCCGAGGACTAGCGAGGACTAAGAGCCGTCCGGCATTGAACCGGGGGCGGCGTCTTGACCTTTCTGGAAGCTGGTGTCGGCTATTTCCTGAACGGCTTCCGGATAGTTTAAGGATGGTCTACGGACATGAAGCATGAACCTGGTGGTCCGTGACGGGACTGCTAGCCCACTTCCCGGCCGGTGAAAGGAAGGAATCAAATTGTCTAGACCGGTTTATTTGGTAGTTCGCACGCTTGTCGCTCTTGTAGGCCTCGCGGCGTTCCTCTGGCTGTTCCTCACGCCGCTTTCAATAGAGCCCGAAAACAAGGGCTACGTATACTCTGGCTGCCACCCCGTCGGTTGGAACTTCAACGGCGACTACCGCCCCTTGTTTGACGATTCCTTCGACGTTGAGGATTATGACGCGGTCAGAGAGTACATTGACCAAGGCGGCCGTAAGTCGAGAGGACCCCTCAACGACGACATTAAAAAGGGAATACAAGAGGCCTGTGAGGAAGCGCGCCATGAGCGCGGCATCGTCAGTGTCGCAGTGTTGGTGTTCTTCGTCGTCCTCTTCGTGTCGGTTCCGAAGCCCAAGTTCTCGAAAGAAAGCGCGCACAAGGAGTCACGTGATGTCGAACGGCAACTCAAATCGCCTGGCAAGGAGGAAAAGCGTTGAACTGTCGGAAGTTGAAGCGGCAAAGGCAGTCGCGTGCCAGATTCACGCCGAAGCCTGCCCGTCAGTCAAAGGGAGGGAGCCGAATTGTCTAAGAAGGTCTATCTGATTGCCCGGAGCGTCGTTGCCGTCGGAGCGTTCGCGGCGTTCTTCTGGCTGTTCCTGACCCCGCCGACTATCCAGTCTAAAGAAGGCGTTGTTTACGCTGCCTGCCATCCTGTCGGTTGGAACTTCAACGGCGATTCGCGTTCGTGGAGCGACGATTTCGACATCGAGAGTCCGAGTGCAGTTCAGAAGTATGCCGATCAGACATCTGGCTACAAATCGAGAGCCAAGCCAGCTGATGACGTGAAAAAGGGTATACACCGAGCTTGCAAAGAGGCGCGCCATGAGCGCGGCATCGTCATCATTGCCGTGGTCGTCATCCTTGGCGCGGCTTTCGTGTCTATTCCGAAGCCTAAACCTTCGAATGACGGGAAACCTCAAAAGGGCGAGCTGGCTGACGAGGCGGCTCACGATGAGCCGAGTTCTGAACCGCCGGGAGACGAATCCAGACTGCGGGGAAATGAATCCAAATTGCCGGGAAATGAATCCAGTTCTGAACCTTCTGACGCCAGGGAGAATCCCGAGCGGCCGGCCAAAGAGCTGACTGCGGAGGATATCTCCAAGCCAGCCGACAACGAGTCTCGATTCAAGCCATCTGGCAATGAGCCCAAGTCGTGAACTTTGGGAAGCTGGGTATGGGCTTAAGGGGTCGGGGAGGACCCGGCCGACGGTGCCCAGACGGGACGCGGTCGGCCGGCTCGAAGGCAGAGTTTCCGCGTGCGACGCCAGAGCTGCGAATGCATCTCAGCGAAGCGTTCGGCGCAGACCAAACCTCATTCTGAGGTGGCTGTTTAACGAGTGCTTAGTTGTTTAACGAGTGAAAGGAAACACAATTGTCTAAGAAGACCTATTTGATTACACGGAGTGTCGTTGCTTTGGCGGCGTTCGCGGTGTTCTTCTGGCTGTTTCTCGTTCCGCCATCGATTAAGTCTGGAGTGACCGGCAACAAGTATTCTTCTTGTCATGCCGTTGCCTGGAACTTTACGGGTGATCTGCGCCCGGTGCTAAATGATTCTTTCGATGTTGAGAGCCCTACCAAGGTGGAGAAGTACGTGAATGGCGCGGTTGGCCATCCATCCGAGGACGCTAACAAGGCCCTGATCAGGAAAGGAATACACGAGGCCTGTAAGGAAGCTCGCCAGGGGCGCAGCTTGGTCATCATCGTTGCGTCCATCTTCTTTGCCGTCGTCTTTCTGTCGGTTCCCAAACCCAAGCCTTCAAGGGGCAAAAGACCTTCCGGAGAGGGCGGATCTCTAGAGGACAACGGATCTTCGAGTGGAAAAGAACCTGTGGGCGAGCGTGCTCCTTCAGGTGACAGCAAATCTTCGAGTGGCAGCGGGTCATCAAACGGGAACAGTTCGACAAGCGACAACAGATCTTCGGGTGGCAGCAGATCTTCAGACGACGGCGAATCTTCGAGCGATAGCGAATCTTTGAACGGCGGCAGGCCTTCGAGCGGTGGTTGATCGTCACGCGGCAGCGGATCGCCAAGCGAGAGGGCGAAGAGGGAGCCGCCCCGCGACGAGCCAAAGTCCGAAGACTGGCGAGTTAAAGCCCAAGACCGACGGGCCAAAGCCCGAAACTGGCGAGCCAAGGCTCGAAGCTGGCAGGCTAGGTTTTCGCGAACAGGAGTCGCTGCGATAAGGAGTCACACGTGGAGTTTTCCGAAGCGCTCGGATTCACGCTGCACTGAAACGCCCGCCTTCAGGTCGCCGAGTTCGAAAAGGGCAAGCTCTTGCCAGCGCGCGTCAGCGCCGTTCACCGCGGCGCGATTGAGCCCGCTCGGGCTCGACGGGTCGCCCCGCAGGATCGGCCTTGACCATCCGGAGAATTGCGGCGACGCCGAGGAGTGGCCGCCCGCCGTCGGCGACCGGATCGCGCTCTCCGGCGTCGGCCCGGAAGAATCCATTGCAGCGATCCTCCCTCGGCGCACGTCCCTTTCGAGGCCGTCGGCCTCCCGGCGCTCAACGGAGCAAGCCATCGCGGCGAACGTCGACGTGGTGGCGATCGTCGAGCCGGTGCAACCCGAACCCGCCGTCGGCCGGATCGAACGCTTTCGCGCGCTGGCATTCTCATGCGGGGCGAAGGCCTGGCTGATTCTGACCAAAGCGGACCTCGTTGAGGCCGACCGCGCCGATGCGCTCGCGGCCGAACCCGGCGCGAAGGTCGACGAGGCCTTCTGCGTCTCAAGCGAGGACCCCTCCTCGATCGCCGCGGTGCGCGACGCCTGGATGCCGGGCGAGACGCTCGTCTTCATCGGCAGGTCCGGCGCAGGAAAGACCGCCTTGACCAACGCGCTTTCGGGCGCCGACTTCGCCACGGCAGGCGTGCGCGAGGGCGACATAAAAGGGCGGCACGCCACCACGGTGCGCCAGTTGGCCGTCACAGGGCGCGGCGCGATCGTCGACGCCCCGAGAGTGCGAGCGCTCGGGGCGACGAGCGACGCCGACGCCGTCGACCGAACCTTCGAATACATCGCTGAACTCGCCCGCGAATGCAGGTTCTCCGACTGCACCCACGCGAGCGAACCCGGATGCGCCGTGAAACAGGCGGTTGACGCCGGCGAACTGGACCTCGAACGTTTGGCGCGCTACCGCGCGCTCGCGCAGGAATCGGGGCGCAGGGCACGACGCCGCGACGCCAGGCTGGCCCGCGAGGAGGACAGGCAGGCGAGCCACGCGAACACGAGCGGGCGTCGCGAGGCCATGCGTCTGAAGGGCCGCACAAATTGACGTGGGAAGGGGCCGGATGCTCAGTTGCTTGGGGCGGGGCCGAAGGGTTTGGAGGGCTTGGAGGGAGCTGGGCCGAAGGGTCGAGAGGGCGCGCGAGAGGACTATGGGACGGGCAGAACGCAACGGCATGCAGGAAGGGCACATGCGGAGGAACCGCGGTCACGGGTGGGGCGTGAAGGTAAGCGGAGCGTGAAGAAACGGTTGGGCGTGCCGGTCGGGGTGAAGAGGCGTTCGTGTCTTCTGGGGGTGTTGTTGGCTTTCGTGTCGTTTGTTGTCGCTGGGTGCAAGATCAATGGGACGGTTGAGTTTCAAGCCAACGGTGACATGAAGTTTGACTTTACTTTCGAAGACGCCGACGGGATGATGGCTAAAATCAATCAGACGTGCGAGACTGTTCGAGCTATTTTCATAGCGAAAGTGAGGTTTGTTGATGATCCCAAGGTTGAGGATGTGACTCCTGCCGGCGGGCATCTGACATGCAGGGTCACTTCGAACAAGCCTTTCAAAGGGAACATGAAGCTGACCGAGCGGGATGGGAAGTACCACTTCAAGTACTACGGGGCGCACGATGGCGATAACACGGACTTGAGCGCTCTCAAGACGAGGATTGTGGTGAGTATGCCGGGGAAGGTGACCCGGTCCAGTCTGGGGAAGATTCAGGGAAACAAGGTCATCGTTGAAGATCTTGACTTTCTGACCTACGGGGTGGAGATCACAGCCGAAAAGAAGTCGGCTCCGCCAAGTCCTTCCTCGTCGTCAGGGAAGAAGGCCGGCGCGGCCTCCTCGTCGTCGGCTGGAGTGCCTATGTGGGGTTGGGCCGCCATTGGGGGCGGCGTGCTGGTTGTGATTGCGGGTTGTGCGTTTGTTGTGGGCAGGCGTCGGGGTGCGGCGAAAGCCGCAGTCGCCAGTTGTCAGAACGGGATGCCAACCGAGAGTCGTGGTGTGCCGCTCGCCAGGAGCGGAGGTGTGCCGTCGTTTAGCGGGGAAGCTTCGGCTGCCCCTCAACAGCAAGCTTTCAGCGACCGTCTTGGGTTTTAGATGCGGACGGGTGATTTCGCCCTTAGGCGGTGTGTTTGTCGTAGGCATGTGGGGGCGCGTAATTCGTTGTGGCTGAGACGGGACGTAATCAGGGCCCTTGAGGTTCTTTCGCCGTGGAGGCAGCGGTTGTGTCGGAAAGGCGACTTCAGTGGATGCCTCAAATAGAAAGGACTGTGGATCGACTTGATTGAAGACCGTCCGCTGGCCGTTTCCGGGGTTCGGGCGTCTGGATGGGCCGGTGTTTGTCTCGTGTTTTCGTCTTGCTGGTGCGTTAGCAGAACTGAGGCGCTACGTTGGGGTCCGTATGCTTAGTGCATGTGCCCGGCGGTCTTTGCCGGCGGAGTGTTTGGAGGCTTGATATGTCCGTCCGCGTCAAGAGGCGTTCGCGCCTTATCGGATTGTTGTTGGCCCTCGCGTCGTTTGTCCTTACCGGCTGTAAGATCGACGGGACAATCGAGTTTCAAGCCAACGGTGACATGAAGCTCGACTTCACTTTCGAGGATTCACGAGACACTATGGCCAAAATCAATCAGACGTGCGAGGGAGTTCGACTGATTATCGAGGGGCAGGCGACGTTTATTGACGACCCCAAGGTGGAGGATGTGACTCCCGCCGGCGGGCATCTGACGTGCAGATTGACCTCGGACAAGCCTTTCAAAGGGAATATGAAGCTGACCGAACAGGATGGGAAGTACCATTTCAAGTCCCATGGTGCGCACGACGATACAAAACTAAACGGTTTCGAAGGAAGAGTTGTGGTGAGTATGCCGGGGAAAGTGACCCGGTCCAGTTTGGGGAAGGTTCAGGGAAACAAAGTGATTCTTGAGGATCTTGACTTTTTGACCTACGGGATTGAGATCACAGCCGAAAAGAAGTCGGCTCCGCCAAGTCCTTCCTCGTCGTCAGGGAAGAAGGCCGACGCGGCCTCCTCGGCGTCGGCTGGAGTGCCTATGTGGGTGTGGGCTGCGGTTGGGGGCGGCGTGTTGGTTGTGATTGCGGGTTGTGCGTTTGTCTGGGGCAGGCGTCGGGGCGCGGCGAAAGCCGCAGTCGGCAGTCGCCGTACGGACGGACCGCCTGTCGGGGGCAGCCTGCCGCCGCCCGGTGGGGAAGCTTCGCCTTATCAGCAGGTCTTCGGGGACGGGCCCGAGCAAGACTCCCATGGGCGATTCCGCCCCTAGGCAGGTGTGTCTGTCGTAGGCAAGCAGGAGCGCGCAATTCTCCGCGGCTGAGGCGGAACGCAGTCATGCTTCTTGAGGTTCTTTCGACGCGGAGGCAGCGGTTGTGTCGGAAAGGCAACTTCAGTGGATGGAGGGACGGTTTCGGTGGATGCCTCGAATGCAAGGGGCGGGTCATCGATTGTCTCGATTGGGAACCGTCCGTTGGTCGTTTCGGGGTTCGGGTGTCTGGATGGGCCGGTGTTTGTCTCGTGTTTTCGTCTTGCTGGTGCGTTAGCAGAACTGAGGCGCTACGCTGGGGTCCGTACGGTTGACGCATGTGTCCGGCCTTTGCCGGCCGAGTGTCTGGAGGCTCGATATGTCCGTCCGCGTCACGAGGCGTTCGCGCCTGATAGTGGCGTTGTTGGCATTTGTCTCGTTTGTCCTTACTGGCTGTAAGATCGACGGGACAATCGAGTTTCAAGCCAACGGTGACATGAAGTTTGACTTTACTTTCGAAGACGCCGACGGGATGATGGCTAAAATCAATCAGACGTGCGAGACTGTTCGAGCTATTTTCATAGCGAAAGTGAGGTTTGTTGATGATCCCAAGGTTGAGGATGTGACTCCTGCCGGCGGGCATCTCACGTGCAGGGTGACTTCGAACAAGCCTTTCAAGGGAAACATGAAGCTGACCGAACAGGATGGGAAGTATCATTTCAAGTATTACGGTGCGCACGATGACGATGACACGGACTTGAGCGCTCTCAAGACGAGGATAGCGGTGACTATGCCGGGGAAAGTGACCCGGTCCAGTTTGGGGAAGATTCAGGGAAACAAAGTCATCGTTGAGGATCTTGACTTTCTGACCTACGGGGTGGAGATCACAGCCGAAAAGAAGTCGGCTCCGCCAAGTCCTTCCTCGTCGTCAGGGAAGAAGGTCGATGCGGCTTCCTCGTCGTCGGCTGGAGTGCCTATGTGGGTGTGGGCCGTGGTCGGGGGCGTGTTGGTTGTGATTGCGGGGTGTGCGTTTGTCATGGGGAGGCGTCGGGGCGCGGCGAAAGCCGCCGACAATCCTCGTCCGGGCGGGACGCCTGCCGGGGGCGGCTTGCCGACATTCGATGGGGGAGTTTCGGCTGCGCCTCGCCAGCGGGCTTTCGGGGAAGGGCATGGGCAAGACTCGCATGGGCGATTCCGCCCCTAGATACCCTATGCGGTGCTTTGGGTTTGCTTGACGGTCAGTCAAACTAGGGGTGCGAGATTCGTTTGCAGCTGGGACGGAGCGCAGCCATGGCCCTTGAGGTTTTTTCGGCGTGGAGCGGCGGTTTTCCCAAGGGAAGGCAATTTAACCAGAGGTCG
>ERZ772967.1485-NODE-1485-length-16041-cov-4.598524_pt1 | contig 16041 bp, 14 predicted proteins | sample MGYA00511677_ERZ772967 | MGnify/ENA primary metagenome ERZ772967 (study PRJEB29015, sample SAMEA2737931) | human oral metagenome | biome: human oral; feature: human-associated habitat; material: dental | place: China | collected 2146 ...
TTGTTATATCAGTAGTTCCTTTTAAATATGTTCCACCAGAATCAAGTAAGTATACACCATCTTCAATTTTAGCTGATTTCTTTTCAGATGCAGAATAGTGCATCATAGCAGCATTTTTCCCAAAAGCCGAAATAGTATGGAAACTTAAATCTAAATATCCCTCTATTTCCTTCCTTAAAGAATTTATTTTTTGCTCTGCTGAAAATTCAGTAATATTTTCTTTTTTATAGTTATTTTTTAACCAATACATAAATTTAACTATGGTAACTCCATCTTGAATATGAATTTCTTTTGTATTAGCTATTTCAGTTCTATTTTTATGTGCTTTTAAATATGTGCTTGGATTCATAGAATTAATTAAAGTATTTTTACTAATAGCTTCATAAATAGCATAACTAATCTTATTAAAATCAACTAAAATACTTCCTTTTAAATTTTTTATATCCTTAAAGAACTCAAAATATTCTTTAATTTCAATCTTATTATCTTTAAAATATTTTTGAGCTTTCTTATCCAACTTTTTTTCATTAATATAAAGAGTTGATTTTTTTTCAGAAATTATCGTAAATGATAAAGCTACTGGATTATGTATTATATCACAACCTCTAAAATTATATATCCAAGCAATATCATCTAAACTTGAAATAATATTATAGTTTGCACCCTTTTCTTTTAAAACTTTCCTTATTTCCTTTACCTTTTCTTTATATGATTTCCCTGTATATTTATCTTCTAAAATAAAAATTTTTCCATTAGGTAAAGCTTTTCTTTCATTCCAAACTTTATCTAATAAATCAAAGTCAACTATCTTATATTTTTTCTTTGAAAGTATTTCATTGATATCAGAAGATAAAAGAATTTTTGCATCTATACCAATTTTTGAATTTTCAGCTAATTTAGAAACTACATATTCTTTGTAAGTAGGAACTCCAAGATTACCTTGTTTAAATAATTTTATTTCACTACCTTTTAACTGCTTTTCAGCTTGAATATGATATCTTCCATCAGTCCATAGGCAAGCTTCGTCTTTGAATATTACTAATACCCCTGCTGAACCTGTGAAACCCGATAAATATTCTCTGCCTTTAAAATAATCATCAATATATTCACTTTGATGATAATCAGAACTTGTTATTATATAGGCATCAACCTTGTATTTTCCCATAACTTTTCTAGCTTCTTCAATTCTTTTATTGATTTCCATTCTTTTATCTTCCTTTCTATTTTTTTTATTCCACAGTTACTGATTTTGCAAGATTTCTTGGTTTATCAACATCAAAACCTTTTTCCAAAGAAGTATAATATGCTAAAAATTGTAAGCCTACAACTGCAAGAACTGGTGTTAATAATTCTCCACTATCTTTAACTTGAATTACATCATCTACAACTTCTGGAACTAAACTTCCTTCTTTGCAAACCCCTATAACATAAGCTCCTCTTGCCTTAACTTCCTTTATATTTGAAACAACTTTTTCATCCATTTCTAGGTTAGTGGAAATAGCAACAACTAAAACTCCTTTTTCTATAAGAGCAATACTTCCATGTTTTAATTCACCAGCAGGTAGTGCCTCAGTATGAATATAGTTAATCTCTTTCATCTTTAAGCTACCTTCTCTGGCTACTTTTTCATCTATTCCTCTACCAAGATAGAAACCATTTTTTACATCTTTTATTTTCTTAGCAATATTATGAATTTTTTCTTTTTCACTGATTAATTTAACTATATTTTTCTTTAATAAACTAATATCAGAAATATATTTTAAATAATCTTTTTCTTCTATCTTTCCAAGTTTAGCTCCCATATATAGTGATAATAAATACATCACTAAAACTTGTGAACTATATGCTTTTGTTGAAGCAACTGAAATTTCAGGTCCTGCAAGAGTATAGATAACATTGTCTGCTTCCCTTGTTATTGTAGAACCTAAAACATTAGATATAGCAAGAGTTTTTGCTCCTTTTTCTTTTGCATACTTCATTGACATTAAAGTATCAATAGTTTCTCCTGATTGACTTACAAAAATAGCCAATGTTTTATTTGTTATTACAGGGTCATTATATCTAAATTCAGAAGCTATATCTGTAAATACATCTATACCCAATAATTTTTTCATAAAATATTGTCCTTGTAAACCTGCATAATAAGCAGTTCCACATGCAACTATATAAATTCTATCTATATCGTGGAAATTTATTCCTTCCAATTGCTCATCAAATTTTACATTTTTCTCTTTATCTGTATACACATTTAAAGTTTTTTCTATGATTTCAGGTTGTTCTTCAATTTCCTTTATCATAAAATGAGCATATCCACCCTTTGAAGCTTGTTCAAAATTCCATTCAACCTTTTTTACTTCTCTTTTTACTTCTTTTTCATCTTTATCATAGACAGTAACATTATCCTTAGTTACTAAAACAACATCTCCATCTTCAAGATAAATAATATCTCTTGTATATTTTAAAATTGCTGAAACATCAGAAGCTATAAAATTTTGATGTTCTCCAAGTCCAACAATTAAAGGGCTGTGATTTCTGCAACAAATCATTCTATCTGGAAAATCTTTATGAATTATAGCAAAAGCATAAGTTCCTCTTATTCTTTTTAAAACTTTTTTAAGAGTTGAATATAAATCTCCATCATACAATTTTGAAAATAATTGAGCTACAACCTCTGTATCTGTATCTGAACTAAATTTTACACCTTGTTCTAATAATTCTTTTTTTATTTCTGCATAATTTTCAATAATGCCATTATGGATAAGTGCTACATCTTTATTTTCACTATAATGAGGATGAGCATTTCTATCAGTTGGTACTCCATGAGTTGCCCATCTAGTATGCCCTATACCTGTACAAGAAAGAATTTCAAAATTTTTCATATGATTTTTTAAATTTTCTAATTTTCCTTCTTTCTTTTCAATTTGAATTCCACTATCAGTTACAAAAGCAATACCAGCTGAGTCATAACCTCTGTACTCAACCTTTTCAAGTCCTTCTAATAAAACCTCTACTGCATTTGCATTACTCCCAGAATAACCAATTATTCCACACATAAAAAAACCTCCTACAAATTTTCATTATAAAAATAGGAGACTGTTACTATTATCTCTTTGTTACACAAATTACTCTGTGTTTTTGTTGATAATGGTTGTAACCACCTTTGAAATATCCGCCGAAAACTTCGATAATTCCAATCCTCGTCAACTCTAAAAAGAGTTCTGGCGCTTCTTTTACATAAATCTCCTTGGTATGATTATATTATAGTTTGAATAATTTAGCAAGTTTTTAAAATACTTAATTTAAATTTTTATATCTTCAGATGGAATGAAAGATTCTATAAAACTAAAAAAAATAAAAGATAAAGGATTGTCTGGCGTGCTGAGCGAAGCAAAAGACGAAATAGTAAAAGTATTCCAATAAATTCATAGGCGCAAAAATGCTCTACAAAATTCCATTACAACAAACGCCGAATCAAACTCTGTCATTCCAAATAGATCGGCAAGATATTCACCTTTCACTGGTGACACGGAATAACGGCAAGCTATACGCCACAATTAAAGTGGACAATAAATTAATCGTTGCCAATCGATTGTGTTTAAATCTCGTTCCGCTTATCGGCGTTGATTATTTACCAATTAAAGGCAATTTAGCCTTTATTGATAAAGAAGGGGATGATGATCCTGTTTATACAGGGCTTAATGCCAGATTTATCCTTATTTATTCAGAGAAATAAGGTGCGGTGAATTTATGGAAATAATCAGAAACGGTAGTTTTACCAAACGAAAACTACGTGTCACGCTTTTACTTGGCGCACCTAATCAAAAGCTATTTGACGAAAAAGGTAGTAATACCGTAATTATTGAAGGGCTTAGAGTATCCTCTCAAATTTATGTCGGCGGTGGAAATGTAGCACCAACGGCAACCATCATGATTTATGGGTTAAGCAAAATCATCATGGATCGGGTTGCACGGATTAAATGGAACACTGATGCTGCAAAACTTAATTTTGTACGTTTAGAAGCGTTTAATAATGGTGCCTATTCTATCGTTTTCGAAGGGATGATTTCATTTGCTTACCCTTATTTTGGTTCAGGCTCGGACGTTATGTTGACCATTAAAGCCACGACAGCGGTTGAACATCAAATCTTCCCGGCACCAACGGTGAGCGAGAATGGCGAGGTTGATGTTGCCGCGCTCATTGGTCAAATTTGCCAGAAACTTGGCATAGGATTTGAGAATAATGACGTCAATAAAAGAATATCTAACCCTTATTTATGCGAAACCGGGCTTGAACAAATTAAGAAACTTTGCCAAGCGGCCGATATTGATTTAGCCATTGAGGCAAACAAGGTCGCAATAAAAAACAAAGATACCGGAAGAAATATTCCCGTGCCGGTTATTTCGCCTGAAAGCGGGCTTATCGGTTATCCCGTGCTGGATTTAAGTGGAATTAAATTTCAATGTTTATACGATCCGGCAATTCGGTTTCATGGGATTATTGAAATTAGAAACAGCGTAATCGACCTTGCTAATGCGCAATGGGTTGTTTATGGCTTAAGTCATCATTTGGATAGCGAAATGCCGAATGGGAAATGGCTTTGTGAAGTCAGTGCCACCTACATTGGGGAGGTGAAAGTTGCGAAATAAATTCGGTCTCTTGGATCACAGCGCAACCCTTGATGAAGGCGCCCAGTTACAATTTATCATCACTAATTTAATCGGGCGAATCCAGACCGTAACACTGGTGCAGGTTAAAGCCGTCAATGCAACCGGAGTAAGCCCTGTGGGTACAGTTGACGTGCAACCGATGGTGGCGCAATTAGACGGGCAGGGAAACGCTTATCCTCACGGCACTATTCATAACATCCCCTACTTCCGTTTACAAGGCGGAAGTAATGCGGTGATTATCGATCCGCAAGTTGGCGATATTGGTATGTGTGGTTTTTGCAGCCGGGATATATCGAGCGTGAAAGCCAATAAAGCACCGTCCAACCCACAAAGTTTGCGTCGGTTTGATTATGCCGATGGGTTGTACTTTGGTGGTTTCTTGAATGGTACACCGGAGCAATATGTGCATTTTAAAGAAGGTGGAATAGATGTGATTTCACCCGGGGAGATTAAATTAAAAGGTTCCAAGGTCATTCTTGATGCGCCGGTAGAAACCTCCTCAACGATAGAGGCAAAAGGTGATATTACGGATAATTCGGGCGGTGGTGGAAAATCCATGGCTAATATGCGCAAGGTTTATAATACACATACACATAGTAACGGACCTCAACCGGATCAAAAAACGGGGTAATGAATGAATACTATTTTTTTAAACCCTGAGACATGGGATTTAGCGCTTGATAATGACGGAAATATTGCACTCGCAAAAGATCCATACGCAAAAGCCCAAGATGTGGCAAGTGCGGTTCGTTTGTTTAAAGGGGAGCTTTATTATGACACAGGGAAGGGCATTCCTTATTTCGATGAGACGTTAGGAAAGAAACAATCTTTTGCGTTATACCAATTCCGACTTGAAAAAGCAGCATTAACAGTTCCCGGTGTTATTACGGCGAAAGCCAACGTAAATGGCGGTGAGAATCGTAATTTAGTTGGTAATATAACTTTCACAGACAAAGATAATAAAACAGTGCAGGTGCAAGTATGACGACGAGTGTTCCAAATATTCAATTTACGCCAACAGGGCTTATTTTGCCAACCGAACAGGAAATATTAGAAGGCGTATTAACAGATATTAACAATGCCTTTGGTGGTGGATTAAACCGAAATTTAGAGACACCACAAGGGCAGCTGGCCTCATCTATTGCGGCAATCATCAGTGATAAAAACAATCAAATTGCATGGTTGGTAAATAATCTCGATCCGGATTATTCTGACGGAATTATGCAAGATGCCATTGGTAAAATTTATTTCATCAAGCGAAAGGGGAAAATTAATTCGTCCGTAACCTGTGAATTTAACGGTTTATCTGGGACAATAATTCCAAAAGGATTTGTTGTTAAAGATGAACAAGGGAATGAATGGTCGCTAGATCAAGAAATTTCCATTCTGGAGAACGGAAAAGTATCCGGCACGCTAACTGCAAATGGTATTTATGGCGCTAAAGCAAATACGATCACGCAATTAACTCAGGCTATCATTGGTCTGGATCGTGTAACTAATCCACAAGATGCAACGCCAGGAGTTGATGTGGAAAATAGACGAGATTTTGCTGAAAGATACCATAAAAGCGTAGCAATTAATTCACAAGGCATGCCGGCTTCAGTTTATGCTAACGTGTCAAAATTACCCGGGGTTTCAGATTGCTATGTAATTGATAACCCAAAAGATGAGGTTGTTCGTGTTGGTGCCACAAATAAAGAGCTTATCCGGCACAGTATCTATGTTGCCGTAGTTGGTGGCGATGATAGGGCAATTGCAGAAACAATTTGGCGATATGCAGGAAATGGGTGTGATTATAACGGCAACAAAACAGTCCTCGTTAAGGATGAACGATATTTAGAACCAAAACCAAGTTACGAAATAAAATTCCAACGACCAAGTGATTTGCCGGTTTACTTTCAGATAAAAATTAAGCGAGGGGCAGATCTAAATGCTGAGGAAAATATTCGTGCGTCTATTTTGAAAAACTTTCGAGAAAGTCGATTAAAAATAGGCACTATAATCTTTGCTATCGGTTATGTTGCTGATCTCGTTGGTATATTGGGCAAAGAGTTTTTACTTGATGTTAAAGTCGGGAAATCAGGAACCCAATTTTCTGATCAACTTGAAGTTGGCATCGATCAAATACCAACCATTTCGGAAAATAATATTAAGGTGGTGGTTGTGTGATTAATATTAAAGAAACGGTAATTAGCCAGTATGCCAATAGTCCAATAATTTGTAGATTGATCTCCAATTTTAATGAGATCTTAGACCCATCAAAGGATATTAAATTATTCTATGACCTATTTTGGAATCTTGATACCGCTCAAGGGGTAGGTCTTGATTTTTGGGGACGCGTTGTCGGAATATCAAGAGAAGTTATTATTGATGATAAAAATCAATTTATTGGTTCAACTTTAGCGAGTGGAGACTTAAAACAATACACCAAAGGCTCGAAGCATTTCATGAATGATGAGATACTTCGAACAATGATACTTATGAAAGCTATGAGTAATATTATGTACACCACAGCCTATCATATTAACAACCTCTTACTTGTGTTATTTGAAAAGCGTGGTCGTGCATACTTTATAAAAAGTGGAACAATGTCAGCTAGGTATGTTTTCGAGTTCAACCTTACCAAGGAAGAAAAAGCTGTACTTATTAGTACAAATTTACTTCCTAAGCCAACAGGTGTATTAGTGGACTTTTATGAACCTGATATCTCAAAAACATTTGGTTTTAAAGAAGCAAATATGGCGCCATTTGGTGAAGGCGCTTTCTATATTGGCGACAGATAAATTAATTCAACTAACAGCCCGCAAATGCGGGCTTTTTTATTGGAGTAAATATGCAACAACCAAAATTACTTTCAAAAGTTTGGGCGGCGCTTGGTTTAAAAAATGATATTCCAGATTCAAGAAAAACTGGTATTCCTAATGAGTCGGCAACATATGAAGATGGCTTCCCGCAAATCACAATGACCCCTATAGCATTGGGCGGTAAAGCGCCATCAGGTAAAGATATGAACGGCATATTAAATGAATTGTCGGCTCATACGGTTTATCAAAACAAAGGCGGTATCTATAAATTCGATCCTACGTTTGCGGAAAAAATTGGGGGATATTCAAAGGGCGCGGTATTAATCAATAATGAACTCGATAAGTTATTTATTAGCTTATTGGATGAAAATAAAACCGACTTTAATTCGCAAAATTTTACAGGTAAATGGGAAGTAATTAGTGGTGTTAATTTTTTTGTACCAAAAACACAAAAAGCAACATTACAGGAAACCGGCATTGTTAAGTTATATTCCGGCTACGATTCGGACTCTGAAGAAATGGCGGCCACGCCGAGGGTGATTAAAATCCTGAAATCTTGGATTGACACAATTACCCGCAATCTCGGCAATTACATTCCAAATAGCAAAAAATCCTCTCGCCTAGATAGCAACAGCGCGGATGATGTGGCAACCAGTGCGGCCGTTAAAGCGGCTAACGATAACGCAAATTCCCGTGTGCCAAAAGTCGGCGATACCGAAATTACCGGGCGACATTTTTTTAAAAATGATAATAGTTGGATCGGCGTCATCAGTACGGATAGCGCCACGGCCGGTTATGATGTCACGGTCAAAAACGGTAAATTTCCACAAGTCACTTATGGCGCGGCGGAAGTCGGCAATCACGGCGTCGAAGCAAGAATTTTTGTCACGTCCGAAGGGCCAAACTATGAAATTGACCGCCGACGGCATGTATTAACCGTAGGGATTACCGGGGAAATGTGGTCGGCCGCTTATGGGCAACTGCATGATTATTTTCACCATGACGGCAAAAGTTATGTTGTCGTTAAACAAGACGGCGGTCTTGCCGGATTGCACATTAATCGTCAAAACGGCAAACGGGCACGCGTTGAGTTAATCAATGATAAATTTTGGAAGTTTTGGCTTGAAGACGGCTATGATATTTTTATGCCGGAAAAAGGCGGTACGGTCGCGTTATTAGAGGACGTTGATAATGCCAACGACAATGCGAACAATCGTGTCAGTCGCGCGGGCGATGTAATGACAGGCGATTTAACGGTGCCGCATTTATTTGTCGTGCGGTCGCATTCATGGCTGGACGTAAAAAGTACCGAAAGTAACGGCGCCGGGCTGGATATGACGGTCAGTAATGCAGCTTCGGCGCAAGCATCGGTTGAAGCGGTGGACGTCGGCAACCATACCGTCGAAATGCGTTTTCACGTGATGCCGCCCGGCTATGATTTTAATATTACACGTCGACAAGTGGGTATGACATTAAGTGGCAACGGGCACATTTGGGCAAAACCGTACGGCTGGTTACATGATTATTTTCATCACGACGGTAAAAGCTACGTCACCGTCAAACAAGACGACAGAGGCTTTGCGGGACTGAACATTAATCGACGCAATGGACGAAAGGCGCGCGTTGAGCTGTTCGATGACAAATGTTGGAAATTTTGGCTCGAAGGCAATTACGATATTTTTATGCCAGCAAAAGGCGGGACTGTGGCATTGTTGGAAGATGTCACCGGTACTATCCGCAAAGATTACAGCCGAACCATGCTCGGCACATCAAGCTGGGATAACGGTTTCGGTCAAGTGATTTCCGTTACCGGGCAAACCATCGTTTATCCGGACGGCAAAATCGAACAGTTTTTCCGATTGATGAATTTTCGGCCGATGTGGTTCTATCAGGAATTAAGCAATGGCGTGCGAAACAATATCCAGATTCCTCTACAGCTTTGGACAGCCATGCCGAATAAAATTACTGACGTCAATGCGCAATTTAGTTGTTCGACAAGTAGCACAGTCCCCTTTTCCGATGAGGCATACGAATGGTGGCGGCCGTCATGGGCATTTGAACAGCAAAATGGCATGAAAGACCGGCTCTATTTGTACACGGTGCGGCATACCGGAAACCAAGATGAACCGGTTGATTTATGGATTAAAGTAGAGGGTTATTAACGATGTTATTACACCGATTAGATGATAACGGGCATTTTGAGCTGATTGACGAGGATTTTATCCATTTATACGACATTAACGATAGCGCACTGATTGCGCTAACCGACGAGCAACTGGCGCAATATCAATCTCTAAATGCCGAAAATATCGTCTTTAAAAACGGTCAATTCAGCGGCCGTCCGCGTCGTCCATCGCCGGAATGTGAATGGAACGAAAAAACAGAAAAGTGGGAAATTTCGAAAGAAAAATTGACCGCACTTTTGGCAGAACAACGTGCGCAAGTTCGCGCGAAAATCAATGCGAAACGCGACGCATGCGTCGACGGTGGCGCTTATGTGGCTGCAATTGATAAATGGGTCGACAGCGACGAAAAAGGCCGCGCGACGTTAGTCGAAATTAAAGCAGATTTTGACTTAAACGGCAAAGACAATACGTACACGTTGATTTGTGCTGACAACAGCGCCAAAACGATTAATTTTGACGAATTTAAAGCTGTGTGGGACGCTGTGAAAACACTGAAAGAAAAGATGTTCGAAAATGCCTACATGCACAAAATTTTATTAGAGCAGGCGGAAAATCCGCTTGAATATGATTGGTCTATCGGATGGAGCGAAACGTATGATGAAAACAAACAAAAAAACAGTTAAAACTTGGGGCTATCACGTGTTGATTGCTATCGACCAACTGTTCAACGCAATCACCGGCGGCGGCGCGGACGAAACATTATCAAGTCGCACCTATCGCCGCGCGATACTGACACAAAGTAAGCCGAGAAAGCGCTGGCGCGTGTTATATCGCGTGATTAACGGCCTATTTTTCGATCGAGAGCATTGTAAAACGGCGTACGAAAGCGAGCTTAGCGGGAAGCAATATCCAAAGGATTTTAAAGCCTAACGCAAGCGTAAAAAAGTGCGGTAAAACTACCGCACTTATTTTTTGATTTTGTGGATTGTCGCCGGAATTTCTCGGCCATTTTTCATTGCAACCGGGAACGGTGGTAGCCAGCGTAAGTCGAAAACTTGGTTATCGTCTTTTTTACTTCCCATCCAAAAACCTTGCCAGTGCGCGCGGCGGATGTGCGGTCTAGGTGATTTTCTCCCCTCTGAATGCGTACCCACCCTTGATTTTTCATCAATTTTGTTTAGTCTAATCGCTCGCCCAATATCTACCGCAACATCATTAAGAACCGCGTCATTCTCAATGACAAAGCCATTTCGTCGAGACACGCCTTTTTTCTTTTCCCGCTGCTCAATTTGGCTATTTTGAGTGCATATAAAGAGAGTTAGTGACAATGCCTGCTTGATTAACTCAAGCAGTTTGCGGTCTTGCGTATCAAACGTTTTAAAAATCTTTATCTGTATTTCGCTGATAATTTCTTGCAAACTTTTCCCCGGTAAAAGCGGAAAGATATACGGAATCACATATTCATTTTTGCGATAAAACGAAAACAAAATAGAGTAGCTTCCAAATGCATCAAGATAATCAACACAAGCGAAGAAACCCGTAATATTTTTACCCTCATAACTTAATTTTGAGGATTCAATAAAAACACAATAACTCGGCATTTTCAGAAAAACTTCACTCGGTATTTTTCCGCTCATTTCCGTTTTAATGATTTCTTCTTCGGCATCTTGATCGAATCGATAGATTAACTTTGCGTAATTCCATGCGATAATCGGGGCGAATTCGGCAGCAAGCTCCTCCGGCATATCGAATACATTAAAATAATCCGGCGTCTTGATTAAAAATGGCTCATTTTTATATTCGTCGTTATGATTTTCTAAGCTGCCTATTCGGCAGTGAAGAGTTAAGAAAGGGCCCCCGAATTTTAAGAGTTTTTCTAAGCTGCCTATTCGGCAGTGAAGCTTTCTGATCGACGATATTACCGATTTCTCTATTTCTAAGCTGCCTATTCGGCAGTGAAGCGAAACGTGGCCAAGAACGCTTTAGCGTTCCTTTTCTAAGCTGCCTATTCGGCAGTGAAGGCTTTATATTCCCTATATATTTCTTCCAACTTTTTCTAAGCTGCCTATTCGGCAGTGAAGCAAGCTCTTTTGTTGCTGGAGCGATAGAATTATTTCTAAGCTGCCTATTCGGCAGTGAAGTGATTTTGGCTTGTAAATCAAGCAAGGCAAAATTTCTAAGCTGCCTATTCGGCAGTGAAGTTTCTCCTCGTTCTTATCAACAAATTGCGTCATTTCTAAGCTGCCTATTCGGCAGTGAAGAAATACTGGAAAAGTAGATGGCGGTAAAGAATTTTCTAAGCTGCCTATTCGGCAGTGAAGTAGGCATTTTAAAACAAAAGGTCTTATAGTTCACGGTTAGAAGAGAAAATATGGTAGTTTTACCCTTTTTTTATTGTTTATTGTAATGCCTTATTATTTAAGGAAATTTATTTGATAAGAAAAAAAGGGTAAATGTCATTCGTGGACGCGCGGGTCAGATTATATGAAAACGCTTCTTTTTTTGACCGCACTTTTAAGATTTTAGGTAGGATTTTAACGTTTGTTCAACTTCGTAAATCCAATCCAACTCTTGTTTGCTAAAGCCGGCTTGAATACGAGCATCGGTGTTAATGGCACCTTTAAAAATGACGATGCGATATTTGTGTAAAAGTTCGGTAAAACATTTCATGGCATCTAGTCCCCGTTTATTGGATAAAGCATGGTACCAGTGATTTCCGATATAAACATGGCCGATTTCGTCACGTAAAATGATATCAAGAATGCGCACTGCAGCGAAATCTTTACGTTGAGCTATTTTTTCCTGAATAACGGGGGTGGCGTCCAATCCTCTCGCTTCCAATACGCGCGGAACCAATGCCATTCGTTCCCAGATGTCATGGGCTGTAGCCTGTGCCATCTCCCATAGCCCGGTATGGGCTTGAAAATCGCCGTATTGGTAGCCTAGGGTTTTTAAGTGTTCATTAATTAAGCTGAAGTGTGTGCTTTCTTCCCGTGCGACACGAAGCCAGTCTTTTACGAATGCCATCCCTTCACCTAATTCATCCTGTGCGCAATGTCCGAAACGCCATGCAGCATCCAGTCCGAGGTTGATTGCGTTGAATTCGATATGAGCAATCGCATGTAATGTTGCTGCATAGCCTTCGGCTGAGGAAAACGCACGCTTTGGAACCTCTTTTGGCGCGACCAAAAACGGTTTTGCGGGAAAGCCGGCGATATTTTGCGCGGTTTCAACAATTGGAAAATCCTCTAATTCAACTAAGTTAATTTGTGGCAAGACTTCATCGTATAAACTATTAACCTGTTGGCATTTTGAAGCGGGATCAGTTGCGGCTAGCGCCTCGGTGAGGCGATTCCAAAATTGACTATTTTGTGTATTCATAGTGAGTCATTATAACGAATAAGGCCTTCTTGCTGTGTTGTGGCAATGAGTTTGCCGTCTTGTGAGAAAATTTGTCCGCGCGCTAAACCGCGACCGCCAAAAGCATTATTGCTTTCTATGGCATGCAAATGCCAATGATTTAAATCAAACGGGCGGTGGAACCAGATGCTGTGATCGATTGTGGCGACCTTCATTCCTTGCTGCAAAAAGCCTTTTCCGTGCGGATGAAGTGCGGTCAAAATACAATGAAAATCGGAGAAATAGGCAAGTAGGCATTGTTGAATGCGGTAATCGATCGGGGCGGTACCGTTAGTTCGAAACCAAGAAAACTGTTTCGGCGGGAGGATTTGGCCTTGAAATGGGTTATTCATGTATTTTGTACGAACCTCAAAAGGGCGCTCGGCAATAAATTTATCGCGTATTGCTTCAGGGACATAAGCCGATAACTTTTGCATTATAAGGTTTTCGTCAATTAACACTTCCGGGGACTCGACTTCAGGCATAGCGCTTTGATGTTCAAATCCCTGTTCCGGCACTTGAAATGAAGCGGTAACATGGCAAATCGGCTTGTTATGTTGAATCGCTTTCACGCGTAACGCAGAAAAATTACGCCCGTCGCGTAAGGTTTCAACGTCGTAAATAATCGGATATTGGCTGTCTCCCGGAGATAAAAAATAAGCATGACAAGAATGCAGTCGACGATCTTTAGGAGCAACTTGAATCGCTGCGGATAGGGCTTGTGCGACGACTTGTCCGCCAAATACTTGACGGAAACCGAGATCTTGGCTATTGCCTCGAAAAAGGCCGTCGTCAATTTTTTCTAAATTTAAAAGCGTGATTAATTGATTTAAAATTTGCGACATAGTACACCCCTTTGTTCAGAAAATAAGTTTGCATTAGTCGGACGATTATTGCATAATGCGCAGCCTAATCGCGCTTGCGATTTGTCAATGGAAACCTTTTCGGTCTCTCGCAACGGCGTCCGGTTTACCCGGTCAGGTTCGGAAGAAAGCAGCCAAAGTCGGAATTGCAGTGTGCCGAGAAGTCGCTGGGAAGGTTTCCGCCCACCTATAGACGTCCGATTAACCGCTTAAAGTAACCTTCTTTTTCTATCAACTCGGGATAGGATCCCTGCTCGATTAATTTACCTTCGTCAATAAGCACTAAACGATTAAATCGCTCAATTTTGGTTAAACGATGCGTTACCATGACAAGCGTTTTATTTTGGCTATGCGCAAAAACTAATGACAAAATTCGGCGCTCGGTTTCGCGATCTAACCCCTCAGTCGGTTCATCGAGCAACAAGATCGGTGCCTCACTTAACAATACGCGGGCAAGGCCCAAACGGCGCTGCTCGCCGCCGGAAAGCGGTCTCCCGCCGTCACCGAGCCATAAATCCAATCCTGCTTCTTGCTCGGTGAGGCCGATTAAACCGACTTGATTTAAGACGTCATACATTTTTTTATCATCAATTTTGACCGCACTTGCAAGCTGTAAATTATTGCGTAGCGTATCGCTGAACACATGAATGCGTTGTGTCAAAAAGCAAATTTGTCGACGTAAAGTGCTTTCCTCATAGACATGCACCGGTTTGCCGGCGATTTTTAATTCCCCTCTCGAAGGATCGTAATTACGGACTAAAAGTTGCAAAAATGTGGATTTACCGCTTCCGGTCTTCCCCAAAAATGCGATTTTTTCGCCACGTCTAATCGCTAAATTAAAATCCGTTAAAGTAACATTTTGTTGGCCGGGGTAGGTAAAGCAGAGGTGATCCGCCTGAATAAGAGGATTTTCATTATGTTCAAGCGATACTTCCCCATCAAAGATGACAATAGGGGTTTGTTGTGTAATTTCAGTAATACGTTCGGCAGAGGCAATAACTTGGCCGATATGTAAAAACGCGGCGCCTAACGGCATTAAAATTTCAAAAGAGGCCAAGGCGGCAAAGGCAAATAACGCAATAAACGCCGCACGGTAGTCATCTGAGCCAAAATCGGCTTCAGCGCTGAACCATAACAAAGCACAAACCAATACTCCGTTGCAAAATAACAAAATGGCCGTAGAAAGTGCGGATAAATCGGCTTCCTTTTGTTGATATTGTTGCCAATTTTGTTCGGTCTTTACCATTCCTTGTCGCGCGTTGATTTCCGCATTAAACAGTAATAATTCGGCTTGCGCTTCGATAAATTCCAAAAACTGCGTACGATAGCGCATGCGGGATTGAGTTAAGTTTGCGCCGAATTTTTTACCTAGTTGATAAAATAACGTTGGGATAGCCAGCACTAAAACGAGTAGACAGAGACCAAGCGTCCAGGCTAAAGAAACATGGATAAATGATAAGCCGATGGTCATGGCAACAATGACAATGATTGCGCTGGAAAACGGGGCGATAAGGCGTAAGTAAAGGCTATCCAACGTATCGACATCTGCAACCAAGCGATTTAGTAAATCGCTGTTGCGATAACGATTGAGTACGGCGGGGCTGAGCGGGATGATTTTCCGAAATACTTGCACCCGCAGTTTGGCCAGCAGCCGAAAGGTGGCGTCATGGGTAACCAGTTTTTCGAAATAACGCACTGCCGTGCGTCCGATGGCAAGCCCGCGCACGCTTGCGGACGGATAGAAGAAATTAAACAGTGTGCCGAAGCCGGCAATGGCTGTTGCCGCTAAAAACCAACCCGAGACGTTCAATAATCCGATACTTGACGCCAGACCGAAGATCATGAGCACTAATCCTAAACACAGCGAAAATTTTGCGTGGGAGAATAAGCGTAAAAAAGGAAATAAGGCGCGCATTATTGAATATCCTGTTGTCGTTGTGCTAAAAGTTCGGCGAAAAAGCCTTCGTTTCGTAGGGTTGCAAAATCGCCTTGTTGCACGATTTCACCGTTTTGCATTACAAAAATTTTATCACAATTTTTTACGGTTGTAAGCCTATGTGCAATCATAAGAGTTGTTATTTTTTTTGTTTTTATGTTTTCGATTATACCGTGAATTTGTTTTTCGGATATTGTATCAAGATTACTTGTAGCTTCATCAAAGATTAAAAGGTCAGGGTCCGA